>Ga0105046_10002737_pt1 | contig 27859 bp, 16 predicted proteins | sample MAT03_FD_78385 | JGI IMG/M metagenome (GOLD analysis project Ga0105046, IMG submission 78385) | Freshwater microbial communities from Lake Fryxell liftoff mats and glacier meltwater in Antarctica - MAT-03 (megahit assembly) | ecosystem: Environmental > Aquatic > Freshwater > Ice > Liftoff... | reverse complement strand
CTGGTTGCGGACGGTGCTGCGCGCCACGCCGCGCCGCACCGCGACCGCAGCCTGATCGAGTCCCTGCAGGACGAGGACCACCACAAGGGCCTCCGCTCGCGACAGCCCGAAGCGCTCGATGAAAAATTCGCGCGGGGATCGGTCCGCTGGCAGATCGAGCAGCGCGTACACCTCGCCGTCACGCGTCCACGACACGACGATCCCCTCCGCCTCGCTTTCCGGTTCGGGGGCAGCTCGAGGCATGGAGTCCGACAAGCCTAGTCGAGGATCGGGCGACCGCGGTGTCGACGGCGCCCGGCTCGAAAAAAGTACCATCGAGCTGGGGCCGCCGCTGGCCGCCGCCCCCTGCGCGCCCGCTTTCAGTCCTAGCGATTCGCCAGGACGCGCTCGGCGATCTGCACCGCGTTGAGCGCTGCCCCTTTGCGGAGGTTGTCGGCCACGACCCAGAGGTGAATGCTGCCGGGCTCTCCGAGGTCCTCGCGCACCCGCCCCACGAATACGTCGTCGGTGCCTTCGCAGTCGAACGGCTGCGGGTGATGGCCGGGCGCGTACGGCCCTTCGAGCAGCTTCACGCCCGGGGCATTGCGCAGGAGCGATCGGGCCTCTTCGGCGCCGAGCGGCCGCGCGAAGCGGGCGAAGATGGCCTCGGAGTGGCCGGTGCGCACCGGCACGCGAACCGTCGTGGGCGAGACCGCGATCGTTTGATCTCCGAGGATCTTGCGCGTCTCGTGGACCATCTTCAGCTCTTCTTCCGACCAGTCGGTGTTCTGTCCTACCTTCCAATCCATCAGCACGTTGCCGGCGAGCGTCGCGGGGAAGACAGATGCTGAAGGCTTCTCGAAGGCGGCAAGCGCGCGCGTCTGCGCGTCGAGCTCGGCGAGCGCGGCTTGCCCTTTGCCGGACGCCGCCTGGTAGGTCGACACGATGACGTGACGGAGACCCGCCGCGTCGTGGAGTGGCTTGAGCGCCACGACCATCTGGATGGTGCTGCAGTTGGGGTTGGCCACGATGCCTTTGGGCACGTTGGCGAGGGCCTCGGCATTCACCTCGGGGACCACCAGCGGGCAGTCGGGATCCATCCGCCAGGCGCTGGAGTTGTCGATGACGAGGGCCCCGCGCTGGGCCGCCTCCGGACCCAGCTCGCGGGCCGCCGCGGCGCCAGCGCTGAAGAGGGCGATCGTGACCCCTTCGAACGCTTCCGGCGTGGCCACTGCGATCTCGAGCGTGCCGTCGCCAAACGGCACTCGGGTCCCCGCGGAGCGCGCCGAGGCCAGGGCGATCACCCGATCGGCGGGGAAACGACGCTGTGCGAGCGTGCGGAGCATCTCGCGGCCCACGACGCCGGTGGCACCGACGACGGCGACGACGACTTTCGACATGGGGCCGACCATGCCGGGCCCGGGCCGGTGGGGCAAGTCGGCGGGCGGACACCGGAACCTTCGCAGTGCGGCGCGTCGTCGCCAGCAGCAGTATGCTTCCGGCGCCTTGACCTGTCGGCGCACGCTCGCGCATCGAGCCCTCCTTCCTCTTTCGGTCGCGGCCCTCGCCTGGAGCGGCGCTTGCGGCGGTTCGCCGAGCGAGCTCGTCACGGCTCCGCCGAAGTCCGCCGAAAGCGCTCGCGGCGACGCAGCCTCCGGGGGCGGCGGTGTCGCGGGCGGCGTGACGCTTCCGCGTGCGCGCATCTTGATGGATGCCCCTGCCGCCGCGACCTTCGTCGCCGAGCGCGCCGGCAAGCGCCTCCACCTCGACGCACGGGTGCGCATCGCGCTCTCCAGCGACGGCCGGGTGGAGCGCGCGCGCGCGTTGCTGCCGCGCGGTCAGGTCAAGGCGCTCGAGCTACCGGCGCGCTTCGGCGGTCGCTGGCTCTTCACCGTCGTCGGTGGAACGGGATCGCAGGTCTTCGCGGCCGACACCTGGACCAGCGAGCTTGCGCCGCTCGTCTCCACCGCGAGCGTCGTCGACATCGAAGACCCGATCGTCCCAGGGTTCGATCGCCTCTACGTCCGGCTCAAGTCGCAGAACCTGCTGCTTCCGATCGATCCCACGACTGGTGCGAGTCTCGCGCAAGGCCCGCTGCCCCAGGCGAGCGCGTACGGCGCGATGGTGTTCGTCGACGGATGGCGCGCCGTCGTCGACGCCGATCTGCGTGGCCTGCTGGCGACGTTCGATGCGGGCGCCACGTGGAAGCCTCTCCCGCCCCTCGATGGGGTGCAGAAGCTGGGCGAGATCGACGGCGACCCGGTCATCTTCGCTGCGTCCGGCGCCTGGGCGCTGCGGGGCGATGGTCGACTCGCGCTGGCGACCGTCGATCAGCCGACTGCGTCGCCTCCTGTTCGTCGCGAAAGCGACGATGCCTTCGACGACCGGCCGCTGCGTGCGGCCATCGAGGACGGCTGGCCGGATGGTGCGGGCACCGCGGTCGTGGCGCGCAAGGGCTCGCTCGCCCGCGTGTCGCTCGCCGACGGCCGCGTGCTGTTGCGCGACGACGACGCCTTTCCGGAGGCCGAGGCGAGCTGTCACGCGATGCCCCTGGGGCGCGGGATCGGCTTCGCTTGCGGCGAGCCCGACGCCGGTACGGTCATCTACCAGCTCGTCCGCGGCGTGGCCGGCGACGATTCGATTGCGATGCGCGAGGCGATGCGCTGGGCCGACGCGCGTCGCGTCGTACCCTCGGGCAACGGCGCGGCGATCGTGAGTGGCTCGTGCGCCGCGGATGTCGTCGACCCGGAAGCGTTCTGCGTCCGCGCGGTCGACGGCTCCTCGCGGGAGATACGTCTGCGCGGCGGCACCGCGTCGCCTCGCTTGGTCGCGCTCGCCGACGGTCGCGTGGCGATCGTCGTGGCGCCCACCGCCGATCTCGCCGGTCAGCTCACCTTGTTGGCGGGCGACAGCCCGACGCACATCCCCCTCGTGTTCAAGGCCGCCGCGGAGAAGTCCTTCGGCAAGTCGACCCGCAAGGCGGAAGGCGGCAAGGCGAAGCCGCCGCACTCCAAGGAGCCGAAGAAGCCCGATCTGCGCGACGGGCTCGATCCGATCGTACGAGGCACGTGGCTCGACGGGATGCAGGAGGTCGAGCCCAACGTGATCGCCGGCTGGATCGAGGGCGGGGGACCGGTGGCCGGCGTCCGCATCACGCTCGACGGCAAGGTCGAGCTCGGCGAAGTCGTGGAAGAGGACGCGGCGCTCGTCGCGGGACCGTTCGGCCTCGCGTTCGATGCGGGCGGTCGCGCGGTCGAGACGACCGACTTCGGACGTACTTGGGCGGAGCGCGAGCTCACCCCCGTCGACATGCGGATCCGTGACGTGCCGCGCGGCTGCGGACCGGCTGGTTGCGCGTTGCCGAACCTGCTCCGCGTCGGTTGGGGCGAGCCCGCCGTGAAAGACGACCTCGCCGTTGCACCGGAGCCGTCACCGGCTGCGGTGCCCATCGACAAGCTCGCGCAGAAGCCACTCTCGCTTTCGTGCGATGTCGTTTCGGGCCCCCACGGTGGCATCCGCCCGGGCAAGCCCGCTGCACCGAAGCCGCCCCCGCCGAAGCCCAACGTTCCCGTGCGGACGCCGATTCCTCCGGCGGCACGCCGGCCGGCGCCGGCGCCGACGGCGACTGCTTTGCCGGCGGAGTCGCCGACCCCGAACGGCTGGCAAGCCCTCCGCGGCGCGCCTGGTCCGGCGCTCGCGGCCGGCGAGACCGGCTTTGACGGCGGGCAGCCCTTCGAGCAGGTGGCGATGCGCGCCTACGCTTGGGGCAACCGCGGCAGCTGGGGGCGAACGGCACGCTGGCTCGTTCGGTTCGACGACCGCTTCGATCCGCTGGGTCTTCGATCGACACGGCCGACGACGACGCCGTGGACCCAGGACTCCAGCGCGGGAGAAGCGTTCGGCACCGGCGCATTCTCCTATGCGGTCACGTGGGGCGCATCGCTCGAACCGGAAGGGCGCCTCGCCCTCGCGTCGGGGTGCGCCGGGCGCGTGTGCGCGCTCTACCTCGCCGGGGACGAGGCGGCGGTGATTCCTCTGCGCGACGCGGAAGGTCTGGGCTTCGCGCGCCCCATCGGGCCGCCCGTGCAGATCGGGCAGACCACGTGGTTCCTGTCGCAGAGCGGAGTCGTTTCGCCGACGCCGCCGGGAAACATATTGGATCCCATCTATATCAACCGCGCCGACGGCGCGGTGGTCACGCGGGTGGGCGTACTGCGCCGGCCCGGCCCTCCGCGGTTCGCGCCGCCTCAGCCGGTGCGTCTCGTGCGCCGCGCCCAGCGCGAAGGACTAGGGCTCCTCACCACGACCTTCGCCGGGCCGAACGACCGTCGCGGCAGACTTGTCGTCGTGCCGATCGACCCGTCGAGCGGCGCCTTCGGCGATCCGATCGCGCTGGGTCGCGCGGATCTCGCCGACCGCGACGCCCGGCCGTGTGGCCCGGCGGACGATGGCTGGCTGCTCGAGGTTTCGTGGGACCGGCCGCCGGCCATCGTCGATCTGGGCAACGCCAGGCCGCCTCCGGCGAGGCCTTCGGTTGGCGCGACGAAGCGACCCACACAGGCCCCGACGCTCTCGCAAGCTCGGGTGAGCGGCGTCGAAGCGCGCGTCCGGGTGGACGCGACCTCGATGTGCGTCGAGTCGATGGCAGCTGCGACCGACGGCCCGCTCGCGATCAAGGGTGGCGCGACCCAGGGCGCCTCCATTCCGATGGCTGTCACGCACCGCGGCACCAGCGAACGCTGGGGCCTCAGGTGTGTGGCCAAGCCTTGAACCATGCCCATCTCGCGAGCCGAAGCTTCCGTGAGCGCTTTGACGCCTCGGGGCGGAGGGGCGCGTGCTTCGAAATCCTCGCCGACCTGCACTGCGTGAGCCACCTCGATGGACTCGTCGAGCCGTCCCAAAAATCGCCACCCGGGAAGCCCTACCGGTCCTCGGCGTACAGGAAGTACACTTCCGGCCGGTCCCCCCGGCGCCTTGCTATCGGGTCGCTCGCGACGTTTCCCAGCGCCCTCCTAGCCCCTGGGTCGCTCGGCGACGATCCGCGGCTCCCGGATGGCTCGTTGAGGAGGCCGCGCGGGAGCGGCATCCTCGTCGGGGGGGGCACGCGGCCGGCGGGCGCGCCAGCGCAAAGCCGGACGGGCCGAGCGCAAGCGCCGTGACCAGAAGCGCGACGCCGGGCGCCCCGGCTCGCGATGCACTCTCGAAGAGCGATGAAAGTGCGGCCACTCCACAGGCCGCAAACGGGACCGACAGTACGACGTGGAGCGCACGGCGCGTCCAGCGAAAGCCCGAGGGGAGCGCCAGCGCGACCACCCCGACGCTCGCGATCGCCGTGACAACCAGGCCGATTTCCCCGACCACCCCGGGCCCGCTTCCACTCTTCGTGGCCTCCACGGCTGCGATCACGAGCGCCGCGAGCGCTACGAAGGCCGAGGCACCGACCCCGCCGAGGGCCGCCAAGGGCGCGATCGGCGCGAGCCGTGCGAGCGGCGGGCGGCGGGCCAGACGACCGAGGAGCGTGGCGCCACCGGCGGCGAGGCTCAGCGCCGGGAGCGGGTCGAGAATCGCGATGAGCGCAAAAACGAGCTGGCGATGCCCTCGCCACGAGACCGACCACCGGAACACCTGATCGAGCTGGGTGAAGCCCATTCCCCATGCGATCCGATCTCCATCCGAGAACGCGCCCGAGGAGCGCGTCATATCGACCGTCGGAAAGATCGGCAGGTGGACGATCCCGGCGAGCAGCAGCTCCTCGATGTCGCTGCCTTCCTGCGCGCTCACCGCGAGGGCGCGCGGCGCGAAGCCCGAGGCTCGCGCGCACTGGAAATGCATCGCGGCGCTCAGCTCGCGCGCCGCCAGGCGCGCCCGCACCATGCCGTCCCCGTCGGCCTTGTTGATGGCGACCACGTCGACCTGCTCCAGCATGCCCTTCTTGATCCCTTGCAGATCGTCACCTGCGCCGGCGATGAGCACGGCCACCAGGGTGTCGACCATGTCGGCGACCGCGACCTCGCCCTGACCGACGCCCACCGTCTCGACGATCACCACGTCGAAGCCGGCCGCTTCGCAGCGCACCATGGCCTCGCGGGTGCGGCGGGCGATCCCTCCTGCGGTCGAGGCGCTCGGCGACGAACGCACGAAGGCCGAGAGAGCCCGAGAGAGCATTGGCGAGCCGCGGCATCCGCTTTGAGTGGCACGCAGGCGCGCGACGCTTGAACGAGTCAAACGGCCGGGTCGAACTCTGTCGCCGTGACGTCGTAGCGCAAGATCACGTCGACCCGCGTGCCTTCCGCGAGCTCATCGGCGCAGATCTGCCGCGGCAGCAGCGCGAAGCCGGCGCCTTCGCGCGCTGGGTTGGCCGAAGGAACCTGCCAAGGGGGTCGAGCTCATCGAGCGCGCTTGTGCTGCAGGGGACACCTGCGAAGCGTTCGCGGGTGCACTCAGAAGCGGCGACGCGGGCAAACCGGATGCGGCACGCGCGCGGGTGATGCTCGAAGAGCCGTGCAGCGTTCACTACGGGCCTGCGTGCACCGTGCTCGGTCGCATGCATTATCTCGGTGACGGTGGGCCCACCGACCGCGGCAAAGCGGCCTGAGCACGGCACGGAACGGTCGCCGGGTCGCGGTCGGCCGGGGGCCAAGAACCTGCCTTCGAGGCGCGGCGGACAGGGGGCGCCACCAAGCCGCAGCCCGCCTCCTGGGTCGGGCCGTCCGCCTTCGCTTCTTCGTGCACGCTCGATGTCGCATGGACAGTATCGCGATGTCCGTCCCGCGCGCGGTCTTCCATCTCCCTCCCGCGCGCAGCGCGTTCCCGCGCGCAGCGCGTTCCCGCGCGCAGCGCGTTCCCGCGCCGGAGGCGCGCTCCCGCGCCGGAGGCGCGCTCCCTCCGCATGCGCGCAGGCGGGCGCAGTTGCTTTCGCCCCAACGATATCAGCACGTTCCACGCGCCCGCCGAGCACATGCTTGGAGGGAGAGGAGGCGCGCAGCGCCGGGGTGGGCGGCACCCCCAGTGCCGATCGACCCGTCGAGCGGCGCCTTCGGCGATCCGATCGCGCTGGGTCGCGCGGATCTCGCCGACCGCGACGCCCGGCCGTGTGGCCCGGCGGACGACGGCTGGCTGCTCGAGGTTTCGTGGGACCGGCCGCCGGCCATCGTCGATCTGGGCAACGCCAGGCCGCCTCCGGCGAGGCCTTACTCGACCCAGTCGACCTCGGATTCACCGAGCGTGCGGAACTTGCGATCGACTTCGTCCATCAGCTCGAGCCACCAGGTCTCCGCCTGGACGCCGCCTTCGCGCGGGCTGTCCGTGTAGAACTGGCCTCGCAGGCACTCGGCGCCCCCATCGGCGCCGGTGCGGCAGCGACCGTCGACGTAGACCATGATGGCCTTGGGCAGGCGGCTCGCGGTGCTGTCGGTCGGGCTGTTCATCCAGTTCGACAGAAACAGGATCGCCGCGCCGAGGTCCTCGGGAGTCTGCCCGTATCCATGGAGCAGGTAGATGACCGGGTAGCGCCGGTCCTGTTGCTCGGCGTGCCCGTAGCCCGGGGGGAAGTTCACGGTGACCGGGCCCTTGCGGCCGTCGCTGCCCTGGAACTCGAACGTGCAGGTGCCGTTGACGACGCAGGGTTCGACGCCCTCCGCCGGTTGCTGCGGCGCCTTCGCGGCGAGCGTACGCAGCTGCGTCTCCGGCCAGCGCGAACCGATGTAATACAGCGCCGTCTGCAATCGCGAGGCAATCTCCAGGACGGTGCCGACGTGCTGGCCGCTGCCGTTCTCGATGTCCTTTTCGGTCGGATCGATCGCGCCGTAACGCGCGAGCACCACGCCGGGGACGTCGTCCCAGGGGATGCGGCTCGGGTACACCGACGACGGCGCCGACGGGTCCTGTCCGGGAAGCGACGCGAACTTCGAGAAGTACGTGACGTTGCGCCCGCGCGTCAGGAACGACCCCGCAAAGTGCTGTGCGCCGACGTGGAAGTTGAAGATGTCGCGCAGCCCGCCATCGGTCCAGAAGTCGACGCGGTGGAGCGCCACGTCGTCGAGCGGGCCACCGGGTAGGTCCTCGGTCTGCCGACGCACGACGCTCGTCGGGTCGCGATTCCACATGTTCTGCAGACCGCTCGAGGCGGTGAACTCGCCGTCGCCTTCGCCGACGTCGTAGCCGTCGCCCGGCTTCTGCCAGCCGTTGCTCGGCTGCTGCTTGGTTCCGCACACGCCGTCGAGCCCGCAGTCCTGGTACGGCTCGCCGTCCTGGTAGCGGTGATCGCGCTCGGTGCCCGACGCGTTGTACTGGGCGTCGTAGTCGTCACCCGCCGGATCGGAGTTCGTCTGCGCGTCGTAGCCGGGCTCATCGACGCTCAGGGCGCCGTCGGTGCCGGTATCGCTCCACGGTTCGTGACCTGCGCGGATGATCGGCTCGAGCTCGTCGCGCAGGCCGTTGCCGTTGTAGTCGACGGCCAGACCCACCTCGAACGGGTAGTCGTTCGCTCCATCGGGCTTCCAGGTGTTGGCCCATGGCGTCAGGGCCTCGTCGGGCTCCGTGCCGTCGCACACGGTGATGACCGGGAAGGTGCCGTCCGGGTTGAACTCGTCGTCGAAGTAGTCGTTCAGCGTGAGGGTGTTCGCGCAGCGCGAAGGGGGGCACTCGTTGGCGAGCTGCTCCTGCAGCTCCTTGTTCGGGTCCCCGTCGATCGGGTCGAGCCAGACCTTGCAGAGATCGTCGTCGCGCCCGCCGGTGACGCTCGGGTCGTTGGGGTTGACGCCCGCGGGGAGGTTCTCGCCCTTCGGGGAGAGGTTTTCGCCGTTCGGGTTGCCGAAGACGAGCGACAGATCACGGAAGATCTGGGAGTAGTCGCGGCGGGGAAAGCGGCCGCCGGTGCCGCTGCGCGGATACTCGGCCCACCACGTATTGAACGTCTGCGGGTGCTCGTACGGATCGTGAGGAGTCGGCATCAGCGTGCATTTCCCCGCCACGTCGTCGTGGACCCCGATGCACCTCTCGTCGCTCTCGCAGTCGCCGTCGGTCTCGCAGAGCTCCTTGGCGAGAGGGATGTCCTCGAGCTGCGTGCCTGGCTCGATCGGGCGGAAGCCGCCCATGTGGTTTTGCTCGATGTTGTTGAGGAGCCACGACCACGATGCTGGCCCTCCGAGCGGTGCCACCACGTCGAATAGCTCGTTGTGGCGAAGGCCGAACATGCTCGAGCCGATCCCGCCCATGCTGATGCCGGTGACGGCGCGGTGGGTGAGGCGACGCTTGCGGACGACGGTGCCGGCGTTGCTGCGCGCGACCGCCTGATAGGTGCCGAGCCGCGGCGCGAGGAAGGCGAGCTGCCAGGCCCCGGGGCTCGATGCTACGGCTTGCACGTGGACGTCCGACGCGGGGACGATGCGCGGCTGCTTGAACGCAGGTCCCGAATAGAGCAGCTCGACGTGACGGCCACGTGCCTCGGACGGCAGGCGCACGGGGTTGATCGGGATCGACATCGGCAGATCGCGGGGAAAGGCGCGTGCGTCGGGGCCGAACGTAACGGCGGGCCCGAGCGCCACGTAGCCGGCAGGGAGCTGGAGCGTCTCACCCTGGCTGCCACATCGGATCGAAGCGTCGAATGGCGCGATAGGCCAGAGAAAGCTGTTTTCCTGGGGGTCGTTGCCGCCCTCTTGCACGCCGAGCGATGCACCCGCCGCGACCTCGACGCGCCCGCCAGCCGACAGATCGTTCTTCGCAGCAGAGCCTTCGCACGCCGGCAGATCGGGCGAGCCGGTGACGACCTCGATCTTGGCGTGAACGAACGTGCCGTCACTCTGCGGGTAGGCCGCATCGAGTGTCTGGGTGCCAGGCGCCTTCGCGCCGAAGATGCGCAACGTGGTGGTGGCCCGGTACAGGCCGAAGCCGATCTGCTTGCCCTTGTCGTCGGTGGTCGGCACACCGAGCTGATCTGGCGCATCGCTCGTCACGACGAGCTCGGTGTCTTCGCAAGCGTCGGGCTCGAGGATGACCTTGAGCGGGCGCGTCACGCATCCCACGCCGTCGTCGGTCGCACCGGGCGGGAGGAACACGCGAGGCGGATCCATCCGAAGCTGGACGGTCCCGGGGATTGCCTGGACGCAGATGTCACCGGGGCGCAGCGTGACCTCCACCTCCTCCTCGGGGGGCTCCTCCGTGGGCGGCAGCGGCTCGATGGTGCCGCAGGCGGGCGCGGCCATCGAAGCGGCCACGGCTGCGGCGGACGCGAGGGCGAGCGAGATCGCGGACAGGCGCAAAGGTAGTCGCATGAAGCGACCAGCCTATCAGTGCAGGGACCTCGACCGTCAGCCCTCCGTGCCCCCGGCACGGCTTCCGGCGTTCGTACCGCCCGCACCGTTCCAGCCTAAGGGCGGCCACTGGCGTGCCTTCCTCGGTCTGGCACCTCGCTGCCATTCGCCCGCGCTGTTCGTCGCCCGGACGGTTCGTATCAGCGGTTCCCGGCGCTGCTCTCGCTCTCGCCGTCGTCGTCCGCCGGCTCGACGCTGCCGCCGGCTTCGCCGTCGTCGTTGGCCTCGGTCGCCGCGGCCGCTCCGCCGATGCTCACCTCGAGCCCGGACACATGCATGACACCTACCCAGGTGTTGTCGACTTGGTCGTCGAGACCGATCAGCGCCGCCTCGTCATCGACGACGCCGTCGCCGCTCACCACCAGGGTGAGCACGCCGAGGTCGGCCGCCTCGGCCGATGCATCGAGGCCGGTGCTCCAGACGTCGCCGAGGGCGAGGCGGCATGTCGCCTCGATACAGGCCGCGTCGCAGTCGCCGAGCTGGCCGACGACAGTCGCGACGTCCCAGCACCCCACTTCGTTGGCGAGCACCTCCGAGATGACAGCACCAGCGGGCAAGTCGCCGAGCGCCACGTCTTCAGCGCGCGCTCCGACGAGGCGGGTCGGAAGAAAGAGCACGCCGCTCTCGGCGCCGATGACCACGGTGTCGCCCGGGTTGGCCACGAAGCTCACGAGGTGGTCGTCGGGTACCCCCGCTCGGTTGGCGTCGACGCCGGCGAGGGACTCGATGCGCAGGAGCGCCTGGGCGGCGTCAGCTTCGGCGCTGGACAGGCGGCCCCGGAGAAACCCGCTGTCGAGGGGGCGGCCGGCGCGCAGGAGGCTCCGCAGCACCGCCCGCAGCTCCACGTCGCGGATCTTGAAATCGTATGCGAGCGCACCGTCGAGGTTGGCATCGCCGCGGGCGTCGACGAACAGATCCTGAACCTCGGGCGGAACCCGCCCCCCCATCGCATCGAGGAGTGCGGTGGCTGCTGGCACGCCCGTCGGGAACGCGCGTTCGATCAGCCTCTCGTCGGCACCCTGGAGCAGGGACTCCAGCTCCCCCAGCGGATCGACGAGCGTGAGGGCGAGGTCGAGATCGGCGGTCGAAAGGTCGACCGCCCTATCGAGGACGGGAACGGTGATCTCCTTGAACTCCCCGGCGTGCGAGAGCGTCGTATCCGCGCAGCCCCACACCTTGTGCTCGGAGCGCACGATCACCGCGAGGTTCGGGCCGACCATCGCGTCTTCGATGATGAGGTCCTCGTCGACCGGTGCGTCGACGATGTCGGCCCCCTCGGGGTCGTCCGGCGGCGCGAAGTCCTCGCACTTGGCTTGCGGCAAGACGGCCGCGCGCCACGTCGTGATCTTGCGGCTGCCCTGGTAGTCGGGAAGGACCCGGAGCGCGCCGATGCCCAGCTCGCTCACGCGGATGACGATCTCGGCGGAAGCCTGGGCACCCGGCGCTCCCGCGACGTTGCTGCCCACCGCGGCGCGTACCTTGAACGACGCGGCCTTGCTGGGCGCGAGGAGCGTGACAGCCGCATCGCCGCTGGTGGGGTCGGTCGGCGTCGTACCGCGGTCGAGCGAAGCGTCGAGCGAGTCGCCGAGGAGCAAGAACGTGACGTCGTACGGTCCCGGCGGGTCCGTTCGGACGGCGAGACGGACGGCCTGCCCGGGCGCGACCGAGAGTGGGCTCGCGTCCGCGAACACCACCGCGGCGCCGTCGCTCGCGCCCTCGCCACCACCGCCGGTACCGGCTCCGCCAGCTCCGCCGGAATCGCTCGAGGCACAACCCACGATCGCCACGGCCACCGCCAATGCGGCGAGCCGATAGCACCAAGTCATGCGTCGAACCCTAGCAGGGGATCGGCGGAGGGGCAGTTACATGGGCGTAAGAACATGCATCCGTCGCCGTTGTCGGGTTGCCACCGGGCGCGGTTCGTCCCTCCTAAACCGCCATCCACTGGTCTCGCAATCGGGCCGCTGCCCGTGTAGAACGCCGCGAACCCGTGCCGTCCGTGCCCAATAGGGGCTCGGCTCGCAAATGACTTCACATCCAAGGAGACTCGCCATGCGTCTGCTGACCGTCATCGCTTCCGTGGGCCTTCTGGCCGCCGCCTCGGGCTGTGGAGGCTCGGGCGAGCTGAACACGCAGGACCCGTCGCAGATGCAGGGCCAGTACGGCTACGGCTACCCGTCCGGGCAGTACGGCAACCCGCAGCAGCAGCCCCCGCCGAACCAGCCGCCCCCGGGGCAGCCGCAGCCCGCGCCGGCCCAGCCGCCGCCGCAGCAGCAGGCTTCGGGTCAGGCGACGCCAATCTCGCCGGCGATGGCCGTCGGAGTGACGCCCGTCATGCAGGGCATGGCCATGCAAGAGGCCCCCGGCATGCAGCCCGACGGCAGCGCGATCGCCGGCCAGTTCCAGCAGGGCCAGATCCTCGAGCAGCAGTTCAACCTCCAGGCCGGCAAGTGTTACACGGTCGTCGCGGTGGGCATCGGCATCACCGAGCTCGACGTGTTCATCCAGGTGCAGCCGGTCCCGCAGTTCCCGGCGCAGACGATGGCTCAGGATAACCAACAGGGCGCCCAGGCCGTCCTCGGTGGCCGCAGCAACTGCTTCAAGAACCCGCTTCCGATCGGCGGCCCGGCCAAGCTGGTCCTCAAGGCGACCGCGGGCAGCGGCATGGCCGCGGCGCAGCTCTACTCGAAGTGAGCTCAGCCGGCTGACGACAAGCGCACGCGGGTCCCCCGCGCCTTCATCGATCGAAAGGAGCCGCTCACGCTTCAGTGCGGGCGGCTTCGCTCGTCTTCGCCCTTCAGCATCCCGGAAAACACGCGATCAACCATCTGGTCGAAGCGTGCACGGTCGAAGCGCGATCCGCTTCGAAGCCAGTCCGAGTGGGTGGGTTGACCGGGCCGCGGCGGGCCGCCCGGGAAGTGGCCGACGATGTCGAGGTGATCGGCGTAGCCGACCCACACCAGGTCGCCCCACACCTGGGAGTAGAGCGGCACGACGCCGTCGTTGGCGTGGGTGGGGGGGCGTTCCCCGAGCAGGCTTGCCACCCGATCGATGGTGGCGTCTCCAGGAGCACGGCAAGGGTAACGCTCGTCCTCGTGCGATGTGATGCCGTGAAATATGGCAAATAGTCCTGTTGATATCGCCGTCCAAGGGGTGCGCACCGCCGTCACCCAGTCGCGGGCCCGGTTCTGCGGCGCGAGGCTCGCGACCGACTGGTAGCGCACGCGCGGGCGATCCTCGACGGCAGCCTGGAACACATCCATCGCCTCCGGCATCAACTGCACCACGCCACCTTGGTCGTCGCGAATCGTGCGCAAGAAGCCGCGCAGCTCGCGGCTTGCGGCGTCGTCGAGTACGCGGATCACCGACTCCGTCGCGCGATCGACGACCTCGAGCTCGACGGCGCCCGAGACCCGGCCGAAGGCGGCGAGCAGAGCCGAAGCCGCGGCGAGAGGTGGCGCGCCGAGCTTGAGGGCGATCACGGTGAGCGCAGTCGTCGCGTAGAGCACGCGCTGCCCGCTGACCGTTGCGAAGAACGCGGCGAGCGGGGTGCCGAAGTGCGGCGTGTTGATGCTCGTGACCGAGGCGAGGCGATCGATCCACGCCGACTCCTCGGCGCGAATCTCGGGCAGCGCGACGGCAGGCGAGACGCACAGTCGGGCATCGAGCCCGCCCGTCGAATGGCCCACGAGGTGGATGGGACCTCCACCTCCGGCCACTTCATGGACGAAGCTCGCAAGCTTCGTAGCGCGGCGCCGGATGCTCGCGGTCGGGTGCACTGCGCACACATGGACGGTCACGTCGCGGCCGCGCGCCCGGAAGCGCGAAGCGAACGCAGCCTCCAGATGCTCGAAGTAGCGGAACGAGGCGAGCGTACCGAAACCGAACATACCCGGCGACAGGACGACGTGAGTCACCACCGGTGCATCCTACGTCCAAGCCCTCGATCGAAAGAGCCTGGTTCGCGATACGCTCGTCCGCCGTGGACGACGACGCACGCCGTTCGATCATTCAGAGCGCTCGAGACATGCTCGTCGCGCGAGGAAGCGATGGCGACGCGGTCGCCGTCGAGGGTCGCGATCTCGTCGTGACGTCGCCTACGGGTCGAAGGATCGCACCGCTGGGCGAGCTGGCGGACGGCTGGCACGTCCTGCCACCGAACGACCGCGCGCGACGGCTCGCTGCGCTGGTGGGAACCGTCGCGTCCCCGGGAGGTCGAACCGTGGCCCTTGCCGCGAGCGGCAACCAGCGCCTCATCGTCGGCTGGGCGATTGCGGCGACGCTCGCGATGTTCGCGGTCGCCAGCGTCGCGTGGGCACGTGGCGAAGCGCTTGCAGCCGGGGAGCGAAGACGAGCGCGTGCCGCGCCCACCGCGCCAGAGCCCGATTCGTCGGCGGTGGCAGCGAAGCGGCATCAGGCCGTGTGCACCGGCGTTCGCAAGCGCGTCGTCGGCGGCGCCCCGTTCGGCCCCTACGAATCTGAAGGATGGATGGTGGAGATCTGGCTGGGCCGCGAGGACGGCGCGCTGACGCCCGCTCATCCGCAGCTTGCTCCGCTCGCCGCAGCGAAGCGCGTGCCGGCCGATCTCGATGCAGGACTGGCCGCCATCGAGGGCGAGCTCACCATCGCCCCGCTGCCTCCCCCGCCGGGCGGCGCCGAGACGTCGCGCGCGGGCGGCGCGGTCATTCAACTTCAGGGCGCCTACGCGGCCGCATACCTCGACCCCGTCCAACGCTCGCGCTTCCTCGGGCTGGCGGACCGCCTTTACGACTCGACCAGCGCGGACCTTGGCGCGATGTGGGGCCGTTGCGGTGAGCTGCCCTGGCACGACCTCGGCGCCTGGTATCGCGGAAGCGATCGCGGTGCGGCTGCGGGCACGATGCTCTTCATGGCGGGGCGGTACAGCGACAGCGGCGCCGTCCCGGCGTCCTCGCGCGATGGCAGCGCCAATACGCTGGCCGCCTTCGTCACGCGCGCCCGCATCGGCGCCGACGATCGCGCGGTCGGCCTCGCCATCCAGGATGTCGGCGGCAAGGTCGTCGGCACGAAGGTCGGGGCTACGACGATCACGTTTCCCCTCGGCGGCTACACCCTCGCGACTCGCGCCAGCCGCGAGCTCGTGGCCATCCTCGACAGGTGACGCGAGCGGCAAGGACAGGGGGCACCACCCTGCGGGAGTGGCGCGGCCACGACCCGGGGACCGCGATCTCGGGCCTCAGGCTTTCTTGAGCGACGTGGCGATGTCGTCGAGGCGCGCGAGGATGGCCTTGTTGACGGCCAGCAGCTCGGCGTCCTTGGCGGCATCGGCCGCCGCCTTTGCGTCGAGGGCGGCCTTCGGCGGGTTCAACGCGTTGGCGGCGAGCGCCGGTCCGAACGAATGCACCAGCGACGCGAGCGCGTTGCCGGCCTCGGTCTTGGGGAAGACGTCGTCGTAGCCGACCGAGAGGCTGGTCGCGACGTAGAGCACGGCGTCCCAGTAGCTGTTGCAGCGCGGGTTCTTGCCGTGCTCGAGCTTGTAGAAAAGCAGACCGCCGCCGAGCACGGTCGCGAGGAGCGCGTCGATCGGATCGCCCTTGGCGACGCTGCGCAGCTTTTCCTTGAGGGAGTCGAGCTCACCGCCACCACCGGCCTGGCTCGCCAAAGCGAGGCCGAGTGCGACCAGCAAGCCAGTCGATTTGCGATCCATCGGCCGCGGCTCTTCCGCTGGGCCGGCCTCAGACGCCTTGCTGACCTCGATGTTCGCCATGAGCGTCCCCGAACGTACGTGCGAGGCGCGCCACCGACAAGCGCGCCCTCGGCCGCGGACGATCGCATCCGCGCGACGAGCGGGGCTCAGCCGCGGACGGGCAGGGCGCCTACCCAGGCGGCGACGTCATCGGCGCGCGAAGGCTCGGTCAGATCGAGGGTCAGCGGCGTGACGCTGATCTCGCCACGGTCGTAGGCTTCGGTGTCTGAGCCCGGAGCGTCGCCGTGCTTCACGTCGGAGCCGCCGATCCAGAGGTACTCCTTGCCGCGCGGATCGGCGCGAAACTCGACGATGTTGTCGTACGTCCGGTTGCCCGAACGGGTGGCGCGCACCGGCCAGGCGTCGCCGGGAGGCACGTTGACGTTGAGGAGCAGGGGGCGACCACCCGTGGCGACCGCCATCGCCAGCGCGCTCATGGCGAGTTCGGCACAGATGTGGGCCGCCGCGGCCGGATCGGCGCGCGAGTCAGCGGAGACCGCGACCGATGGGATCCCACGCATCGCGGCTTCGCGGGCGGCCGCGACGGTGCCCGAGTAGAAGGCGTCAACCCCGAGGTTGAGGCCGTGGTTCATCCCGGAGACGCAGAGATCGGGCGCTCGATCGAGGACGCGGCCGGGTGCGTGCAACGCGATGTAGACGCAGTCGGCCGGCGTGCCATCGACAGCGAAGACGCCTGCTTCCACGTGCCGCAGACGGAGGATGCGACCAAGCGTGAGCGAATGGCTGGTCGCGCTCTGGTTCAGCTCCGGAGCGCAGACCACCACATCGGCATGCTCAAGCAGTGCCGCGCGCATCGCTGCCAGGTTGGGCGCGGCGATGCCGTCGTCGTTGGACAGCAGGATCAGAGGACGCGGCATCGTCAGGCCAGCAGGTCCCGGCTCATCGCGCGCCCAGGTGCAGTGGCGGACTCGCAGTTTGGCGTCGAGTCGCCGCCCGACTGCGAGCGTGTCAGGGGAACTCGACCGTGGTGAGGGCCTGGCAATCGATCTTGACGGCCTTGCCCTCTCCAACGGCGACGAAGGCGCCAGCTTCCAGCTTGCCGAGGCTGGTGAACTTCGTCCCACAGGCGACTTCGAGCGGCGCGTTGATGGCGCCGACCTTGGCACCCTGGATGTAGACGTCGACACCAGTACGCCCCGTCTTGACGACGAGGTAGCCCTGCTGCGGCGAAAGGGCCTTCGGGTCCTTGGGCGGCGCCGGGATGTCTGCCGGCGCGGCATCGGCCGAGGCGGCTCCGCTCGCGACGGCGCTGCTGTCAGGAGCGGCTGCGCTGGCCTCGGGTGCGGCTGCGGAGGCTGGCGCTGCCGCCGCGGATGCAGACGCGCTCGGCGTGGTCTCGGCGGGAGCCGCTGACACCTTGGGCTTGGCGGTGGTGGTGGGCGTCGGCGCTTGGCCTCCGAGGATCCCCTTGCTCCGAAGGAGCAACACCACGCCGACCATCGCGATGATGAAAACGGCCGCGAAGAGAACCCACGCCGTCGAACGTCGCGTCGTGGGACGGGCCTCGGCGGGAGGCGGAGCCACCCAGCGCGAGCTGTCGTCCGCCGGGTCGACCGTGGGACGGGGCGCGGGAGGTGCAGGCTGCGGATGCGGCTCGACTGCGATCGGCTCCGACGCTGGTGGCGGGGTTGGCGCGGGGTCCGGCATCGGGGCCGGGGGCGGCGCGGGGGCCGCGGGCGTGGGCGTCGGCTCGCGCTCGAACACCGGCTGCGGTGCGGGAAATTGGGCCTTCGGCTCGAAGTCCAGCGCGGCCGGCACGGGCGGACTGGGCTCGGCGTCGGCGCCGAGCGAAAAGACGCGAGAGGCGACGATGGGCGCCTCCTCCGCGACGAAGGGCGCGGGCGCTGCGACGCGCGGACGCTCGACTGTGGCGTCGGGATCGTGCGGGCGACGCTCGATCGTCGGCTCGTCCATCTCGATGGCGATCGGTGCGCGAGCCGCCACCCGCGGCTGCTCCACCAGGTGTGCCACGGGCGGCGCGTGTGCCACAGGCGGCGCAGGTGCAACCGGCGCCACGGGAGGTGACGGCGGCGGCGCTGCGGGTTGCTGCGCCGGGCGGGCTGCCTGGGGATCACTCTTGGTCGCGACGGGCGCCTTCGGCTCGGCGCTCTTCGGCGACGGAATGCGGAAGCCGCCACCCCCACTTGCTGCAGGGCGCGTGCCTTCGGGAGCTGCAGGCTTGGTCGCGGTCGGCTGCGGAGTCGCGCCGGAGAAGGGCATGCGGAGCGGCTTCGGCGCAGCCCGCTCGGCAGGTGCCTCGCTCGGGCGCACCGCCGGCGTTCCGCGCGCCGGGCTCAGCCCACGGCCGACCGGGCCCGGAATCGGGGATGCTCGCCGAACCTCGGGCGCCGCAGCGACGGGCGCCCGCGCCGGGCTAGGAGCCGGCGACGGGGAAAGGTGAGGGCTCGCGTCCAAACGGGCAACAGCCGCCGCACCATTTGGACGCGGCCCCGCTGCGTTCCTCTGGATCCGCGAAAGGAGCGCCTCCAGCGCTGCGACTTTCTCAGCCTTGTTCACCGCGCGAGCCTCGCTTGGGTCAGGACCGTGCACCGATGGGGCGCCCGGGTCGCGCGGAGCATATCCGCGTTCGTCCTCCGAACACGAACAAACCGAGGAAGTCGGTTTTCCGGTCAGGTTGGGGGACGAGGCGGACGGGACCATGAAGGCAGTGGAGGGGGCGACGCCGGCCTCGCCAAAAGGTAGCCCTGCACCAGGTCGCACCCGAGCTCGCGGATGACGTCGAGCTCCGCTTCCGTCTCGATTCCCTCCGCCACGACGAGGATGCTGGCATCGCGGCATGCCGGGCCCAGCGCACCGATCAGCCGGCGCTTCATCGGCGACGTGTCGACGCCGCGTACGATCGACATGTCGATCTTAACGAACTCGGGCTCGAGATTGGCAAGGCTGGAGAGGCCCGCGTAGCCGGCACCCAGATCGTCGACGGCGATCCGGTAACCCAGCTTGCGGAGCGAATCGATCTGCGCCCGCACGTCGGCACCCTGACCCACCGCGGCACGCTCGGTGATCTCCAGCACGACGCGCCGCGCGAGGAGCGAGAGGGGCGCGCTGGGGTCGGAGAGATCGGCATCGGCGAGCTCCAGCGGGTGGATGTTGACGAAGACGTCGCCGTCGACCTGAGAGATGGCATCCGCGGCCATTCGTCGGATCTTGCGGCCCAGCGTGACGATCGCGCTGGTCGCCTCGGCGGCACCGAGCAGCTCGCACGGCCCCGCGAAGACCCCGGCCCTCGTGCGAAGGAGCAGCTCGTGGCCGAACGTGGTGCCCACCCGCGCGTCCACGATGGGCTGGAACACGAGGAACATCGAGTCCATCGCGAAGCTCAGCGATTCTTCGAGGTCCGTCCGTTCGCGGGCGCGGGAGATCTCGGCACGTAGGGCGGCATCTCGCCGGCGCCCTTCACGTCCGGCCGTGCAGGCGCGAGCGACCGCGGCGAGCAGCGATGCCGTGTCGATCGGCTTGACGAGGTAGCTCGATGCGCCGAGCTCCACCGCCAGGGCGGCGGTGTCCACGCGAGGGTCAGCGGTGATCAGGACCACCGCAGTGTCGGACCCGGCCTCGCGCAGTGCCCGCAGCAACTCCACGCCGGACACGCGCGGCATGTTGATGTCGGTGAGAACCACGTCGAAGTCGCGCTCGCGAAGAGCGACTCGCGCCTGTGCACCGTCTTGCGCGATTTCGACCTGATGGCCGGCCTCGGTGAGGATGTGCGCGACGATCGCGGCGAGCTTTTCGTCGTCTTCCGCCAGGAGAACGCGCGTCGGGGCCGAAACCATCGATTCGTCGCCAGACTCGCACCGTGGCTGGTCTGCGCACAACATGTCTTGTCGGGGGGGAGCGGAGGTCTTTTCCGGTTCCATCACCCGGGCGTCGACGAGGTTCACACGAGGCAACGTGCGCCTCCGACCTAAATGTGACAAACGCGGGTGCAAATAGATTTCGCCTGCCTTCCAGACCCTTTTCGAGAGTCTTTCCGGCCCCACCAGTCCCGGCTACAGGACCGCGGCTCGAGCCCACCCCCATGACGAACGACCGAACGACCATGCACGTCGCGCCCCGTCCCCGAACCAAGGATGCCAACACCGAGGGCCGAAGGCCGAGGTGGTGGCACCAGGACCGCGGCGAGGGAGGCCTGACGACCGAGCTGCGAACGCTTCGAAGTCGCAGGACCCGTGTCGCCTTGGCGCTGGCCTCCGCCACGGCGTTCAGCTTGCTCGGCGCCATGGCGCACGGCCAGCCAGCTCCGGCCCCGCCTGCGCCGCGGGCCGACGCTCCCGCTCCCGCAGCGCCCGACCCCGGCCGGGCGCGAGCCGATGCCGGGCAGCTCGGCCCTGGCGAAGAAGCCGCTGACAAGCAACGGCCCGACCGTCTCAAGGAAGCCCTCGCGCCCAAGGTGAACGGGCTCACGCCCGAGACCGTTGCGACCCTGGCGGTGCAGCACAGCCCCCAGGTGGCGCTCGCGCAGGCCAACCTCGATGCGGCGAGCGGGCAGGTCGTGCAGACCGTCGTGCAGTACGTACCGCATGTCACGCTCACGGCGCAGTACACGCACCTGAACGAGGTCACCCAGGGGACGATCGGCGGCGGAGGCGCCTCGCTGGGGGCGAGGAACGAGGGGCTGGTCACTGTGGGTCCCTGCCCGCAGGATCCCGCGCTGCAATGTGTTCTCGACAGCGCCGGACAACCAGTGGGTGCCGTCTCTTCGTCGTTCACGTTTCCGCAGGTCCTCGATCAGTACCTCCTCAACGCGAACCTGAGCGTCCCCATCTCGGACTACTTCCTCCGTGCGGTGCAGTCGTACCAGGCAGCCATCGGCGCCGAAGACGCGCTGAAGTTCACCGAGCAGGCGCAGCGGCTCCAGGCCGCCGCTGACGCCAAGCTCGCCCTCTTCAACTGGATCAATGCCAAGGGCCAGGCGGCGGTCACCCAGATGAGCGTTGATCAGGCCCAGGCCCAGGTTGACGACGCCAAAATCGGGCTCGCAGCCGGTTCCCTGGCTCGTGCCGATCTCATGCGTGTCGAGGCGCAGCTCGCGCAGGCGCAGCTGACCGACGCCGACGCCAAGGCGATTGAGGTCACCAACGGCGAGCGCCTTCGTGCCGTGACGGGCATGCCGCCCGACAGGGCGTTGGCCGTTGGCATCGACATCTTCGCGACGCCGTCGGTGCCCAAGGTCGAGAGCGCCGAATCGCTCCTCGCTGAGGCCCGCAAGAACCGCCTCGACCTCGACGCAGCGCGCGCCCAGGAAGAGGCCCGCGACGATGCGGAGAACGTCACGAACGCAGGGTATCTGCCGCGCGTCGACGGTCTCGCCAACCTCACCTACGCCAATCCCAACCAGCGCGTGTTCCCAGTCACCCCGGAGTGGAACGGCACGTGGGACGTCGGCCTGCGCGCGACCTGGGTGCTCAACGACACGTTCAGCACGATCGGCGCGGCCCGCGCTGCGCGTGCACAGACGGCTGCGGCGATCGCCCAGCGGCGTGCCCTGGAGGATGCCATCCGCGTCGAGGTGATCTCGGCTCGCGCCGATCTCGACAAGGCCAACCCCCAGTTGGAAGCAGCGTCGCGCGGCCTTGCCGCCGCCGAGGAGTCCTATCGCGTAACCAAGCAGCTCTTCGCCTACGGAAAGGCGACCGCAGTCACGCTGACCGACGCCGAGGTGACACTCACCAACGCCCGACTGCGCAAGCTCGCCGCGCACGTGAACCTCCTCGCCGCGTCGGTCCGTCTCGATCACGCCGCAGGGCGCGATCGCGCTCGCGCATCGCGCTGAGTCCCGGTCGCTGCCAGAGCGGCGCGAGCTGCGTGGCCGTTCCGCGCGCCGGGGTTCATCCCCGGTCGCTGCGTCCGCGGGTAGCCGTCGCCCGCTCTTCCTGCTTCCCTGCGCGCCCACCAGATGGTCGAGCTCGGATTGATCGGCGCGACGGGGCTTCTCAGCCTCGGGTTCGCGGCCTGGCTGGTTCGCTGGGTGCTCGCGCGGCCGTCTCTCACCGAGCAGGCGGCAGTGCGGCTCGCCGCTGCGGTCCGCGTAGCAGGCGAGCGCTTCTCCCGACGTCTGTCCGGGGTCATCGGGGCGCTGGTCGCGCTGCTCGGCGGCGCCCTCTTCCTGGCGTACGGCCTCTATGGCGGGACTCGCGACACCGTCGCACCATTGCGTCTCGGCGTATGGCTGACCGTCTCGCTGCTCCTTGGTGGCGGCGGTGCGCTCGCTGCGGCTCGCATGGCGACCTTCATCGGGGCACGTGCGCCGCTGCGCGTCGCCGCAGGTGCGCGTCGATCAGTTGATCTTGCGCTGCAGATCGCGATGCGGGGAGGCGCCGCGGTCGGCCTCGCCACCGAGGCACTCGGCGTGCTTCTGCTTGGTGCGCTCGCGTTCGGTGCGCTGTTCGAGGCGAGCGGCTTTGGCGCCGAACCCGCGCGTGGGCTTGCCAGCGTGCCGCATCTTCCTCTTCTGCTCAGCGGCTACGCCCTCGGCGCCTGTTTCGCCGCGCTGCTTCTCCAGTTCGGCGGCGCCGCGTTCGCCAAGGCGGCCGACGTGGGCGCCGACGTCGCCGCCCGCGAGCACGCGCTGCCCGATGACGCCGAGGCAAATCCCGCGCTGGTCGCCGATCTCGCCGGCGATGCCGCGGGCGATCTCGCGGCGCGCGCTGGCGCCGCATTCGCCGCGACCGCCGCGGAGTCGCTGGCCCTCATGTTCGTCGGCGTCGCGCTCTACGCGAGCAACGTCGCGCTTCCCAGCGCGCTCGCCCTCGTCCTGCTTCCGCTCATCGCGCGGGCCTTCGGTCTGCTCGGCACAGCCTTCGGCGCCATGGTCGTCCGCACCGATGATCGCGAGGACCCGTGGTCGGCGGTCCAGCGCGGCGCGATCGTCGCTTCCACCATGCATGCGACGGGCATCGCCGGCACCGCCAAATGGATCCTCGGTGTGTCGTGGGTCCCGCTGGTCGGTTGCGCGCTGGTTGGCACGGCGATCGGCGCGGTGCTCGGCCCGTTGGCACGTCAGGTCGTCGAGCCCCGCTCCCGCTTCGGACGCGATCTATCGGAAGCCGCGCGGGCGGGTGCATCGCTCACCGTGCTCGGGGGCTTTGCGCTGGCGCTCGACGCGCTGATCCCGATCCTGGCGTGTGGTGGCGCTGGCCTCGTCGCCGCATATGCGCTCGGTGCGTCGACGGGTCTGGTGGCTGGTGGCGCGTTTGGCATCGGTCTCGCCCTGGTCGGTCTCGCCGGTACTTCGAGCTACGCGCTCGCCGTGGAGTCGGCTGCGATGTTCATCGACGGAGCGGGAGGCCTCGTGGAGGTCGCACTCGGTCGCGATCGCCCCGACGTGCGCGGAAGGACGCTGCTGCTCGACGCCATCGGCACCACCGCGAAGGGCGTCGGCAGCGTCCGCAACGGCGTGCTGGCCGGCATCGCCACGATCGTCCTCGGTGTCGCCGCGACCGAGGCGGCGGCGATTCGCAGCGAGACCTTCGGCCCGTGGCCTCTGCCGGCTGCGTTCGACGGCGTGACACCAGCGCCGTGGATCGCGGCGGGCCTCGCGATCGCTTGTGCGGCGTTCCTGGTCGCGCGCGCGACAGGCGGCGTGGCGCGGGCGGGACGTCGGATCGTCGACGAAGTACGTCGCCAGCTCGGAGACGCGCCCCAAGAGGGGGGGAGGCCGGTCCGCCCGGATTACGACGTTTGCACCGAAATTGCGGCCCGTTTCGCCCTCCGGCACGTGGTGCCGCCAGCCATTGTGGTGGCGTTGGTGCCGATCCTCGTCGGGCTCGTCTTGCGCCTGCCAGGGAACGAGGCTAGAGCTGGAATCGCCTCGGACGCGGTGTCGGCGTTCCTCGCGGCCGCAGCCATCGTCTGCGTCCCGGGGGCCCTCCTCGCAGGCGTCGCCGGCGCAGCCTTCGGTCACGCGAAGAAGTACGTGGTGACCGGCGCCCACGGCGGACGAACGCTCGTCGACGAGTCCGGCGCTCGCGCGGAAAATCCCACCTATCACGCAGTCGTGGTGGGAGACACGGTCGGCGACCCGCTCTCGAGCGTGGCCGCTCCCACCCTCGCGATCCTCGCCCGGCTCCTGCCCGTGCTGACGCTGGTGCTCCTCCCTTTCATCGACCCCTGACCCGCGCACTTCGTCCCCCGCCAGGAAACCCGGCTTCAGAGCTCGCCGGGTCCCTTGCTCGACGAGTGCGCCAACGCCCGGCAAAAACCAAGCGTGTCCACGCCGATCTCCGACGCACTCTCGACGCTGAGCGACCGCGGCCTCCGCCGCCTGCTCGGCGCCCGCACGTTCCTTCGCGGTCTCGAATACTTCCGGAGGCGCGTCGTCGAAGACGTCACCGTCGGAGAGATGAGCGCGACGGGCACGGTCCGAGCCGCCGACGCCGACCCGTATCAGGTCGTGGTCGACCTGACGCCGGACGGGATTCAGTCGAGCTGCAGTTGCCCTGCGTTCGCCAAGGCCGGCCAGCACTGCAAGCACGTCGCGGCGCTCCTCATCGCGGTCCGCGACCAGGCGAGGGGCTCCCAGCCCAGGCCTCCGCCTCCTCCGCCTCCTCCGCCGTCTGCGCAGCTTCCCCAGTCGGCTCATGCTGGTGGGGGACCCGACTCGAAGCGCCAGCGTCGTCGCGACCGCCGGGCACGAGCTTCCGGCTCGACCATGGCGGCGCCTAGCGGCCTTGCCAATCTCGGGCCGCCGGGCTCGACGGTCGCGCCGACACCCTCGCTCCACCACGATGCCTCCGCCAAGTCGACCGGCATCGGCGCCTGGCTGCCTCCCGACGGGATGCACGGTCCGCGGCGCCTGGAGTTTCGCATCCATGTCCGCCAGGGCGCCCTCACCGTCACGGTGCTCGATGCCGAGGCACGCACTCCCGTCCTGCCCTCGACGGCGATGACATGGCAGACGGTCTTCCCGACCGGCGAGCGCAATGCCCTGCGGCTGCTCGCTCGCTTTGAGAGTGGCAACCCGCGACATCCCGCGGTCGACGTCCGTGGCGAGGACGCCGCCGAGCTCATGCCGCTGCTCGAAGGGCAGCGCGTCCTGCTCGAGCCGGCGCTCATGCAGCTCCGCTTCGCCGACGAACCGTTGCGACCGCGCTTCGATCTCGAGCTGGTCGGCGGCGACACGATGATCGTCAAAGCGAGCTTCGAAAAGCAGGGCGACCGCCGGCGCTTTTCGCTCCTCACCGGCGGCTGGTTCGAAGGCTGGCCCGGCTGGCACATCGACACCCAGGAAGGCATCGCCCGTCGCATCGAGAAGCGCGTGAGCGTCGCGGCCCTTCGCCGCCTCCTGCGCTCGCCCACGATCGCCGAGCCGATGGGCGAGCTGGCCCGAGTGATCATGCAAGGCCTCCCTCGCGTCGCGCTCGAAGTCGGCGCCGAGCTGCCAGATCTCTCGCAGATCGCGGACGTCGTGGACTTGCCGCCGACCTTTCGCATGAAGGCTTCGGGCAACCTCCTCGAGGCGCACATCAGTCTCTTCGCATCTTACGGCGAGGAAGAGATCCCGGTCCGCGCTGATGGTTTGACGCTGCCCGTGCTCATTCAGGCGCCCGGCGAAGGTCAGCGCCGACCGCGCTGCGTGCGCGTAGACATCGCGGCCCAGCAGGAAGCCGCGAACAAGCTTCTCGACAACGGACTCACCCCCGACGAGGGCGGCCAATACTTCGTGGCGAACGGCGACCGCGCGATCCACTTCTGGAGCGAAGGTCTCGGCCAGCTTCCCGACGACTGGGATCTCTTCGTCCCGGACGATCTCGTCGACACCCAGGTCCGCCATAAGCCCATCGCGGTGTTCGCGAAAGTCTCCAGCGGGATGGACTGGTTGAACCTCAAACTATCCTGGGAGAGCGAGGGCGTCGCGGTGGACCGCGACGAGCTGCGTCGCTGCCTCGCCGAAGGAAAGAAGTTCGTCTGTCTGTCTGACGGCTCCTTCGCTCCCTTCGACGCCGATTCGGTCCGCGCCATGATGGATCGCGAGGTCGAGCTGCTCTCGGCCGCAGGGAAGGGGGGCCGCATCCCCCTGGCCCATGCCGGCCGCATCCAGGAGCTGCTGCAGCTCACCGCGGGTCACACGATCACCGCGACGACCAAGGACCTGTTCCACAAGCTCGCCAACATCGACGAGATCGAGCACGCCAAGAAGCCGCGCAACCTCAAGGCGACGTTGCGGCCCTACCAGGAGGCAGGCCTGTCCTGGCTGAAGTTCGTGCACGATCTCGGGTCGGGCGGCGTCCTCGCCGACGACATGGGTCTCGGCAAGACCGTGCAGACCATCGCACTGCTCCTCGCCGTGAAGGCGGAGGACAAGGGCATCCGCGCCCTCATCGTCGCGCCCACCAGCGTCGTGACCAATTGGGAGCGCGAGCTCGCGCGCTTCTCGCCGACGCTCTCCGTCGCGCTCTGGCACGGCGCCGATCGCAAGAACCAGGAGGAAGAGGTTCGCGAGGCGGACGTCGTCATCACGAGCTACGCGCTCCTCCGCCGCGACGAGGAGTTTCTCGGCAGCCTCGACCTCACCTACGCCATCCTCGACGAGGCGCAGCACATCAAGAACCCGATGAGCGCCACCGCAGCGGCTGCCAAGCGACTCAAGTCCAAGCGCCGTCTGGCGCTGACCGGTACGCCGATCGAAAACCGCCTCTCCGAGATCTGGAGCATCTTCGACTTCGTCTCGCCCGGGCTCCTCGGCACGCTCGAGCGCTTCGAGCAGCGCTTCGCGAAACCGATCGAAAGCGGCGACTACAAGACCGCGCAACGCCTGCGCGCCACGATCCATCCCTTCATCCTCCGACGCACCAAGGGCGAGGTCGCCAAGGATCTGCCCGAGAAGCTGGAGATGGATCAGGTCTGCGATCTCACTGGCGAGCAGCGCAACGTCTACCTCCAGGTCGCCAAGGAAGTACGGGCACAGGTTCTGGGCGAGGTCGAGCGGGTGGGCCTTGCGAAGAGCCAGCTCCAGATCCTCGCGGGGCTCACGAAGCTGCGTCAGGCCGCGTGCGATCCGCGTCTCCTCGGCCTACCGAAGGAGTTCACCGACGAGGATTCCGGCAAGCTGGTCGCGCTCCGCGAGCTCGTCGCGAACGCCATCGAGGGCGGTCACAAGGTTCTCGTGTTCAGCCAGTTCGTGACGATGCTCAAGCTCATCGAAAAGGCACTCAAGGAGGACGACGTCATCTACGAGTACCTCGACGGCTCGACCAAGGACCGCATCGACCGCGTCGATCGCTTTCAGGGGGACCCTTCGTGCGGCGTCTTCCTCATCAGCCTCAAGGCCGGCGGCACGGGGCTCAACCTCACGGCTGCCGACACCGTCATCCACTTCGATCCCTGGTGGAATCCGGCAGTCGAACAACAGGCCACCGATCGCGCCCACCGGATCGGCCAGACCAAGGTGGTCAACGTCTACCGCCTCGTCGCAGCCGGCACGATCGAAGAGAAGATCCTCCAGCTCAAGGACAAGAAGCGCGCCCTCGTCGCCTCGGTTCTGTCCGAAGATGCGGGCGGAGCCAAGAAGCTCACCAAGTCCGACTTGGAGGAGCTCTTCTCCCTCGACTGAGTGATGGCGCGCAGGGCAGGGGAGACAAACGGAAGAAAGGCGCTCCTTGTGGGAGCGCCGCTGTCGTTCTGCTGCCTTCGCTCTGCTGCGAGAACGTGACGTGGGCGGGCGGCGTAGCGAGCAGCCGCGGCGCTAGGAGGGCGCTGGGAAACGTCGCGAGCGACCCGATAGCAAGGCGCCGGGGGGGACCGGCCGGAAGCGTACTTCCTGTACGCTGAGGACCGGTGGGCCCCCGGCAACGCAGCTAGCGGG
>Ga0105046_10002736_pt1 | contig 27863 bp, 25 predicted proteins | sample MAT03_FD_78385 | JGI IMG/M metagenome (GOLD analysis project Ga0105046, IMG submission 78385) | Freshwater microbial communities from Lake Fryxell liftoff mats and glacier meltwater in Antarctica - MAT-03 (megahit assembly) | ecosystem: Environmental > Aquatic > Freshwater > Ice > Liftoff... | reverse complement strand
GAGCGCTGGCCGACGTCCCCTGGCAGCGCGACGCCGAGGTCGTCAAATGGATGGTCTCGCATCCTCTGCACGCGATCACCGCGCTCGCGACACTGACTGACGAGCCGTACTCCCTGGTCGGCGAGCGCATCGCGGCGGTGACCCCGGAGCTCGCAGGCCTCGCGGTGCCTCGCAAGCCCACGACCTATGAGCACGAGACCCTCGACTCGGACGGCCGCAGAGCGACGCCGCTGATCGACCGCGCCATCCGTGCGCTGGCCGTCGTGCTTGCGCATACCGAGGCGTTGCCTTCAGCCGATCGCGCGGTGCTGACCACCGTCCTCCTCTTCTCCGACGTCGCCAAAGGCGGCACCGAGCTGCAGCGCGCCTCGTGGAAGCGCCGTCTCGGGATCGACGGGACGGTTCACAACGAGGACAGCGCGGTCATCCTCGAGGACGTCATCCGGCGCGTGCTGAACAAGGCGGCGCTCTCCGAGGACGGGCGATGGGCCGAGCGCGTCCAGGCCTTGTGCGCGGCCAGCGGTCTTTGCGGCATGCGCCTTCGCGGCGAGGTCGGGCGCGACGCGCTGGCGGCCGTCCACCGTGTCTTGCGCCGTGAGCCCGACGGCGGAGCGCGGCTCGCCCATGTGTGGTCGCTGGTCAATCGCGCCGAGACCAGCGCCGTGCGAAGCGGGCTGTGGAGCGACGCGCTCGGCGCGGCGTTCGCCGAGGAGGAGTCGGCGATCCTCGCGACGAAGAGCGCGATCGATCTGCGTCCGACCGGATTGGCCGAGCGCATCGCCCGCGCTCGCGGCGGCGCCCTGATGCAGCGCGAGAGCATGACCGAGATCACCGAGGAGCTTGCGGGACTGGGTGAGCATCGCGCGGCGCTCGAGCATCGTCTCGCGTACGGGCGCATCTGGTACGCCGAGGCGGCTCTCGGGGGCCTCTCGCTCGCCGGATGCGTTCGCTTGCTGGTGCACCTCGCGGGCGCCGCGGTCGCCGCTGGCGTCGATGTGTCGCGCGCCTGGCACCTCGATCTGCTCGGCGTCGTTCCGGCACTTCGCGACGATCTCGGAACGCCGCGCAATTACTCCATCCGGCTGCTCGAGGCTCTGCTCTCTGCAACGCCGCTGACCGATCTGTCGGCGGGGCGTCTGTCCAGCGGGGTGGCCGGGCCATCGCACGACGCACCTCTGGCGTCGTTCCCAACGACCAAGGGAGGCGAGGGCGCGATCGGCGTGCGCCTGGCCTTCGGCACGGAGGCCGCAGCGCTCCTGACGCTGCTCGCCTCGTACGAGCAGCGCGGCTCGGCCGACTTCCATCGCACGTTGAAATCGCTGTGCGACCTCTATGGCCTGCGCAAGGACGACTTCGATCGGGTCGCCAATGAGGCGAGCTACCTCGCGACGATGAACGCCGCGCGCACCGACAAGGCGCGCATGCTCGACTTCGTCGTCCCCGGTCTGATCGTCGAGGTCGGGCCGGGTGGTGGCGTCGTCCTCGATCTGCTCGCCGAGCGCTTCGCCGAGGGCCGCATCGTCGGCCTCGACGCGTCGAAGGCCGTGGTCGAAGCGCTGACGGCTCGCGCGACGACCAAGCCGTCACGCTGGGAGGTCATGCACGGAGATGCCTTCCAGCTCCCCGAGGTCTTCGGCCCCGGCGAGATCTCGACGGTCGTCTTCTGCTCGGTGCTCCACGAGATCTACAGCTACGTCGCATGGGGCGAGCCGCCGAAGCGCTTTTCGCTCGAGAGCGTCGAGGCCATCGTCCGCGCCGCGTTCCGCTCTCTGTCGCCGGGCGGGCGTCTCGTCATCCGCGATGGGCTGGCACCGAAGGACGAGCCTCGCGTCCTGCAGTTCCTCGATCCAGCCTGGGCCGAAGGTTTTCGGCTGTTCGCGTCGTGCTTCGAGGGCCGCCCTATCGCGGTGGAGGAGCTGGGCGCCGATCGCGTCCGCCTCGCGCAGCCCGACCTCTACGAGTTCCTCACCACGTTCACGTGGGGCCCGGCAGCGTTCCCCTACGAGATACGCGAGCAGCGCGGTGTCTTGCCGCGCGACGAATACGTGGCGCTGCTTCTGCGCGCCTGTGAAGGCGCCGTCCCCGGGGCCGGTGCGCGCGAGGTGGCGGTGCCCGACGACCTCGCGTCGTACCTCCAGCCTGGCTATCCGGCCCACCTCGAAGGTCGCGTCGCCATCTTCGACGGCGCGGGTGAGACGCGCGTCGCGATGCCCGACGTGCAGGGCATCATCGTGATCGAGCGCACGTAGCCTCACGAACGCAGACGCGCCGCGCAGGAGCTGCGCGGCGCGATGCACGTCTTGCGGTGTCGCCTCGACGTCAGGTGCCGGTCGAGCTCTCGGTCGCGGTGGAGCCCGGACCGCTATCGGAGTGGGAGTACACGTGGGCGCGAGCGTGGTGGACACTATGGCGCTCGCACCACAGCGTCTTGCCGTTGGAGGCGAACCGGGCCGACGCGCAGTCCGGACAGAGCGACTCGATCTCCGGCACGCGGTGCGCGGCTTCGTGAGCCTTGTCCCGCACCACCATCACCGGGCAACCCGCGAGTCGTGCGACCTTCTCCGAGACGGATCCGAGGAGGAGCCGCCTGAGGCCGCGGCGCCCATGTGTCGCCACGATGACGAGGTCGGCGTCCAGGTGCGCCGCCATCCATACGATCTCGTCGGCCGCGTAGCCGAGCGAGGTGTGCACCTCGATCGCGGGCACACGTGCGTCGGGGAGCCGCTTGCGAAAATCGTCCAGATGGGACCGGACGAGATCGGCCAGGCGCTCGGGGCGCGGCGCGAGGAGCGCCTCGGCAGTGGGGATGATCGGAGGCATCACGACAGCCGGGGTCGGCTCCGACACCGCCAGCACATGGAGCTCGCCTCGCGGGCTCTGGCTCGCCATCTCGAGCCCCTGAGAGATCACGAGTGGGCTGCCCTCGCGCATGTCGACCGCCGCGAGGACGACGTACTTCGATTCGAGATTCTGGCTCATCGGTTCGTTCCTTTGCCGGCGCCAATGCATTCCGTGTGCCGCCCGGGCTTCCTTTCTACGGCACCTCGGGGCCCGCTCGTATTAGCTTGCGCGGCCATGGCAAACCCGACGGCCACCTGTGAGACCTCGCTCGGCACTTTCAAGCTCGAGCTCTTTGTCGACAAGATGCCCATCACCGCGGGGAACTTCGTTCGCCTCGCGAAGGATGGCTTCTACGACGGCCTCCACTTCCACCGCGTCATCCCCAACTTCATGTTGCAGTTCGGCTGCCCGAACAGCCGCGACCCCAAGTCGCCCCGCGCCGGTACCGGCGACTCGCCCTACGGCCCCCTGCAGGACGAGCACCCCGAAAACGCCAAGCTCTCCAACGAGGTGGGCACCCTCTCCATGGCGAACACGGGAGCGCCCAACAGCGGCAGCTGCCAGTTCTTCATCAACACCGTGCACAACGCCTACCTCGACTGGTTCTCGCCCGGGCGCAGCAAGCACCCCGTTTTCGGCAAGGTCATCGACGGCATGGACGTCATCAAGAAGATCGAGTCGAACCCGACCGGCGAGGGCGATCGTCCGAAGATCCCCGTCCAGATGATCAAGGTCACCGTCGCGGATTGACTCGAGCGCCGAGGGAGATCGCCGCAGGCGGGGTGCATCGCCCCGCCCGCGTCTCCGCGGGCCTGTGCACCGCGGGCGAGCCTGTTAGCGTTGCCGATCAGTGACGGAGAGCGGACTCGTCCAGTCGACCGTCCTTCGCTGGAGGGAAGGCCACCCCGGCGGCGGGGAGGCCGAACAGCGCACCACATTCGTGGCGAAGATCGCCGCTCGCTGGGTGCAGAGCGGCCGCGCCACCCTCGTCCCGCCCGATCCGCTCGTCCCCTATGACGAGCGTGCCGCCGATCCGTTGCGGATCGAGCGCGCGGGCGAGCTCGCTCCGATGTTGCCGTGCGCGGCGATCCTCGTCTCCGGAGGCCCGGCACGCGTGACCGTCATCGGTCCGCTGGGTCCGCGCGCCGTCGAGTCGGGGCGCAGCGCCGGCGTCGGCTTCAGCATGGCCGCGCCGGAGCGCGGACGTTTCGCGCCGACCCCGCCGTCGCGGGGTGGCGACGGATGGCTCGTCGTTCCGGAAGACCTCGACACACGGTTCTTCCACGCTGCGCCCGAAGCGCAGCATCTGGCGCTGCTGCGTGGCTCCGAGCCGTTCTCGATCGAGAGCGCTCGCGGGCGCATCGACTCGTCGCTGCCGGGGGTCGTCGTCGTGGCGACGACGCGGTCCGCTGCCGGGGACCTGCGTCGGCTGATCCTCGGCCTCGACACCCTCGTGTTCGACATCGCGCGCGGCCTCGTCGCGCTCATCGGTCGCGCCAGCGTGCGCGGCGCCTACGATCTGACGAACCTCGCGCTGCTGCCGACCGAGTCGGCGGCCACCAACGATCGAGGCGACCCGCGCAAGCATCGGCCCGTCTCGCGCGCCCGCGTCGATGCAGCCATCCAGGTCGCGTCGCCGGGCCTGTCGGAGACGGCGCCGATCAGCGCGTCGATTATCGCGCAGGTCAGGTCGCGCGCGGCCACGCCGTTCGAGAGCGACGAGCCGGCCACGCGGGTCCGCAATCCGGCGCCCACCGGCCGCCCCCTGGGCTCGCAGGCAGCGACGCCGTTCGAGGGCTATCGCCCCGCCGAGGTTCGATCGGCGCAAGGGCTCGATCAAACGTTCACGGACATGCCGGCCCCGCGCATGCCCGTCCCAGCGGGCGCGATGATCGACGACGAGACCACGTCCGTGTCCGATCCGGAGCCAGGCAAAGGTTTGCCTTTCAGGCCTCAAGGGTCGCAGCAGATCCCCATGCCGTTCGCGTCGCCCGCCCCGCCCTTGGTCTACGTGCCCCCTGCCGCGCCCGCCCTCGTCGCACCTCCCGCATTCGTTGGAGCTCCAGCGATTCCGGTGCCCGCGCCCGTGCCGCTCCACCCCGGTCCCGCCCCGCCTCTTGCGCCCGTGCCTCTCGCGCCCGTGCCTCTTGCGCCCGTGCCTCTCGCGCCCCCGCTCGCGCCCCCTCTCAACCCTTCGCCGCCTCTCGCGCCCGCTCTCTCCCCCGATCGCCCGCGCGGACAGGCGCATATCCCCGGTGCAACCGAGCGCGATCCCCGCGTGACGGCGGCGCTGGCGCGCTTCGCAGCCGGCGAGCGACTGGGCGAGATCGATCTGCGAGGGCTCGACCTGCAAGGCGTGTCGCTGCGCGGCGCCTGGCTCGAGGACGCTCGACTCTCCCGCGCCGATCTGCGCGGCGCGGATCTGACTGGATGTCGGCTGCTGCGCGCCCGGCTCGACGGCGCCGATCTTCGGTCCGCCAAGCTCGAGGGAGCCGATCTCACCGACGCGCAACTGGGTCGCGCCGAGCTGCGCGGAGCCTGTTTCGAAGACGCGACGCTCGACCGTGCGCAGCTCGACGGGGCGCGGGCCAGTGGCGCGCTGTTCGGCCGTGCCAAGGCTCGCAAGACGCGCTTCTTCGGCGCGGATCTCGCCGGGTCGAGCTTCGCGGGGGCCGACCTCACCGGGGCTTCCCTCGAGCGCGCGATCCTGACCGGCGCACGGCTGTCCGGGATTGCGGGCGCTGATCTTTCAGCCCGCGAAGCGGACTTCTCCAGGGCAACGCTCGACGCCGCGGTGTTGGTGCGCGCCGACTTCGCCAATGCCGTGATGAACGAGGTATCGGCGCGCAGTATCGACGCGACCAAGGCGAGCTTCGAGAAGGCTCAGATGGCGCGCGCCGATCTCACGGGCGCGCAGCTCGGCGACGCGCGCATGGCGCGCACGAATCTCGAGGGCGCCAAGCTCGACGGCGCGCACATGGAAAAGGCGGATCTGCGAGCGGCGACAGTGACCGGCGCGAGCCTCGAGGGAGCCAACCTGTCAGGCATCCGCGGTCGCGAGCTGCACGCAAGCGAGGCGGTGTTGCGCGGCGCTCGCCTCGCCGGCAGCGATCTGGAGCGAGCAGAGCTCGAGGGCGCGATCCTGGACGACGCCGATCTCGACGGCGCAGTCCTGCGCGGCGCGAAGCTCGCACGCGCTTCGCTGCGTCAGGCCAAGCTTGGCAGGGCCGATCTGCGGGATGCCGATCTGACATCCGCCGACTTCTCCGGGACCGACGCGTCGAACGCCCGAACGCGTGGCGCGCGTATGCAGGATGCGATTGGACTCACGTCGTCGAGCTGACCGGTCGTGAATCGGCACATATCTGCTTTGGGGCTAATCCTGGGTCTCCTTTGGGGGTGCGGCCATCCGAGCACGCTGCCACCCGCCCCGACACCGCCGACACCGCATCCCTCGCGCACCTCACGCAGGTCGCGAGGTCTCCACAACGAGGCAAGCATGCAACAGAAGAGCACTGGCCGCGTCGTCCGTGACGACGAGGTCAGCCGCCGTCTCGACACTCGCTTCGGACCGCCCACCAAGTCCAAGAAGTGATGCTTCGCTGGACCGAGCGCGCCGCCGCCGACCTGTTCGCAATCGGCGAGTACATCGCAGCCGACAACCTCGCCGCCGCCCGCTCGTGGGTCGAGCGCTTGAGACAGCAGGCCGTAAAGGCCTCGAAGGTCCCGCGCGCCGAGCGAGTCGAGCCCGAGATCGGCCGAGAGGAGGTGCGCGAGGCGTTCCTTGGTACGTACCGGATCGTCTATCGCGTCGTGGACGACGGCATCGTCGTGCTCACAGTCTTCGAGGGACATCGGCTCCTCGGTAAGCTCGAGCGAGGGCTGACGCTTGTCGTCGAGCGCGCTGCTCAATCGCGCGCCGAGGCAATGCCGACGGCGCGCAACAGGGTGTCGGCCTCGACGGGCTTGGGGAGCACGCTGACGACGTTGCTGCGCGCGCCAGGGTGACCGCCGCCGACGAGCGCCTCAGTCGACAGCTCCTGCGGATAGCCCGACCAGAGGACGACGCGAAGATCGGGGTGGGAGACCGCGAGCTTGCGAGCTAGCTCAATACCAGACAGTCGCGGCATCACGACGTCGCTCAGCACGGTTGCGACGTGACGCTCGCGTTCGAGGATCTCGAGCGCCGCCGCGCCGTCGGATGCGACGAGCACGCGATAGCCGGCGCCCTCGAAGATCGCGACGCAGGTCTCGGCGAGCGACGCGTTGTCCTCCACGACGAGGATCGTCTTCGGCTCGGTCGCGCTGGAGGGGCTCACCGCGTCGGCTGGTGCGGCCCCGCTGCCAACGGCGGCGAAGCGCGGGGACGACTTGCGCCGAACCGGCATCGCGGGCGCTGGCGCGGCGCGAAACCACAGATCGAATGTCGTGCCGAGCCCCTCTTCGCTGCGCGCGTCCACGTCGCCACCGCTGCCCTGGACGAAGCCGAACACGGTCGACAGGCCCAGACCAGCCCCGCGCCCGGGCAGCTTGGTGGTGAAGAATGGGTCGAAGATCCGCGGCAGATCGGCAGCCGGAATGCCGACTCCGGTATCGGTGAAGCGCAGCCGCGCGCCCGGTCGTAGCGAGCCGTCGGGCGCGGCGCTCACGGCAGGCGCCACCTCGATGCTGAGCTTGCCGCCGCCGGGCATGGCGTCGCGTGCGTTGACGACCAGATGGAGGAGGATCTGCGTGAGGTGCCCGCGCTCGACGTACACCCACAAGGGCTCGCTCGGCGTATCGACCGTCATCTCGACGCCGGCATCCACCAGGCGCTTGAGGATGACGAGCGAGCGCTGCGTCTCGAGGGCGAGGTCGACGACCTCTCCTTGCCGCAGGCCCTGACCCGCGAAGGCGAGGAGCTGCTTGGCGATGCGACTGGCGTCGCGCGCCGCCGCGGTCGCACGCTCGAGGTGGGGATCGGTCGACGCTCCGCCCGCCGATGCGCGGCGCGCATCGTCGATGCTGTCGACCAGCGACGTCAGGAGGTTGTCGAAGTCGTGCGCGATGCCGCCGGCGAGCCGACCGACCGCCTCGAGCGACCGTGAGCGCGCGATCGCATCTTGCGCTGCCTGAGCGTCGCGCAACGCATGCAGCTCGGCGACGGCGCGCTCGATCTCGCGCCGAAGCACCACGACCTCGGCCTGCGCCGATGGCTTCGCCATGGCGGGGTCACCCACCTCTTCCCCTTCGACCATGTCACCCCCCCCAAAAAGGAACGCTATCGGATAACGCCCAGCTCGGCGTACGCAGACAGCAAACGGGCGCACGAGTTCTTCCATCCGCCCCCGCGAACGACACGTTCGCGCGCACGCGCCGCCCTCCCCGTTGCTTCCGCTGGGTCGGCGGCGATGGCCGACCACGCTTCGGCGATGGCACGCGCTCGGTTCGCTTTCACGAGCCACGCCTCGTCGGGGCCGCAAAGCTCTCGAACCACCGGTAGATCACTGGCAACGAGCGGGATCCCGGCCGCCATCGCCTCGAGAATCTTGAGCGGGCAACACCCTTGCTCGACGTTTCGTTCGGTCGCGGTGAGAGGCGCTATCGCCACGTCGTGCGTTGCGTAGAGGGCGGGCAGCTCGATGGCGGACACCGGTTGTGCGAGCACGACTCGCGCATCGACACCGGCCCGACGGGCCGCGCCTTCGATCTCGGCGCGCTGCCGACCCCGACACGGACCGACCAGCGTGAGGAGCGCCGATCCGCCCAGCAAGCCCAGCGCTTCGATGGCGACCCCGACACCCTGCCACGGCGAGAATGTCCCCACGTAAAGGATACGCAGCGATGGCGTCGGCGTCGGCCGCGGAGGTGGCCATGTGTACCACGCGAGATCGACGCCGTTGCGCACGACGCGGACGCGCGCAGCGTCGGCGCCACGCGACGCGACGAAGTCGGCCGTCACATCACTGGGGACGATGATGCAATCGGCCTCGCGGAGGCACGCCGTCTCCTGCGCGCGCAGCTTGCGACACAGCTCGCGATCGTCGGCGACATCGGCGTGGTGGTACTTGAGCTCGACGGAGGGGAGAGCGTTGACCTCGAAGATCAGCTTGTCGACGAGGCGGTCGCGCGCCCGCGCGAGCGGGTAGCCCTCGAAGATGGAGCGCACGTGGGCGAACGGCCGGCGCGCCGCGCCCCAGTGGCGCAGCAGCTCGCCGCGGAACGTCACCACGCGCTCGAGAAAGTCGCCGCTCACGCCGATCCGGAACCGTGAAAGCGCCTGCGGATCACGCGGGTCGGCGGGAACACGCAACGAGCCCTGGTGGCTCTCGTCGCCGAGCGTCACCAGCTCCAGCTCACCAAACGCCTCGGCCAGCGCCCGGGCGAAGGCCTCGATGTGCTCGCTGGCACCCTTTGGCGCGGGCACTCGATCGAAGCTTGCGTAAATGGGTTTAGGATGCGCGGACATGGCGTGCCAGGAGCGGGCCGGCTTCCTCTATTCGCACGATTGCGGTCGCCCTCCCGCGCACGCCTGCCGGCAGTGCAACAAGGGCGTGTGCGAAAAACACGCGCACATGTACGAAGGCAACGTCCTGTGCACCTCGTGCGCGAAGCTGGCGGTCGGGGCGAAGCGCGGTCGCGTTCGCGACGAGCGGAGCCACCCCAACGACGACGAGTGGACGACGCATCCGTACTTTTACGGCGCCTACCACTATCACGGGTACGGCGACTACAACGAGATGGGCTGGGGCGACCCCGACGACTTCTCGCCGGCCGACGGCGGCGGCTTCCGCAGCGATCGCAACCACGGCTGGGAGCGCGATCCGGGCGGGAGTTGAGAAGACGCGAGACGGATCTGCACGAGGGCTGCATCGGGCCGATACGGCCGCCGTCGCGGTGATGGGTCAGATGCGCACGTGAACTGGCCCCGCGCTCTTTTTAGGCCCAGGTCAGCTCGAAGGTCAGCGAAAAGAGCGCCTGCCCGGCCTCGCGTCCCGACTCGATCGGCGTCTCGAAGAGGATGGTCGACCCACGCAACGGCGCCCCACCGCAGTGGTGTTACCGTCGACCGCGATGCGTGAGGACCCTCGCGGGCTCGGCTTCGGCGTCTCGCTGTTGAAGGTCTCGCGCCCCGGCTTCTGGCCGACACAGATCTGGTTCTTCGTGCTGCCGTTCGGGCAGCGTGACATGTTCGGTTCGGCGGCGTTCTGGCTCGGCTGCGTCTACGTCACCTTCCCGCTCGGCCTGCTGGTCTACGGGTGGAACGACATCTTCGACGCCGAGACGGATCGCGCCAATGCACGCAAGGACAGCTGGCTCTTCGGAGCGTGCCTCGACGACGCGAGCCTCGCGCGCCTCCCGCGCTGGATCGTGGCGGCGCAGCTCCCCTTCCTCGCTGCCTTCACGTGGATCGCCGGACCGAAAATGATCGGCTGGTTCGCCGCGCTGGTCGCGGTCAACACGATCTACAACCAGCCCGCGCTGGGCTTCAAGAACCGGCCGGTGGTCGATGTGATCGCGCAGATCGGCTACCTGCTCGTGTTTCTGCTCGCGAGCTGGTTGTGCGCAGTTCCCCAGCTCAGCGCACCGGCCCTGGCCTTCAGCGCGCTCTTCGCGATGCACGGTCACCTCTTCGGCCAGCTGATGGACGTCGATCAGGACGTCGCCGCCGGACGCAAGACGACCGCGAGCGTGGTCGGCGTCCGCCCCGGAAAGCTCCTGGTCGCCGCGCTGATGCTCGCCGAAGCCGCCATCGCCTACCGCTGGTTCGCCCACCCCGCTGTCGCCGCGTTCATGGCTGCGGGCGCGGCATTCTTCGTGCTCGATGCGAGCGCCTTCTACCGCGGCAAGCCCTACCCATCGCTGTTCTCCAAGGTGTTCTTCGTGGGCTGGAACGTCGTAGTCGTCGCCACCGCGTACGTCGTTTGGCGAACGGGCGTCTTCGTCCTGCCCGCGCCGTGAGCCGACCCCCATCGACCATGCGCGCGGGCTAGGCTTGCTGGCCGTGCACGAAGACCTCGTCTGCCTCGAGTGCGGGCTGCGCGTGGGCCTCACGGGATGCTCGTGCCCTCCCCCGAGCCTGGCCCCGAGCCTGGCCCCGAGCCTGGCCCCGAGCCTGGCCCCGCGCCTGGCCCCGAGCCTGGCCCCGCGCTCGAGCGGCCCCAGCTCCAAGGCGCCCTATCGCGAAGCGCCCCCGGCGGCGGCGTGCCCGCGATGTGAGGGTCGTCTCCGCGAAAGCGCGGCCCACAAGGCGCTCGTGCTCGACTGCCTCGATTGCGGCGGCGTGTTCGTCGCAAGAGCGATCATCGAGCAGCTCGACAAGCCCGAAGGTCGCGGTCTGCGAGTCACTTTCCCGGCACGGGCGCGCGCCGTCGAGCCGAGAGTCGTCCGCTACCTGGCGTGCCCGCTGTGCAAGAGCCGGATGAACCGGACCAACTTCGCGCGCGGCGCAAACGTGATCGTCGACGTCTGCAAGGAAGACGGCATCTGGTTCGACGCCGGCGAGGTCCACGCGGTCATCGATTTTGTCGAATCGGGCGGGCTCGAGCGCGCGAGGCGCCGCGCCGCCCAGGACCACGCGAGCGAAAACGCGAGGCTGCGCACGGAGTGGCGCACGTTGCACGAGGCATCGACGCGCGAGATCGGGTTCGGACACCGCAACGAGATGTCGCCCGGCGAGCGCGAGCTGGTCGACACCTTCTTCGGCTGGCTCTCGCGCTGACCCGCGCTACCTTCCTCACTCGATGGGCGCGGGTCCCCGCCGCGGCGACGCACAGCCCCGCACCGCGATCGAGCCGATCGCGTCCTCGCTCGTTGCGCTGCTCGGTCCGACCAACACGGGCAAGACGCATCGGGCGATCGGCCGCATGCTCGAGCACGACAGCGGCATGCTGGGGCTCCCGCTCCGCCTGCTCGCCCGCGAGGTGTACGACCGCGTCAGCGCCGAGGTGGGCGAGAGCGCCGTGGCCCTGGTCACCGGCGAAGAGAAGCGCGTGCCACGTGCGCCGCGCTACTGGATCTGCACCGTCGAGGCGATGCCCACCGATCTCGAGGTGGACTTCGTCGGCGTCGACGAGATCCAGCTGGTCGGGCACCGCGAGCGAGGTCACGTCTTCACCGAGCGGCTCTTGCACGCACGCGGCCGAATCGAGACGTGGTTTCTCGGCGCCGACACCGCGCGACCGCTGGCCACTGCGCTTGCGCCGACGCTACAGGTCCGGTCGCATCCGAGACTGTCACGCCTCGCGTGGCTGGGCAGTTCCTCTTTGGCCACGCTTCCGCCGCGCAGCGCGGTCGTCGCCTTCGGCATGAGCAAGGTCTACGAGCTCGCCGAGCGGCTGCGCACCAAGCGTGGAGGAGCCGCAGTCGTCCTGGGCGCGCTGAGCCCGCGTGCTCGCAACGCCCAGGTCGCGATGTACCAGTCGGGCGAGGTCTCGTACCTGGTCGCAACCGATGCGATCGGCATGGGGCTCAACCTCGATCTGGATCACGTCGCGTTCGCCGAGCTCGGCAAATTCGACGGTCAGGAGCGCCGCCCCCTGGAACCCGCCGAGCTCGCACAGATCGCCGGGCGTGCCGGGCGCTTCGTGCGCGACGGGACCTTCGGGGTCCTGGAGCCGCAGCGCCCGCTGCCCGAGAACGTCGTGCGGTCCATCGAGGAGCATCGCTTCGCGCCGCTGCGCCGCGCTTACTACCGCAACGCCGAGCTCGATCCGACCTCGATCGCGTCGCTCCTGGAGTCGCTGCGCGAGCCCCCGCGGCATCCGGCGCTGGTGCGCGTCCCGCACGCCGAGGACACCGCCGCACTCGAGGCGCTCGGACGCGACCCCGACGTCGCGGCGCTGGCGCGAGGACCGGAGCGCGTGCGACTGCTATGGGACATCTGCCGCATCCCCGACTACCGGCAGCTGCTGCCAGAGATGCATCACGTGGAGCTCAAACAGATCGCACTCGCTCTGCTCCGGCCCCACGGCCAGCTCGACGGCGACTTCATGCGCGCGCGCCTCTCCCGCCTCGAATCGACCGAAGGCGACATCGAGGATCTGCTGGCGCAGATGGCGCAAGTGCGGACGTGGACTTACGTCGCCAGCCATCCCGGCTGGGTGCAGGATGCGACGAGCTGGCAAGCATCCGCGCGCGATCTCGAAGATCGCCTGAGCGACGCGCTCCACCAGCGCCTCATCCTGCGCTTCGTCGACCGCGGGCGCGCTGGCAAGCGAAGCGCCGTCACGCGACCGCGGCCGCGCAGCGACGCGGGGCGCGCCGCGCAGGGCCGCGAGGCGCGCGCGCTCGATGAGCAGGCCACCGCGCCGAGCGGCCCCTTCGCGAAGCTCCTGGCGCTGCGCAGTCAGCTGGTTGCGCAATCCGCCGCTGCCGGCCCGCAGACCGCGCCGACAAGCGTCGACGAAGAAGGCGCGGTCGCACTCGCCGAGGCTCCGCACGCGTCGCTCGAGCTGGATGCAGGCGGCGTCATCCGATTTCGCGGGGTGCGGGTGGGCACGCTGGTCGCCGGGCGCGAGCTGCTGCTCCCCGAGGCGCGGGTCACCCTCGATGAGGACGTGTCGGCCGGCTCGATCCTGCGGGTCGAGCGGAGGCTGCGCGCCTTCGCGCGAGACGCGGTCGCCGAGCTGTGTGCGCCGCTGCGCGAGCTCCACGAGGCGACCCGCTCGGCTGCGGTCCGCGGTCTACTCTGGCAGCTCGAGCGATCGCTCGGAACCTTGCGCGTCGCGCAGGCACGTGACCAGCTCGCCCTGCTCGAGGCCAGCGACCACGAGCAGTTGGCGAGCGGAGGCGTCGCGATAGGCCAGCTCCTGATCGTGGCCACGCCCCTGCACCGCGGGCTCTCGTCGTCCCGGCGCTTCGCGCTCGTCGGTGCATTCCACCGAGTCGAGACAGCACTGTCGCCACAGTCGGGACTTCGGTCCTCTCCTGGTCCGGCATCGTGGCCGACTCCATCAGCCACCAGTGCGCGACCCGGCCGCATCCCGCCCGATGCTTGGCAAGCCGTGGGGTTCCCGGTGTTCGGCCCGCGCGCGATCCGCGCAGACATCGCCGAGCGGGCCTACGCGATCGCCTCGACGACGATCGACAGCATCGCCTCGATCGTGGGCTGCAAGCGCAACGAGGAGGCGGCCGTCCGGGCGGCGATGGGGCGAGCCCAGACGCCCGCTCGAGCGGCGCCGGATGCCCCGCCGCCGGAAACCTGAGACTTGTCGGGGCACTCTCGCTCGATCCGCTGCGGCGAATTGACACAATGTGATCTCCTCGCCGAGCATGCGCGCTTCCGCACTCTCGCGGTTGACGAAAGGGCCTCGCCCATGTTCATGAGCCTCGCTTCATTCCTTCAGGACGATGTCGCTCCCGCATTCGAGCAGCCCAGCGTTCCGATCGTCCCCCTCATCATCATGGGCATCGTCGGCCTCCTGATGATCGCCTCGATGTGGAAGGTGTTCGCGAAGGCCGGAGAACCGGGTTGGGCGATCCTCGTGCCGATCTACAACCTCCTGACGTTGCTCAAGGTGGCCGGTAAGCCGGGCTGGTGGTTCATCCTCTTTCTCATCCCGGGCCTGAACACCATCATCGGGATCCTGGTCGCCATCGAGCTCGCCAAGAAGTTCGGCCAAGGAACGGGCTTCGGGCTCGGCCTGGTCTTCCTGCCGATGATTTTCTATCCGATGCTCGCGTTCGGCTCGTCGACCTACCAGCGCTGAGCCCACCAGGGCACAACGCACCCAACCGCCCCGCGCGGCGCAGTTCGACCCGAGCCGGCCCGTCGCCGGCTCGTCTCGTTTGTCGGCACACCTAGCATTTTTGCGACATGCCGCAGCCGGGGGTCGGCGTCACGTGGCCGAACGACATGAAGTAGATCGGATGGCCGCCGGTGAACGCTCCCGTCGGCAGCTCCTCCCAGGTCACGCCGGCGGTGCTCCGGTAGAATCGTTGCTGCTCATACCAACGTGTCCAGCCGTCGTTGACGGCGGCGAACGTCCCTTCGGAGCTCACCGCGAAGTTGCCGATGGGGACGCCGGGCGGCTCGAGGGCGGTCGACTCCCAGGTCGTCCCGTCCTCGCTGCGGTGGCGCTGGCCGCCGCCGTACACGACGAATTCGCCGCCGGTGAAGGCGATGTTCGAGCCGAAGCCGTCCGCTACATCGACGACTTCCCATGCGGCGCCACGTCGGGACGCGTCGCCGAGGGTGACCAGGTGATGCCGTTGGGGCTGGTGACGAGAGATCTCGAGTCGCCACTCTCGCCCGTCACCACGAAGACGCCGTCGCCGAATGGGGCGAAGTCGATGGATCGCGTGTTCATGCCGATGGCGAGCTCTCCGCCGATCGCCCAGGTCATGCCGAGGTCGTCGGAGCTCATGGTGCGACCGTCGTTGGCGACGAACCGGCCGTTGCCGAACGCGATGTCGGCGAATGAGCCCGACTCGGTGAGCACCGTGTCCCAGGCCTCGAGATCGGTGGATCGCACCAGTGCTCTGATGGCCCCAGCCCCAGGTCAGGACGAAAGTGCCGCGCGCCGCGCGCTCGTCGTGATCGCAATCGCGGTTGCCGGTCGGCTCGTCGTAGCAGCGCGCGTCGGGCTCCGCCGACGTCTCGCGGATCCACGTACGGCCGTCGTCGTAGGAGATCGTCGTGCGACCGAGGTGGCCTTGCGCGAGGAACACCGGGACGAGCCCTGGCTCACCACCGCCGCTGCTGGTGCCATTGCCGCCGCTCGCGGCAGACGAGGTCGCGTCGCCTCCGCTTCCCCCCCCGCCGTGGCTCCGAGCGGGCCCGTCAACACGTTGTCGATCCGCGTGTTCAGCCCGTGCAGCTCGGTCGCCATGGCTTGCATGCCTTGCCCCAGCAGTTGCACGCGATCCACGACGTCGCCCATGCGCCCCTCGAGGCCGACGATCGCGGTCGCATGGCGAATCTGCTCCTGGACGACGCGGTCGAGTCGCTCGTTCGTCCGGTCGAGCCGGGCGTTCGTCTGCTCCTGGGCCTCGCGCATGCCGCGCAGTTCGTCGCGGATTGCCTTGAGGATCTCCACCGTGATGCTGTCCTCGCCCATCCCCCGAGGTTACGCCAGCGAGGGCGCGGCGTCCCGAGGGCGGAGGATGTTCGTCAGCCACATTGGCCCCGCGTTGCAGTCCGAGGACCCCGGCGGAGCCCACCTTCTTGGCGCCCTCCTCGAGCGCCAGCCCGAACCGGACGGCGAAGTCTTCGAGCGCCAGCCGGCCGACCCCCGCGGCAGGTCGCGCAGCTCGTCCCGGACAGCCACGGGCGACTCGCTTCCCAATCGCTCCGGCCGACCAGCATGCGCGGCGTCTTCGCGGAAAAAGAACGCACACGCATCCGAGCATCTTGCGAGCCGCGCGGCGACGTGGTTTACGAGCGGGCGCAGCACCCGGAGAGGTGACCGAGTGGTCGAAGGTGCAGCATTGGAAATGCTGTGTACGGGTAACCGTACCGGGGGTTCGAATCCCTTCCTCTCCGCCCCGCCTTCCCTGAGGAAGGCTTCGATGAGCGAGGTTTGACCGTGCGCATGCGGGTCGCCGTCGTCGGCGCGAGCGGCTTCTCCGGAATGGAGCTGTGCCGTCTCGCGTCCGAGCACCAGGACATCGAGCTGGTCGCGGCGATCACCGACCGGTGGAAGGGCGAGCGCCTGGGCGACCGCGTCGAGGTCGCAAGCGTTGCGCGCGATCTGGTGATGGCACCCCAGGCCAGCGTGCACGAGGCCGTCCGTCGAGCGACGATCGTCGCGCTCGCGACGCCAGCCGAGGTCTCGCTCGAGCTCGCGCCACTCCTGCTCGAAGCCGGGCATCGCGTGATCGATCTCTCCGGCGCGTTCCGGCTGGAGGATCCGGCGATGTATCCGCGTTGGTACAACTTCACCCACCCGCGGCCCGACCTGCTTCGCGAGGCGCGCTACGCGCTTCCCCAGATCCTCGCCGCCGCTGGGGATGCTCCGGCGATCGCGCAGGCGCGCCTCGTCGCCAATCCTGGCTGCTACGCGACCGCGGCGATCCTCGCACTGGCTCCGTTGCTGTCGCGCGGGCTGGTCGACGCGAGCGTGTTCGTCGACGGCAAGAGCGGCGTCACCGGCGCGGGCCGCAAGGTCGCCGAGCGGTACCTCTTCACCGAGGTGAGCGAGACGGTCGCGCCCTACCGGGTCATCGACCATCAGCACGTTCCGGAGATCGAGCAGGCACTGTCGCGCGCGGCGCGGCGCGCAGTGCAGGTCACGTTCGCGCCCCACCTGCTCCCCGTGCAACGTGGGCTCATCGCCACCGCGTTCGGCCGCCTGGCCGTTGGCGCCGAGCCCGACGCCGTCGTCACGGCCATCCGCGACGCGTACGCGGGCTCGGACATCGTCCGCGTGAAGCCGACCGAAGAGGTGACGATCGCCGCGGTCGCGCGCACCCCGCGCGCCATCGTCGGCGCGCGCGCCGACGCCGAACGCCGAAGCTTCGTGTCGATCTGCGCGATCGACAACCTGCTCAAGGGCGCCGCGTCGCAGGCGATGGAAAACATCCTCGCCATGATCGGCGCCACGTCGCCGTAGCGGTCGTGCTCGTGCTCGTGCTCGAATTCGTGAGCCGCCGTGGCCTCGTGCCACGCCTTGTGCGACCTTCACGGCGTGAGCAATCCGCTACTCGAAGAGCGTCGGGACATCGCATTCGACCAGATCACGCCGGAGCACGTGGTGCCCGCCATCGACGTGGCGCTGGAGCGCGCGACGAGCGGCGTCGAGCGCATCGCGTCTCTCACCGGCCCGCTGACCTACGACGAAGTCCTCGGCGCCCTCGATCGGGCGACGCACCTCCTCGAGCGCAGCTTCACCGTGGTCGAGCACCTGGAAAGCGTCGCGACGAGCCCCGCCTGGCGCGCGGCGTACGGCCTCGCTCAGGAGAAGCAGAGCGCGTTCTGGTCGGGGTTGCCCCTGCACGAGGGTCTGTTCGCCGTGCTGTCACGCTACGCCGAGACCTCCGAGGCCAAGGCGCTCGAGGGCATCCGCAAGCGGCACCTCGACAAGCTGATGGAAGACTACGTCCGCTCGGGCGCGCGCCTCGGCCCGGCCGACAAGGCGCGCCTGCGCGAGGTCGACGTCGAGCTCGCCGCCAAGACCACGAAGTTCTCGCAGAACACGCTCGATTCAACCAACGCGTTCGAGCTTTACGTCGAGGACGAAGCGCGGCTCGAAGGTCTCCCCGAGAGCGCGAAGAAGGCGGCACGCGCAGCGGCGATCGCCAAGGACAAGGCGGGCTATCGCTTCACGCTGCACGCGCCGAGCTACGTCCCGGCGGTCACCCACCTCGCCGATCGCGCGCTCCGCCAGACATTGTGGACGGCCTACAACGAACGGGCGAGCCGCGGCGACTTCGACAACCGAACGCTGCTGCGCGACATTTTGCGCTTGCGTCGCGACAAGGCGGTCCTCCTCGGGATGACGGATTTCTCGGACTTCGCCACCGCCGACCGCATGGCCAAGACCGGCGCCAATGCGCGCGCCTTCGTGCGCGATCTGCGCGAGCGCACCCGAGGCTTCTTCGATCACGAGCGCGAGGAGCTGCGCGCCTACGGCCGCGAGCTCGGCATCGCGACGCTCGAGGCTTGGGACGTCGGCTGGGTCGCCGAGAAGTTGCGCAAGGCGCGCCACGACTTCGACGAAGAGGCGCTGCGGCCGTACTTCTCTGCGAAGACCGCGCTGACCGGCATCTTCGCCATCCTGTCGCGCCTCTACGGCGTGTCGTTCGTGCGCGACGAGGCGGCACCGACCTGGCACCCCGCCGCAGAGGCCTATCGCCTGGTCGACGACGCGCGCAAGACGCGCCTGGCCACGGTCTACGTCGACCTTTTTCCGCGCGACTCGAAGAACGGCGGCGCGTGGATGATGCCGATGCGAACCGGCTCCGGTGGAGGCGATCCGCACGTCGCCCTGGTGGCGGCGAACTTCACGCCGCCCGACGACAAGGGCGTCTCGCTCCTCAACCACCGCGAGGTGGAGACGCTCTTTCACGAGTTCGGTCACCTCGTTCACGCGTGCATGAGCGACGTGCCGGTGCGTCGCCTCGCGGGGACCAACGTGGCGTGGGATTTCGTCGAGCTGCCGAGTCAGATCATGGAGAACTGGGCCTGGGAGCGCGAGGTCCTCGATCTCTTTGCGAAGCACCACGAGACGGGCGAGCGCCTGCCCGCCGAGCTGTTCGACAGGATGGTCGCAGCGCGCAACTTCCGGGTGGGTAGCGTGCAGATGCAACAGCTCGGGTTTGCGGAGATGGACCTGGCGCTGCACTGCGACGTCGATCCGAAGGGCGACGCCGACCCGATGCACGTCGCACGCGACGTGCTCGCCGAGCACGTGACCGCGCCGTTGCCGCCGGACTACGCGATGGTGGCAAGCTTCGGGCACCTGTTCTCCAGCCCCACCGGGTACGCCGCGGGGTACTACTCGTACAAGTGGGCCGAGGTCCTGGGCGCCGACGCTTTCGGTCGCTTCCTGGAGGAGGGCTTGCTCGATCCGCGCGTCGGCGCAGCCTTCCGATCGAGCGTGCTCGAGCGCGGCGACAGCGAGGACCCCGGGGCGCTCTTCCGCACCTTCCGTGGTCGCGACCCCGAGCTGGGCGCGCTGCTGCGACGCCAAGGTCTGGTCGCCGCAAGCCCCACCGCGAACCCGACGGCGAACCCCGCCGCGGACGGAGGAGCCTGACCATGGCCGAGAGCTTCCAGTCGCTGACGATCGCTCGGGAAGGGCTCGTCGCCGAGGTGCGCCTGATCGGCCCCGGCAAGGGCAATGCGATGGGCGAGGCGTTCTGGCGCGAGATGCCGACCGCCTTCGCTCAGCTCGACGCGGACCCGAACGTGCGCGCCATCCTCCTGCGCGGCGAAGGAAAGCGTTTCTCGGTCGGGCTCGATCTGATGGGCATGGGCGCGGAGCTCGCCGAGCTGCTCATGGTCGGGCCGCGACTCGCAAGCGATCGCGTCCGCCTGTTCGAGACCATCCGCAAGATGCAGATGGCGACGGCCTGCGTGGCGGCGTGCCGCAAACCGGTCATCGCGGCGATCCATGGGCATTGCATCGGCGGCGGGATCGATCTCGTGACCTCGTGCGATGTCCGCCTCGCCAGCAGCGACGCCATCTTCTCGGTGCGCGAGGTGAAGCTTGCGATCGTCGCCGACGTCGGCACGTTGCAGCGCCTCCCGACAATCGTCGGGCAGGGCCACGCCCGCGAGCTGGCCCTCACCGGCGACGACATCGACGCGGCGCGCGCCGAGCAGATCGGCCTGGTGAGCCGGGTCTTCGCCGCGCACGAAGAGCTCTTCGCCGCCGCCCGCGCGATGGCCGAGCGCATTGCCAGCAACCCGCCGCTCGCGGTGCAAGGCACCAAGGCGGTGATGGAGGAGGGGATTCGTCGCAGCGTCGACGACGGCCTTCGTCACGCTGCGCTCTTCAACGCGGCGTTTCTTCCGTCGGAGGATCTGGCCGAAGCGATCGGCGCTTTCGCGGCGCGGCGTGCGCCCGACTTCAAAGGGCGCTGAAGGGTCGCGCCGGGGAGCCCCGCCCAAGGCGGAGTCGAGCAGTTCATTTCAGCTTCGTGACGGACAACGGCTGACCGTCCACCATTATCTCGCACCTCCACGGCGGCGACACCTTGACCTGGAGCGGCACCGTGCGGCCCGCGTGCTCGATCAACCCCTCGATGGTCCCTGTACCAATCCACGACCACTTCTTGTTTCCCACCACCCTGCCGTCGAACATGACAACGATGCCGCGGGTTACCTCGTCCCGCGAGACGAGAACAGGATGGCGATCGTAACTTGCTTCCCATTTGGTCGTAAGCCACGCCATGGGCAACGAATACACGGTGGCAATGCAGGTCTCAAGTGTTCGCCTCCGGTCTCGGCCCGGTCACGACGCTGTCGATCGTCGCAGGCCCGCGCTGCGCTTCTCGATCCCCGCGCGAATTGGGTTTTTATGGGGCTTCACTGCAGCGAGGTAGCCGGGCGGGATCGCATCGACGTCAGTCCGATCGAGCACGTCGCGGCCGCTGCGCACGAACATTCCATGGGGACCTCGATCGCCGCATCCTCCGGCGAAAGGCCGTCGCCGACCAGGAGGTCGCGCAAGGTCGCGCTAGGATCGATCGTCGGCTTCACGCTACCGAGCTGCTCCCAGGAACCTGGCCAGCGCGGCCTTCGTCAGGCTCCGACTTCGCGCCGAGGGTATCTTTCGAACCCAGCGGCGAAGCTCGCTGTGACGGAAGCCGCGCGGTAGCTCGAGTTCCGGCAGCGTCGTGAAGAGACGCGAGCGCCCGCTCGACAGGTACGCGAAGTCGAAGAGCGCCTTCTCTGCCGTCGCGAGCTTCACCCCGCGTTCCGTCTCCTCATAGCCGCCGAACGCCTCCGGCGCGACATGATGGAGCGAGAAGCTACCCGCACGGGTTGTAATGCGCCGTGTGCGACCAAGGGTCACTGCGATGCGCCCGATGCGGCAAGCTTGTCGGCGAGGCGGCGGTGGTCCCGGTGGCGCCACCTCCGCGCATATTTCGAATGGTCCAGACGGGACACGGCGTGCGCTTCGTGGGCACCGTACAGCTCGTCCTCGTCGTCGTCCTCCTGCTCTTCGTTCCACCGCTCGGGCTCGCCTTTCTCTTCGCCAAGACCGAGGTCCGGATCGCCGTGGACCTCGCCATCGCCGTCGTGCTCGCCGTCGCCATCGTGGTCGCCGTCGCCGTCGACCTAAAGCGCCTCGAGAAACGCAACCAACGCAGCGCGCTCCCCCGCCCCCAGGTCAGTCCCCGCCGCGTGCCCCTCGAGCGATGCCACGGGTGCCGTCGTGCAGATACGGGCGCCGGCGCCGATGCCGACGAGCGAACGAACGCGGTGGAACGACGCTGCACGGGATCGGCAACCGGGCATCCTGTCAGCGCAACAGGCCGACCAGGCGTGCGATCCGTGCGTCGCCGCCGGCCGGCGCCGTCCACGAAAGCGAAAGCACCGGCGCGCCCTGCCGCGCGATCTGCGCCGCCACGTCGGGAGCGGCCAAGACGATCGCTGAGAGCGGTCGACCGGCAAGCGACGACGACGACGCCTCCGGCGGGGGCACGCCGAGGGCCAGGTCGCGCACGCGCCTCGCGGCCGCCGCGACGCTCCGCTCGACGTGCACGCCGAGCCCGCGCAGCTCCGCCTCGAGACGGCTCGCCGCGGCATCGTCGGTGCGCAGCGCGACAGTGAGGCTGCCTCGACCGCGCGCGGACAGCGACGCACCGCGCACCGCGTCGAGGAGATCCGAGACGTCGCCCGCAAGGTCGGTGCCCGACAGATCAGTGAGGATGGCGGCGACGTCGTCGCGCGCGGACCAGTGCCGCAGCCAGGTTGCGCGTTCGGACCCCGACATGGCGCTCACCAGCGTGTGCCCGCCGGCATCGAGCGGCAGCACGCCCGGGCGCGGCACGTCGGATGCCACGTCGAGACGCGCCGCCAGCCACACCGTGAGCGCCTCGTGCACCAGGGTCGGCGACGCGAGCGCACCGACGATCGTTCCCAGCTTGTGCATCGACGCCGGAGGCGCCTCGACGTCGCCGCGTGGCGTCTCCACTCCGAGGCGGGCCAGCGCGCGGGGCAGCTCGTCGATCGTGGCCACGGCTTCCCAGAGGGCGCCGCGGCGCGCGCCTTCGTCGAACGCGACGATCACGGTGGGCTTTCCGGTCTCCGCACACGCGTGGCGAAGCGACCGCGCGACCTGCGCCTCCGCGGCCCCCACGACGGCGATGGCGGTCGTCGACGCATCGGCGGCCAGCCGCGCGATGGCAGCGAGCGCGCCCGCGCCTCGACCCACTGCGAGATCGTCGTCGCCGATGACGAGGATCTGCGAGGCGCCGACACCGGAGCGATGCGCCGCGGCCGCAGCTTCCATCGCGCCGGGAACGTCGACTGCCACGATGCCGAGGGGCCCGCGCGCGATCGGTGACGCCGCGCCGAGCGCCACCCCGTCGACGATCGCTCCGCCGATCAGGACGACGCGCCCGCGCGCGATCGCGAAGCCTCGCTCGATCGCCGCATCCTCCGGCGAAAGGCCTTCGCCGACCAGGAGCACGTCGAGCCCCCGCTCGACCGCGCGACGTACCTCGATCGACGCCACGTCGCGCGGCGCGCCGATCACCGCGAGGGTCGCATCCGCCACGAGATCCAGCGCTTCGTCGATGGTGCGCGGCGCAGCCCCCGAGTCCGGAAACCAGGACGGGACGCGCGGTCCATCGCTGGTCACGCCGGCGTCTCCACTCCAATGTGGACGGCGAACGCCTCGAGCGCCGCGACGAAGCAGTCGAGCGGCGCCGTCCGCAGCTGCGCGCGATCGCTCGCCTCGACGGAGAGCACCGGCGAAACCCCCGTCTCCACGACGCGCCGGATGTCGATGCCGACGCGCACGCCCTCGAAGTCGAGGAGCGGGATGGTCCACGTCGGGTGCGACGCGACGGTGATCGAGCGCATCGCGCGGACCTGCTCGGGGACCTCGGCGCGCACGCCGCGAAACGCAGCGAGCACCGCCGGCGCGGCAGGCAGGGCGAACGCTCCGAGCCCGACGCACTCGACGATCGGCCGATCGCCGAGGTCGGCGTCGACCAGCGAGGATGGCCCGAGATCCGTCGTGATCCAGCGCTCGCCGAGGCCGGCCAGCCGCACGCCGAAGAGGCGCCCGCCCTGCGCCATCGCCGTGACGATCGTCGAACCGGGTACGCCCGAAGCCGCCGCTGCGATCGACTTGGCGGCGCCGCGCGCCACCGCCGCGAAGATCGAGGGACTCTCCGACAGGTGATCGAGCACCATCGACAGCTCGCTTCGTGGCAGGCCGGCGCGGACCAGGTGCCGCGACAGCTCGGAGACGAGGAGGCTCTGCGCCGCCTCGATGCGCACGCCCAGCTCGTCGCCCCGGTGCAACGCCCGTCCCAGCAGCGGCAGCAGCTCGATGGAGCCCGCCACGTCGACCGCGCGATCGAGCGCCGGCCCGAGCACGTCGCGCGAAAAGACCCGGCGCGCGTGCCGCTCAGCGGGCCCCTCGAGCGCGCGCGCGGCCGCGAGCGAGGTCGCACTGGGATCGATCGCCGACCAGGTTCGATGCATCGTCGTGCGGTCGTCGAAGACCAGCACCGGCGTCGACAACGCTACGCCGATGCCCGCCGGCGCGACGCCTCCGCGGTCGTGTGCACTGGTGAGCACGACGCCCCCGGAAGCCGCAAGCTCGTGGGCGGCATCCTCGTCGTCGGCCCAGCCTTCGAAGAGGATCGCTTCGACGACGGCCTGACGCTGGCCGATGGTCGCCGCGTCGAACGTCGTCGGGGGCCCCGCCAGGCAGATCTCGCGCTCGCCGAGATTCACGATGACGTGCCGCGCGCGCAGCGCCCCCGACCACACCGGCACTGCAGCCAGCATGCGACCCACCGCCTGGCGGTTTGCCTCATCGACGCGTGCTCCGAGATCGCTCACGACCGCCGTCCCAGGAGGACGCTGGGAAACGGAGACCTGGTCCTCCGAGGGTTTCGAAGGTTCCGAAGGATCCGAAGCAGGAAGGCGGCTGGGTTTCGTCGAGACCGAGCGAGGCCGGTGGCGCGTCGCGCGGAACGTCCTCCTGGACGTGAGCACGCGCGCTGCCGGGATCGCGACGGTATCGGCGAAAACCAGCGTCCTCCTAGACGCAGTCGTCGCACCGGCCTTTGACCTGCACCTCGAGCACCACCGAGCCGCGCGCCGTTCCGCTCTTCAAGTAGACGGCATCCTCAGGCAGACAGCTGACCTTCTTGCACGCGATGCAGACGAAGTGAGGATGCACTCCGCCCGCGGCGTGGTCGCCGCTGCCGCCGGTGCGCTCGAAGCGCCACGTGTGATCGCCGAGGTCGGTGCGCGCGCACAGCCCCGCCTCGACCAGCGTGGTGAGGTTGCGCCACACCGTCACGCGATCCATCCCCGAAGGCAGGAGGCGGTCGACCAGCTCGGCATGGCTGACCGGCTCGGTGGACTTCGCCAGCTCCACCAGGACAGCGAGGCGCGGACCGGTGACGCGGAGTCCAGCGGCCTTGAGGGCGAAGCGGAGATCCGCCTCGGAAGGGTTGTCGCTCTTGACCGCCACGGCAGGTGCGACGGGCGGCGCGACAGGCGTGCGTCGCCCGCGCTCCGAGCCGGGGCTCGGGCGCGACAGACGGGTAGGACGCGCCGCAGGCATCAGGGCGGAGAGTACACGAAGCGGCGGCAGAGCGCCCGCGCGCGCCGGTCCCTGGGCGCTTCTCAGCCGGCGTCCTGATTCATCAGCGTGATCTCTTCGGCCAAGGCCTCGAGCACCTTCGCAGCCGCCTTCAGATCGGCCGGCGAGACGCGCCCCAGCGTTTTGCGGACGGCGTCCTCGACCGTGCCCTCGATCTTGCCGTCGATGACCTGACCGCGGCGGGTGAGCGTGAAGATCGCGCGACGCTTGTCCGCGTCGTCCGACGAGCGCTTGATCCAGCCGCGCTCTTCGAGTCGCCCGAACACGCCGGTGAGCGTGCTGGGGTGGAGATGGAGCTTGTCGGCGAGCTGGCCGGCCGCGCTGCCGGGGAACGCGCCGATGAGGCGAAGCACCAGCCGCTGGGGGCCGGTGATGCCGCTGCTCGACGACATGCGCTTCGAGAGGCTTTGAAGCGCGTGATCGACGGTCCAGATGAGGCCGAGGAAGTCGAGCACGTCATCGAGCGAAGGAGCGATCTTCGAGCGAGCCACTGCCATGCGAGCACATATATCCGAGCGGCTCGGCTCCGGTCACCACAGAAACGCGAACGCGTGAGTCCGCGCAGGCGACGGCCCAGGACGGCAACGCGCATGACCCCCAACGCGGGCAACACGTTGGACCTCCAAGGAAATTCGCAGCGGAGGGCACGCTGCCTCCTCCCGACCGAGGCCTGTTGCTAAAGGCGAGCGGCGCGCGTCGCGGCGGCGGCCGACTTCTTGCGCGGCTTGGATGAAGCCGGCTTGGCTGCAGGCGGCTTGTCGCCCGCGTCGCTCGACTCCTTCTTCGGAGTCTCCTTCTTGGCGGCCAGGCCCTTGGGCGAATTCCAGCGGGGTTTGATGTGAACCTTGAGCGCGTCCTTCAACAGGCCCAGGTGCGCGCAGTGGTCCATCTTGTCGTTGCCGTCATAGCCACGCATGTGGAAGTTGCCGGCGTCCCAGCGGGAGTTGAGCTCGAGGCCCATCAGCCCCGTGTCCTTCGGCTTCTGGCTCTTGGTCTTTCCTCCGAGCTTCAGCACCAGCCAGTTGGCGGTCTCGGTCGTGGACGCGTAGCCCGGCGGGATGATGGACGAGTGGCTCACGAACATGAGCTTTTTGCCAGCCTTGGCGGCCTTGGCGAACTCGAGGAAGGGCTCGAGCGTGCCCTCCTCCAGCGCCGTCCCCGGACCGCCCGGACCGTAGCCGGTGTGCAGTCCGTCGAGGAGGAACACAGCATCGATGTTCTTGCCGCCAGTCTGCGTGAGGATCATCTGCACGGCGCCGTAGCCGGCGCTCCACGCGGACAGGCCGATCTTGCGGGCATGCGCCTGGGGAATGCCGCGCGCCACAGCGACGCCCTTCTCCACGCTCTCCAGGAGATTCTTGAAGACGTGCGGGGCCCCGAAGCCGGACGAGTAGGCGCCGCTGCCGATGCCGAGATCGATCCCGACGAGGACTGCGCCATCCATCACCTTCACGAACTCCTTGCGGGCCGGCTCGTGACCGTGAAAGTGGAAGAGCACGTCGAACTTGCCGTCCTTGGTCACGCCGCCGCGGGCCGGGATGATCATCTGGCCCATCGACGGAGCACGGCTCCAGCCGTCGTAGATGCCGAAGCCGGGATCCTTGGTCATGCAAGGATTCACGCCGCCCCGCGCGTCGGGGTTCTTCTGGGTCTGTGACGCGTCGCTGGGAGGGACCATCCACCACTTGGGGGGTGCGGTCGGGGGATCCGGATCGCGCTTGGCGAGTCCCGGCGCGACGTCGTCCTTGTCGGCCTTGTCCTTGCTGGCCTTGTCCTTGCTGGCCTTATCCTTGTCGGCCCTCTCCTTGTCGGCCTTCTTGTCGGCCTTTTCCTTGATGGCCTTTCCCTTCTCCTTTTCCTTCTCCCTGTCGGCCTTACGGTCGGCCTTTTCCTTGTCGGCCTTGGCCTTTTCCTTGTCGGCCTTCTTGTCAGCCGCCGTCTCGAGGTTCTTCGCCTCCATGGCGCTGGGGATCTTCAGGACCGTGCCCGGCTGGATGGGCGTTCCCTCCTCCAGCTTGTTGGCCAGGCGGAGGGCACGAAGGCTGACGTTGTAGCGCTTCGCGATCTTCCAGAGCGACTGCCCTTCGGCGACCTGGTGCGTCGTCGGGCCGGCCGCTTCGCTCGCTTGCGGCGTCAGCGTGGCGAGCCCGATCGCAAAGGCGATCAGCGCGGCGCGGAGAAAAATGCGCACGCGGCGCTCTTACACCTCCCCTGCCCGGCACGCCAGCGCACGGAAGTCATGCTGATCATCCGAGTCGGAACGCGAAGCCGTCGCGCGACAGGCGTTCGTACGCGTTCCGATCGAAACGATAGAGCCGCGCCGGCCGATGACGACCGCCCACGGTCTGGGCGCGCGTGTCCTCGAGCAGCTCCATCGCGAGCACCTTCTTGCGGAAGTTACGCTTGTCGATCGGCCTGCCCAGAACGACCTCGTAGAGGTTCTGAAGCTCGGTCAGTGTGAAGGTGTCGGGCAGCAGATCGAAGCCCACCGGCTGCCAGGTCACCTTGCCGCGCAAGCGCTCGAGGGCGACCTCGAGGATCCGCGCATGGTCGAACGCGAGGGGCGGCACGGTGGCGACCTCCGACCAACGCGCGGCGCGCGCGTCGGTGGCGGCGTGCGGCAGATGCCGATCACGCCGCACCAGGCCGAAGTAAGCGACCGACACGACGCGCTCGCGCGGATCGCGATCGACCTCGCCGAAGGTGTGCAGCTGCTCCAGGTATCCCGGCTGCACGCCGGCCTCCTCGGCGAGCTCCCGACGCGCGGCGGCATCCACGCTCTCGCCCACACGCACG
>Ga0105046_10002733_pt1 | contig 27873 bp, 17 predicted proteins | sample MAT03_FD_78385 | JGI IMG/M metagenome (GOLD analysis project Ga0105046, IMG submission 78385) | Freshwater microbial communities from Lake Fryxell liftoff mats and glacier meltwater in Antarctica - MAT-03 (megahit assembly) | ecosystem: Environmental > Aquatic > Freshwater > Ice > Liftoff... | reverse complement strand
ATGAAAACAAGGGCTGTTGCGTGAAAATTTCAGAACCAACTAAAGAAAAATTTCTGGCCTTTCTCGAAGCCTAATCCCCCTTATTCTATTCTCTAAAATAGGTCTTTTGTGCTTCAAAAATGCCTTTGTATTCCTATCTCATATAACCTCAACAAACTGGTTGCCACATTTGATTCGTTCAATTTTAAAGAACGACAAAAATGCAAACAAAACCAGCAGAACCTCCGGCAGAAAGGCAAGCCGAACATAGAAAAAATAGCCTTGACACTACCAAATTCAAATGCCACTCAAACAATGAGTGTAAGGCTTCTAAATTAATTCCAAGCCAGGAAGCCATCAAAGCAGTTATACAATGTGTCCGTAAAAAACGGCTTGAAACAAACATTGTAGTAATCGCACGCTATCAATGGTTAAGGAGGCATCAATTTGATTTTCCGACAGAAATTGAACTACCCAATCTTTGTTTAGAGATCAAGAACGGTCAACTTAAACGGGCATTCTTTTCTGATGTTCTGACCCACGTAATTAAAAAGCAGAGGTACTTTATCCTAATCCTGAATTAAAGACATTGGTTCACTCCGAAGTCCATAAAACGCAGGATGCGCATGCCGAAACGCAGACATAGTAGGCTCAATAATAATCATTTAATCTAATGGCAAAAGGCGGAAAACCAGCAAACGCACCAAGCGGAACTGGTAAACCTTCAGGAGGCGGAAGAGGGAATAACCCTCCAAGCGGTCCTAAGAAGTAAAGAAAAATGGGGAGACAAATTCTCCCCGTTTTTAAGCCTCTTTTATAGTATGTCCCTGAAATTTGACAAATACTTTTGCTAGTGCATAAAAATTTTCCATCTGGTTAATCGCTTAAAATAAGCCTGTTAGCCTTCCTCAGATGCCAGCCAGGTTTGCATCACCCTTATTTAATACCAATCAAAATTTCTACAATCAAAAAACATTCGCCAAAAGCGAAGCAGGAAAATTATGTCTGATTTAAACAGAATTACATCTAAAACTCTGGATGAAAATCAATTCATCCCCTCCGTCAACTTCCACCTTTGGGAGCCCTGCAACATGCGTTGCAAATTCTGCTTTGCTACCTTTCAGGATGTAAAGCAAACCATTTTACCGAAAGGTCATTTGCCAAAGGAAGAAGCGATTGAAGTCGTTAAACGCATTGCTGCTTTCGGGTTTCAGAAAATCACCTTTGCAGGTGGTGAACCTACACTTTGTCAGTGGCTGCCGGAGTTAATTGCTACTGCAAAATCCCTTGGAATGACAACCAATATTGTAACCAATGGAAGTAAGCTTACAGATGTGTTCCTGGAAGCCAACCGCAAAAATCTGGATTGGATTGCAATAAGCATTGACAGCCTGAATCCGGAAACCAATCTAAAAATAGGAAGAGCGATTACAGGTTCCCGGCCTTTATCGCTGGAATACTATGAAGCTTTGATTGAAAAAGTGAAAGAGCTGGGCTATGGATTGAAAATTAACACGGTGGTGAACAGTGCGAATCTTCATGAGACCATGGTGGATTTTATCCGGCAATCAAAACCATTGCGTTGGAAAATACTTCAGGCAATCCCGATCAAGGGACAAAACGATGAAAATATTTCGGAGTTTCTGATTTCGAATGCAGAATTTGAGGAGTTTGTGCAGCGGCATCACGAGGTAGAATCAGATACCAAACTGGTGGCAGAACCTGAGCATCTAATTAAAGGATCCTATATTATGGTGGATCCGGCGGGTCGGTTTTTTGATAATACTTCGGATGGGTATCGGTATAGCAGCAAAATTTTAGAAGTTGGTTGTGCAGAGGCCTTAAAAGAGGTGGAATCTGATTTTAGCAAATTCCTGGATCGTGGCGGTCTTTATCCATTTTCAATTTAAAACGTAATGGCTACTACTCAAAGAAGCGGCAGATTCTTATGCGGCTTTGGGGTGACCGATCATTTCCTACTCCGCCAATGGGAACGGAAAATTTCGGATGAAGAGCTGATGCCGATCCTTATTGATCTGGAGAAAAGATTCATTTCAGATGGATTGGTAATTGTACCTATTGAAACCTGCGATAAATCGCATAACACCTTATTCATCAAACTTAAAGATAAAAATCTGATTACATGCTTTATCTCAAATCTCTCCGAATACCGGGGCAAGAACCTCCGTGAACAATATATTCTGAGCAATCAGAAACTTCGGCAGTCTTATTTAAAAAAATAGTCACTACTCACGTACTGGCCAGCTGTTTTAGGAATAGGAACGGGTCTTTGTTTTGCTTGATGCAGGTATCGATAATGGAACGGAATATGGCAAAGATTTGGGCACGAAGCAATGTTCTTAATTGACCAGATACTTTGGTTTTAACCTTAACATTTCGGATGGCCATTTCAGAACCGGACACTTGCATTTTGTCTGAATCTGAATTCCCAGAATTTTATAATTCTCAGAATTAATGCACTTAATCCTATAATCCTTTAACCCTCTGAATCATAGTTCAGACAATTGCACAGATTACACTGATCAGAAGTTAAGCTATGTTAATTATTACTGAAAATTGTTTGTAACTGCTTTACTAACCTTAATTGAGCATACTTTCCTTTCGTCTTGTCTTCGGGTTCTCTTAAGGTTTAACTTATTTAAAGTCTTAATTGACTTGTATCGGTGAATCCCTTTTGGCGATTTGGTAGCTTCTTGTGGTTGGTGGGATACGCAACCGTGGGACGCAAACACGGAGTTACTACAACTTCAAACTTAATCCCACCAGAAAATTCCTTCCTGCCTGTGGGAAATAGAAATTTTCGGTTATCGTTTGTCCACCAGAAATGTAGCCATATGTGTAACCGTTGGCTTGGTATTTCTGATTCAATACATTGTTCACCAGAATCTGGAACGACAGTTCTTTAATATTCGGGAGATATAAACGGTAGCTGGCCCTAAGGTTCAAAAACTGGTACGGATTTAAGGATTTGCTTTTGCTCCCGGTATTATCCAGATATTGCCGGCCTACCATTTTTCCAATCAGAGCAGCTTCGAGATTTTTGATTGGCAACCACGCGATTTCAGAAGCCGCAATCAGATTAGGAGAAAAGGCGATTGGCGAATTTTTGAATACATTTTTTGCTTGTTCCCCACTGTCGTAATTATCCAGAAAATAGTTGTACTCAGAAATCCGGTTCTCACTCAACGTCAGATTTCCTCCCAATACTACTTTTGGTACTATTTTATAACTGGCTTCCATTTCAAAGCCTCTTCGATAACTGCTCGCTACATTGCTTCGGATGTAAGCCCCTACATCATTGATCTGGCCGGAAAGAATGAGCTGGTTACGGTAATACATTAAGTAACCGTTGACCGATCCATTGAGTCGGTCGCTTTTAAAGCGCCACCCAAGTTCCACATTGTGCAAAACTTCAGGTTTTGGCCGGCTCCCGGGACTGGAATTCACAAAGTCATCACGAACCGGTTCTCTTTGTGATTTTCCATAGGAAAAGTAGTAAAAGTGCTTTTTACCAGACTGGTAGCTCAACCCGGCTTTCGGGTTGATAAATGTGTACGACACTGCCTGATCGGTGGAATTGAGGTTGCGGTCATACCCTGCAAAACTGTAGTAGATACTGCGAACCTGCATATCCACATACGCCCTGAATCCTGACCCAAACTGATACCCAATCTTGGCATAATTAGTAAAATCATTTTTGATGGAATTATTAAAATAGTAACGGAAGGTATTGTCTGTCAAAGTAGAATTCTGAGCCCAGATTACTTTTCCAAAATGATCTCCCCTGTACTGGCTGGCTGAACCTCCAAAAGTGGCGGATAGCTTTTCATGGTCGTATGTAAGCGAATAGGTGCCTCCATAATAATGGTTATCCAGCCACCGTTGCCGGATCAGGTTGGTGGATTTCAGAGTATCGGTTCCAATGATCGGGTTAGGTAAACCATAGCTCTCATAATCAGCCCCTTCTTTATATTCTTCGTAATAACCGCCTCCTTTTGTATAGAACAATGCGGTGTTCAGCATAAGTTGTTTACCCAGATCGTAGCTGTAAAAAAGCTGGTAATGGGTTTGTCTGTAGTTGTCGGTTTGGTTTTTATAACGGAAGCCATTGTATGTTCGGGACGATGAATTTACCAGATGAGCCGAATCTGTCGAGCCCAGATAATTGCGTGAAATATAATCCAGCATACCCTGTCGGTTTCCTTTTAACCTGGCTTCCGGAATTCCCCCCCAGGCCTGGTAGGTTTTTTCAGCGCCATCAAGGACGTTAAATTTGAGGATTCCTTTTTTGCCATAGTAACCACCGGAAACAAAAAGACTGTTGAGGTTTGAACCGCCTCTATCAATAAATCCATCCGAAGAAATTCTTGATAATCTGGTTTCAACAGACCATTTCCCGTCAATAAGTCCGGTGCCAGCCATCACATTGCTTTTCAACGTATTGAAAGAACCAAACGAATTGTTCATTTCGGCAAATGCCTCTTTGCGGAGGGTATTGGTCTGGATGTTAAGACTTGCTCCGAAGGCCGAAGAACCATTGGTAGACGTTCCTACTCCACGCTGGATCTGGATACTGCTTACTGAAGACGCAAAATCGGGCATATTGACCCAGAAAAGTCCATGGGATTCGGCATCGTTCACCGCAATACCATTCATAGTAACGTTGATTCGGGTGGCATCGCTTCCCCGGATGGAAAGTCCTGTGTATCCGACACCAGCTCCGGCATCGGAAGTGCTCACCACCGATGTGGCTTGTTGAAGTAGGATGGGCATATCCTGCCCCAGATTTACTTTATCCAAACTTTCACGACTTATCAGGCTGCTGGTTGTGGGATCCAGAATTTTACTTCGGGTTGCCTGCACAATCACTTCTTCGGATACCGAATTGCGGGGTTCCATTTTAAGGTCCAGTATTTTGTTTTCTTTCAAAACCACCTCAACACGGAGAGGAAAGTAACCCAAAAGGCTGGTGCGTAGAATGTATCTACCTGGTTTGAGATTGTTGAAGGCGAAATGGCCACCGGCATCTGTGGTAGAAGTTTTGGCCGTGCCTTCCAGGCCTGTGAGCACAGCCTCCAGAGGAGCAGAATTTGAAGCATCTTTCAGGCTTCCCTCAATGCTCCATTGCGAAAATGCTGAGATCGATCTCAGAAGGAAGGCAAAAAGGATGAGGTATTTTTTTGTTGACATATTCCGTAGCATAAAATTTGGAGACTACGGATGCTCTTCAGAGGCAAATGGCCATAAGAGAGAAATTGTATGCTATCCCTTCGCCGGCATTATCCGGATCAGGTTCGACGGGTATGATCTCAGCCTGTTGGGCACCCCGTAGTCAACGGCAAAGGTAGCCGGGTAAATGCATTTGGAGCGATGTTTTTTTTGATCATAAAAAAACCTTCCCGGAATATCCGGAAAGGTTTTACTCAACTAAACTCTTTTATGATCACTTAGCTTATTCCTTACGAAATAATTTCCGGTACTCCTGGTTGCCATCATGTACACTCAGGTAATAGAGATCTGGGGTCAGATTTCCAATGTTTTTTGTTGTTTTATTATCTGTTTCCGAGAATTTCAAAAGGACATTTCCAAATTTATCAGTGATGGTAAAGAAATATTCTGCGTTGGCTTTCAATGGGTTGATTACTATTGCAGACAAATCTCCGGTTACAGGATTCGGGCTGATAGTCAGATATGGTTTACCCTTCATTGTCAATGTCAGGTCTTCCTGAAAGGTCACTGTTTGTCCAACTGCTGTTAATGTATAATTCCCGATTTCCAGGTCCGTGACATCAAGACTAAATTTATTTCCTATGGATGAAAACGACAGCACTGTAGTTCCTGAGGCATCATTCAGCTGAATTTCAAACACTTCATTTTCAGATTCCGGATTATTGATCTCAACCAATACTTTCGAATCAATGTCTTTGAAAACCGGGTTAGGTGAAATCAACATCTTCGAAGAGGAACTGGCTTTTACATAAAGAGTTGATTTTTCTATCTCATCTCCGGATAGAATCCGTATTTGGTATTCAGCGGGTTCCAGTTTTGTTACAGGAATGTAAGCAGGGTTTGTTTCAACGGTTGTTCTAAGAACCACCAAACCACGGGCATCCAGTATTTCTGCTTGTGCCGGTAAACTGAATTTTGAGGGAATGTCTAATCGGATTTGAGACACGGTTCCTTTAATCACCGGATTGGGTTCAACCCTAAGGAAGTTGCTCTGATCGCAATGGAGGCAGGCCGTTCCTGAATAAGGAAAGGTAAACGGAATGGCAAATGTTTTTTCTCTTGACCCACAATCGGATGTGATTTTTACTTTGAGATTAAGTTCCGACGCTCCATTTGCCTTTACCTTTAGGTTCCTGTCCTGTCCGTTGGTCATCACTGTCTCTGTAATTGGAGTGCTGCCATTACTGGCAGGAAACACCTCCCAGGCAATGACTTGATTTCCATTAATTTGAGGTGAAGTGAGATAGAAATAGGATGGCAGTACGGAACTTTGGCAAAACATATCTCCGGGAGCTGTCCAGTTAACCTGGCTGCCACATTTGATTTCAATATCGTCTATATCTGACAGGCCATTAAAAGTGAATGATTTTTGGGCATTGCAACCATTTTTGGAATAAGTACAAGTAGTTGATAATGTTTCTGTTGTATTATTCTCGTTTACTTTCACTGTTGCCGAACTGGAATTTCCTCCAAAAGTTATAGTAGCACCCGCACTTCCGTTCCATTGGTAAGATAATCCTTCGGAGCTTTCGGGAATGATTTCAAATGCTCCTTCTGACCCTGGACATACAGCTCCCGGTGAAGTGGAAGTATATGATATTGAGCAACCTATCGGGCATAGCCCTGTTGGAGGCAGTCCATGAATTTTCCGATCTATAAACTCTGCATGCCTGAAAGTGACAAATACATGCGAATGGTTATATGCACTGGACAGAGGTTCTGCTGCACGGAATCTATTAATTTTTGATCCAGGAATACCTTGAGACCATGAATTATACCCTTTTGTGAATGAGGCAAACCCGGTTTCGGGCATATCGAGGGCTGATCTTGTCGGGATATATGTGAAACCCTTTCCGACAAAAAAATTCACATGGATGATGTTCCATTTAAAACCAGGAAGGGATTGAGCCATCATATAATGCATTGGGTAATACCCACCTGGAACATGGTCAATTGGAAGAATTCCTGCAGGGCTATTCGCTTTAAAATTTACCAGGTTCACTTTTATTTTTATTGCTCCCCATAATAAATTGCGGGTGTGGCTTAATTTGACCTGGGAAATTAATTGAGAACCCGATGTCGGTAACCCATAGGCAGCTAAATTAAAATCCCAGGAGGAACTTTGAATCAAGAGAATATCAGGGATATCCAGGGTTCTGTATAAATTCAAATTCATATCAATGGAGAGTAATTTCTGGCCTGGTTTAAAGGATGTTATACCACATTCAGAGCCCAGACTTGTTACGAGAATTTCAAAGGGTGCCGGGCTGGAAGGGAAACTTACCATCGGTTTATAGACTGAATTTAACCATGTGTTATTTTGATATGAATTGGAACTGGTGGCCTGGTATATCAGCATTTGCTGGCTGGCGGGTGCATTGAGTATTTCTTTTGCCGATGCTATTGAACTAAAGATTCCGGTCCAACCCACGGTTTCATAAATTTTCCTGAAAGTATATTGTAAGCCCAAAGGCACATTGGCTCCCTGGTGTGGGGTATCGTGGGTAAAAAGCTGCCTGGTTTGGGGATCCTGACCCGATTTGACCATTTCGCTCAAACCATAATTGGCAACCAATCCACCCATACTGTAGCCGAATACTACGTTTTTCTCAATACTTCCTGCCAATACTTTATCTGCATTTACGATTCCTATCAGTGCCTGAAAGACTTTGGCATTATTTTCGATGAAATCAGCTCCATTGCCATAGTCCAGATATACAAAATCATAGGTACTCCATATGTCTGACTCAAACATTATTTTTTGGAAAAGCCTTCTTGAATCCAGGTAGGACCAGTTCCCAGAGCCAATAACATCAGGTGCAATCTGGTAGTAATCTACTCCTTCCAGGATAATGATTGGTTTTTTTAGGTGGCCACTTGTATTGGTTGGAGCGAATTCTACTCTCGCCTTCCCTCCTGCATGTTCACCAAAAGCCGGTGGAATTACCCATTCAACCAGTGCTGTTGTAGAAGCTGGATTATTTACTGACAACTCAAAATATCCCGATTTTATTTGACCACCGGATAGCGTAATTTGGTAACGAATTTTTTGGACTCCGGGATTGCCAAAATGTGCATTTACGGCCTGATTTGTTGTTATTCTTTGCCATCCATTTCCCAGGTCTATATCCAGAGAAACGGGTAAAGAATGTTCGTTTTTAATCCACAATTCTTCCGGAAATGTAAAGGTAACATTTGGTCCTTCCGCTGTGAGGCGAGTTGCCGAAACTACCTGAACTGAATTTTTGTCCAAAATATTTGAATAATTTCCAACCGGAATGATTTGGTTGTTTTCAATTCGGACGGCTCCCATATCCAACGCATTCGGACGAATAAAATCGTATTGCAGATTTAGAAATGCAACGGGTACGGTGTGTCTTGGGAGATTTGAAAAGTTTGATAAAAGTGTATTCAACTCAGGCAGGTTGGTCTCACCGCGTTGGCAACTTTGAAAAGAATTATACAATTGCGAAAATGCGCCTGCAGTGGATTCAACCGGAGCACCCTGATTGAAGTATTCCGGACTAATCAGGTGAAGGCCCCGATCGTATAAAAAACCGGAACTTGCCATTTTTGGATCAACTCTTGCGAATGTATAATCCAGTTTGGAATAAAGCGAATCCATTGGATTCTGGGCGCATAGCCAATGGCACCCGGCCATGGCTAGCAGGAGGAGTTTCCTTCTCATAGTTTAGATTTAGTTTAAAAAAAGGGCTTAAATCGTATTGACATCAAAGATGCCATCGGTCACGGTGATTGTATCGCAAGAGGTGCCCGGAAGCCAGTTCTTGAAATGAAAGGTTCCGGAAAAGATTTTTTTCGAGGGATCGTAGCGTTTCAGATTTATCTCGCCAGACCATGAATTATAGATGAAAGCATCTCCGTAAAAACACGGGAATTCTTTATTGATGTAATAGGCGTGAAATACTTCTGAACTCCCAATCGGGTAAACACCCGGACCTGTGACACCATATCCTGTAATCACAATAATTTTTGACTTATTTCCATTTGGGTACGTCAATAGCATTTCAAGACCATTGGAGTCACCGGGTTGATGAAGAATATCGATTTTCGGATAAAATGATACCCCACTTATCACTTCAGGAATATACTGAACACCATTTATTTTACAATAGACGGTATTTCGGCCAGTCTGGGTTTCCCTGGGGGTTTTATATTCTGGTACGTTTTCTTTACTCTTGCAGCAAGAGTAAAGAAGGGGGATCAGAAGAACATAAAATGCAGTCAAAAAAATCCTCATAGTTTATTTTAGTTTAGATAAAAAAATGTTGCTTTTTAAAATTCCATTTTCAAAGAATTGGTAATCCATGAAAGGGGGGTGTTTTATTTAGACATCCGAAAAGTGGGGATATAATTCATTTCCTACAAATGAAATTATCCGTTGGTATGTTTTAGTTATCCATTTGCATAAAAGATATAAAATATGGTTTATTGAGTTTGCTTTTGGCATTATCCAAAGAAAAATTCCCTGTCGCCAACTTTTCATCATCCCAAATTCCGCAATAGCAACTCACAAATCCTTCCAAACGGTTGATCCTATTTAGTGAGTAGGTTCACTTTAACATTAATCATAACACCAGGCAATTCATTCTCTTCAATCAAATTCAACTTTCCAAAACAAATCCTAAAACGGATAGCCAAATGCCAGATTCAGAATCAGGTTGTTACGCCTCCATTGGCTGCTGGAAAGATCATATTGATTAAAGACCAATCTCTCCCCTTCCGGAAGCCAGGGCTTGAGAAATGGAATTCCCAAATCCAGGCGCAACACAAAAAACTGAACATCCGCCCGAAGACCAAAGCCCATGCTGGCTGCGAGTTCTTTGTAAAAGGATTTAGTGAATTTGCCTCCGGGAATTTGTGTATTGGTGTTGTTTAACCAGGTGTTTCCTGCATCCGCAAACAAAGCTCCTTTCACGATTTTAAACACCGGAAAACGGTATTCCACATTCAACTCCAGCTTAATTTCTCCGCCCTGCTGAAGGAAAAAAAGCGTCTTCAAACTATCCGGCGGCCGATATGTTCCCGGCCCTATGGAAAAAGCCGGAAAACCACGGACGCTGTATGCGCCTCCTGAGAAAAACTGTTTGATGTAGGGCATAGTGGAAGAATTACCCACAGGAAGTCCCCAACCTGCAATAAACCGGGCAGCCAGTGTACGATCTCTTTTCTTACCGAAAAACAAATACTGGCGAACATCAATGTCTAGCCTTAAAAATTGCGAATAATTGACAGAACCAATATGCAAAGGGTTTTCAGCGCTTGGTGTACGATTTTGTATCAATTTTTTATATGCAGAAATGGCATTTCCTGCACTTTCGAAATTCACATTAAAGTAAAAGGGCTTCCTTTTTTCGGGATAAACCTGTTCGTTATAAAAGAAGGAATACGAAACTCCCGCTATCAGTTGCTTCTCAAACCGCCGCCGCAGAAGTGGATTGGTATTGATCAGTTTAAGAAAGTCTGTAGATTCATCAGCAATGTTGAAATAGGTGAGATTCACTAATCCCAGATCATGGTCTGTGGCCAGTCCGGATTTCCATTTGTAGCCATAACTGAACTTGAACGAATTGATGTTGAAATAGTTAATCCGGCTTAAATAGCTGTAATCGAAAATGAATTTGGTTTTAGGCACGTACATACTGCGGCTACGAATCCGGATTGGCGAAATAAACCGCGGCACATACAACTCAATTTTAGGATTGAGTTCGTAGGTGAATTTCCCTTTGTATGGACCATTCAGTTGGGTTTCGAAGGAAGTACGCAATCCAAAAATCAAAAGCTCAGCACCCCGGAAAGCATTTCGGTTGCGATGACTGAAATTGAGTCCCGGACCGATAAAATTATTTGATTTCGAAACTCCCTGAACTTCGGCACTCAGCGATTTTCTGGGCAAAGGCATGAGAAGGATATTTGCGGTGAGTGCAGGTGTAATCCCACTATCAATTTTGACCAGGCGAATGTTTACAAATTTGTATATTCCTAATCCCATTAACCGGCTGTAGGTTAGGTTGTGATCTGATCTGCGGTACAACTTCCTGTTCTTAAAAAAAACAGATTCAATGATCGGTTTGGGATGCACGTAGTTGATATCGCTAAAGTAATTGACACTGTCGATCACTCGTTTTTCAGCAAGCTGTTCTTTCCCTAATTGATAATCCGCATACACATTGACTTCCGCAATCCGATACTTTTTCCTGGACTGGTCTGACGCATCTTCTTTCACACGAATCTGAATGCGTACCGTTCGGTTTCCCATATTGGTATCAGCAGAAAAAATCAGATCGGTCTCCGATAAATAAAAGAATCCTTCCTCTTTAAGCTCATTTAGAATGCGGATTCTTTCTTCAGTCAATTTATTAAGATTGTATCTTCTTCCTTCTTTTATCAAACTTTTTTCCTGTTTTGCTGCTATGGCCAGATTCAATTCATCTTTTTCATCTGGAAACACAATCCGGGAGATTTTATAAGGAGGTTTAAATTGCAGTGAATAGAGAATGGAAGCCGTTTTGCTTTTTTCTTTGGTTTCAAAACGGGAATACGAATCAAAAAAGCCGTGGTTGTAAAGGACGGCATCTAAGGCTTTTACCATTTGTTCGGGCCGGGCTTTACTCAGGTAAACCGGTTCCTGTGCCAGTTTGGTATGAAGCCATTTCGAAACCCTGGATGTTTTATGAACGGTTTTATAATACCACCAAAGTCCGAAACGGATACCCAGAAAGGAAGAATTGGGTTTTGGCCGAAGTAGTTCTTCTGCTGCATTGGTTACTTTTTTTGTTCCACCCACTCCATCTTTTTTATCGCGATGGATTTTGGAACCAGTAAAAATTTTCTCTGTATCAGGCACGTGCTTCAATCCTGAACAGGCCTGAAACACAAGCACTGAAATGGTCAGAAATAGGTATAAATACTTGACTTTCAAAAGATAGTGACGAGATTTAATCTTTGATTTCTTTTTTGGGTGATTTCCATAAATCCCGGAATTCGTTGTAATCCCGTGTATACGAAATTCCCAATCCCGTTTTATAAAGTATGCCGTCTATCACGCCTTCGTATTGATTTTCCCGGAATGCTTTCAGTCGAAGTCTGCCGTCTGGTGTCAATTTGTATTCCACCAGAACATCACCAGTGAGGCTTTGTCCGTTTGAGCTGCTGGTGTTTTGTTTACTGCCACTAAGATCGATGCTACTTCCTACCTGAAGCGAGAGCCGACTGTTAAATAATTCCTTTTTCACCCCAACCTGCAGGGCGGTATTTTGTTGTGTTTCTCCACCCTGAAAATCCTCGGTGGTTTGCAGGTTGAAGTTAAGCTCAGCTCCTTTCACGTATTTTCCGGAGAGTATATTGAGTTGATCAGTAAGCATCTGGTTTACACTGTTTCGGGCCAATGTAGATACCGCAGAACCGGTACTCACGCCCGAACTGCCGGTAGGTATAAATTTATTGAGAACCAGCAGAGAAAAAACTTGTTTGTTGAGTTCGTTCGGATCGGTATTTAACTGGTTTACTTTTGAATATACCAATCCACCAAAAGCCAGTTGATCGGCTGGGGGCATACCGAGGTTAAACTGAAGTTGGGGCTTGAGAAGCGGTCCGTTAATGATAAGATTTACATTGTAGTTCAGTAATTTCCGGTAGGCAGCCCGCTCATTTTCACTTACACCTGCCAGTTCGGTTGACATTAAATCGGTGGCCGCCGCCTGGGTTTTATAGATCGCAATGAGGTCAATCTGCCCGTCCATCGGATCGCCGCTCCAGGTTATGCGGCTTCCGGATTTGATCTTGAATTCCCTCTTCAACACTTTTTGAAACGATGCCTGGTAATGTCCGTCATTCAGAATATAAACGCCTGAAAGACTCACTTTTCCACCCGGATCGATCCCGAAGGCTAGATTGGCATCGCCACTCACTTCCAGGTTATCACCCGATTCCGGATCCACAATTATCCTAAAAATTGAATTCTTATTTACTTCAATATTTGCATTCAGATCAAGCCCTTTATACCCGGTTTTCATCCTGACAGTATCTTTGGATGTTTTATTCGAAATGCGGATTGAATCTTCAAAAACCACTACACCTTCTCCTTTGCTGATATTGAGATCGCCTTCCAGCACCACAAAGGTGAAAGTACTTCCATCCAGTAGTTCGGCATTGGCGCTTAATACGGGGAGATTCTGATTGCCTCGAATTTTAACCAGACTGTTTAAAATGAGGGTGCCATAATACTCAGGATTGTCTTTTGCGGTGGTATTAAGAACGGTGAAATTCCGGGTAGTAATATCGAGTTTAAAGTTCATGTCCTTCAGATTAGAACTCAGGATGGAGCCGTTCACTATCATTGGTTGCTTCTCGGAATCCAATAACGTAAAATCCTTAAAATGAATGCCATCGTTGTTTATCTTAATCGTTTCATCTTTAAGCAGAACCTGATTGTTGATCGCAATCAGATTAAATCCAGCTTCGTGGAAAGTAATATCCCCGTTTATTTTGGGTTCTGTGGCCTTTCCTGTAATTTTCATTTTACCCGAAATATACCCCGAGGACTTACGGATCAGTGAGGATGCAAAAGCTTCCAGTGATTTCATTTGCAATTGTCGGATTTGAACATCAAAATCGACAATTTCAGATTCGTAGTAGCCCATCATTTTTACATCGTTGCTGTCACCACTCAGGTTAACAACGGCACTGTACCGATTGGCGATCAGATTATCGGCTTTCACAGATAGGTTGCCTACCGGAATTTCACGAAAAGCAATGTTGGAAATAGACAGATCGGATGTAAAACCAAACGGAGCCAACTTTTTGATGTGAACATCGCCATTGATGCTTCCCCGGAAAAGTGCTGTATCTTTTTCAATAATCTGTGAAAGAGTTCCGATTTCAAACTGATTGAACCGGATGTCGATCGGAGAATTGGGTTTATTCTGGCTGGATTGTGCAGTGAGTGATTGCCCGTCTTTTTCTAATCCGATGGCCTGGATCACGATGCCTTCGGGTAAAATACGAACTTCATTTTCAACCGGAATTTTCCATTTTTCATTGTTAAATGTGATGGAATTCCCGGTCAGTTTCAGAATGGTTTCGTTCGCGGTCTGCTGGTTTACAGTGCCTTCCACTTTCAGACGATCGCCACTGTCCGGGTGAGAAACCAATAGTCCAAAGGCCAGAATCTTATCTTCCAATTGTCCGGAAATACGGCTTTTTGGGATCAGGATGTTTCCATTCTGAAGATTCAGAACCGAAACTTCGTAGTCGATTTTGTTTGCGTCTCCATCGATGTTCAACAGCAGATCCCGAATGGTATTGTCTGCATATTCAATGAGCGTAGAGCTTGCAGTGATATTCAAAGTCTGTGCACGGCTTCCAAATTTAGAATCAAAGGATATTCCGGTAAATTGTTTGAGTTCCGGAAGGAAAGCTTCTTTCAAAATCCGGTGCGGTTTCAATTCTATAGAACATACGAACTCCTGATTTTCAGAAACCGGTTCTGGTAAAGGATTTCCAAGCTGATTGCTTAGATATTCCTGAACCGCTTTGGCAGCCAATATCGGACTGTGGTTTCCTTTATAATCGAGGTCCAGCACATCTCCTTTTATTGTAACGGTATGATCATCTCCTACATTTTTTAGAACAGCTACCAGAGAATCCATTTCTATTTTCTGGCCGTCTTTTAAAACAAGGAGGTTTTTGATGCTTGCTTTTCCAGTCATTTTTTCCGGATCAAAGTTTTTCACATCTACCTTAAAACGGGCCGAAAGCTTGAGGTCTTCCTGGTAAATCCGAAGGGATTGAAGATTGGCTGTGTTCAAATTCAGATTCAATCGGGCAAAAGTAGAATCCTTTTTCATGGATGCCGTTCCGATGAGATCCAGATCGAGGTTTGGATCGCGGATAGCCACATCTGCCTGATAGATTCCCTTTGTGGCCAAAACCGAAAGATTCGAATGCTGGTAGGTATAGTCCTTGGTTTCCAGGCTTTTGATTTCTCCATTTACTTCTGCTGTAATCTTTTCAGGATCAAAGGATTCACCCTTAAAATTGAGTGAAGCGGATATCCTTCCAAGAGTTGGATTCTGCTTGAGAATTCTGCCTGCATGGAAATCCCACAGTAAAACCCGACCCGAATAAACCGGTTTTGACGATTTGTAAGCCAATCCTGCTTTTACATCTGCTTTACCATCGCTTCCATTCAGATGAAGATTGGTATTCCAGTTTTTGAGTTTCCCATTGGCAATTCCTGAAACCGAAAACCGGTCGGGAATCCGGATACTGGCCGGAATCATTTCCCTGGGAAGTAGTTGATGCAAATCGGTCCGGGATGAATGGAGGTTTTTGAGTTGCAGATTGAATGCGAGCTGTTCAGGATCGGGCAATCCTTTCAAACGGCCATTCAGCAAAATTCGTGTATCGGAAGCCATCCGGACGTCCATATTCTGAATCAACAAATCTTTCAAAAGACCTTTGATGTTGCCATCCAGCGAAAAAATTTCTGTTTTGTTTTTTAGGATAATGGGTTGCCGTATCAAATCGGGAGCGAATTGTAAAACATCGGCCATACTGATTCGGGTGTCTTCAAGAACGGCGTTTACCTTTAGGTTTCCGGGTTGTGCTGCCAAAGACGAAAGACTGGGATACGAAGCTGATAGATGCGATGAAATATAGGAAGAATTAGTCTTCACAAACAGTTGATCCAGGTTTGCATGAACCGAATCGTATTCGAAACGGGTCCGGAGCTGTTTCACTTCCAGTCCACATCGCTCCTGAATGGCTAGATTTTCAATTTCCCCTTTAATCAGCGAAGGACTATAAGACAAATCCTTGGCAATCAGTTGTATGTTTTTGGCATCCAGATGGTTGTAGTCCATTCCTGATTTCTGTACAGGAAGATTGCTGATTTCGTAACGGAAACGATTTCCTTCCAGTTCCAGTTTTGTCAGGCTTGCTTTCCATTGACTTTGTGAGGATAAATCCGTTTTCTCACTGGCTGATTTTTCCGGTTTTTTCTGCATCGAAATCCGGATATCGGATTGTTGAATGCGGACGGTTTGGAGTTCTATGTTTTCGCCATTAAGGTCTATTTTCTTTGGTTCGATGGAAACGTTTCCCATCAGAAAATCAAAAAAGGACGAGTCAGGAAGATTGTGAAAGCCAAAATCGACCGAACGAAGCGTAAGTGTACGGAGTGCGAGTTCCGGCAAAAGACTTTTGGTTTGCGGTTTCGGGGAAGGAGGCTGTGGTTTCCGTATTTCAAATATTCCGCTGGAGTTGGAAAGCAGGAGCTCGCCTCCTTTAAACCGCATATTTTCCAGATCGGTTTCTTCCAGATTGAGAGATAGTTTTCCAAGATGCGCTTTCGAATACATTCCGGTGACGGCATCGTCATACACCAGCCGGATGTCCTGCAAAAGGATCGATTTCAGGCTGATTTTCAGAGGGGTTGAAGAAGTATCGGTTTCTGATTTTACCGTCGGTTCTTTTCCGGCAAATGCCTGCAGGATGAAACCGAAATTATATGCGCTGTCTGGCAAGGTTCTGACGATTTTTGCCCGAACTCCTTCGAGGTCCAGATTGCCAACGGTTACTTTTCCATCCAACAAATCCATCATGGCCAGATCGGTTTCCAGTTTGCGTACGTAAATCAGAGTGTCTTTCGAAAGATCTTCGGCAAACAATCCTTCCAGAACAATACTTTCAGGAAACCGGATGTATAGTCGTTGAATGCGGATGGCAGATTTTGTTTTATTGCTTAGCCAGGAAGTGGTTTTATCGGCAGCAAATTGCTGAACGTCTGGTAATTGAAAGAGCAAAACAACCGCCAGAAGCAAAAACAGAATTCCCCCTAATCCGAATAGGAGTATAAACAATGCTCTTTTTGCGATTCGTTTCAAATGGGATTTATTATTTAGAGTCTACTAAGAATTTACAATTTGAAAGCAGCCCTTCTCCTTTGGAAAAATCACAAAAGCTTGATCCTGATAGTCGGGATGGTTCGTGTAAGTTACGATGCAAATGGGAACAAAGTGTAGTGATGATATTTGGTTAGTTGGATATTTGTAATTCTGAATTCGAAAAAGAATACTATTTCTGGTCCGCTTTATCTACGGAATATCCGGCTGGTCAGTTTTCGGACGGCAAATTGGGCGAGAAATCCGAACCCTTTTCGTACAATACCGGGCGCCGGACCCAGCACTAATCGTTTAAATACAAAGCCAGCCAGCCAGCCCAATCCGACCTGAAACAACTTCAGTTTTATTTCCGGAGAACTTGCGATTTCCCTTGTGAACTTCTTCAAGAGGTTCGATGGCTGCACACGATGATAGATTTCACTCGCTTGATTTTTGAACTGCCGAAGTTCGATTTTCCGGCGTTGGTCAAGCAAAATAATCACCTCGTTCAATGCGTCGGTTTCGTTGGTTTTCATTCTGATTTTTTAGGTAAAAGCATTCGGATCAATACATTACTTACCGGTTTTTTTATCAGAAAATCCCGAAGTAAATAAAGGATAATCAACAAAAATGAATATAAGCAGCCAGTTGCAAAGAATCCATAAAGGGTTTTTCCCAGACATTCTCCTAGCCACAATGCCAGACTGATGCTCAGAATCATAAATGTAAAGACGATTCCAAACCACAGAACCAGGCTTACTGCCAAAGAGGAAACCACTTCGACAGATTGATGTATGGTTTTCAGTTTGTACAGTTCAACGGTTGTTTTAACGTACAATTCAGCCTTTTCAAAAAGGGCTTCGACTGGAGATTCGGGTTCTTCCATAATTAGGTGTAAAGGTAGTTTTGCATTCAAGGTTAATTAAATCAGGTATCGAAAAGTTTAAACTTCTTTTGAAAATCTACACCTTTTGGTCGAAAATATGAGATTCAGGTTCAGAAGAAGATCCGATCCCAACCAAAGGACCAAGGCCTGTAGGAATAGAGATTTGAAAGAGTTTTAGTTCTGCAGATGACTGGTTTGCGATCTAACACAAATTTGATTTCAATTGGCTCAGAATCACTTACAAATTCTTCACAAAATTTTATAGAATTCCGTGTGGCTCAACTTACTTGATTGTGAATTTCACCTTGTTTTTAGGGATGATTAAAATTTCATTCACAAAAGTCACTCCACCAGATCCGAACGGTTTCCTCGTTCATATGCACCTAAAACCCGGAGGGAAATCAGTTTTTTGCTTGCTTCTGTCATTGCCGATTTCCAATCTGTGCCCAGCGCCCATTCCATATCGAAGTGGAAGGAATAGCTGTAAGGCTTACCAATAATTGGAATGGATTGGATTTTGGAAAGGTTGATTTCGAATAGGGTAAAGGTTTCCAGAACATGTTGCAAGGCTCCGGGCTTATCAGCCAGCTGCAATACGACGGAGGCTTTATTTGCCAGCGGATTGTCTGATTCTTCTCGGCTGATTACCAGAAAACGGGTAAAATTGAGTTTGTGTGTCTGAATCCGCGAAGCGTAAATCTCCAGCCCATATCGTTCTGCGGCCCCTACCGGACCAATGGAAGCCACTCCTTTTACTTGTTTGTCACTTATTTCTTTTGCGCTGGAAGCTGTATCACGCTTTTCAACCGTCACCAGATTGGGGTAATCGGCCAGGAAATCTTCGCATTGAAGCAAAGCCATGGGGTGGCTCCAGACGGCTTCCATATCCCGTATTTTCTGACCTGGAAGTGCCATCAGGTAATGATCGATGCTTAGATAGGTTTCGCCCACAATGTGGTAGCCAAAATTTTCGAGCAAGGCATAATTGGGTAAAATGCTTCCGGCAAGTGTATTTTCTATGGCCATAACAATCTGGTCGCATTGAAAGGTTTCCAATGCTTTGAACTGCTTTCGGAAAGTCTCACATTCAATTACTTCCAGATTTTCTTCTCCGAAATACTTCCGGGCAGCCATTTCATGAAACGAACCTGCAATGCCTTGAATTCCTGTTTTTATCTTTCCTTCCATTTTCTGATAAACTGAACCGCAAGAGGCAAAAAAAAGTCTGTTGTGGCAATAGTGATCGTTATCCTTAAGCCAATCTTTATCCGAGCTGCTGTCCGGCCCACTGGCCCCCAAGGGGGAACATTGCGGAGTAGACTATAAGGTTTGGCCCACTGGCCCCCAAGGGGGAAACATTGCGGAGTAGACTACAACGTTTGGCCCCCTGGCCCCCAAGGGGGGAACATTCGACTCAAACAACAACTTCATTTACCTCATTAAATACTAATCATTTACCACTCGGCGCTAAAGACCCCGCAGGCATCATTAATTGGCACCAAGTTGCCACAGGCATTCCACATTTATCACTTATCATTTATCACTTATCACTTATCATTCATCACAAATCATTCATCATTAATCATTCATCTTTGCCCCATGAATCCTTATTACGGACTGGGCCTAATTCTTGTTTATTTTACCATTCTGGTGATTGTATCCTGGTACACCTCCAAAGGAGAAACCGGTACCCAGGCTTTTTTTGTGGCTAACCGATCCTCCAAATGGTATCTCGTGGCCTTTGGTATGATTGGCACTTCTTTGTCAGGCGTCACTTTTATTTCGGTGCCGGGAATGGTGAAAGCAGACAATCTTCATTATCTCCAGATTGTATTGGGCTACCTCATCGGCTATACCGTGATCGCCAATGTGCTCATGCCTTTGTATTACCGTCTGCAACTGGTTTCCATTTATACTTACCTCGAACAACGATTTGGCTTCTGGTCCTATAAAACCGGTGCCGGCTTTTTTCTTATTTCCCGCTTGTTGGGGTCATCTGCCAGGTTCTATTTGGTGCTGAGCGTTTTACACCTGTCTATTTTTTCTCATTTTCATATTCCCTTTTGGCTTTCGGTTGGACTGGGTTTACTTCTCATTTGGGTATATACTTGGAAAGGCGGGATGAAAACCATCATCATCACCGATACCCTCCAGACCTTTTGCATGCTCACAGCGGTGGCTGTGGCAATTATTTATCTAAGTGGAAAACTGACCCTTCCGGGTGATTCGTTTTTCAGGTTTGTTTCCGAAAATCCGCTTTCGGTGGTTTGGGGAACCGATCCGGAATCCAAATACTTCTGGCTTAAACAAATACTGGCTGGTGCCTTTATCGCCATCACTATGACCGGCCTGGATCAGGATATGATGCAGAAGAACCTCACCTGTAAATCATTGCAAGATGCTAAAAAGAACATCTATTGGTTTAGTGGAACTTTACTTGTAGTCAATACCCTGTTTCTGATTCTGGGTTTGATGCTTTACACCTATACGAGTCAGTTTCAGGTGGAATTGCCCGCCAAATCAGACCAGCTCTTTCCCTTACTGGCCCTCAACTATTTCCCTGTCTGGCTGGGATTATTGTTTCTGATGGGCATCATTGCGGCTACCTATGCCAGCACGGATTCGGCTCTTACGGCATTGACAACTTCATTTTGCTTCGATTTTATGAATTTTTCGATTCTTCCGGAAGACGATCGGATGCGAAAGAAATTCTGGGTACACCTGGGGATGTCTGCTATGATTTGGGTTATCGTGCTGCTTTTCCATCGGTTCAATGAAGGAAGTCTGATCAACACTGTTTTTGATGTGGCCGGCATCACTTATGGACCGTTGTTGGGACTTTATGTTTGTGGGCTCTACACAAAAATTCGTCCTTACGATGCCCTGGTTCCCTATCTGGCCATTACATCTTCCCTTTTATCCTACATCCTGAAAACCTTTAGCAAGGATATTTTCGGAGGTTATGAAATCGGTTTTGAGATTCTACTGATTAATGGATTGATTACCTTTTTCCTTCTTTTGGTTTCTTCTTTTTTCCAACCAAACAAAGAGAATAGCGTTGCCTGATGTTCAGGAAATGGAGATGCATTCCGGATCAGTCAACGTAAAACCAACGAATCAAACTTTAAAGGATCTTCTCCCAAAAACTTACTTCGCCTAGTTTTTATTTCTTTGAGCAGGAATAGGTATTTATCGCCTTCCTTTATTGTGCTGTTCAAAACGAAAGGTTATGAGGTTAGTTTACCCCCTGTTTATTTCTCTGTTCTGCGTCTTTTCAATGCCCTCTTTCGGCCAATTGGAATCTTCTTTTCCTTCTCAGGCAGTGAGTTATAAAGTGCTGCAGGACGATCCCAAAGATCTGAATCACTTATGGATCCATGTTCAACCTCTTACAGTTGACATTATGCAGATGAATGCAGTGGTTGGCTCGGGTTTAGAGATGACCTATCTGCCAATACCAAAACTGGAATTGAAAGGTGGAATACGTGGAAATCTGATCAATGCATTTGATATTCAGCGGAATGCAGCAATCCAAGGTGCGGGCATCACTACGCAGGAAAGCAAACGGGAACAAGGAAAAATGGTAATCACCAACGATTTCTCCCGGTTTTACAGTTTTGAAGTGGGTGGTTTCTATCATATTGTGGATATGATTAAGAATGGATCTTCGAAGGTTGTTCTTACCGATCAGGCCGAACCGGGCAAAACCGGATTCCCCGAGGTAATTGATGTGAATGCCAAAAGCAGACAAATTATCGGGGCCCGTCTCGGAATCAATTCTCTCTCTACAACGGTGTCGGTTAAATCGGCCATTGCAGACCAGAATGCTACCATCAAAGGAGATAAAGGGACTGCACTGAATTCAAAAGGAACCAACTCTCCCACCGGATTTAACACCGCTTACGATGCCAATGCTCTTTATTCCACATTTACATCAACCGGTTTTTATGTGGGAGCCGGCTTTCAGCGAATAAAAAACCTGAGCATTAAAACCGATAAGCAAGGGATAGTGAGTAACAATTCCATTTTAAGTGTATACGCCGATTTCCTTTTAAATCCATGGACAGATCTTGCAACCATTCATGCTCAAACGGTTTCAAAAACCGGAACTGAAAACTTTGATCTTGGCCCTCTGGCGCTAAATAAAATGGGAGGAAGGGTAGGATTTGAAATTCGCTACAATCAGGCATCTTTCGTTTCTATTGGAGCCGAAGTCGGATACCGTCCTTCTATTCAAGGACAAGGATTTTATGGAATTTTTAAACTTAGCATACCCACTTTTTCGTTTGGAAGCACCCATCAAAAGGTGGCCAACAACATAGGAAAGAACCAAAGTCTTAGTAAGTAAAAGTTTTTTTTAGGTGTGTCGGTTACCTTTTGACTTTTAAAAAGTATATAGGTTCAGATACACAATTTATTCATACACCTGTAATATATTAAAATAGCCCTTTCATAAAGGGCTATTTTTTTTACCCAATTATCGGTTGATTATCAGCTTCTTCCTGGATATTTCCCCCTTATTGTTTTCCAGTTCAGCTACATAAATTCCGGATGCAATACTCTCAAGCGTAATCGAAGTCTGGCCGGGTAAAAAGTTCTTTTCAGAAATTTTATTGCCGGAAGTAGAAAAGATTTTAATTTTTTTCAATTCTGCTTCGGAGGTAAACGATACCAGATCCTGAGCAGGGTTTGGACTTGCCTCAAATGAAAATATTTGTTTGGTCCGAACAATGGAATTGTTGGAAGTAATTAACAATGAAGTAAGGTAATCTGCACTCACCACATTGTTGTTAGAGTCAAGTCCCAGGTTTGCTACAGGACCTTTTTTTCCATTCGCCCAGAAGAGAAGCTGTTTGGTGTAAAATTCCGGAATAAGGCTGGGATCAAGAACAGCAGCGGGTATGTCGATCCACGCAGCCGGGAAAATTAAGATCTGGGCAAAAACCTGAACTTTAAATTTTATCCTTAAAGTTTGGGCATTTCGTAAACAAGCAATGGTACCGCCAGCAAATTCTGCATTGCCATACCCGTTTATGATGCTGGTATCAGTGACTGTTGCTACAATCCGGGCTTTAGTTACGTTCGCATTTAATCCACCAATACTAATCGTCGTATCATACAAAAATTCAAAATTGGAGGTGGCTTGGGTTTTCAGGTTCATCCCCATGGTGGCGGGAAAGTCGATTAATTTGACGAGTTGATTTAAAGGAAATACCGCACTGGTAAAGGGTAAATTGAGTCCGATCGGAGGTAGTGTATAAGTTAATCCCTGTATATAATACCCAGTATTGTCCAGTTTGAAATAGTAATAAATACCTTGATCATTCACTGCCATAGTTGCAGTAGGAAATGCACTTGCGAAGGGGGTAGATGCGACAGAAACAAATACAGTGGTATCCTGAAAAGTTGTGTCACTCTCTGGAAAAGAATACAATTGATTGGCTCCTGTGGGTGGAAGGGATCCTGAATATTGTTGATTGCTGTTAACAAGAACGTCTCCGGGACCTGCAAAATCAGATTGATTGAGAGTGATTTGAGCAAAGATTTCTGAGCTAAGGAGAAGAAGAAGTAAGAAGAGTCCTGTTTTTTTCATAAAAAGGGTACAGTTTTGAGGGCGTAAAAGTAGAGAATAAGTAGCATTCCTGTTAACACACCCTTCTTTCCAGATGAAAAAAGAAACAATTCTAATCCAGGGTCAACTGGTAGACATTCATAACCGGGTCATTTTTCCGGCTGAAATCCGCATTGAAAACCAAATCATTGTTCAAATTAAAAGTGTTTCGTCGGCACCTGCGGTATTCATTCTTCCTGGATTAGTAGATGCCCATGTGCACATCGAAAGTTCTATGCTTGCACCTTCTGAATTTGCTCCGCTTGCCCTGGCGCATGGCACCTTGGCCACCGTTTCGGATCCACATGAAATAGCCAATGTATTGGGTGAAGAAGGGGTACGATGGATGGCCGAAAATGGAAAATCAGCACCCCTGCATTTTCATTTTGGTGCTCCTTCCTGTGTTCCCGCAACTATTTTCGAAACCGCAGGAGATGCCATTGATGCAGCCGGAATCCGCCGGTTGCTTGAAAATAAAACCTGCCATTATCTAGCCGAAATGATGAACTGGCCGGGGGTAATTTTTAAAGATCCCATGGTGCTGGAGAAACTGGCTTTGTCCAAGGAACTCGGTGTTCCCATCGATGGGCATGCCCCCGGTTTAAGAGGAGAACAGGCAAAAGCCTACTTCGCTGAAGGGATACAAACAGATCACGAGTGTTTTACTTTGGAAGAAGCTATGGAAAAAGCAGCTCTTGGTGTAAAAATTCTGATCCGTGAAGGCAGTGCGGCCAGGAATTTTGAAGCCCTGATCGATTTATTGCGCCACTATCCATCTCAGGTGATGTTCTGCTCTGACGATAAACATCCGGACGATTTGCTTGTAGGGCATATCAATTTGCTGGTAAGCCGGGCTTTGGCCAAAGGATTTGATTTATTCGATGTGTTACGGTCTGCCAGCCTTCATCCTGTCGAACATTACGGCTTACCCATAGGATTACTCCGGGAGGGCGATCCAGCCGATTTTATTTTGGTGGAGTCTCTTCAGAAAATGAATGTGCTTCAAACCTGGAGAAAGGGAGAGATCGTTTTTGAAAAGGACCGGTTTCAATGGTCACCACCTCCTGTAACGGATCTACCAAACCGGTTTTCCGCCCATTACCCGGATGCCGAACAATACCTGATACCTAGCCAACGGGTAGAACGAACGCATGTTATGGTAATGGATGCCATAGAAGGGCAACTGATTACCAAAGGAAGGGTTGTGGAACTTGAAGTGAAGCATGGAGCCATTCAGGCCGATCCGGGAAGAAATGTTTTGCATATTTCGGTGGTGAACCGCTACAAAACGGTAGCTCCGGCGAATGCCTTTATTGCTGGTTTCGGATTAAAGAAGGCGGCCATCGCAAGCTCAGTAGCCCATGATTCACACAACATTGTAGCCGTAGGTTCACATCCGGAACTCATCAAACAAGCAGTGGATGCAGTGATGGAAGCGGGTGGTGGAATTTCGATTGCGACCGATGAAGGGGTTAACGTGCTCTCTCTTCCTATTGCCGGTTTAATGTCACCCGATAAAGGAGAAATTGTAGGTAATAAATATGAATACCTCACTCAGCTTGCCCGACAAAAAGGATCAACACCAAAAGCACCGTATATGTTGTTGTCTTTCATGGCTTTGCTTGTGATTCCTGAACTTAAACTAAGCGATCTCGGTTTATTCGATGGCCTGAAATTTTCCTTCACCGATCTGGAAGTGTAAAGGTTAGAATACGATTGTGTCCGGGATGAAATGGTGTCCGTGGCATGGTGTCACACCTGCCACAATCAACATTTTATGCAGGAAGATTACAATCGTAGTTGAATAGTTTCCCTCACGATTTTCATCATTCACAAAACTGCCATTCCTTTTTGTGGTTTTGAACTCTTTTTATCTCCTTTACGGGATTCAAAACAACATACCTTCCTCATGAATTTCCTTGGCATCGATATTGGTTCTTCTTCCATCAAAGTAGCCCTGATTGACGGGCAATCCCTTCGACCCATTGCATACGCTCAATCTCCCAAGCAAGAGATGGAAATGATTGCCCATCGGGCAGGATGGGCCGAACAGGAGCCCGAATCCTGGTGGCAACATCTGGTATTGGCTTGCCAGGAGTTGAAGCAGCATCATTCCGTTCATTATTCCAGAATTTCTACCGCTGGTATTTCGTACCAGATGCATGGTTTAGTGGTGACCGATGAGAAGCTCAAACCCCTTCGTCCTTCCATTATCTGGTGCGACAGCCGGGCCGTTTCCATTGGAGAAAAAGCTTTTCATGATCTTGGTCCGGAAAATTGCCTGAGTCATTTTTTAAATTCTCCCGGTAATTTCACCGCATCCAAATTAAAATGGGTTCAGGAAAACGAACCAGCCATATACGACCGCATCCGGCATGCCATGCTTCCGGGAGATTACATTGCCGCACGTCTTACGGGGCAGGTTTATACCACCATTTCAGGATTGTCGGAAGGAATTTTGTGGGATTTTATAAACAATCAACCCGCCAAAAGCCTGTATACTTATTTCGATTTCCCGGACGATATGTTCCCTAAAGCACTTCCTTCCTTCGGAAATCAGGGCCGATTCCTCGATCCTGTTGCCACCGAGCTTGGACTGCCATCCGGTGTAGAATTGGGCTATCGAGCAGGAGATCAACCCAATAATGCATTTGCTTTGGGTGTTCTGGAGCCGGGACAGGTGGGCGCCAATGCCGGAACGTCCGGGGTGATATATGGAATCAACAATAAGCCTACATATGATAAATTAAGTCGGGTTAACAGTTTTGCACATGTAAACCATACTGCCGACGAGAACCGTTTGGGTGTGCTTGCCTGCATCAATGGAACCGGTATTTTTTATAGCTGGATGCGTAAGTTAGTAGCGTCGGGTGGGGGACATCTTCCTGATTATTCCCAGCTCAATGATATGGCAGCTTCGGTTCATCCGGGAAGTGATCACCTCAAAGCTTACCCGTTTGGAAATGGTGCTGAGCGACTACTTAACAATCAGAATCCGGGCGCCAGCTTTTCCGGACTTAATTTTAATGTACATACCCCTGCACACATGGTAAGGGCTTCTTTGGAAGGAATCGTTTTTGCACTTTACTACGGCATGGAAATCATGGGTGAAATGGGTATGGCCCCAAGAGTTGTCCGAGCCGGACAGGCAAACCTTTTCTTAAGTCCACTTTTCAGAAGCATGTTTGCCGATGTTACAGGAGCAGAATTGCAATTGGTGGAATCAAACGGAAGTTTGGGTGCCGCCGTAGGAGGTGCTATAGGATTGGGCAAATTAACGAGTGCCGATTGGGTTAGCAGCCTCAAACCCATCAGCACCATCGGACCTGATGCAAAAAGATCGCAATGGTATTCCGATTTATACAAAGGCTGGAAGGCAAAAATCGACCTGAAGTAGATTTAAACAATCAAACCTTTTCCTTAATTTTATTTGAAAATAAACAGGTTATGGCCAAAACTTCTTTCACCGCTCACAATCTGCAATTTCTACTGCATCTTCCAAAAAGTTTTGGCAAGCTTGTTGAAATTCCAGCATACACAAAGGAAGAAGTGTTCAAAGAAAATCCAGATCAAAATCCTGTTTTTAATTTTAACACAATGAAAGTGAGTACCAGAGGTTTCCACTTTAATGGGGATGAAGACAATGAGCGGTAAGTTGCAATTTTTTGATACCAATATTCTGGTTTGTGCCTATTCTGACAGAACGACGAACCCGAAATTAAAGGCTTCTCCGACAAGAATATTTGGAGGATGAACCAGTTTTACGAGACTAACAAGGACTTTTCAAAACTCTCACCAGTAGTGAGAGAAATTAGTTGGACAAATAATTTGCTCATATTTTCAAAGACATTTCAACCTCCAGTTTGGAAGACAAAATGAGAGACTTTTCGTAAATTTACCTTGTGAAAATAAACAAGAGTAAACAACTCGACTTTATTGTAGACCGGTTGACAAATTCTATATAAAACACAATTTCGGGAGACAGTTGTGTGACTTATGTTTTACGTTTAACAAAGTCGGATTTAAAAACAAGTGACGAAAAAAAATGGTTGGAACTTTGATTGGAAAATAGAACTTGCGGACAACACGAAAGAGGTTTTTAACCCAGGTTGCAGATTTTGACCAGAATCAAATATTTATTGGGGTAAAAAAGGGTCATTCATCGACAATCTGATATGGTTTTTCAAAAGGTCATTGTAAACAACTGATTATCAATAGTGATATTTTGGGTTTTGATTTGT
>Ga0105046_10002732_pt1 | contig 27873 bp, 25 predicted proteins | sample MAT03_FD_78385 | JGI IMG/M metagenome (GOLD analysis project Ga0105046, IMG submission 78385) | Freshwater microbial communities from Lake Fryxell liftoff mats and glacier meltwater in Antarctica - MAT-03 (megahit assembly) | ecosystem: Environmental > Aquatic > Freshwater > Ice > Liftoff... | reverse complement strand
GACGCGCTCCTGGCGGGTGAACGTGCAGGCGTAGTCGCGCAGCGCCGCGTGGGCCGACTTCGCCTCGGCGATCATGGCCCCGAGCGGGTCGGCGGCGCGGAGCGGGTCGGCGGCCTTGACCCCCGGAGGCGCCGGCGGCTGGGCCGTCGCGCCGCCGACCGCCGCCCCGAGTGCCGCCGCCGCCATCAACTTCCGCAACGTGCGCATCCGTCCTCCGGCCGTTCGGCTTCGGGTGAAGATGGGGCGGCTGATACCGACTCGCCTGCGGCGCGAGAAGAGGAGTTTCCGGTCGCCCGCGCTCGCGGCGTTGCACGCCCGTTACCAACCCGTTACCCACCTCCGCCCCCGAACCCGTTAGACTGCCCGCGGGGCGTCGGATGGCGCGCCCCGTTTCCCCTCCCGTCGGAGGACGACGCATGTCCCGGCTGATCCGTCCGCTCCAGGTTGCCGCCGCCGTCGGGCTCGCGGCCACGTTCGCGCTGAACCTCGTCCCCGCGACCGGCCAGCCGCCGGCCGCCCCCGCCGCGCTCCCCACCGCCCCGCCGCCGACCGCGAAGACCGACAAGCTGTCGCCGGTCCGCGTCACGAACGACAAGGTCGAGATGAAGACGGCGGTGACGCCGCGGCCGCTGTCGGACGCGGTCAAGAAGGGGCTCGAGTGGCTGGTCAAGTCGCAGCAGGACGACGGCGGCTGGAGCCAGGGCGGCGGGTGGCGGAACCAGGGGACCGGCGGCGCCCGCGTCGAGGGGAAGGCCGTCGTGGACCCGTCGGACGTGGGGAACACCTGCTTCGCGCTGCTGGCCTTGTTCCGCACCGGCCACTCGGCGACGGCCGGCGAGTACAAGGACGCGGTGGCCCGCGGGCTGCGGTTCGTCCTCGCCCGGGTCGAGCGGTCCGAGGGCGACTCGCTGTACATCACCGACGTCCGCGGCACGCAGCTCCAGGGGAAGATCGGGCCGTACGTGGACACGTTCCTGGTGAACCTGCTGCTGGCCGAGATGCGCGGCACCGCCGGGCCGGACGAGGCGCGGCTGGTGGCGGCGCTGACCAAGACGATGAACAAGATCGTGCGCCACCAGGGGGCCGACGGCGGGTTCGCCAACCAGGGCGGGTGGGCGCCGACGCTGTCGATGGGGCTGTGCAACAAGAGCGTGGCGCGGGCGCGGCAGAACGGCGTCGAGGTGGACCGCCGGGTGCTCGAGCGCGCCCTGGCCGACGCCAAGACCGCGGCCGAGGGGAAGACGCTGGCCAGCGGCCCGGCCCCGGCGGTGGTCGCGACGGCCCCGGTCGGTAAGGCCAAGGCGGGCGACCCCGTGGCTCTCGCTGGGCCGGTGGCCCCCGGGCTTACCGAGGGCGCGTTCAGCGGTCGCAGCGGCGGGTACAGCGGCGGCGGCGGGCTCGGCGGGGTCGGCGGCGGCGACGCGGGGGTGAAGCTGTACAGCTTCGGCCGCGGCGCCGGCAACACCCAGGACGCGGTGAACGGCCTCCGCGTCGAGGGGGCGAAGGCCCGCGAGATCATCAAGGACCAGTCGGCGACGAAGGCCCAGAAGGACGAGGCCAAGCAGACCGTCGAGAAGCTGGCCGACGCCGAGCGGGCCAACGACAAGGTGCAGGGGCAGCTCGCCGCGACCGTGCGCGACGAGAAGTTCGTGGCCGGGTTCGGGTCCAACGGCGGCGAGGAGTTCCTCAGCTTCATGCACATCAGCGAGACGCTCGTCCTCAAGGGCGGCAAGGACTGGACCGACTGGGACGCGAAGATGCGGGCCGGGCTGGAGAAGGCCCAGGACGGCAGCGGCAGCTGGAGCGGCCACCACTGCATCACCGGCAAGACGTTCTGCACGTCGGCGGCGCTGCTAGTGCTGACGGCCGACCGGACGCCGTTCCCGGTGGACGTGCTCCGGGCGCAGGCCGAGAAGCGCGACGCCCCGGCGAAGGAGTGAAAAATCGAGCTCACGCAAAGGCGCAAAGCCGCAAAGAAAACAGGGCGCTGTTCTCTTTGCGGCTTTGCGCCTTTGCGTGAGCCACTGTCTTTTCTTGGGGTTTCGCATGTCCCCGTGCCTGGCGCTGCTCGCGCTCGTCGTCGCCCAGCCGCCCGCCCCGCGCGCCGACACCGCCGCGGCCGTCACCTTCCTGGTGAAGCACCAGTCGCCGGACGGGGCGTGGCGCTCCGACGTGTACGCCGCGTTCAAGGACGGCACCGCCCTCACGCCGCTCGTGCTCGGCGCCCTCCAGGACGCCGACGCCGCCCCCGCCGCCCGCGCGAAGGCGCTCGCCTTCCTCGACACGTTCGTCACCCCCGCCGGCGAGGTCCGCGAGCCGGCCGGCGGGTTCGACTACCCGGTCTACACCGCGGCGCTGGCGCTGAAGGCGCTGTGCCACGCCGACGGCGCCGGCCGCCCCGCGGCGAAGGCGGCGTGGGTGAAGTACCTCCTCGACCGGCAACTCACCCGCGACCTGGGGTGGGAACCGACCGACCCGCACTACGGCGGCTGGGGCTACTCCCGCGGCGTGCCGAAGAAGCCCGAGCCGAACGGCTTCGCCCCGCCGCTGACCGAGTCGAACCTGTCGGCGACGCTGTTCGCGCTGGAGGCGCTGCACGCCGCCGGGGCGCTGACGGACGCACGCGCCGAGGCGGCGCTCGCGTTCCTGCGCCGCTGCCAGAACGAGGACGGCGGGTTCCACTTCGTCCACGCCGACCCGGTGCGGAACAAGGCCGGGCTGATCGGTGGCGTCGCCGCGTCCTACGGCAGCGCCACCGCCGACGGGCTGCGGGCGCTGCGGCTGTGCCGCCGCGGCGGACACGTCGAGGAGATCGACCGGCGGGCGATGCGGGCGGCGGGGTGGCTGCGGACCGGCTTCCGGGCCGACACTCACCCCGGGCGGTACGCGCCGGCGATGGAGGGGAACCGGAACGCGGTGTACTTCTACTACGCGGCGTCGTTGGCGAAGGCGCTGCCCGACGCGACGGCGGGGCTGACGGCGGCGCTGGCGCGGCAGCAGCGGCCGGACGGCAGTTGGGCGAACGCGATCGAGCTGGTGCGCGAGAACGACCCGCTGGTGGCGACGAGTCAGGCGCTGGCGGCGCTGGCGGCGCTCCGATGAGGCGAGCCGACCGCCGTCAGGCGGCGGGTGCGTACGTACGCCGGTCAGCTCGGACGTGATTCGGTGTGGGCACGCACCCGGAGCCTGACGGCCCTCGGCTCGCCGGATCGACACGTCCACCGCCGTACGTCATCCGCGCCCGGTGTCTGGCCTCGAAGACTCGACCCCGACCTACAACAGACCCTGCACCGCTCGCGCCGGAGTCGCGTCGTGACCCGCCCGCGCTTGAGCCTGGCGTTCGTGCTCGTCGCCGTCGCGGCGCTGTGGGATTCGCGGCCGCGCGTGCCGGAACCCACCACCCCGGCGGAACTCCTCGTCGGTCGCTGGCGGTGCGTCCACCGCGACCCGCCGCTCCCACCCGGGTTCTACCACGAGATGTCGTTCTCGCGCACCGGCGAGTACCTGTCCGGCGGCCCCCCGGGCCTGAGCCGGCCGAACACCGTCTGGAGGTATCGGCTGAACGGGTCCGTTCTGGATTTCACCTACGACGAGGCGACCGAGCGGGCGATGATGCTCGACTCCAGGAACCATTCGTGGTCCGTGATCCTGTCCGTCACCCGCGACCGGCTCGTCATCGCCGAGTACACCACCAGCGGGGACGCCTCGATCTCGATCTACGAGCGGTTCGCCGGGTCGCACCGGTGAGCCAGGCTCCGGGGAGTGATAAGATACCCCCACCCCCGGAGCCGCTCATGGACGCCGACGACGCCCCGCCGCCGATCGACCCCGCCGCCTTCGACCGACTCCGCGCCGCCCTCGCCGACCGCGGCCCCGCCGCCGCCGCCGACGCGCTCGTCGCCGAACTCCGCGCCGCCGGCGACCTCAGCGGTCTCTTCTACGCGCTGCTGCTGAAGAAGCGCGTCGAGCTCGGCGTGTCGCCGTTCCCGACCGGCCCCGCCACCGACCTGCCGGCGCACACCCACGAGCCCTACGAAGACGCCATCCGCACCGCCTCCCGCGAGGTCGGCCGGCTGGCGCTCGACCGCGGCGACCTGCCGCGGGCCTGGCAGTTCTACCGGCTCATCAACGAGCCGGAGCCGGTGAAGCTCGCCATCGAGAATTTTTCCCCCGGCCCCGAGACGGATATTTATCCCGTCATCGAAATCGCCTGGCAGCAGGGGCTCTACCCGAAGAAGGGCTTCGACCTGATTCTCGACCGGCACGGCGTCTGTTCGGCGATCACCACCGTGAGCGGGTCGGAGCTGAACCAGAACCCCGACCTGCGCGACTACTGCGTCGGGCGGCTCACCCGCGCCCTGTACGCCCAGCTGACCGACCGCCTCCGCGCTGACCTGGCCGGCCGCGGCACCCCGGCCCCGGACGGCGTCACCGTCCGCGAGATGGTGGAAGGGCACCCCGAGCTGTTCGGCGAGGACGCCTACCACATCGACACGTCGCACCTGTCGAGCGTCTGCCAGATGTCGCTGTACCTGCCGCCGGGCGAGGAGAACGCCCTGGCCCGCGAGCTGTGCGTGTACGGCGAGCGGCTGTCGCCGACCCTCCGCGGCGGCGGCGGCGACGCCCCGTTCGAGGACGGGTACGCTGACTACCGCGCCTACCTCGACGCCGTCGCCGGCACCGACGCCGAGAAGCACCTGGCGCGGTTCCGCGAGAAGGCGAAGCGCGAGAGCGACCTGGGCGCGAGCTACGCGGCGCAGGTGTACGTGAACCTGCTGGTGAAGGTGAACCGGCTGCCGGAGGCGCTGGCCGCGGCGCGCGAGTTCCTGAGCAACGAGGAGGAGCGCGGGCTGATCTGCCCGAGCGCGTCGGAGCTGGCCCGGCGGCTGAACGACTACGCGGCGCTGGCCGACGCCGCGAAGGCCCGGCACGACGCGGTGCAGTTCCTCGCCGGCCTCATCGCCGGGTCCGGCGTCTACCCGCCGGTGGCGTGACGGGGCCGGTCGGTGAGCCCCACCCTCCCCCCATTCCCCTTGACACCCGCGCCGCACGCACCCGATACTCCCGCACCCGGGGCACGATCGGCCCCGCCGACCACACGGAAGTGAGTCGCCGTGCCACAGCTCGCGCCCGCCCCACGCCGGCCCGCCGCCCCGGCCGTCGCCTACCGGACCGACCACGGCCGGCTCCTCGTCGGCAAGGCCGAAGACCTCCTCGCCGACCCCGCCCTCGACGACCTGCGCGGCCGCGTCCAGCTGGTCTTCACGTCGCCGCCGTTCCCGCTCCACCGGCCGAAGAAGTACGGCAACCGGCACGGCGACGACTACGCCGCGTGGCTCGCCGGCCTCGCCATCCCGCTCACCAAGTTCCTCACGCCGACCGGCTCCATCGTCATGGAGCTCGGCAACGGCTGGAACCCCGGCACGCCGACCGTGTCCACCGTCGGCATCAAGGCGCTTTTGGCGTTCCAGGAGGAAGCGGGGCTCCACCTGTGCCAGGAGTTCATCTGCTACAACCCGGCCCGGCTGCCGACGCCGGCCGAGTGGGTCGCCGTCCGCCGCGAGCGGGTGAAGGATGCGTTCACCCGGGTGTGGTGGCTGTCGCCGACGCCGACGCCGAAGGCCGACAACCGCCGCGTGCTGACCGAGTACAGCGACGCCATGCGGAAGCTGCTGACCCGCGGCACGTACTCGTCGGGCCGGCGGCCGAGCGAGCACAAGGTCGGGCGGCGGTCGTTTCTCGCGGACAACGGCGGCGCCATCCCGCCGAACGTGCTGGTGGCGCCTGTCGAGGAGCCGCAGGCGGTGCTGCCGATCCCGAACACGGCGAGCCGCGGCGGGTACCACGAGAAGTGCCGCAAGGGGAACGTGCCGCGCCACCCGGCGGCGATGCCGGAGCCGCTGGTCGAGTTCTTCGTGAAGTTCCTGACCGACCCCGGCGAGCTGGTGCTGGACCCGTTTGCCGGCAGCAACACGACCGGGGCCGTGGCCGAGAACCTGGGGCGCGAGTGGGTCGGGTTCGAGGCGGATGCGGACTACGCGGCGGCGTCGAAGGTGCGCTTCGCGGCCTGAGTTGCCGCTTGCGGCTTAGCGCTGCCCAGCGCTAAGCCGCAAGCGGCAACACAGGTTAACTGAACCGCTTCTTCGGCTTCGCCCCCGCTTCCACGTCGAGGTGCTCGGGGAAGCGGTACGTCAGCGCGGTGAGGAAGTCGAGCAGGTCGGACACGTCGCGGACGTGGATCGCCGCCCCGCCGGCGCCGGACCCCTTCGTCAGGAACGCCACCTCCTCGACGCGGCACCAGTCGAGTGCCGCCTTCATCGCCCCGCGGACCTCCTCCAGCCGGGCCACCGGGTCCTCGTGACCGCTCTTGCCGCTCAGGCCCAGGAACGTCGCGGCGCCGGCCCAGTCGCGCGGCTCCTCCGGGTTGTCCTGCCAGCGGCGGAACTCCGGCTTCCCCGCGTACACGGCCACGGTGTCGTACAGCTCGCGGACGGTTACGGCCCGCCGCACCGGCTTCACCCGCGCGCCGACGCGGAGCTTCGCCGCCGCGCTCCTCCCGGCCGCGGTCAGCTTGTAGATGTTCGGGCGGACCTTCTCCAGGAACTTGTTCACGACCGGGCTGGAGGGCTTCTGCCCCATGATCTCCATCATCACGCGCTTGTGGTCGGGGTAACTCTGGGCGTAGCCGCGGAGGCCGAACCGGAAGCGGTCGATCGACCACGCGGCGACGGTCAGGTCGAACTCGGAGAACTCGTCCTTGCCGGCCGAGTCCAGGTCGGCGGCGGCGAGGAGGACGGTTTCGGACGCAGTCTGCTTCGGCTGGGTGGTAACCACGGGGGGTGCCCTCGGGGGGCTCCGGTGCGGGGAGCGGGACGGCCTGATTCGGTTCAGGTTAATGGTCCCTACCGCGCCCGCTGCGCGAACGTGAGTCAAAGTGAACGAGCTCGCGCGGGAGGGGCCGCGCGCCGCCGGCAGACGTGGCAGAACCGGTACAGTCGGGGGAACCGGAAAAGCGCCGCCGCTCGCGGCGATGCAACGCGGTGCATCGCCGCGAGCGGCGGAGTACTACGGCGTCGGAATGCTCTTGCGCACCGCGGCGCGGTTGCGCATCTCCTGCTTGTCGATCCCCAGCGCGACGAGGATGGGTTGGTACACCTCGGCGTAGAAGTTGTCCTCGTTGAAGATGTTCAGCGACTTCACCGCCGCGACGCGCCGCCGGCTGTCGGCCAGCAGGTGCGTCGCCGGCATGGTGAAGCCGTTGAGGACGCGCTTCAGCTGCTCGATCGTCCCGGCCCGGTCGTCGGCCAGGTGGAGTTTCAGGATCTTGACGTAGAAGTCGTAATGCGCCCGCTCGTCGATCGCCACCAGCGACAGCAGCTTGGAGAGCGCCGGGTCGGTCTCGCCGACCAGCAGCCGGAGGTTGCGGTAGTGGAGCCACGTCGCCAGCTCCTGCGACATGGTGTAGCACGCCAGCCCGCGCACGTCGTCGGTCGGCAGCTCCCACTCGCCGATGACGGCCCAGCTCTGCACCTCTTCGAGCTGCTCCTCGGTCCGGTGGCCGCTGCGGACGAGCCACTCCTGCATCACCATCGAGTGCTTCGACTCCTCGTACCCCCAGTTGACGGCGAACCACGCCCGGCCGCGGGTGCCGCGCACCAGCGGCAGGAACTTGCCCACGTAGTCCGGCAGGAACAGCTCGACGGCGCAGAACGACTCGACGACGTCGGCGACGGCCTTACTGGTGTTCGGGTTGCACTGCTCCCAGGGGATGTCGAGGCGCATGTTCCAGCGCCGCCGCCGCTCGGCGAGGTCGAAGAACTCCAGGTAAATCTTCCAGATTTCCCGCTCCATCGCGGGGCCGTACGGGGACGACGCGGACATGGCGACTCGGGGCTCGCGGCGGGGCGGTACGGCACAGTATACGACCCCGGGGCGGCGGCCGGTTGGTCAATCAAAGCTCAGCCCGAGGGCATTGTGTCTGGCGTACACACCCCCCGGTCACCAGACGAACATGAGTCGGCCAGACGAATCAGCGTTGGAGCGATTCCCGGCCCGGTCCGCCGGAACCGCCGGCACGTTCGGCCGAAAGTCGGGGTTGATGCGACTCCGCCGGCCGGCTATCCCGCGGCCCCACCGCTCAAGGGAATCGTCATGCGCCTGCCGCTTGTGTTGCTGACGCTCGTCGCGGTCCAGGCGGCCGGCCGGGCGCAGGACGCAATCCCGCCGGCCGCCTTGCCGCCGGCCGCGCCGGTCAACGTGAACCAGACGGTGGTGATCGCGGGGCCGCCGCTGGAGAGCCGCGAGCCGATCCTCGGGCTCGACATCATGGTCGGCCAGCTGTCCGGCATCCGGCCGAGCATCGCCGTGCACCGCGGCGACCGCACGGCGCTGGTGGTCGAGGCGTTCTACGGCGGCATCCTCACCAAACTCGGCACGTCCGAGGGGGCGGGGGCGGGGTGCGGTACAACGTCAACCGCGGCGAGCGCGACTCGGTGACCGTCGGCCCGGGCGTGGACGTGCTGTTCAACTTCAGCGACGGTCAGGCGGTGATCTTCGCCCCGAACGTGGACGTGTCGTGGCGGCGCGACTTCGGCGACCGGGTGGGGTGCGTGCTCGGCATCCAGGCCGGCGTCGGGGTGGGCCTGAGCGGCCGGTACAGCGGCCGCGACGACAAGAGCGCCGCCGGGCAGGTGACGCCGTTGATTAGCTTGTTCGGGGGGCTGCGGTTCTGACCCGGGTCTTCCGCCGCTTGCGGCGGTGCATCGCCGCGAGCGGCGGAAGACCTCAGAACGGGCTCTGGAACTCCAGCCGCGCCAGGTACAGCATCCGCCGGTCGCCGCGCTGGTAGTAGTCCTCCAGCAGCACCGACACGTCCTGCTCCAGCACCCGCGGCCGCCAGCCGACCGCCGGACTCCCGTTCAGCGTCACCTGCACCGGCTTCGACCAGTCGATCATGTCGCGGCCGAGCCACACCGAGATCGTCCGCACGCCCCGCGCCCGCAACGCCACCAGGTTGCCGCCCTTGATGTCGCCCTGCAGCTCCGCCGGCGTCACGTTCCGGTTCGGAAACGCCGGGTTCGTCAGGTTCGCCGTCGCGATCCGGTCGGCGCCGAGCCAGTAGAAGCGGTTGTCCGTCTCGCGGCACGTCTGCCACGGCTGTCGCGGGCTGTTCCCGAGTTGCAGGGTCGTGATCCCGTTGGCCCGCCGCTTCCGGCCCATCCAGTCGAACATCACCGGCACCTCGGCCGGATACCACTCGATGCCGCGCCCCTTGTACACCACCTGAATCGCCGGGAAGCCGTTGGGCGCCCACCGCTCGAACAGGAAGCGCAGGTTCGTGTTGGCGTCGCCGGCGAGCTGGCCGCTGACGACGTAGAACGGCAGCCGCTGGGCGTTCCGCCAGTAGCTGATGAACAGCCCCTGCCACTTCGGATTCGGGCACACCGCCACCACCCCCGCGAACAGGTCCGGGTGCGACGCCCCCACGTCCATCGCCATGTCGGCACCCTCGCCGGCCCCCATGATGAAGACGCGGTCGGTGTCCACGGTGAAGTGGCGGATCGTGTCGCGCAGCACCTCCGTGACGAGGTCGTGGTCCTCGCCCTTCCACTCCCACTCGACGCGGTTGCCGAACACCGCCGCCCAGTCGGGGGCGACCAGGATGTAGCCGTGGCGGTCGGCGTCGCCGGACACGGCGCCGAGGAACTCCTCCGGCTTCACGCCGGGGTACGTACACATCACGATCACCGGGTACGCCCGGCCGTGGTGGTACTCGGCCGGGAGGCGGACGCAGTAATTCACCCCGACCGGCCTCTGACCGTGGCCGGCGCTGGTGCGGCGGTACACGCCGTCCGGCACGCTCCCGCCGGCCTTCACCGCGTCGCCGGTGCGGGCGCTCAGGTTCTCCGGCTCGGCCGGCGGCAAGAGCGCGATCACCTGCGCCAGCTCGTCCAGCCCGACCGTGGTGGTCGACTGGTACTTCGCCAGCGCCGCGTTGCGGATCGCCACGTTGCCGCCGCGCTGGTAGGCCAGCGCCGCCTCGCGGGCGTTCCACACCTTCAGCGCCCGGTCCACGTCCGGCGTCGCGCCCGTCTTCCCCTTCGCCCAGCCGCTGATCGCCGTCGCCAGCAGTTCGTTCGGGTTGCGCGTCGCCGGCTTCCCGGCGGCGCGCTCCTTCTCGGCCTGCGCGGCGAGGTTCACGAAGAACTCGAGCCGCGCCACCGAGTCCGGGTGCAGCTCCCCCGCGACGGTCTCGGCCGCGGCCGCGAGCGCCGCCGTCTTGGCGTCCACCTTCACCACCGGCAGGGCGAAGCGCACCAGCCCGCCGCCGGCGGCGACGAACGGCGCCGCCTTCCCCGCGCCGGTCAGGTCGTCGGTGATCGACGTGAGGAGGCGCTTGCCGAGGGCGAACTGGTCGCGGGCGGTCTCCCACTTCGCCTTCGCCTTCGTAAGGCGGTCGAGGTCCTTGGGGTCGGCGGTCTTCTCGGGGAAGGCGCGGAACATCACGTCGGCCCGATCGTACCGCCCGGCGGCGACCGCGAACTCGGCCTCGGTGGCGACGAACGCGGCGTCCGCGTGGTCGACCTCGCGGGTGACGCGGTCCACCTCCTCCTGGGCCTCCTTCGCGTACGGGCCGGGGTTGGCCTTCGCCAGCGCCGCCAGCTCGTCGCGGGCGTCCTTCAGCCAGCCGACGTCCTTCAGGAAGCGGGCGACGGCCGCGCGCTTCAGCGGGTCGGCCTTGCCGTCGGCCTCCAGGAGGTCGGGGTGCGTGCGCAGGAGCCGGCGGACCAGCTCCGGGTCCATCTCGGACGTGCGGTACGTCAGCGTCCAGACGTGCGTCGGCGACGACACCCAGCAGCAGTACGGGTCGAGGTACGTGACCTGCTGCTCGACGCGCTCGAACGTCCCCCCCGGCACGTTCAGCTCGATGACGCGCCGCCACCTGGCGTCGAAGTCGGGCATCTTGCGGGCGGTGTACAGGGACGGCGCGGGGTAGTTCCTCTTGCGGTCCTTGAACAGGTTGCGGAACGCCCGGTACTCGGGGCGGACCTGCACGTCCTTGCTGACCTCGCCGAGCTGCTTGTGGTGCGACGAGAAGATGACGACGCGGGCGCCGTCGTCGAGGAAGTCGAACCCGTTCGCCCGGGGGACGGTGAACGACTGGCCGGTGGCCGGGTCGCGGATCGCCTCCGACTCCTTGCCGACCCTCCCCTGGACGACGAACCCGTCCCGGAGGATGACGACGTCCGCCGGGGCGGCGCCGGCGAGGGCGGCGAGGGCGAGGCCGGCGGCGAGGAGGGTGCGGCGGGGCATCGGCGGACCTCGGCGGGGCGACGGGGCTATTGTCCCGCGGCGGCGGCGGCGGATCAAGGTACAGACGCGCGGGAGGCGGGCGGCGTTGGCGACGAAGTGCGGGCGAAGGCGAGCCGACCGCCGTGAGGCGGCGGGTGATGCGCGCGTCACCCGCCGCCTCACGGCGGTCGGCTCGCCGCCCCTTCTCGCGCGGCCGACCCGTCGGCTACAATGCGCAGACGCACTCCATCGCGGGGGTTCTCCCATGCCCAGTCCGCTGCCCGGAATGGACCCGTACCTCGAGCACCCGAAGCTGTGGCCGGCGTTCCAGCACCAGCTGCTGGCGTGCCTCTACCAGGTGCTCCTCCCCGGCCTCGTGGACCGCTACCGCGCCCGCGTCGGCACCCGCACGTACACGTCCGAGATGGCGCTGTTCACGTCCGTGCTCAAGGAGGAGCACAGCGAGGAGTACATCGAGGTGCGCAACCGCACCGACGGCCGGCTCGTCACGCTGGTCGAGGTAGTGAGCCCGGCGAACAAGGGCACGCCCGCCGGCCGGGACGCGTACCTGGAGCGCCGCCGCGACGCCCTCGCCCAGCGCGCCGGCGTCGTCGAGATCGACCTGGTGATGCAGGGGAAGCCGACGCTGACGTTCAGCCGCGACGGGCTGCCGGAGTACGACTACGCGGTGACGGTGACGCGCGGCAGCGCCCCCGACCGGTACGAGATTTACACCACGACGCTGTCGAAGCGGCTGCCGAAGTTCAAGGTGCCGCTGGCCGCCGACGACCGCGACGCGCTGCTGGACCTGCAGGCGGCGTTCGCCCGCGCGTTCGACCTGGGGAACTTCGGGGCGCAGGTGGACTACAAGGCCGCACCGCCGCCCGACGTGCCGCTGACCGACGCCCACCGGACCTGGCTGGACGACCACCTCAAGAGCCTGAAACTGCGCTGACCGCTGGGCGCTCCGGCTCCTGAGCCGGCCCCGTCAGGGGTCGGAGCGTCCCGCGCGCGGACGGCTCCGACCCCTGACGGGGCCGGCTCAGAGGCTTCCGCATTCACGCCGTCGGTGCCGCGGCCGCCGGCGGGGGTGGGGCGAACACCGCCTGCACCAGCAGCAGCCCCGCCCCGACCACCAGGCAGCAGTCGGCGAAGTTGAACACCGGCCATTCGATCCAGTAGAAGTACAGGAAGTCGCGCACCCCGCCGAACACCACCCGGTCGTAGAAGTTCCCGAGCGTGCCGCCGAGGATCAGGCCGAGGGCGGTGCTCAGCCACCGCTCGCGGCTCGGCTGGCCGCGCAACCCCCACACCAGGATGGCGACCGCGGCCAGCAGGCTCACCGCCGCGAACACGCCGTTGGCGACGCCGCGGCCGGCCCCGCCCATGCCGAACAGCGCCCCGTGATTCACCCGCGGCATCACCGGCTCGCCGTTCGTGCTCCACGTCTGCAACTCGCGGAGGCCGCCGTCGCTGACCGGGATGGTGGGGTCGTACTGCGCGATGAACTTGAACCAGCCGGGGACGAGGTCGTGCTCGCCGCGGTGGTACAGCTCGCGGAAGGCGTAGTACTTCGAGCCGAGGTCGGCGACGAGGGCGAACGCGGCCAGCCCGAGCAGCAGCCACCGGTAGGAACGTCCGGGCATGTCCGGCCTCGGGCTGCGGACGTAGTCGTCGACCGCACGAACTTGCTCGATGGTGTAGGAACGTCCGGGCATGTCCGGCCTCGGGCCGCGGCCGGGAGAGCGCCGCGGCGGTGTAGGAACCAACCGTCACGCTAGACGCGCCCCGCGGGGGCGTCAAGCGACGGGGGTATAGCGGACGGCGGCGACGAGGGAAAGCCCGGGGACGGCCGTCCCCGGGCTTCGCCCGCCGTCAAACCCTGCGGGTCGCCCCGGTTGCCCGGTCCGCCCCGGTTGCCCGGTCGCGGCGGTCTCACGGGTGGGCTTGACCGCGACGCCCCTCGCCGGAAAGATGCGCACAGCCCACGGTCACGGGGGGAGCCATGCGGCGGGGCGCGGGCGGGTTCATCGCAGCGGTCCTCGCACTCTCGGGGTGCAAGTGGGCCGGCACGCGCCCGGCCGACACGAAAGACAAGGAACCGCCCGCCGCCGCCGCCAGCCGGCCGAAGGGCGGCGAGGTGCCCTGGCTCGACGAGGCGCTCGGCAAGCTCCCCGGCGGCGACACCGGCGTGCCGAAGGCCGGGTCGTGGGCGCACCCGAAGGACGGCAACTTCAACCCGACGGCCGAGGGCCGCGGCATGCTCGCGGGGCGCGTCCTCGACCCGCACAACCAGCCGGCCAAGAACGCGTTCGTGCGGATCGAGGCGGCCGACGCCCGGCCCGGCGAGAAGGCCGCCGCCGGCGTCTTCGCCGACGCCAACGGCTACTTCGTGGCGAACGGCCTCCGCCCCGGCCAGCCGTACACCCTCACCGTGAACAGCGCCGCCGACGGCAAGCCGCTGTTCGCGTCCGTCCAAACCCGCCCCCCGCAGGCGGCGCTGGTGCTGGCGCTGCGCGACGACCTGGCCCCCGGCGCCCCGCCCTCGGCGGTGCCGCCGGTGCCGCCGGTGCCGCCGGGCACGACCGTCCTCCCGCCGCCGGCGCCGAACAGTGCCCTACCGCCGCCGTCGGACCCGCGGCCGCCGACGCCACGCCCGACCGACGGCAGCTGGTCGCCGAGCGGCTCGGCGCGGCCGGGCGCGGCCGGGGTGCCGCCGACGATCGGGGGAACTCCGGCGCCGCCGGTGATGCCGGCGCCGGGCACGGCGCCCGACCGCACCGCGGAAGGCCCGACCGTTCCCGGCCGTGCGCCGGCGGTGAACCTGCCGGGGCCGCCGCCGTTCCCGCCGCTGCCGGTGCCGCCGGCGGTGACGCCGCCGGTCGTCGCGCCGCCGGCCGGCCCGACGGGCCAGCTGATGTCGCGCCCGCGCAACGCCGTGGGTTTCACGCTGCTGGACCCGCTGGACCGCCCGTGGGACTTCGCCACCCACAAGCACGGCAGCCTCGTGCTGCTCGACTTCATGACCACCAGTTGCGTGCCGTGCAAGCGCGCCATCCCGGTGCTGAACGAGCTTCAGTCGAAGTACGCGGGCTCGGGGCTGGAGCTGATCGGCGTGGTGTGCGACGACGTGTCGCCGCGCGAGCGGACGGACCGGGCGGCGCGGTACGGGCGCGAGCACGGCCTGAACTACGTGCTGTACACCGAGCCGGGCCACGACGCCGGGGCGGTGCGCGACCGGTTCGGCGTCGAGGCGTACCCGACGGTGGTGCTCCTCGGCGGCGACGGGGCGGTGCTGTACAAGGGGAACCCGAACGACCGCAGCGGACAACTCGACGCCGCGATCCGGCGGCACCTGCGGCGCTGAGAAGCGGGCAAAGAGGGAATGGCCGCAAAAAAGCACAAGAGGCACAAAATGAAGATAAAGACCGATCGGATCGGTGCTTAATTTTGTGCCTCTTGTGCTTTTTTGCGGCCATTCTTCCTGAACACACCTACGGCGCCTCGGGCACCAGCCCCCGCAACTGGTACAGCTGGATGAGCGCCCGGTCGGCGACTCGCTCGCCGGCCCCGAGCTCGGCCACCGCCACCGGCAGCCCGGTGCCGTACCCGCCCTCGCTCGCCGCCTGCACCGTCGGGAAGTACTGGTGGTAGTCGTTGCAGTAGCCGAGCACGAACAGGTGCGGCAGCCGCGCCCGCCGCTTCAGGCTCAGGGCGTGCTCGCAGAAGAACTCGCCGCTGAGGCCGACGAACCCCACCCGCCCGTCCAGCACCGCCGCCGACACCGCCGGCCGCACCCCGTCGGCGTACTCCCCCTCGAAGAACCCGATCAGCTCCGGGAAGAAGGCGTCCGACAGCGCCGCGCGCACGAACGGGTTCCGCACGTCGATCATCGCCTTGAAGCCGAGTTCCTCCCGCCGGGCCGCCAGCCCCGTACCCTGCTTCTCGAACCGCACGTCCTTCAGGAGTGACAGCACGCTGTCACCCAGCAGCCGGCCGAATGCGTCGCCGTCGGGCGCGGCCGGCGACAGGTTCGGCGACAGGTCGCCGGCCGCGCCCTGGAGGAACAGGCACGGGGCGCCGGTCGCCGCCTCGACGTGCTTCGCCATCACCCCCGGGAAGTCGGGCGAGAAGCGCATCAAGTTCGCCGGCAGCGTCGTCGGATGGGCCGCGAAGTTCACCGCGTCGGCGATCGACTTCCCCTTCGCGTCCTCGACGTGCAGCACCAACAACTCGCGGTCCACGGGGGCGTCCTTGCGGCGGCTCTGGCGGTTGCGGTTCAGCCCGACTTCCGTCGACGTCACGGCGTACCGCGCCGGCACCCGTGCGGCGTCGGCGGCCTTGATGAGCTTCACCAGCTTGTCTTCCAGCTCGCGGACGTAGGGGCGCTCCTTCGGCCAGGTGTCGAGCTCGATCACCGGGCCGTGGTGGGTGTGCGACGCCACCAGGAACAGCTCCGCGAAGCCGTCCGCCTTCAACCCGTCGCGGATTCGCGCCATCGACGCGCGGGTCGGCGCCCGGCCCAGGTCGAGGCTGACGAGCGCGATCTTCCCCTCGCCGGACTTCAGCACGAGTGCCCGCGCCATCAGGGGGTCGCGGACGCCCTCGGCGGGCTTGGCCTTGCGGGCGGCGTAGCCCCACATCGGGTAGCCGGGCGGCGGCGTGACGTCGGCCGACGCGGCGCCGGCCTCGAACCCGGCGCGGGCCGCGAGTGTCGAGCCCAACAGGACGACGGCCGCGAGTGCGTGACGCATGATCCCCTCCGGGTGTGGCACGTCGTAAACATACCCCGAACCCCTCCCCGCCCGCCAGGAGTGTCCATGCCGGATTCGATCGTGTTCGAGGCCGTCGCGTTCGCCGCCCGCGCCCACCGCCACCAGCTCCGCAAGGACCGCGACACGCCGTACGTCAGTCACGTGTTCCGCGTCTGCCTCGTCGTCCGGCACGTGTTCGGGTTCGACGAGCCGGAAATGCTGGCCGCGGCCCTGCTGCACGACACGATCGAGGACACCGCCACCGACTGCGACGACGTCGTGGAGCGGTTCGGCCCGGTGGTGGCCGGGTGGGTGGCGGCGCTGACGAAGGACATGCGGCTGCCGCACGACGAGCGCGAGGCGGAGTACATTGCGGCGCTGGCGACGGCCCCGTGGCAGGTGAAGGTGTGCAAGATGGGCGACATCTACGACAACCTCACCGACTGCGGCCACCTCGCGGCGGCCGGGAAGCGGCGGACGTGCGCGAAGTCGCGGACGTACCTGGACGCGGTCGCCGGCGGGCTGTCGGAGAAGGCGCGGGCGGCGTTCGCGCTGACGGAGGCGAAGCTGGCCGAGGTCGAGGCGGGGCTCGGGGTGGGGTAGTCCGCCCGGCGAGCCGACCGCCGTGAGGCGGCGGGTGACGTTCTTCACCCGCCGCCTCACGGCGGTCGGCTCGCCACCCGGTTGGTGCCGACGACAATTCCGCCGACGCCTTCTTCCCCCGCCCCCGCCCGCCGGGGATAATACCCGCTGCCCCCCTCGGAGCCCCCGCATGACCCGCCTCACCACCGCCGTGCTCGCCGCGGCCCTCCTCGCCGCCCCGGCCGCCGCCTGCCCGTTCTGCTCGCCGGCCGGCGAAACCCTCGCCGGCGAGGTCGGACAGGCCGACTTCATCCTGTTCGGCACCCTCGGCAAAGCCGAGCGCGACCCGGCCGACCCCACCGCCTTCAACAAGGGCACCACCCCCCTGACCGTCGAGCTGGTCATCAAGGACCACGACGCGGTGAAGGGGAAGAAGGTCGTCACGCTGCCGAAGTACATCCCGGCCGACGACAAGCAGCCGAACCTCAAGCACCTCGTCTTCTTCAAGCTGTACAACGGCACGCTCGACGCGTACCGCGGCGAGGGCGTCCCCGCCGGCAGCGACCTGCCGAAGTACCTCAAGGGGGCCATCGCCGTCCGCGGCAAGAGCGCCGCCGAGCGGCTCGGGTACTTCTTCGAGTACCTCGAAAACCCCGACCTCGTCATCAGCTCCGACGCCTACTCCGAGTTCGGGTTCGCCGAGTACAAGGAGGTGCGCGAGCTGACCGACCGGTGGAAGAACGACCCCGCCAAGCCGGCGCAGCTGCTGGCGTGGCTGAAAGACCCGAACACCCGCGCCACACGGTTCGGGCTGTACGGCATGCTCCTGGGCCACTGCGGCAAGCAGGACGACGCGAAGGCCATCCGGGCGCTGCTGGACGACCCGATGCGGTCGTACACGAGCGGCCTCGACGGCGTGCTGGCGGGGTACGTGATGCTGGACAAGCAGGCCGGGTGGGACTACCTGTTGGGCGTGGTCGGCAACCCGAAGAAGGATTTCGCGGAGCGGTACGCGGGGCTGCGGACGGTGCGGTACTTCTGGGAGAACCGGCCGGACGTGATCCCGAACGAGCAGGTGCTGGCGGCGATGCGGGTGCTGATGGACCAGGCCGACCTGGCGGACCTGCCGATCGAGGACTTGCGGAAGTGGCGGACGTGGCAGTTGACGCCGGCGGTGCTGGGGCTGGCGGCGCGGGAGTCGCACGCGGGGATCCCGATCGTGCGGCGGGCGGTGCTGAAGTTCGCGCTGGCGGCGCAGCAGGCCGACCCGTCGAACAAGGCCGCGGCCGAGTTCGTGACGGCGGCCCGCCAGCGCGACGCCCGTCAGGTGGAGTTCCTGGAGACGCTGCTGCGCGACGAGAACCGCCCGCCGCCGCCGAGCCCGGCCCCGTCGCCGAAGCTGTGACGACGGGCGAAGCCCACCCGCCGTAGCGGGCGGGCTTTCAGACGGTGCTACCTCAGCAGCGCCCGCAGCGGCTCGTCGATGGCCTCGGCCCAGCGGGCGTAGCCCTTCTCCGACAGGTGCAGCGCGTCCGGCATCACGTCCGCCGGCAGCGTTCCGTCGGCGGCCAGGAACGCCGACCCGATGTCGCGGTAGACCACCGCCTTGCCGTCGGCGAGCTTCGCAATCTGCTCGTTCGTCTCGGCAATCTTCTTGCGCATGCCGGTCCCCGCGGCCTTGTCGCGCGGGAAGATGCCGAGCAGCAGCACCTTCGCGTCCGGCGCCTTCTTGCGGACGCCGCCGACGACCGCCCCGACGCCCTTCGCCACGTCGGCAGGCGTGTCCGAGGTGAGGCCGAAGTTGTTCGTGCCGATCATCACCACGACGGCCTTCGGCTTGATGCCGTCGAGGATGCCGTGATCGAGGCGGTACAGCACCTCGCGGGTGGTGTCACCGCCGATGCCGTAGTTGGCGGCGCTCAGCGGCTCGTAGTGCTTCTTCCACGCCGCGGCCCCGGCCCCACCCCTGTGTGATGGAGTCGCCGAGGAACACCACCTCGACGCCGCCCTTCTTCGTGCGGGCGAGGTGCCCGTCGTGCATCTGCTTCCAGGTGGCGACGGACATCCACGGGTATTCCTTGGTCCGCGGTGCGGCCTCCCACGCGGCGGGATTCGCGGCCGGCTGCGCGGTGACGAGGAGCAGAGGGAGAAGGAGCATACGCATGAGGGAACTCTCAGTAGGGGCGGAAAGCCCGGGGACGGCCGTCCCCGGGCTTTTAGCGCGCGGGAACCGGGAACAGGTGTCCCCAGCCGAGTAGGTGGGCGTTCGGCGGCAGCGGATCGACCGGCCGCAGCACGCCGGCCATCACCAGCGTGCCGGCGTGGAAGAAGCAGGCGTCGGCGTCGGACGGGCTGCCGGGGTAGTGGCCGAAGCCGCCGTCCGGGTTGCGGCACGACAGCGCCCACGCCGCCGCCTTCGCCAGCGCCGCCCGCGCCGCGGGGCGGTTCCCGCCGAGTTGCCGCACGACGAACACGGCGTCGAACGTGGCGTGGCGGTCGCGGGCCGGCGGGTTGAGCATCCAGCTGCCGTCCGGCTTCTGGTCGCGCAGCACCCGGGCTAGCATCGCCTCGCCGCGCGGCACCGGCTCGCCGATCAGCCGGTAGTAGTGGGCGGCGTGGAACGTCGCGGCGACGTGGTCGTGCAGGTAGCCGTCGGCGTCCTGCACCATGATCGCCTTGATCTTCTGGTCCGCTTCCGGCGGGATGGGCTTGCCGCTGGCGAGGTACGCGAGCGGGAAGAAGCTCGTCATGTACGCCGGCAGCTCCTTGTAGTCGGCCTTCAGCACGGAGTCGAAGACCGGGAGCGGGTCGCGGCGCGGCTTGGTGTTCAGCGCCTTGAGGGCCATCAGCGCCATCGTCGTGTTGTACGCGCGGCCGGCGGGCGAGTCGGGGCTGACGGTGCCGGCGACGTTGGCGAACGAGCCGTCGTCGCGCTGGCGGCTCAGGAGGAACTCGCGGGTCTTCGCCTCGTCGGGGAGCGTCCAGCCGAACGTCTTGTGGAGCACGACGGCGTAGGTGACGGGGGCGAGGTCGCTGAAGGCGCTGTCGGACATGCCCTCGTAGGCGGGGTCGATGCCGGGGCGGAAGCTGCCGTCGGGGCGGGCGGTTTTGGCGAAGAAGCCGCGGAGGTCGGCGAGGGTGTCGGCGGGCTCGGCGGCGGGGGCGGGCAGCGCGGCGACGAGCGCGGCGAGGAGGATGGCGGTACGCATGGCCCCACGCTACACGAGCGCGCGGGCGGGGGCAACAGGCGAGCGGCCCGCGTGAGCGGGCTGTTCCTTCACGCATCGAGAGCGCCCCGGAACAGCCCGCTCACGCGGGCCGCTCGCCTGTTGCTCCCGCCGCGCCGACGTGCGATAATCCCCCTGCCTACCCCCGGGAACTCTCCCCTTGCCCCGCCTCCTGGTCGCGTCCGCCGTGCTCGCCCTCGTCGCCGCGCAGCCGGCCGACGACGCGCGCACGCTCAAGGGCCACGCCGGCTGGGTCGCGGGCGTCGCCTTCTCGCCGGACGGCAAGCGCCTCGCCACCGCCAGCGCCGACAAGTCCGTGAAGCTGTGGGACGCCGACACCGGCCGCGAACTGGCGACGCTCAAGGGACACACCGACGCCGTCTCCGCGGTGGCGTGGTCGCCCGACGGGAAGACGCTCGCCACCGCGAGTTTCGACCACACCGCGAAGCTGTGGGACGCGACGACCGGCGAGTTGCGCCACTCCCTGACCGGCCACAAGGGCGTCGTGATGACCGTGGCCGTGTCGCCCGACGGGAAGACGGTCGCCACCGGGAGCATCGACGCGACAGTCCGCCTGTGGGACGCCGCGATCGGGAAGGTAACCGACAAGCTCGACGGGCACCGGTCGTGGGTGAACGCCGTGGCCTTCACCCCGGACGGGAAGCGGCTCCTCTCCGCGAGCTCGGACAACACGGTCCGCACCTGGGATTTGACCCCCGACGGCAGGTTCAACCGCTCGCTCGACCTGCGGGCCGCGGAGGTGCGCGCCCTCGCCGTGTCGGCCGACGGGAAGTGGTTCGCCGCCGGCACGCGGTACGGCGTCGTCAAGGTGTTGAACGCGACCACTTGCGAGGAGGTCGTTTCACTCAAGGGCCGCGCCGGCGACGTGTGGGCGGTGGCGTTCTCGGCCGACGGCCGCACCCTCGCCAGCGGCGACGGCGACTGGAACCGCCCCGGCGATGTCCGCCTCTGGAACACCGCCGACTGGACCGAACGCGCCGCCCTTCGCCACACTGGCGAGGTGTTGGCGCTCGCCTTCGACCCGACCCGCCCCCGCCTCGCCGCCGGCAGCTGGGACAAGACCGTGAAAGTGTGGACCCTCCCGCGATGACCCGCCTCGCCGCACTCGCCCTGCTCCTCGTCCCCGCCGCGGCGCGGGCCGACGACGCGCCGTCCTACGACCGGCACGTCGCGGCACTGTTCAGCCGGCTGGGGTGCAACGGCGGCGCGTGTCACGGCGCGGTCCGCGGGCAGAACGGGTTCCGGCTGTCGCTGTTCGGCGCCGACCCCGCCGGCGACCGCGAGCGCCTCTTGCGCGAGTTCGGCGGTCGGCGACTGAACTTCGCCGACCCCGCGGCCAGCCTCCTGCTCCGCAAGGCGACCGGCGAGGCCGAGCACGGGGGCGGCTTTCGGTTGCGGCCCGGCAGCGCCGAGTACGACGTGCTGCGCCGCTGGATCGCCGCCGGCGCGCCCACCGATACGCCGTCGCGGGTGACGGCGCTGCGTGTCACGCCCGCAGAGCACGTCGCGAAGCCCGGCGACAGCTACGCCCTGAAGGTACAGGCGACCTTCGCCGCCGGCCGCGCCGAGGACGTGACGGCGTTCTGCTCGTTCGAGTCGCTCGACAAGGCCGCCGCGACCGTGGACGCCGCCGGCCGCGTGACCGCGAAGTCGGCCGGCGAGGCGGCGCTGGTCGTGCGCTACCGGGCGGAACCGGCGCTGGCGCGGGTGCTGATCCCGCGGCCGGCGGCGGTGGCGTTCCCCGATGTGCCGGCCAACAACTTCGTGGACGTGCACGTCCTGGCCCGGCTGCGGCAGTTGAACCTTCCCCCCGCCGACATGGCCGACGACGCCACGTTCCTCCGCCGCGCCCACCTCGACGTGACCGGCGAACTGCCGCCGCCCGACGAGGTGCGCGCCTTCCTCGCGGACACCGCCGCCGATAAGCGCGCCAAGAAGATCGACGATCTGTTGCGCCGCCCCGGCCACGCCGCGCTGTGGACGCTGCGATTCTGCGACCTGCTGAAGGCCGCCGACTTCGGAGTCTACGCCGACGCCCTGACCCTGGAGGCCGACGCCCCGCGGTTCCAGGCGTGGGTGCGGGCGCGGCTGGAGGAGAACACGCCGTACGACGTGTTCGTCGAGCGCGTCCTGACGGCGACGAGCCGCGACGGGCGCACGGCCGCGGAGTACGCCGCGGAGGTGGAGGCGCTGTTCGAGGGTTTTCGCCCCGGCCGGCCGGACCTGGAGCTGTACCGCAACCGCCGCACGCTCGACCTGTACTGGCAGCGCCGCGGGGCGGACGGCGTCGGCGGGGCGATGCAGGTGGCGCACAGCTTCCTCGGCCTGCGGCTGGAGTGCGCCCAGTGCCACCGCCACCCGCACGACGTGTGGCAGCAAGACGACCTGTTGCAGTTCGCCAACTTCTTCACCCGCGTGCGGAAGGTCGGCTTCCAGGGCGACAACGAGAAGCGCTTCCCCGACGCCGCCGCCGAGCAGAAGCGCTACGACGCCGAGGGGAAGCGCCTCGAAGCCGTCGTGAAGGGGCGGAAGGACGGCGACGGCAAGCGGCTCGACGAGCTGGCGAAGGCCGCGAAGGCCGACGCCGACAAGCTCGGCAAGCTGGCGGCGGACGCGCCCGAAGCGAAGCGCCGCGAGCTGGCGAACCACAAGGCCGTGCTGGCGATGGCCGACGACTTCCGCCGCGAGACGCAGGAGCTGGAGAAGAAGGCGAAGATGATGCCCGAGGTGGCCCGCCGGCTGATGCACGCCGAGGTGCGGCTGCTGCCGACGGCGAAGGCCGCGTCGGTGACGAGCCCGCTCGGCACCCGCGAAGCGGTGGGCCTGCGCCTGCCGGGGGCGTCGGAGCTGGTGGAAGTGCCGCCCGACAGCGACCCACGGGCGACGGTGGTGGCGTGGATGCGGCGGCCGGATAACCCGTACTTCGCGCGGGCGATCGTGAACCGCGTCTGGGCGCACTACTTCGGCCGCGGCCTCGTGGACCCGCCGGACAACCTGTCGGCGTTCAACCCCGCCACCCACCCCGCGCTGCTGAACGCGCTGTGCGACGGGTTCGTCGCCAACAAGTACGACCTGCGCTGGCTGCACCGAACGATCCTCTTGTCGCGCACCTACCAGCAGTCGAGTCTGCCGCGGCCCGAAGCCGCAGGCGACCGGGCGAACTACGCCGCGTTCCCACTGCGGCGGCTGCCGGCCGAGGTGTTCCTGGACGCGCTGAACGCCGCGACCGGCACCGTGGACCAGATGAACACGAACCTGTGGCCGGCGAACATGAAGGCCGTCGAGGTGCCGTTCACGCCGCGGAACCCGTTCGTGGAGTTCGTGCTGGAGCAGTACGGCCGGCCGACGCGGAACGCGGCCGTGCAGTGCGACTGCGAGCGCGACGGCAGCGCGTCGGTGCTGCAGGTGCTGACGCTGGCGAACCACCCGCAGGTGTGGCTGAAGATCCGCGACCAGAACGGCCGGGTGGCGAAGCTGGCGAAGGCGCCGACCGCGGACAAGGTCGAGGAGTTGTTCCTGGCGACGCTCGGCCGGCTGCCGTCGGCCGCGGAGCGGGCGGCGTGCGCGGAGTACGTGCGGACGGCGCCGACGCCCGAGGCCGGGCTGCAGGGTGTGCTGTGGGGGTTGCTGAACACGCGGGAGTTCGTGCTGCAGCACTGAACGGCCTGGCGAAGCCCACCCGTTGCAACGGGTGGGCTTGCGGCGCGGAAGCCTGCCGAGGGACCGATGACGCCTCAACCTACTCATTCGCGCCGCGACTTCCTCCGGGCCGGCGGGCTCGGCCTGTGCGGCGTCGGCGCCCTCGACGTGCTCCGCGCGCACGCCGCCCCCGGCGCCGCCCCCCGCGCCCGGCAGATGATCGTCTGCTGGCTCGGCGGCGGCCCGCCGCACACCGACATGTTCGACATGAAGCCCGACTCCCCCGAGGAGTACCGCGGCCAGTGGCGCCCCATCCCGTCGAACGTCGTCGGCCTCCAGGTCGGCGAGCTACTGCCGCGGCTGGCCCAGCGCGCCGACCGGTACACCGTCATTCGGTCCGTCAGCACGCTGAACAAGCCCGGCGACCACAGCCAGGCGCCGCTCTACTGGCTCACCGGCAACCCGCGCCTCACCACCGGGTCCGACGAGTACCCGATGTACGGCAGCGTCGTGCAGCGGCTCCGCCCCGGCCCCGCCGACCTCCCCACCCACGCCGTGCTGGGTGAAGTCGATGTGCATACCCACAACGCGCTTGCCCGCTCGTTCCTCGGCCCGGCGCACGCCCCGCTCGTGTTCGACCCGATGAAGGACAAGGACTCCGTCACCCGGATGCTCACCCCCGAGCTGGAGGTGCCGGCCCTCGACCGCAACACCGACCTGCTGCGGGCGCTCGACACCCGGCTGCGGCAGAACGACCGCGCCGACGAACTCATCGCCGGCCTCGACCAGTACCAGCAGACGGCGTTCAACCTGCTGCGTTCGCCGAAGCTGCGGCAGGCGCTCGACCTGTCGAAGGAGCCGGCGCGCGCGCTCGACCGCTACCGCGTGAAGCCGAAGCAGTCTCGCTACCCGGCAGGCGACCCACTCCACTTCCTGCTGGCGAGGCGGCTGATCGAGGCGGGCGTGCCGGTCGTCCACTTCAACCTCGGCTACTGGGACTGGCACGGCGACAACTTTACCGCCGGCCGGCAGCAAATGCCGATGTTCGACGCCGGCCTGTCGGCGCTGCTCGACGACCTGGAGGTGCGCGGCCTGCTGGACAGCACGATCGTGCTGGCGCTGGGCGAGATGGGGCGGAAGCCGAAGATCGACAACCCGAAGGCAGCGGGCGCCGGCCGCGACCACTGGGACTACGCGCAGTTCGTGCTGGCGGCCGGCGGCGGGTTCCGCGGCGGGTGCGTGGTCGGCGCCACCGACCGCCTCGGCGAGCGGGTGACGGACAAGTTCTACAAGGTCGAGAGCTTCGGCCGGACGCTGTACCACCTGCTCGGCATCGACCCCGACACCGTGGTGACGACGCCGGCCAACCGGCCGGTGAAGCTCGTCGTCGAGGACGCGCCGCTGATCCGCGAGGCGATCGTGTGAATGGTCCGTTGCCGCTTGCGGCTTCGCGCCCCGGGGCGCGAAGCCGCAAGCGGCAACGGAACTTGAGCCGTCACTCCTTCCGCACCCGCGCCGCGTCGGCCGCGGTCATCGCGCCGTAGCCCTCCGGCCACCGCGACTCCACCTCCACCGCCCCCACGTACTCGGCCGCGCCCAGCGTCATCCGCCAGTCGGCCGCGGCGCGACCGGCGCGGTCCACGTACACCTTCACCAAATACTTCCCGCCCGGGAGCGCCGCCTTCCCCGCGGCCCACGACTTCGCCCGCGCGGACCCCGGCGCCGCCAGCAGCGTCAGCGTGTGCTGCCACACCTTCCCCTTCGCCGACACCATCCGGTCCGAGGTAGCGACCGGCGCCGCCTCCCACTTCTTCGCCGCCGCGTCCCAGGCGTGTACGTCCGCCTGCAACAGCTTGTCGCCCCACTCCGGCGGCGTGTTCGTGATCTTCAACCACGCCTCCGACCCGAACCGCCGCACGCCGTCCGCCGGCGGCAGGTCGTCGGCCTTCGCGTACTTCCCGGCGCGGATCGCCGCCGCGTCATCGATCCAGCCGCGGAAGGCGCGGTAGCCCTGGTCGCCCTTGACGAACTTGATGCCGCCGCCGTGCTTCACTACGCCCAGCGGCTTCCGCAGCAGCAGGCTGTTCTCGGGGTTCGTGAAGTCGATCAGCTCGCTGCGCAGCAGGTAGTTCATGGTCGCCTCGGGGCCGCCGCGCTTGAACCACGCTACGCGCGCGCCGTGTTCCTTCACCAGCTTGTCGCACGCCGGGTTCCCCTCGGTGTGGCAGTTCATGCACCGGAACCGCATCGACCACACGTTCGACGCGAACGACTCCGTCATGCGGTCGGCGCGGGCGTGCCGCACCACCTCGGCCGGCTTGAGCGCCAGCGCCGGCGCCTTGGCCTTCGCGGTCTTGAGCGCCGGGTCGTCGGCGCAGGCCTTGATCCACGCCGAGAACGCGGCGTACTCGGCGTCGCGGACCCCGGCCGGGATGAGCTTCGCCCCGGGGTCGGTCTTGCCGCGGCCGATGAGCTTGAGGATGCGCGAGTCGTCCGGCCGGTCGAGGTCGATGAGTCCCTGGTCGCGGAGGGCGAGGAAGGTGTCGCGGGAGCTCGGCAGGATGTAGTCCTTCAGGTCCACGGCCGCGAGGTGACACTGGACGCAGCTGCTCGGGTTCGGCGACTTGAAGATCGGCAGCAGCCGCTGCTCGAAGATCTTCACCGGGTCGTCCGCGCGGGCGGCGGGGCCGACGGCGGCGAGGAGCGCGAGTGCGACGAGGGGGCGCATGTGGAGACTCCGGGGTCGAAAGCCCGGGGACGGCCGTCCCCGGGCTTCGGGGCTATGGTATCCCCCCCCCACCGGAGGCCGTACCGTGCAGACCATCCGCCGCGAGCTGGCGAAGAAGTACGCGTTCGACTGGCGCGACGAGCCGCTGCTCCGCGTCGCGCCCGGCGAGCCGTTCGCCGTCGAGACGTTCGACGCGAGCACCGGCTACTTCAAGACCCCCGCCGACCACGCCAACCCCGCGAAGCGGCCCGGGTTCGACCGCTTCCCGCCGATGGTCAACCCCATCGCCGGCCCGGTATTCCTGGAGGGCGCCGAGCGCGGCGACGTGCTCGCCATCACCATCGACGAGATCGAGGTGGAGGCGTACTCGTGGACGGCCGCCGGCCCGCGCCGCGGTCCGCTCGGCGAATCGACGCGGTGGCCGGAACTGTCCGGCGGGTACACCACGAAAATCTTCCGCCACACGCCCGGCCCGAGCGGCACGACCACCGACGGCACGTTGCACTTCAGCGACCGCATCAGCTGGCCGATCACGCCGTTCGTGGGGACGATCGGCGTCGCCCCGGACCGCGAGGTGACGACCAGCAACGACGGCCAGGGGCCGTGGGGCGGCAACCTCGACATCCGCGACGTGGCCCCCGGCAACCGGATTCTGCTGCCGGTGTTCCACCCCGGGGCGCTGCTGTACCTCGGCGACGTACACGCCAGCCAGGGCGACACGGAGTTCACGGGCACCGCCGCCGAGACGATGGCGACGGTGCGGCTGCGCCTCGACCTGGTGAAGGGTAAGCGGATCCCGTGGATGCGGATCGAGAAGCCGGGGTCGGTGGTGTCGGTGTACGCGGAGCGGCCGCTGGAGGGGGCGGTGGAGGCGGCGACGGTGAACCTGATGGACTGGCTGATCACGGAGCACGGCTACACGCCGACCGACGCCTACTGCCTGGTGACGACGTGCCCGGACTTCCGCATCAACGTGTACCAGATGTGCAAGCTCGGGAAGCTCTCGTTCGTCGCCGGGGCCGAACTGCCCAAGAAATACCTGCAAATCTGATCTGCTCGGGCCCTGCGGACAACCGGCTTTTCACACTACGTCTGCACACTTCATTACGGGGAGAGCCCCGGAAGTGTGCGATGTCGAAGGCCACCGAGATCCGCTACTGGCCCAGCCGCAAGGGCGGCGGGTACTTCTGCAACTACTGCCGGAAGAAGTGTGAGCTCGCCCTCGGACCGGACGACAAGCCGACGGGTCCGACGTACCTGCGGGCTCTCGATGCGTTCAAGGCCCTCCTCGAGGAGAAACCTAAACCCCAACCGAGCCCGGCCGGGGCGACCGTCCGCGAGGTGCTGGAGACGTACCCGCTCCACATCACGAAGACGAAGACGCTGGGCACGGTGGAGATCCGCCGGCGGTCGTTCCTGCCGTTCGTTAAGGCGTCCGGCGAGTCGAATCCTACCCACCGGTTCAGCTTCCGCTGGTGAGTCGGGTCGGGGATGATGGCGGCAACCTGCCATTCCCCCCGAGCCCGAGTCATGGACGACTCCACCGACCCGACCGACCGCCTCCTGCAACGGGCCGCCGACCGCCTGGCCGGGCACCCGAAGCGGCTGTTCCAGGCCGAGGTGGCCGTCG
>Ga0105046_10002729_pt1 | contig 27891 bp, 29 predicted proteins | sample MAT03_FD_78385 | JGI IMG/M metagenome (GOLD analysis project Ga0105046, IMG submission 78385) | Freshwater microbial communities from Lake Fryxell liftoff mats and glacier meltwater in Antarctica - MAT-03 (megahit assembly) | ecosystem: Environmental > Aquatic > Freshwater > Ice > Liftoff... | reverse complement strand
GCGGCGATAGCGGCGGGGTAGTAGAGCGGATCGATAACGACGACATGGGCCGCGAGGCGTTTGTAGCAATCACGCAGGAGTTCGACTTGCGGCGGAATGTCCGTAAGTAGCAGTTGTTCGATCCAGGCCGCCAGGCGCGATGAATCCTGGATAAGCTCGACAAGTTCGGCGCCGTGGGTGGGACGGCTTCCAGTCTCCCGTGGGACCAAGTCCGGAGCAAAAACGAGGCCGGCCGCGTTGATCTGCCCGCTGATGTCGCCCGGCGCGATAACAGTGACTTGATGGCCGCGCGCCGCGAGCGCCTGCGCCGGTCCGATATAGGGATTGATATGGCCCTTTTCCGGAATTACGGCAAAGACGAGGTTCATGCATGCTCCGCAAAGCGGGCGAACCACGTGAGCAGCGCCAGCAGCCGAAAACGGATGCCGGACTCCCGTTCGCTTCCCGGCGGTTTCAGATTGTCGACATAGTCGGGCGCAATATATGGCTCGATGAGAGCGCCGTGCGGCGTCCAGGCTTGGCGGAACAGGCGGTGGATCACTTGCCGGGCGTCGAGGTGTTTGGTCAACGCAGATTTCGGACGCCATGCTATTTCCGCGGGGAGCACCGCGGCGGCCGCCGTCCGCAGGTGGAACTTTTCAATTCCATTCTTCAGTGCGCCGGTCACATGGACTTGATCGGCATAGGCAAGCACGGCGGGATGGGCGAAGGGAACGCGGCCTTCAACGCCGTGGGCCATCAAGTGGATGTCGCCGTTATGGAGTAGCCGTGTAAGCCAAAAGTGGCGAATCAGACTCGAAATAGCAAGGCGCTGATCGTTTAAGGTTCGCCAGTTGTGGCCTTCCTCGCGGGCAAACGACCGGTACTTGTCGACGAAGTGGGCGGGACCGAGGCGCGTCGGCGGGTAGCCAAAGAAGTCAAGCAGGTGTTGCGGCGAAGTGAGTCGTTCCGGATGCAGAAGGAAGGAATAGCCAAAGTGGGTCTCGTCGGCGGCGTCGCCAACGAGTACCGCTTTCACTTGGGTGGCGGCAGCTTCGGCGAGCAGGTTTTGGGAGACCTCCTGTTCCCAGGCGGCGATGAGGTCATTGGCGTGTAGTGTCCGCGCAAGGGCCGCTTCAAAGTTGGCGGGTTTCACCAAATGGTGGGGATGGCGAAACTTGGCGGCGACTCGACGAGCGAAGGGAACGTCGTCGGTTTTGACAATCAGGGAATCGACGAAGTTGACCGCTTCGTGCTCGTAGGCGATGGTGAAGGTGGGACAAGGGGCCGGGGACAACGCGGCCAGCAAACTGGAATCAAGGCCTCCGGACAGAAAGATGCCAACGGGCGCGTCAGCCGAAGATTGCACGGCGACGGCTTGGCGAAGGGCGGGAATCAGCTCCCCCGGAACCGTCGTCTGAACGCGGTATCCGGCTGTGGTGACGCGCCCCCTGGAGACCTCCAAATAATGCCCGGGTAACAGGCGCTGCAAGTTAGCGAACGGAAGTAAGTGGGAGCTGCTGAAAAACGGCGCGGTGAGATACTCGGCGATCGCCTCTTCGCGGGGCCGGAAAGGGAGGAGCCCGGATTCAATAATGGGGCCGGCTTCGGAGCAAAAGACGAACTGCGAACCGGAGGCGTGATAGAGAAAAGGCTTGACTGAAAGCGGATCAACCGCGCCAATTCCAAAGTTTCGATCCCGGTCCCACAGGAAGAGAGCGAACATCCCCTCAAAACGGGAAAGCGCGGCGGGGCCCCAATGCATGAGCGCGGCGAGTACGGTCTCCGTGTCGGTGCGGGTCCGAAATTCGTAGGACTGGACTAACTGCTTTCGGATTTCAGCGTGATTGTAGAGCTCTCCGTTATAGACAAGAGTGAAGCGGCCATCGGCCGATTGCATGGGAAGCGGATGGGGCTCCGGCGCGATCAGCGCGAGACGCGTTTGAATCAGCGCGGCGTTTTTTCCGGTACCGATGCCCACGCCGTCCGGGCCGCGGTGCCGGAGCAGTGTTTTCAATCGGGCGACGCGGACGTGATCGGTGGGGGTGAGGCCATCAAAACGAATTAGGCCGGCGATGCCGCACATGTAAGAGCCTCAATGATTTGCTTTGTCCTGGCAAGGATGGACTCGCCGGGATAAATCGTGGGAATTTTGGGAGTATTCGGTATGCCAAGGGCCACTGCAAGTTCGCGAAGCAGCCCTTTGTCCGGATCCGGCCGGGTGCAGAGAGCGCCGGCTTCGGCAGACAAAAATGGCGTTACGAGTTCCACGCCTTCATGCCGAAAGCAGGCCTGTGTCAGCGGAAGGAGATCGCAATTCGTCTCACAGCGGAAGACCTGGTCGGCGGCGTCCCCGGTAACCAGGCAGGGGATGCCGCGAGCGGCGGCGCCTTCGGCGAGGAGTAACTTCGAGACAGGATGCAAGTTATAAATAGGTGTCTTAGTGATTGCCAGGAATCGGGGCAGGGCGGATTCGAAAGGCTCAGCGGGAATCGGCTCCAGTTCGAACCCGAACTTAAGGGCGCGGGACACGACCTGTTCGTATTCGCAATAACCTGGAACGTTTGATACCAGCGTTATCCCCCGGACACTGAACCCAGCCCGGCGCAGCAGGAGCGCTAGCACCCAGGAATCGAGGCCGCCGCTTAGCGCGACCGGGATGGGCTCCCCGGCCGGAAGGCGGTGCAGGACCGTCGTCAGCGCTTTGCCCAGCGGGTTCATGGAGCGACTAAGGCCGTCAGCGATACAAGCTGGTCGCGTTTGGCGCGAATGGACTGCGGGCTCAATTGCCGGTGGGTATCGAGATGGGCTTGCCCGCCGTTGCAGATAAAGCAGGAGTGGAGCGGCTCGGTCTGCGTCAGATGCAAGCGAATCCGCGCGGCCAGCGCGGCGGCATCTTCCACATGAACCGGAATGCCGTCTTCGGCGAACAAAGGGCCATCGGCTGCGAACTTCTGGATGTACTGGGGCCGCGTACAGGAGTAGAAACGCCCGTTCTTGATGGAATTGCAGCGGTGTCGAATCCAGCAGTCAGCAAAGGTGTCGCGGGCTTCATCGGACGTGGCAAGCGTGTTCCGGTCCAGGCAGGTAAACTTATCCTGCATCTTCCAACTCACTTCGATATGGCGACGGGCGGCCTCCCGGGCAACATGGCGAATGAGATCTTTGGGCAGTGCGGGCTCCGGATAAAGCGAAACGGATAGCATCTGAATGCAGTCCCAGGAGCGGGGCGTAAGCTGACGGAGCAGCAGTCCGTTCGTGGTCAATTGAATGCGCGCCCCAACCTGGAGTTCGTGGGCGGTCGTGAGGAGCAACTCCAACTCCGGATGGAGAAGCGGCTCGCCGCCGACGATCTTCAAGAACTCCGGGCGCACCACGCGGCGCACGGCGATGAGATCCTCACGGAAAGCGGCCGGATCGGCAAGCCATTTTTTTAGAATCGGCGAGTAGGAGCAACAGTGATCGCAGCGCAAGTTGCAGTGATCGGTGATGTGATATTCGAGAGCCCGTGTTTGGACCCGGCCATCAACTATCGGGTATTCCACTATCCCTTCAGTATATGGCGGACCTCGGTCACGCCGCTGATTAGAGCCGTGCGATATACCGCGTAATCGATTCCCCAACTCAGGACATTGAAGCCGATCTGACGCCACTGCCGCGCATCTTCGACACGGCCGGGCTGAATTCCAGCCTGCTTGCCGTGGTGGCGCGCGGCGGCGATTACGGCGTCGAGCGCCGCCAGGAAATCGGGATGTTGGAACTGCGCGGGGATGCCCATGGCCTGCGTCAAATCGTAGTGGCCAACCCACAGGACATCTACGCCTGGTGTGGCCGCGATGGCGTCCACGTTGGCGACACCGATCGGCGATTCGATCATGGTGACGACGGTCGTGTTCTCGTTGGCATACGCAAAGTATTCGACGGGATCGGGCATCACAAAGTCATTGTGAGCCCCGCCGAGAGCGACGCCGCGGCGGCCGAGAGGCGCGTATTTGCAGGCGTCGACAATCTCCTTGGCCTGCGCCGCGGTTTCGACATTCGCCACCATAATCCCCAACGCCCCCGCATCCAACGTGCGGGCGCAGAAGTGATAGAGACCCTGCGGCACGCGGACCATGGGCGCGATGTCGGTAGCCCGAAACCAGGCGCAGAGATCGGCAATCCGTTCCGTGTCGTAACCGGTGTGCTCCATGTCGATCATCACGAAATCGGGTTCGGCGGCAGCCACGATGCGAGCAATGTTGCGAGTACCGAAATCGCTGATCATGTGACCGGCAGCGGTGCCGGTGGCGGCGATGGACTGTTTGAATTTATTGGGTTTCATGGGCGGCCAGTTTGGCTTTGAAAATGGGACTATCGAGTACGGCTTTGTTGACCAGTCCGGGCGGCACTTCGCCGCGGGAAACGGCGAGCATGTTGTCGCACGCCTCCAAGCTGTTGTCCCGCGCGATCTCCTCGGTCCAAGGAAGCGCGTGCGGCGTGAGAATGACGTTATCGAGTTCGAAGAGCGGCAGATCCTTGGGCGGCGGTTCGGTCTCGTAGACGTCGAGGCCCGCTCCGGCGATAGCGCGATCCTGCAGGAGGCGGATGAGAGCGGCTTGGTCGACAATAGGGCCGCGAGCGGTGTTGATAAAGTAGGCGTTCGACTTCATCAGGCGCAGTTCGCGTTCGCCGATGAGGCCGGTGGTCTGCTCGTTAAGAAACGCGTTCACAGTGACGAAGTCGGACTCGGCCATCACAGCGTCGAGCGAAACAAGTTCCACGCCGAGATCGTCAACTTGCGCCTGCGTCAGAAAGGGGTCAAACGCGATGAGCCGGGAAAATCCGAACGGCTTGGCAAGACGGAACATCTCCTTGCCAATGTTGCCGCACCCGATGGAGCCGAGTACGCGACCGCGCAGATTCACGCCCATGCGGGGCAGCGCGCTCCGCCATTTTCCGGCGCGCGTAACCTGATCCTGGATCCGCAAGTTCTTGGCGACCGCGAGCATCAGCGTGAAGATGGCTTCCGCCACGGGAGTGCGAACAGCGTTCGGTGTGATGGCGAGCGCAATGCCGTTTTCGGTGAACGCTTGTGTGTCGATGCGGTCATAGCCGACGCCCCAGCGGGCTACGACGGCCAAGCGCCGGCAACCCTGGACGCCGTCCGCGCGAAACCACGAGGCGAGGGCGAAAATCGCATCATAGCGATCGGCGATTTCGGGAGTAACGGCGTTGCCGGGCAGTTCCGGCATCAACTCCCATTCAATTTGTGCGGCGGTGAGCTTGGCTGCAAGTTGGGCTTCGTAAAGCCCCTTGGCCTCCACCGCGAAATCCGGCGTAACGCCGACAAGAAACTTTCGCATAATCAGTTAGTCGATTAGTCTATCACGGAGCGGGATCCGCCTGGACGCGGTATTTGTTAGAGTAAGGGCCATGAAACGTTTCATTGGCTGGCTCGGCGTTGTAGTTCTGGTCGCATTTTCGCAAGATGTACAGGAGCGTTTCCGGTCGATGAGCGCGAAATCGGAAGCGGCCGGATTGGCCGAACCGTTCCGCGGCGTTACGGCAAAAGGAACCGTGGAACCCGGCCTCTTTCCGATCAAATCATCGGGCGTTTCAACGGAGCCGGTCCGCAAAGCCGCGGTTGCCTTTCTCGAAGGGCTAAGCGCCGAACAACGCGCGAAGACGAAGTTCCCCGTTGACGATCCGGAATGGCGCAAATGGATGAATCAGCACTTCTACATCCGGCAGGGCGTCAGTTTCCTGGAAATGAATGAAAAGCAGCGGGAACTGGGATTTGGCTTGTTGCGGGCGTCGTTAAGCGCGGACGGAATGAAACTCTCGCGCGACATTATGAAACTGAATGAGACGCTGGGCGAGATGAACAACAATAACTTCGTCGAGTACGGAGAATGGCGCTATCACTTCACGATCATGGGCGAACCGTCGAAAGACAAGCCCTGGGGCTGGCAAATCGACGGCCATCACTTGATCATCAACTACTTCGTAGTGGGCGATCAGGTCGTGATGTCGCCGGTATTCGTTGGATCGGAACCGGTAATTGCGACGATCGGGAAGTACAAGGGCACGTCGATTCTGCAGGAAGAGCCGAAGATGGGGCTGGCCCTCATTCGCGGGTTGCACGACGGACAGAAGAAGAAGGCCGTCCTGGAATTGGCGAAGCCCGCCAATAACAACGTCGGCGAAGCGTTCAAGGACAACATTGTGTTGGATTATGCGGGATTGAAGGGCTCGGAGATGACCGGGGGCCAGAAGAAAGCCCTGCTGGCGCTCGTCGCCAAGTACGTGGGAAACATGGACGCCGCTCACGCGAAAGTCAAAATGGCGGAAGTAGAGAAGCACCTGGATAACACCTGGTTCGCCTGGATCGGGGGAACGCAGGACGAGAGCGTCTTCTATTACCGCATCCACAGCCCGGTGATCCTAGTAGAATTCGATCATCAGCGTCCGGCCGGCCTGCGCGCGATCATGAAGGATCAAAGCCCCAATAAGGAGCATGTCCACGTCGTCATTCGCACGCCGAATGGCAACGATTACGGCAAGGACTTACTCCGCCAGCATTACGCAATGCACCAGCACTAGGAAATCGGCATGATATCGAGAAGAGCGTTCCTGGCAATGAGCGGTGGACTGCTGGCGCAGGCGCCTGCGCCGCCGAATGTCCTCCTGATCCTATGTGACGACTTAGGCTACGGCGACGTGGGCGTGTACAATCCGGATGCAAAGATTCCGACTCCGCACATGGACAAGTTGGCCCGCGAAGGAATGCGGTTCACCGATGCGCATTCGCCTTCCTCCGTTTGCACGCCGACTCGTTATGGTGTGTTGACGGGCCGTTATTGCTGGCGAACGCGGCTAAAGAGCGGCGTCGGCAGCGGCTATTCCCCAGCACTGATCGAACCGGGCCGGGATACCATCGCCTCGCTCCTGAAACGCACGAAGAACTATCGGACCGGTGGTTTCGGAAAATGGCACCTGGGTTTGGGTACCGCCGAAAAGGTAGACTATTCGCAAGAATTTAAACCATCGCCCAATGACTACGGCTTCGATGAATTTTTCGGCATTCCCGCCTCGCTCGACATGCCTCCCTATGTCTTCATTGACAACAATCGCGCGGTGGAACCACCCACTTCGACGATCGGCGACAGCGGTGAAGTGAAGCGCGGTCCGTTTTGGCGCGGCGGCCCGAGGTCGCCCTCCTTCCAGATGCACGAAGTCATTCCCAGCATCGTGAAACGGGCCTGCGGCTTTGTGGAGAAAGAGAAAGGTCCGTTTTTTGCCTACGTTCCGTTGCCTGCGCCGCACACGCCGTGGGTTCCCTCAAAGCCATTCAAGGGCAAGTCGAAAGCAGGGCTCTACGGGGATTTTGTTGAAGAAACAGATGCCTCGATCGGCATGATACTGGCCGCGCTGGAGCGGAGCGGGAAGGCCGCTAATACGCTGGTGATCGTTACATCCGACAATGGCGCTCCGTGGGAGGAGCGCGATTCGAAAGAGGCTGCCGGACACTGGGCCAATGCCAAGTGGCGAGGCCAGAAAGCCGACATTCAGGAAGCCGGCCATCGAATTCCGTTCCTGGTGCGCTGGCCCGGCCGTGTAAGTCCGGGCACGGTGTCGGATCAGACGATTTGCCTCACGGATATCTTTGCCACCATCGCCGATATCCAGAGCATCCGCCTGACCCCAGGCATGGGCGAGGACAGCGTGAGCATTCTCCCCGTCTTGCGGGGCAGGCAAAAAGGCCGCTTGCGGGAGGCTATCGTTCACCATTCGGCAAATGGGTTGTTCTCCATCCGCCAAGGCGACTGGAAGCTGATACTCGGCCACGGGTCGGGCGGATTCACGGAACCCATCAAGCGTGACGCAGCCCCTGGCGAGCCCGCCGGAGAGCTTTTCAATTTACGACTCGACCCCCACGAGGATCGCAACCTCTATGAAGCGAATCCGCCGATAGTTGCGCGGCTTTCCGCGCTGTTGAAGCAATATCAAGACAAGGGAAGTTCCAGATAAAGGGCCCCCGGAACTGGGTTCTGAGTGTAGGGCTCGATCTCCACAAAACCGAGCTTTTGATAGAGACCAATCGCCGTAGACATTGAAGGAAGCGTGTCCAACCGAAGGCGCGAATATCCGTGGCGCCGGGCGGTTTCGATAACCGCCTCCGCCAGGGCCCGTCCGAGCCCCAAACCCTGACAACCGGGCCTCACGAAAAGCCGCTTCATTTCCGCTGTAAATGGATCCAGCGCCCGCATCGCCACTACACCGCCCACTCCGCCATCCGCCCCCTCCGCAAAAAGGATCGTCCCCCGCGGCGCTGCATAGCGGCCCGGTAATGCCGCCATTTCTTCCTCGAAACTCTGAACGCACAGATCGACCTTCAACTCCGCCTGATACTCACGAAACAACTCTCGCACCAGTTCCATTTCTTCCGGAAGCGCCGGACGAATCTGACAAGCGGCCGCCATCTACTTCACATACCCAGGGCCGTATAATGCCCGTCCCGGCCGGGCCGGAAGCATCTTGCCGTCCACTAAGACCGGTGTTCCATTTACGACTACGTGAACGAATCCCTCGGCATACTGGTGAGGCTTGCCGAATTCGGATTTATCGATCACCGCGGCCGCGTCAAACACCGCCACATCGGCCTTCATTCCCACCCTCAACAGTCCCCGATCTGGAATGCGAAATCGCATCGCTGGAAGGCTGGTCATGCGGCGGATCGCGTCCTCGAGAGTGATGATTTTTCGCTCCCGAACGTACCGGCCCAGAACCCGTGCAAACGTCCCATAGTTGCGCGGATGCGGCACGTCGTCACCAAATATGGGAATGCCGCCATCGGATGCAATCATCGTTCCCGGATACCGCATGATCCGCTCGACATCTTCTTCTGAAATCGCATGGTAGATGCAGGAACAGCCGCCGAGTTCCTGAAGTCGCACAACGTGTTCAGCCGCCTTCTCAAAATCATCGGACCCGGTGAGGTCCCGCAGACTCTTCCCGGAAAGCGTCCGGTCTCCGGCGCAACTTGCAAATACGACGTTTTTCAAATCGCCGGAACCCCGATCCTCTCTCAAATTGCGAACTATATCCACCTTCATGCGTGCCCTCGCCTCCGGCGATGCGGCCCGTTCGCGGAACGCCTTCTGTCCGCTCTCCAGCGCCCACTTCGGCACCAACGCCGCCAGCCCGGTCGAGGACGCCGTGTACGGATATTGGTCAATCGAGATGTCAACGCCGCGGCGCCGGGCGTCTTCCACGAGTTGCAGGGTTTCCACGGCCTTGCCCCAGTTCCTGCCGCTCATCACCTTGTGATGTGTAATTTGCGCCGGAATCCGGCCCTCTTCGCCAATGCGAATCAATTCCCGCACCGAGTCGACGATCTTCGCCGCTTCGTCACGCATGTGCGAAGTGTAGATGCCTCCCATCTCGCCAGCCACCTTCGCCAGTTCGATCACTTCCTCAGTCGGCGTAAACGCGCCCGGAACATAGAAAAGTCCGGTCGATAGTCCGAACGCGCCCTCGCGCATGGCCTGCCGAACCAGTTCCCGCATCTTCTCAATTTCCTCCGCGGTGGCTTTGCGGTCTTGCAAACCCACTACGCGCTCCCGCACGGTTCCCTGCCCAACCATTAGCCCGAAATTTGTTGTGGCGGGCACCTTCGAAAACCGGGTCAGATATTCCCCGACCGGCAGCGGAGAACTGCCGTCCGGCCCCTCGATAATGGTGGTCACGCCCTGACGGATCTGGTTCTCGGCGCTTGGGACTTCAAAAACGCCGCGGCGGCCATGGCTATGGGTATCTATAAACCCAGGTGTGACCGTTTTGCCACGGGCATCCAAGGTCTGACGCGCGGTCGCCGTCCGGCGAGGACCGGCGTAGGCGATGCTATCGCCCTTTATTCCAACGTCGCCAATGTACCAGGGATTGCCCGTCCCATCGAGAATTTGGCCTCCCGAAATCCAGATGTCATATTCGGGATTCTGCGCCGCCAACGGACACAGGAGCGGCAAAAACCACGGCACGATACGCAATAGCCCGTTCATTGGCCTATTGTATCGCTGGACTTCAAGCAGAGGCGAAACGCTACGCCACTGTGTCCGAAGGGGACTTCTCCCTCTTATTAGGAATCGTGCGCGGCGATGAGGTCAACATGCTGAGGAATAGACTCAGGATGACAAAAACGGCAATCAATGCACCGACCGGCATAGGATCCCTCCGCAGTTGGTAGAGCAATCGGGCTGCCAATCGGCAGACGTAATTATTTCGGCAAATCCCGGCCCGGGCTCGAGGGTGGACGAGACGTCAAAGAAGTCAGGAAAAGACTCAGGATATATAACGCCGCCACAACCGTTGCCGCGGCCAGCCCCGAAACTGGAAATGTCATTGGTAAACTCATCGTCCAACCCCCTCAATTTAATAACGCGCCAAAGCCGGAAAAAGATGTCCAAAACTTTGTGAAAATTTTCCGGAAACCGTTTCACGCCGAAAACATGCTACGTTGCAGGAGATGCGAATTGAACTGGCGTTTGGAAAAACAGGACTGGATGCGGAGTTGCCGGATGGTCGCGACTACCAGTTTCTTGAGGCACGTTCGGCTGTAGCTCTGGCCGATGGCGCGGCCGCACTGGAAACGGCCATGGACGCGCCGATCGGTGTGCCACCACTCATCGAATTAGCACGCGGCAAGCGGACCGCGGCCATATCGGTTTGCGACATTACCCGGCCAGCTCCGAACCGGTTGGTGCTTCCCCCATTGTTGGCGCGTCTGGAGCGGGCTGGCATCAATAGGGAAAACGTCACGGTGCTGATCGCCACCGGGTTGCACCGGCCCGCGACTGAAGATGAAATACGGGAAATCGTTGGACCGGAACTTTTTGGGACAATCCGCGTGGTCAACCATCATGCCAAGGTTTTGAGCGAGCACCGCTACCTCGGAGAAACCTCCACTGGAACGCCGGTGCATATTGACGAGCGATTCATGGCGGCCGACCTTCATATCACGCTCGGCTTCATTGAGCCCCATTTGATGCTCGGCTTCTCGGGCGGCCGCAAACTGGTGGCGCCGGGACTTGCGGCGCAGGAGACGATTAAGGTTCTGCACAGCCCGAAGTTCATGCGGGATCGACGCGCTGTGGAGGGTTCAGTAGCCGACAATCCGCTGCATCGCGAGTTGCTGGAAATTTCCCGTATGGCGCGGCACGACTTCCTGGTGGACGTTTCGCTGACCCGCGACCGTAAAATCGCCCAAGTCTTCGCCGGTCATCCCGAACAGGCCCATCGCCAGGGGATGGAGTTTGTGGGAAAAGTGATGTTGCAGCGCATGGACGAGGCGGTTGACGCGGTGATCACGACCTCGGCTGGCTATCCCTTGGATCTGACGTTTTATCAGACCGTAAAGGGCATCACCGCCGCCAGCCATATCGTGAAGCCCGGGGGCCGGATTCTCGTAGTTTCGGCCTGCACCGAAGGAGCGGGAGCGCCAGAGTTCTGCGAAATGCTGGAACGGTTCCCGACTCCGCAGACATTCCTGGACCACGTCGCGACAAATCCTGTCGTTGTGGACCAATGGCAGTTGGAAAAACTGGCTTTAGTCTGCCGGGACAAAGAATTGCTGTTTTATGTGCCGGGCTTGGAAGCTCGCTACGCAGACAAATTGTGGGGACGTGCCTTTGCCAATGTAGACAGCGCGGTGGCGGCCACATTGCACGGGCTGGATGCCGGCGCGCGGGTCGCTGTAATCCCGGAAGGTCCTTATGTTTTGGCGAGGGTCGAGGCGGGTGTCCTGGCATGAGGCCAGCCGTCGCGATCCTGGCCGGGTGACTCACTCTCAGCTTCCTCGCGGCTATCGTACTTGTTCCGGTACATGCGCTGATCGGCTACGGAGAGAAGTTGCTCGGAGTCGGTTCCATCTTCTGGAAAACGGGCTGATCCGACGGCACAAGATAAGACGTTCTCCCCAGTGATCATCCGGCCTGCGTCGGCGGCGAGTTGCGAAAGCTGGGCAGCGCGGATTTTGAAGTTGCCGGCCTCCGCGCCAGGCATTACAATCACAAACTCATCCCCGCCCATGCGGGAGACGAAATCGTACTCGCGGCAGTTTTCCCTCAACCGGGCCGCCACTTCGCGAAGCACACGGTCGCCCTCCATGTGGCCAAATCTGTCATTTACCTGTTTAAAGCCGTTCAGGTCGCAGACCAGCAGTTCAAGCGGAGTTCCGCCGCGCCGGCAACGATTGATCTCTTCTTCCAGCCGCGGAAACAGACTGCGAGCATTCGGAAGTCCCGTCAAGTAGTCGGTAGTCGCCGTGGTTTCGGCGACATGGAATCGCAGCGCGTTCTCAATCGAATTTGATAGTTTCGCGCTGATCCCATTCAGGATGCGCAGATGGTCGCGAGAAAACGCATCCTTGTCTGCATGATAAAGAGTGAGGACGCCGACTACCCCCTGTGCGCCCTCCAGGGGGACGGCAAGCGCGGACCGGAGCGTGGAAAATTTCGTCGGATCGTTTAAATACCCCGGTTCGACCGAAGGATTTCCGTTCAAGATCGGCTGAAGGTGTTCAGCTACCCAGCCGCTTAGACCCTGGCCAAAGGGAATTTCGAGCGCGGCGAAGAGCCGGAAGTTTTCGCCGGTCACATACTCTGGCATCAGTTTGCCGTCACGTAGAAAGTAGATGGCGAGAGAGTCGAACGGCACCAACCGCTTCAAGCGGGTTGCCAGCACCGACAGCGTTTCCTGCAAGCTCAAAGAACTGCCCAGATCGCTCGTCAGCTCAAAAAGCGTCAATACTTCCAGCCGGGCCGCGGCAATCTTATCAAGGAAACTCGGTGCGTTGCCGCTCGACTCCGAGCTTTCACTCTGTGATGGCGCCGCTTGTTCGAACCCGGCCGCGGGCTTCCCCCGAGTGATTCGCAGCGAGGCAATGTCCTTGATCCGGCCCGCGTTGGCCTTTACCTTTCGTTCGAGCTCTTGATAATGTTCGACGAGCACGCCGACGACGACCGGATCGAATGCGTGTCCCGCCTCTTTTTGCACGAAAGCAATCGCCTCCTCGGGAGGAAGCGCTCGCCGGTACTGCCGATCCGAACTCAACGCGTCGAAACAATCCACGGCCGATAGAATTCTGGCGCCGATTGGAATGTCTTCGCCACGCAAACCTGCCGGATACCCCTCGCCGTTCCAACGTTCATGGTGCGCCCTGACAATCGGGGCCACCGGGTAGGGAAAGTTCGCGCGTTCGATAATCTCGGCCCCGACAATCGGATGAATCTTCATCTTTTCAAATTCGTCCGGCGTCAATTTTCCGGGCTTGGAGAGTATGTGCTCTGGAACCGCCAACTTGCCGATGTCGTGCAGCAGTGCGGCTGCCCGCAGGGCCTCGAGCTCAGCTTTGCCGATCTTCATGATTCGGCCGATTTCGATGGCGTACGTTTGCACTCTTTCAAGATGGCTCGCGGTCGTGGAATCCTTGGCCTCGATCGCGAGCGCCAGAGCTTCAATCGTTCGCAGGTGCAATCCAGCGAGTTCCTCGGCATGCCGCATCCCGTCGTCCACGCGGGCGAGGTGAAGTTGGTATGACCGCGTAATTAGATAGACGACAGGCAGAACGAGCAACGAAAGTTGCCACCCTATGCTATGCGATAGCGTCGCGAAACTACCGGCGACGGCGGCGCCGCCGACGGAATACGGGAGAGACCAAAGGCTGCATTCCTTCCAGGTCGGCAATATGCGGCGCCCTTCGGTCCAGGCGATGGCGATCGCCACGGGTACCGTGTGCATCAGAAAGAGCGTCAACGCCGCCGGCGCCAGTCGCAAAGTGTCGTCGGCGAGCGATCCGCCGACCGGTACGACACGGTAGACATCCCAGGAAACATGAATAGCAATGATGGAAACCGCCAAGTTGAAAAGTACCTTCGGCAAATCCGGATAGCGGTCGCGGCTAAGCAGACATTGAATAACCGCCACCGTGCCGCCCATCACTACGAGTTCGGACCGTGTCAGGTGAACCAGGCCGATCAACACAAAGAGAAAATTGATCGACAGCGTGCCGCTATATGTTGGCATGCTCACCCGCAGCCCGGCCGCCAATGCCGACATGACAAAGTAGGTAAGGAACTGCGTCAGGTCCGAAGAGTCGAACGGGATTAGATCAATCCACAGACACATCGCCCCGATCCCGATGGTCGCCCCGAGGAACGCACGCACGTTCGGCGCATACTGCGGTTGCACGGTCGCGTCGCCGGACTGGAATTGCACGCCTGTAGTTGGCTCCCTATCCGTGGAATCGACAGAGATAGGGGCCGGCTGTAGCTACTAGGGGAATTTCTTCGGGCAAAAGCACGCCAATTGTAGGAATAGAAAAGACTTATCCGCTCTAGCCGGAATCGGCCGATACCGGCGTTCTAAGGTGATTTTCCAGGTCAGCATAGGGAATGCCCACCTAGAAAGAAACCTTCATTTGAAGCACGATGAATGCAGGATCAATCCAGGCGAAAATGCGAGGAATTACCCACAGGTTTCTGGGAGTGTCGGTAGTGGCGGTCAGCCGGCCGATGCGGACCCTACTAAACACCGTCCAACTCATAGCCCAATCCGGCGCCACCGTCCTTGTAGAAGGGGAGAGCGGAACGGGAAAGGAAATCGTAGCCCGCGCTTTACATTGCTTCTCCGCGCGCAATGAAGGGCCGTGGGTGAACTTGAGTTGTGCCGCCCTGCCCGACGCCTTGCTCGAAGCCGAGTTGTTCGGTTGCGAGGGTAGCGGCGTCCCCGAAGGGAGTTATCCGCGCCCCGGAATGTTCGAACTCGCCGACGGCGGCACGTTGTTCCTCGACGAGATTGGCGATCTAGAAATGCGCGTCCAGGCCAGACTCCTCCGTTTTCTCGATGGATTCCCGCACTTTCGCCTCGGCGGGTCGCGGCCCATTCAGTCAAAAGTACGGTTGGTGGCGGCAACGAATCAAAAGCTCGAAAACGCCGTTGCGGCGGGCCGGTTCCGGATGGATTTGTTCCACCGCCTCACCCAGTTCAGAATCGCCGTACCGCCCTTGCGCGAACGAATTGAAGACATCGTTCCGCTCGCCGAACACTTCCTCGAGGCGACACGCGAGGGCCTCGAAATTACTGACGATGCCAAGCGGACGCTGGAACTCTATCCCTGGCCCGGCAATATCCGCGAACTCCAGAACGTCATCAACATGTGTGCCGTCACCGCCCGCGGACAAGCGGTTCGCACCTTGGACCTGCCCGAGCGGCTTCAAGATCACTATGCCGCGCTTCCTGAACAGGAAAGCGATCTGAAACGCCTTTTCCAGTCCGTCAACTCCGAAATTCATGGCGGCGACGCATCCCCGGGCGCGATGCTCCAGGATATGGAGAAACGGCTTATCCTGCAGGTGCTCGGGCATACCGGCGGGCACCAGGAACGCGCTGCAAATCTGCTCGGCATCTCACGCCGGACGCTGAGCCGAAAACTTAAGCAGTATGACGCCGGCATCAAAGAATCGGAAAGTGAAGCCGAAGCTGGAATGGAGTTCGTATGATCGAGCCCGATTCGAAGCCCGCCGGTTGCGGCGATGCTTCTATCGCCGAATCCGATGAGCGCCGCAGGGAACCGCGCTTCCACGCCACCGGGGAAGTCCGGCTGATTATCGATGGGCACCATCCCCTCGCGATTCCGGGGCGCATTCTCGACCTTAGCGAACATGGCATGCGCGTCGAGCATATGTACGCCGCACTCACCAGCGGCATAATGCTCCAAATTGACTCCGGAGAAGCTCAGTTCACGGCCCGCGTCGTCTGGAACCGCATTAAGAACGATGCCGTCGAAAGCGGATTCTACCTCCTTTAGGCCTTCAAATTTTTTCAAATTCGAACGTCATCGCCTTGCCTCGCACAACAAAACACAAGTAGTGTTCCCAAAACAACCGGAACCGCGGCCAGGCGTTGATCAGCATTTCGAATCCGGCGTATCGCCAAAGCGCCAATAATTTCAAATGGATTCGAACTTCCCGGAAGCGAACTGCGGAATAGTATCCATACCCTGCGTTGTTGTCGCCAAAGTACCGGAAGGAATACGTATTCAGATGCCACCGATGCGAGGGATCACACCACGAACTGAAGTCGGTATAGTGCGGCGTTTCCAACAATACGCGGCCCCCCGGACGCAGAATCCGGTGGATCTCCTCCATCGTGCGTATCACGTCGCCGACATGTTCGATGACGTGAATCATTCGTACCTGATCAAACGAACTGCTCTCCACCGGCCATGGAAATTGGTCCAGATCCCAAACAATATCCGCCGCCGTGCCCGGCAAACGATCAATTCCGACCGCCCCCGGGTACTTCTTTATCCCGCAACCAACGTCTAGAATCTTTTCCGGCACTCGCCGTCTAGTTTACCCTGAACTATTCCGGAAGCCCTCAAATTCCGCTTTTGTGTTACAACTCTTGCGTTAAATGTCATGAAACCGTAATATAAGGGGCAACGTCATTGAATTGCGTTGACAGCCGCAGTCAATCGTAGACAATTAAATTCAGTGCAGTAGTTCCAGAGGAGAGAACCATGAGGATTACAAAAATCGTTGCATCCGTTACACTAGCCGCCGCCTTTGGCGCCGTGACGGCGTGGAGCCAGTCAGTAATCTCGGCCAAGGCCGGAGTCGTTCACTACTTCGAAGGTGAGGTCACCGTTGGCACGGGGGCCGCTGCCGCGAAAGTCGAGGCTAAGTTCGGCGGGCGGTACACGGAATTGAAGGATGGGCAGGAATTGGCAACCGGCGAAGGTCGTGCTGAAGTCCTCTTAAATCCCGGCGTTTTCCTCCGCGTCGGCGAAAACAGCACCATTAAGATGATCTCCAGCCGGCTTTCCGATACCCGCGTGGAATTGACGCGCGGCATTGCGCTAGTTGAAGTCGCCGAAGTATCCAAAGACAACTCCGTAACTATGCTGGTCAAGGACACCGCCATCACGTTCTCCAAAATGGCGCTGGTGCGCATGGATGTAGATACTGGCATTCGCGTTTACAAAGGCGAAGCCCAAGTGATGGCCGGCGGCACACCGCAAATTTTGAAAGACGGCCGGGAAATGCAGTTTGCGGCCGGCGCCGTAATCGCGAAATTTGATCCCAAGGCTGGCGATTCGCTATACCGGTGGGCCGGCAGGCGCGCCGAGTACCTCGCCATGGCCAATATTGCCTCCGCGCAGATGGCTCGTAAAAGTTATGGATCGACAGGCTATGGGTATCCCGGCAATGGCGGCTGGTATTACAACTCCTACTACGGGATGATGACCTATCTCCCCGGCAACGGCATGTATCGGAGCCCGTTTGGCTTTATCTACTACAGCCCTAACCGCGTGGATCGGTACTACCAGTCATACCAGCAGGCGCCCCCTTCGGTGAACTCCGGCTTTGGCGGTGGGGCCAGCGGTAATAGTAGCCGCAGTTGGAATTCCAACAATGGCTATTACGAAACCTCGTCCCGCTCGGCTGGCCCGGTTTCCGTTTCTTCCGGCAATACCGGAAGTGCACCGGCGGCCGCCGCTCCTGTCGATAACGGAGCCGGACGCGGCGCCGATGTCGGCACCAGCCGTGGCGGAGGGTCCGGCAGTTCCGGCAAGTAGTCTGCGGTAACAACCTGCAACGAAATGGCGCCTGGCTACAGGCGCCATTTCCTTTTCAATTCGCCGGCAGAGTCCGGTCAAAGAACCCCGTAATCGTCTCCAGCATGTGCAGCCGCAGCGGACCGGTCACTCCATGGCTCTTCTGCGGATAAAACATCATCTCGAAGTGCTTGCCCGCCCGCTGCAAGGCCTCCATCATGTTCTGCGAATTCTGAAACAGCACATTGTCGTCCTGGAAATTGTGGACAAGCATCAGTTTTCCCTCCAGATTCCCCGCCGCGTGAACCGGACTACTGGCTTTATACCCATCCTCATTCCGCGCGGGTAGCCCCATATAGCGTTCCGTATAGATCGTGTCGTAGTGCCGCCAGTCCGTCACCGGCGCACCCGCCACCCCCGCCGCAAACGCCTTCCCGTGTGTCATCGCATACAGCGTCATGAACCCGCCATAACTCCACCCATAAATACCAACACGCTTCGAATCAACAAAACCTTGCCGCAGCAAATACTCCAAGCCCTCAATCTGATCCGCCAACTCAACCTTCCCGAACTGCTTGTGTAACCCCTTCTCAAACGCATGCCCGCGAAAGCCCGACCCACGGTTATCCATTCGCCAAATTACGTAGCCGCGATGCGCCAGCGCCTGCTCCCAGCTCACCCCGGCCCATTTATTGTTCACCGTCTGTCCATGCGGACCGCCGTAAACCATAACAATCGCCGGATACTTCTTCGCCGGTTCAAATCCCTTCGGCTTGATCACCTGCCCGTAGAAGAGCGTCCCATCCTTCCCTCGAAACGTCAGGGTCTCCACCGGCAAAAGCTCGTATTCTGACGCCGGAGCCTTGCGCAACAGCGCCAACGCCAATCCGGCGCCGTCCATCAACGTCTGGCTCAACGGCGAAGTTTCGCTCTGCCAGGAATCCACATAGAATGCCCCTCCCGGCGCAAAGGACACCGCATGCGTCCCCGGCTCCCGCGTCCGCCGCGCCATCGCCCCCGTCGTCAAATCCACTGAATAAAACTGGCGTTCCAGCGGGCTATCCTTCGTCGTCGTGATCCACCCAACGCCCTTGGATTCGTCCACCCCATTCAGCTCGACCACTTCCCACTCGCCCTGCGTCGACTGCCTCGCCGCCCCCGATCCGTACAAATACAAGTGCCGGAAACCGTCCCTTTCACTCGCCCACAAAAACCGGCCATCCGCAAGAAAGTGCAAAATATGATGCAAATTCACCCAAGCCGAGTCCCGCTCCTCCAACAACATTCGTCCTTTCCCGGTCACCGCGTTAAACGCCAGGAGTTCCAGGTGATCCTGAACCCGGCTCATCCGCTGCACCGCGATCTCCTTCCCGCCCGGCATCCACTGCACCCGCGCAATCAGATTCTCCACCGTCGGCCCCACATCCATCCACCGCGTCTTCCCACCGCGCGCCGCCAACACCCCCAACCGCACCTTCGCGTTCGGCGTCCCGGCCTTCGGAAACCGTTGCGGTTCCGAGACAGCCTGCACCGGACCTGCATCCACATGCGGATGAATCATTTCCGCGCTCACATCAAATTGCAAATACGCAATCTCCCGGCTGTCCGGCGACCACCACCACGCCCGCGTAATCTGCAGTTCCTCCGGATAAACCCAGTCCAGCCTTCCGTTCCACACTGTCGGGCTCCCGTCCATCGTCAACCGCCGTATCTTTCCACCCGCCACTCCCATCGCGTACAAATCGTTGTTAAACCGGTACCCGATCTGAGTTCCATCCGGCGACATTTGCGGATCCTCTTCCGTCTCCGGTGTCGCCGTCAATTGCCGGTGATCCCCCGTCGCCGCATCAATCAGAAACAGGTCCCCTGCCACCGCCAGCAGCACGCTCTTCCCATCTCCCGACCACTGCGGCCGTACCGCCTCCACCCGCCGGTTCTGCCACTGAAATGCCCCCGGCCCCTTCCCCGGCTTCACCTTGCCCTCCAGTTCCGCCAACGTCGCCAACACCCGCGACTCCTTCCGCGCGCACTCATACAAGCGCAGTTTCCGCGCCTCCATGTACAGGAACCTCCCGCCGTCCGGCGACCACACCGGCGCCAATAGATCCGGCCGTTGCGTCGCCGCCGCCGCTGCCAGTGTTACCGGTTTCTTTTCCGCCCCAACCGCCGCCACACACAACATGGCCGCGAAAAACGTTCGCTGTATCGTCACATCCCCGATTGTAACGGGCGTAGCCGCCGTATTCGATACCGCGCATTCTCGTAAACTGTCTCCAGATCCGCGCGCGTTCGCCAATCCGCCAGAATCTTCTCCCGCTCCGCCGTCACCAGTTCCTGAGACAAATCGTTCGGACCAATCAATACATACTCTAAGTTCTCATCCCGCATGTTACGAATCAGCGCGGCATGATATGCCAGAATTCCCTTCGTGTCGTTCGTATAAAACAGCCGCGTCGGACAATGAATCCCAATCCCATGCCGTCCGGTATGCCGTCGCAACGCCGGATCTTCATAGACAAGAAAATTCGCGCTTTCCGCCGTATTCGCACGAATCCAGGCATAAGTCGCCTCCCGGTCGCTTTCCCGCTCCCGGTACTGCGCCGGAATCGCCCCCGCATACAGCCACGCCGCTTTCGAATTCCGCTGCAATGTCCACAGCGCCCCCGCCGCCACCAGCGCCCCAATGATAACTGTCGCTCCCCGCTGCGTCGTCCAAGTTACCTTCAACATATCCCGAAAATGCCGTAACTCCGTCAGCAACCCATCCAACAACAACGGCAGCAACGGAAACACAAACCGCGCCGTCGGCACAAAATTCCAAGCCGTCAATAGCCCCAAGTACAACACCGCCACCACCGCATACGGCCGCAGCCCCTGCCGGACTAGCCCCGCCACCGCGCCAAACACCAGCAACCGCGCGAAGTTCACTTCCCAGAACGAATCCCCGCCATTGAAAAACAGAACCTCGCCCAGGCTCCCCACTAACTCCTGCACGTTCACCTGCAATACCGTCGGCAAAATCCCCCAGTCCATGTTCTCCCGAAAGAACTGCCCATACGAAAGGTAGTAGACGGACCCGCCCTTAACTCCCACCGCCGCATGCGCCGCCGCAAACGCACTCCAACCCACGAAAAACAGCGCGAAAATCGCCGCAAATACCCCCGCCTCCTTCCAACGCTTCTTCAGTAACAGCCACACCACCGCGCCCGCCGGCAGCGCAATCAACGCCGTCCGCGCCAAGTAGGCCAAACCCGCAAACACCGCTGCCCGCCTCGTCCGCCCTTCCTCCAAATCCCGGATCGATGCCACCAACAGGACAGTCGCAAACACTTCCGACAGCGCCGTCCCCGCAAATATCACCGAAAACAAATTCCACCCCAATAACATCACCAGCACCGCATCCCCCCGCCAACGCCATAACTGCCACAACAACACCGGCAGCGGCAGCCACACCAAAAACAGCAGCCCCCATTCCCACTTCACGCCCAACGCCAAATACAGCGGAAACAGCGGCGGATACTTCACCTGCCACGGTTCCCCCGGCAAACTCTCCACCCGCAACCCACGCCCATCGGCAATCGACGCCGCCGTACCCGCATACAGTCCGTCATCGTGAAAATAGCCCAGATGCGGCACTCCGCCCGCCTGCCACAACAGCCACAGCGATGGCAGCAGCGCCGCCAAAGTAATCAGTACTTTCCACATAGAGAGCGAAACTCAGAATAACAGGGTACGCTCATAGGATCATGCAGATTACCTTCCGCGGGGCCGCGCGTACTGTCACCGGCTCCTTGCACGAAATTCAGACCGGTGGCCGCCGCCTCATCCTCGACTGTGGCATGTATCAGGGCCGCCGCTCCGAAGCCGCCGATCGCAACAAACATTTCGCCTTCCCCCCCTCCGAGGTCGACGCTGTCCTCCTCTCCCACGCCCACATCGATCACTCCGGCAACCTCCCCAATCTCACCTCAAAGGGCTACCAGGGCCCCATCTTCACCACCGCCGCCACCCGCGATCTCTGCAACTCCATGCTCCTCGATTCCGCCTTCATCCAGGAAAAGGACGCCGAGTTCCTCAACCGCCGCACCAACCGCCGCCGCCGCGTCATTGAGGAAGCCCCCACCGCCCCCATCGAACCCCTCTACACCGTTAACGACGCCAAATCTGCCCTCACCCAATTCCGCGACATCGAAATGCACGCCCGCACCGAAGTCCTCCCAGGCGTCTTTTCAACCACCCACGAAGCCGGCCACATGCTCGGGTCCACCTTCCTCGAAATCGAACTCGAAGGAAAAACGCTCCTCTTCTCCGGTGACATCGGCCGCAAAAGCCTCCCCATCATCCGCGATCCGGAACTCGCCTGCCTCGCCGACATCCTCATTATGGAAAGTACGTACGGCGACCGCCTCCATCAACCTATCCTCCACGCCAAAGAGAAACTCGCCGCCATCATCAACAACACCGCCGGCCGCGGCGGCAAAATCATTGCACCCGCCTTCGCCGTCGGCCGCACCCAGCAAATCGTCTTGATGATCCACGAGCTCATCAAGGAAGGCAAAATCAACGAAATCCCCGTTTTTGTCGACAGCCCTCTCGCCGTCAACGTCACCGAAGCCTTCCGCGCCCACACCGAGTGCTACGACATCGAAACCAACGCCTTCCTCGACTCCGGCGACGATCCCTTCGGCTTCCGCCGCCTCCGCTACATCCGCGACGTCGAAGAGTCCAAAGCCCTCAACGATGTCCGCGTCCCCTGCTTCATCATCTCCGCCTCCGGCATGGCCGAAGCCGGCCGCGTCCTCCACCATCTCCGCAATAACGTCGGCGATCCCCGCAACACCGTCCTGATCACCGGTTTCCAGGCCGAAAACACCCTCGGCCGCAAACTTCTCGATGGTCAAAAGGAAGTCAACATCTTTGGCGAACCCGTCCGCGTCCGCGCCGAAGTGCAAAAGATCAACGAACTCAGCGGCCACGCCGACCAGCAGGAACTCCTCGCCTGGATGGAGCCCCTCGCCCGCTCCGTCAAGCACGTCTTCCTCGTCCACGGCGAGTATCTCCAGCAGCAAGCGCTCGCCTTAGCCATAAACGAGCGCTACAACCTCGAAGTCACCATTCCCGATCGCGGCGAATCATTTACCCTTTAGCGTACTGGTACGGTTATTCATCGGTTTTAGCCCTGTCGATCTATTGGTCCGCCGCATTGCCCCGGTTAGCCTAATGGAACAGAGCCGGCCAGCATGACGCAGACACTCTACCACTACTCTTACCTCCAGGTCCTCGACTTCCTGACCACCGTCGCCTTCCTCATCAACGGCGTCGACGAAGGCAACCCCATCGTCGCCTGGGCGATCAACACCTTCCCGTCGCCGCTCGCCGGACTGGTCGCCGTAAAGATTGTGGCCCTGGCACTAGGCGTCTACTGCTGGCACAGCGCGAAGGGCCAACTCCTCAGCCGCATCAATATCGGCTTTGCCGTCCTGGTCGCCTGGAACCTGACGACGCTAATTGTGAAAACCGCCCGCTAACCCGGCGCTATTGGCCCGTAATCACCACATCCCGCGTTCGCTCGCCACCCTTCACCCGAAACGTATTCGTCCCAGCTATCAGCCCCAGCCGCACCGTCGCACTAAATAGACCAGGCGATTCTCCATCCAACGACGTAATCGACATCACGCTTCCCCCGCCCTCCACCGCCGTAACATCCGGCACAATTCCCTCCACAGGAACGCCCGCCGCGTCCGTCACCCGAAAGTAAAAAGCGTTCCGTAACTGCCCGTTCCGCCGCCCCGTCTCCGTCAATGCCAACAATGGAATAGCCGCCGCCTCGCCCCCTTTGACGACATACCAATACGGCACCCGAATCTCCGTCTCCGCCCCGATAATCCGCACGAACCCCTCATAAGCCCCCGGCGCCAACCCGCCACCATCGAAAGCCAATCCAACTTCCCCCCTCTGCCCTGCCCTCACCTCCAAAGTATTCACCGCGGCCACCGGCGCATACCCGCCTCCCCGCGGCGCAACTAAGACCGTATATAGTTCTGTCCCGGCACTCAAATTTTCCACTCGCAACAGGGTCTCCGAACTCAACGTCGCCGGCGAAGCCGCCACCCTTGCCCGCAACGACGCGCCCAAATCCAACTGGCCCGCGCCCATCTTCTGTATCGTCGCGCCCGCGCCAACTGTATCCGCCACCGGCGTCGTCGAATTGATCAACAACGAACGGTATTGCGCCACGGTCAGTCCCGGTCGCGCGCCCTTCAGTAGCGCCAGTGACCCCGCCACCAGCGGCGCCGAAAAACTCGTCCCATTCACCAGCGCGAACCCCTCCGCGCTGTACATATCGCCATTCGGATCGAAGCGCTGCGTCGCAACATAGAAACTCCCGCCCACCGCCACCAACTCCGGTTTAATGGCCAGATCCACACTCGGCCCGATCGCCGAAAACGTCGTCATGCGGTCAAACTCCTGTGCCACCGCACTCAACGTAAATCGCAGTGCCACCGCGACTCCGTCCCCGCGCGCCTTCAACAACAATCCGTTCGCGTGGCTGACGCCAAATACCAGTGGCGCCAGTAGCAACAACAGGAAATAGCGCATTACTTAAAGTTCCAACCGGCCCTTGTAACTCATGTCTCGCAACTTGAACTTCTGCCCGATCTCCATCGGCCCCGCTTTGGCCGCAAACTCTATCAACCCCTCGCTTTCGGATAAGTTCTCGAAACGGGGAAATCGAATCGTCGCGATCAAATGGTTGCCATGTTCAGGCATGCTCGCCGCCGTCGCCCGTATTGCCTTCCGGCCCTTCACCACCAATGTCGCTGATTCCACCAACTCCGCTTCAAACCGCCGCGTTCCCTGCACCACCATGCCCGCCGGGAAGCCGGCGACTTCAAACACATACTCCCCCTGATTCCCGCGCAACAACTCCACGGCCTTCGCCGACCCCAGCACGCTCCGCCCATACTGGTGCAGCGCCATCGCCTGGCGCACCGGCAGCGCGCTCGCCCATCGCATCGTCAGATAAATCTCCGTCTGCACCGGCGGCGCGTTGCCATCGTCAATACGCGGCGTCCGGTTCCCGGAGCCCGGCGTTGACGAACCCGGCCAGCCCTTCGGCAACCCCAAGGGTTCCCCAATCTGGGCAAACTCAGAAGCGACGTACGGCCGTCGCGCCGGCGCCGAAAACTTGAACGGCAGCGTCACCGGCCGCGCCCAGGGCGAATCGGTCAAAATTTTATCCACATGCTCATCGGACCAGTCAGGAAAGGACGCCCGTTCCCAATTGCGCGCCGCCAGCGGAGCCAATGCGCCTGCGGCAAAAAAGAATCTGCGTGTCATCGTCACGCACCTTCCGACGCACCCCCACGCTCCCCCGTTCCGATCGTCGGGCATTCCTAACACTTCTTTACAACCCACCCCTCGTTACGGTGTTTTCACGCGGGAAGCGATTGCGGGGCTCAATCGCAAGAAGTGCTTGACGTTCCATGTATATATCACGGCGGCGGGCATTTGATCCCGCATTGGCCGATAATCGCATCGTAAATCGCTCCACTCGCAATTCCTCCCGCCGCCGCATCCTGGACCACCTGAAAGTACTCGTCTTCAGTTAATGCGACCACAGTGAGGCGGGCCCGAATGCTCTGCAAGTAAAGCAACGCTTCATCTCCAGTGACGCGCTTTTTACCGGTCATCGCCGTCAATCCCGCGTAGACCTCCCCCAGACTGTGTACGGCACAGCCAATCTTCGCTCGATTGTGGCCAAGGATGAGTTCGAACCTTCGCTGATAGTGTTCGTGATCCGGTAGAAGGCCGAAATCAGAATCGATGTGTCGACGAAAGCCTTCAAAGACGGTCCCCTCGGCTAGTCTTCGCTCTTTGCTCACGAATCTCACTCATTACCGCATCCGTTTCCGCTGCGGTAATGGATTCTTTCCCGCCAAACACCCAAATTCCATGTTTACCCTTCAATCTCGCGGCAACACGAATCGGCCTCAAAGTGAACGAATCTCCTTCTGCCGATAGCGCCAACTCATCGCCTGCTTCCAATCGGAGCGCATCGCGAAGAGCTTTGGGTATTACAACCTTTCCAGCCTTGTCCAGAGTAAGGGTCGCGTTCATTCCTGGATTGTCACAGTGGGTTACGCCAATGTCAAATGGCATTCCGAAAAGCCATTTTTGCTTTGGCCCGCAAGCGAGACGTCGAGACGAATGGGCCGGGAAAGGCACCGGCCCGCGGCGGTTCCGGTAAGACTGGCGCCAACTAAAGTCCATCAAGCCGCGGAACTCCTCGTAGCGCGGCGCACAAGCCTTGACCGGTTGGCTAATGGCTCCGCCGAAACATCCCCTGCCCGCCGTGCCCGCGAATCAGCCCCTGCTTCGGGCCGCGTCGTCCAATCAAAGCCCACGAAATCTCGAGGCTCGCCATCAACCGGGACGACGCACCCGCAACCACGCCGGGCGCGATGCTGTCGAGCAGAATTGGCGCAGGGTCCCTGAGGAGGTTCGCGGGAAGGAAATGCGAGAACCGCTTTAATCCCCAGCGACGCCCCGGTGATCACCCAAACCGATACGCCGACACCCTGGCCCCCATAACCACATCACTAAAAACCCGCACCCCAACATCCTCCCCAGCCGCCCCCGCCGCCACCATCAAAGGAATCAAATGCTCCTCCCGCGGATGCGCCGCCCGCGCCGATGGCGCCGCCGCCCATTCCCGCAAGAGCAAATCCCGCTGGTCTGGAATTGCCTCAACCGCCGCCGTCAACCACGCATCGAACGCCTCCGACGGCCCCTCCGCCCGAGCCCCGAATCCCCGCAAATTGTGATAACTCATGCCGCTGCCAATGATCCGTACCCCCTCGGCCCGCAGCGCCGCCAAAGCCGCCCCCGCCCGCAAATGCAAGCCCGCATCCAATGACAAATCCAACGACAACTGCACCACCGGCACATCCGCGTCAGGATACATCACCTTCAGCGGAATAAACACGCCATGGTCCCAACCCCGCTCGTCATCCACCCGGCTCTCAAATCCCGCACCGCGAAGCTACTCAGAAACGCGAGAAGCCAACTCCGGCGCACCCGGCGCCGAATACTGTAACTGATAAGTGTGCGGAGGAAATCCCGAGTAGTCGTAGATCAATCCCGGCCGCGCCCCGCCGCTGACTGTAAAGCCGCGCGTCTCCCAATGCCCGGACACAATCAGAATAGCCTTCGGCCGCGGCCCTTCCCCGCACTCCCGCAGCCAATCCCGCATCCGATCCCAGCTATCGGCGGGGCCCATCGTCCACTCCATAAAGAAGCAGGGGCCCCCGCCGTGCGGAATGAAATAGACCGGCTCCACTTACTTCTTAACTTGCGGCGGGCTGATCATGATATGAGCCCCGGCGGTACCGGGATACATCAGCCACGGCTCACTGCCGGATTTAGTCGTCAGACCCGTCGATTCCGGCGTCGCGTAAGGCGTATAAACCACCCACCGCAAATAGGAATCCGCCAGTTCACCTTTCACCGCGTCAAAGCTCGAACCCGTCAAGACGTACAGCATCCGCGGCTCTTTCGGCATCTTCACCTTGCCGTCGTCCACTTCCTTCCAACGCTGCTCATGCCGCGCTTGCCCCTTATACTGCGACGCCAATTCCCTGCCCCGTGCCATGAAAGGGTCCAAATCCTTGTGATAACAAGCGACACTGATCGCCTTCACCGCCGGATCGTCGGCCAGACACACCAGGTCATTCGTACCTTCGCGCAGCGTGACCAACTCGCTCTTCGCGTTATAGCCAAGCACCTTGGCCCCCTCCCGGCGGTCCTTCGGCGCGCCCATGCTCGCCAATGTAACCTGTTCCGCCGGCGCCGCCGGCTGAGCGCTCAAAATGGCTCCGCACGCCAAAAGCGCCCCGCATGTTAATAGCGTCTTTTTCATAAAGTGGAACTCCCCCCAACCCTGCCAGTCAGCTCAATGCGCCGCAGGAACGTCACTCAGATTATAGAGGACCGGCAGCCCGCACTCCAGCGCAATCCGCACTCTTTGATTCCCCCGGCACCCGCAACACCAGGTCGTGATCCTTGACGGCGGTACCACAACCCGGGAACTCGCCCGGGCGTTTCGAACCGATCCTCACGCAACCGTCGTCACCCCCAGCCCACAATTATTGTCGAAAACTCGGCATCACCATGATGCGCGCGACAGCGCCACCACAACCAGGGAGTTCGCCCGCGCCTTTCCAGCCGATCTTCACGCAACCATCGGCGCCCCCAGCCCGACAATTGCGGTCGAACTTCTCGTCCACCCGAAGATCGAAGGGATCGTCAGG
>Ga0105046_10002724_pt1 | contig 27910 bp, 23 predicted proteins | sample MAT03_FD_78385 | JGI IMG/M metagenome (GOLD analysis project Ga0105046, IMG submission 78385) | Freshwater microbial communities from Lake Fryxell liftoff mats and glacier meltwater in Antarctica - MAT-03 (megahit assembly) | ecosystem: Environmental > Aquatic > Freshwater > Ice > Liftoff... | reverse complement strand
GACGACATCTGTTTCATCAAGAGTATGCACACCGACATACCGAACCACTCTCAGGCCTTTATCCAAATGCACACGGGGAGTTTCCAATTTGCGAGGCCATCCATCGGCGCTTGGTCGCTGTATGGACTGGGGACGGAGAATACGAACCTGCCCGGATTCATCACGATCAATCCCCCAGCCGATAACGGCGGTGCGCGCAATTATGGCAGCTCTTTCCTGCCGGCGATTTTCCAAGGCACGAAGATCGGCACGAATCAAATACCTGGTTTTTATGCAGCCTTTCTCGGAATCGATCAAGAGCCAGGACCGCCACTGAAAAACATGGAGAACCGGTTGCTCTCGACCGTCGAGCAGCGTAAGCAGCTCGACTTGATTCGCGACTTGAATGCCCGCAAGCTCGAGCGAGATGCCGTTCATCCGGAAATCGAAGGAGCCATCGAGTCGTTTGAACTCGCCTTTCGAATGCAGGACGAGATTCCGAGTTTGCTCGACCTGAGCGCCGAATCGGATGCGATGTTAAAGCTATACGGCGTTGGAGCAGGGCTGGCTACGGATCGCTTCGGCCGCCAATGTCTGCTTGCCCGTCGAATGGCTGAAGTGGGCGTGCGATTCATCGAGATCACTTCGCCGGTCGGTTGGGATCACCATTTCATGCTCAAGGATAAACTAGATGAAAGTTGTCGTGCTACGGACCAGCCGATCGCCGCACTCCTGACCGATCTCAAAACTCGCGGGATGCTCGACGACACGCTGGTGATTTGGGCGGGTGAGTTTGGTCGCACACCAGACGCACAGAGTGGGACAGGACGTGACCACAATAACAAAGGGTATACGATTTGGATGGCAGGTGGTGGAGTCAAGCCAGGACTAAGTTATGGGGCGACGGACGAGTACGGTTCTCAAGCGGTGGAGAATCCGGTCCATATACATGATTGGCATGCAACCATCTTGCACCTGCTTGGGCTCGACCATAAGCGGCTAACATTCAATTACGCTGGCCGCGACTTCCGCCTTACTGACGTTTATGGTCAAGTCGTCAATGGGATCGTTGCTTGACATGCTTGGGCGATGTCGGATCTCCACGTGCGTCGAGAACGATGGGACTTGAGCGATTGACGTGATCACGGTGCGCGTGCTTGGCAACGGTTGCATGCGGTGAGAGCGGTCGACCAGTCTGCAATCCGCGAGCCATTGATCTTATGGTTTGAAGTGACCAATAAGATCTTTTTCACGCTGGAAAGTTTCACCCGCCGGATCAATCATCGCTGCTGGTCAAATCTTCGCCGGCGGTCAAATCTTCAATGGCGGTCAAATCTTCGCCGGCGGTCAAATCTTCGCCGGCGGTCGTGTCTTTAATGGCGATAGCTGCGCCGATCACCACATCGGACTCGATCGCTTCGGCGTTTTCTTCAGGTGGTACGCGAACGACAGCGATCAGGCTGTCACCTTCGTCAACATTCATGATCCGTACGCCTTGCGTATTACGGCCGATGATGTTGATGTCATCTGCCGCGATCCGCTGGATCTTTCCTTTCGCGGTCATCATGAAGATCTCGTCGCCCGTCGTCACTCGAGCGATTGAAATGACCTTGCCATTCCTGGCGCTGGTTCGAATGTCTCTTACACCCTTACCGCCGCGACGCTGAGTTCGATAGCGCGCAGAACTTGAAGGCGAGTCGTCGGCTGGCTCGTCGGCGACTTCTGCGACTGGTTCGATGGGGCTGACGCCTTCTTCATCGTCTGGCGCAGGTGGTCCTTCGACAACTGCGTTGGGGCCGAAGAAGGTTCGCTTACCGAAACCTTTCTCGCAGACGGTCAGCAGCGTCGCGTCCGGGTCGGCAACGACCATTCCCACGACGCTGTCGCCTTTGGAGAGTCGAATCCCTTTAACGCCTGATGTATTGCGTCCCATCGGTCGCGCGTCGCTTTCGTTAAACCGAATCGCCATGCCACTGCTGGTTACCAAGACGACTTCGTTATCGGGTCCAACGACTGCGGCATCGATTAGCGCATCACCTTCACGAAGTTTAATCGCGATGATGCCGCCTTTCTTCGGACGACTGTATTGTTCAAGCGGCGTTTTCTTTACTAGCCCATCATTGGTCGCCATCATGACAAAGTGACCGGGTTGGTTGAAGTCGCGAACCGCGAGGCACTGTGCAATCTGTTCCCCTTCTTCGAGGTTAAGCAGATTCACGATCGCTCGACCTTTGCTTTCACGTCCTAGTTGCGGCAAGTCATAGACCTTTTGCCAACGCACTTTGCCTGAGGTTGTGAGGAACAACAGGTAAGCGTGTGTGCTGGCGACAAAGAGGTGCTGAATCGGATCTTCTTCATCCGTCTTCGCTCCCTTCATGCCTTTGCCACCCCGGCGCTGCGTGTTGTAAACGCTTGACGGAGTTCGTTTGATGTAACCGCGATGGCTGATCGATACGACCATCGTCTCTTCGGTGATCAGATCTTCGAGGTCGATGTTTCCGACTTCTTCAAAGCTGATTTGCGTACGACGCGCGTCGCCGAATCGGCGTTTGATCTCTTCCAAGTCTTCGCGAATGATGCCATAGACTCGAGTTTGGTCGGCAAGGATATCGAGGTAATCGATGATTTCAGCCAGCAACTGGGCATGTTCATCGGACAGCTTTTCCTGTTCGAGGTTGACCAATTGGCCGAGCGTCATGCGCAAAATTGCGTCGGCTTGAACACTGGTCAGCGTAAAGCTTTCGGCAGCCCCGCGTTCGGAAACGAATTGGCTAAAACCGCTGTCGCCCAACGCTCGTTGCATCAACGACGAGGGGCACTGAATCGCCATGATGCCGACTTTGGCTTCGGCTTGCGTGCGACTGGCGCGAATCGTTCGAATGATTGCGTCGATGTTCGCAAGAGCGAGAAGCAAGCCTTCAACGGTGTGCTTGCGACGACGAGCCCGAGCGAGCAGGAACGTGGTTCGGCGGCGAATCACGGTGACGCGGTGGCGAATGAACTCCTGCAACATCTCCTTGATCGTCAACTCACGCGGCTTGCCATCGACAAGCGCAAGCAAGATCACTGAGAACGTATCTTGCAGCGGTGAGAACTGGTAAAGCTGGTTGAGAATGACATCGGGATCGCCGTCCCGCTTGAGCTCGATCACCAACCGTACGGGTTCGTGCAAATCGCTTTCGTCGCGAATCGCCGAGATGCCTTTGATCCGTTCTTCGTTGACCAAGGCTGCGATGCGTTCGATCACGCGGTCTCGGTACTGTTGGTAAGGGATCTCGGTGACAACGATCCGACTGCGGTTGCCCTTCATCTCTTCGATCGCGCATTTCGCACGAACGACGATGGTGCTGCGACCGGTCTTGTAGCCGCGACGAATTCCGGCGCGACCGCAAATGATTCCGCCGGTTGGGAAGTCCGGGCCTGGAATGATTTCCATCAGTTCTTCGAGCGAAACGTCTGGATCATCGACTAGGCGAATCAACGCATTGCAGACTTCGGTTGGATTATGCGGTGGAATGCTGGTTGCCATTCCTACCGCGATACCGCTTGTGCCGTTGATCAACAGGTTGGGAAACCGGCTGGGCAGCACGGTTGGTTCGGTGCGAACTTCGTCGTAAGTCGGGATGTAGTCGACCGTATCGAGCTTTAAATCGTCCAGCATCATCGATGCGACGGGGCTGAGGCGGGCTTCCGTATATCGCATTGCAGCGGGGGGCAAGCCCGCAACACTGCCGAAGTTACCCTGCTTATCGATCAACAGGCTTCGCATGTTCCATTCTTGAGCCATGCGGACGAGCGTCGGGTAGATGACCGATTCGCCGTGAGGGTGATAATTTCCCGACGTATCGCCTGAGATCTTTGCGCATTTGACGCGTTTTGCCCCAGGACCGAGATTCAAGTCGTTCATGGCGACAAGAATTCGCCGCTGGCTGGGCTTCAGACCGTCTCGAACGTCCGGAAGCGCACGGCTGACGATGACGCTCATCGCGTAGGTCAGGTAGCTTTGTCGAAGCTCATCCTCGATCGGCAGGTCGATCATCCGCAGGGCACCGGCACCACGATAACCAAATCGGTTGCCTGCTCCCGGGTCGCCGTTCCCTAACGACCCGTCGCCAGGTGGCAGGTCCCCAGCGCCGGGGATGTTTCCATTACCAGAATTACCGTTATTGTTTCCGTCGGAAGACAATTGTCGTTTGCCTGAACAAGAGGGCCGAAAGCAGGGGATAGGATCGCGTTGTCGCGAGGAGTAGATTCTAGCGTTTGAGACCGCGTTTCACAACCGCCCAACCAGGTCGCCCAAAGTTCGCAAATCACTATTTGGCAAGCACTTACGGCCTGACTTGGAGCGACGCCTAATCTTCTTTAACGGACCTCACGACCATGTCAGCAAAGATCACTAGCATTCAGGTTGGGCGTATTCGCACCGAAGGCGATGAGGCTTCCAAGAATTCGATGCGTTTGCGATGGACCACCGGTTTTTACAAGTTTCCAGTACCGGGTCCCGTTCGCGTTCATTTTCTTGGAATCGATGGTGACGAAATCGCAGATTCGAGATACCACGGAGGCGTCAACAAAGCAGTTCTCGCGTATTCGGCAGCTCATTATCCCGTTTGGAACGACGAACTTGAATCAGCCGATTTCAGTGATCCGGATAGTAACGAATGCGGTCGCGACGCATTCGGGTGCGGAGCTTTCGCTGAGAATTTGACGATCGCGGAGCAAACGGAAGGCAATGTCTGCATCGGTGACCGGTTTCGCGTTGGTGATCGCGAAGACGCAGTTGTTCTGGAGGTCAGTCAACCTCGTGAGCCATGTTGGAAGATATCGCGTCGCTGGAAGCATAAGACGCTCACAAAACGCGTCGCACAAACCGGTCGAACAGGTTGGTACCTTCGCGTCTTGCGTGAAGGGATGGTCAACGTTGGCGATGGTCTCACGATGCTTCAGCGTCCCCATCCAAGTTGGACGATCGAGCGAGCGAGCCACATCTTGTTCGGAAAAGAAGTCGATCGTTTCGCGGTAGCCGAGTTGATGGAGATGCCCGAGTTGTCACCGGAATGGAAAAAGTCGCTCTCGTGATTTGTTTTTGAGGCGGCGGCGACTGACGGTTCACGTTTTGGCGATCGTTGTTAGAATAAGTCTCCGTCGCAGCATTCGGTGCACCGGCATTGAAGCATTTCGTGGGTCTAATCCGTAGGTTTTGATGACAACTGTGCAACGCACTGGGACCGGCGGTCCTGGAATCGCAAAACCTGCGAATGACATCGAACCAGAGGCCGCGACCTCGACAAACGTCGCGATTCCTTCGGTTTGGAACGTTCCTAATTGCTTGACGACGATCCGATTCTTTCTTGCGATTGCGGTCGTTGTGATGGTCGATCGATCGATGTACTACAGCGCGATGATCACGTTCCTAATTGCGGCTAGCACGGATTGGATGGACGGATATTACGCTAGAAAGTATGGGCAGGTGACGAAGTTCGGTCGTATCTTCGATCCGTTTGTCGACAAGATCATCATTTGTGGGGCATTCATCGCGTTGGTCTCAGTAGAAAAGGCACAGGTTCCGGCTTGGATGGCGATCGTCGTTGTCGCTCGCGAGCTGTTGGTGACTAGCCTTCGCGGTATCATCGAGGGATCGGGCATCAATTTTTCAGCGAGTTTGCTAGGTAAGTGGAAAATGGTCTTTCAGTGCGTTGCGGTGGTTGCGGTCTTGATGTGCCTCGTTGTCGCTTCGCCCAGCGCTGCGCTACAGTGGATCCGAGTGTCATCGCTTTGGGTGGCGATGGGCCTTACGGTTTATTCTGGAATCGACTACGTCATTGCAGCGACCCGCGTCTTGGGTGCCAATGAAGGTACCGCTTGATGTTTGAATCGTTTGAGAATGTTTTGGACGCCTTCTTTATTTGTGTCTTGATCGCTTCCGTCATTGCCTGGATTTGGCTCGCTCAAACACGCATTGCGAAGCGTTTACCACTGGTTGAACCGGAGGGCCGACGACGTCCTTTTTGGACATTTGCGGAGTTCTTTGTCTGCTTTGGACTTTTCATCGTTTGCACTGGTGCGGCCCAGTCGTTCGGTCAGCGATGGATGTCTCCCGAAACGACCGAACGATTGGAAGCGGGCACCTTTTCGATGGCGGAGCTTCCGGCAAGTGACATGACTCGAATCATCTTGATGAGCAGTCTAGCTAGCGCCCTAGCGATGACCAGCGTGATGGTTTGGATGAACTTCACCAACGTTCGCCAACTTAAACTCTACGGAATTTTGCCAAACTGGGACGACGTAAAGCTTGGTGCAAAAACTTCTTTTCTCGTCTTGCCACCCGTACTTTTGATTAGCACTGTGATCGATAGCCTCATCAAGTATGAACATCCCGTGCTCGATACGATCGGTCTTGAGCCGACTGGCTGGTCGCTGTTCATGCTTGCCGTAACGACTATTTTGTGGACTCCTATGTTTGAAGAGTTTACCTTTCGCGTTCTGCTTCAAGGGGGTGCCGAACAATTCACTCGGCGATTGGCGGCCAATGCTCAAAAAGAACCACCGGTCCCCCAACGCGATGTTGACTACATCAACCCCGAAGAGGTAACGACGTGGTCCTGGTGGCCCGTCGTCATGAGCAGCGGTACGTTTGCAGTGCTACACCTCGGCCAAGGTGGTGCGGCCGTGCCACTGTTCTTTCTTGCCATAGCGCTAGGTTACCTCTATCGCCAAACCGGTAGGCTAGGACCAAGCCTGGTGGTGCATCTCGCTCTTAATGCATTCACCATGATCGTCGCTACCATGAACATGTTTCTCGGTGAAAAGTAACTTGCCCAAGACAATCCAACTCACGCACAACGGCAACGCGTTTTTTGTTACCGTGGACGATCGAATCGAACTGTGGTCAACGCCCGAATTACATTCCAGAGCGCTAACCAGCGACGATTTTGCGACCGTCGTCTACGATTCACTAATGCGTCCGATCGACTATCCGCCGGTGGCCAGTGGCGTCGTTCCCGGTGACATCGTCGCGATTGTGATCGATAGTGAACTGCCCTGTCCCGATGGTGCTCTCAAGGGCGTACTGCGAGCTTTATCCGGGCTCGAATTGTCGCGAATCGACGTTGTGATTTCGGAATCAGCAAACGAGGACACTCGCGCTGCGATTCGCCGTTCGTTGCCTAGCGATGTTGAATTGACCATTCACAGTGGCAAGTCTCGCGACGACCTCCGATATCTCGCCGCCAACGAGGCGGCCGACCCGATTTATCTCAATCGCCGGATCGTTGACGCTGACCTTGTTATCCCCGTCTTCGCTGCACGACAAACTGATCCGCTGACGACTAGTTCGGGCTTCTGCCCCGTGTTCCCTTCGCTAGCGGATTATCGATCCCAGGGACGAGCACGTATCAACGCGACCGAAATCACAACCTCAACCAATGGCCGTCGTGGAGCGGGAGATGACGAGGCGTCGCGAGTCGGTTGGTTGCTCGGCTTGCAGTGGATGGTTTCGGTTGACGTCACCGCCGATGGAAAGCCTGGCGCCGTTTGCGTTGGTACAAGCGACACACTTGCAGCACGTTCACTTAAATCCCAGAGCGAAATCGAACTGCCCGCAGCGGCTGACGTCGTCATTGCCACTGTCGAAGGTGGCCCTCAACAACACTCCCTCGTAAACCTGCTTCGCGCGGCGTTAGTCGCACGCGGACATGCGTCAATCGACGCGTCGATCGTGTTGATCACCGACCTTGATGAGCTAGGCAGCTTGGACGAGTTCGCAGGTGAATCATATGATGAAGACGATTCCGATGATTCCGAATTTATCGAAGATGGTGAGCGTGAGCCCAATCAAGCGCCCGTCAAAGAAGAAGTCATCTTGTCGCCGATCGATTATGCAAGACAGATGTTGAGCATTCTGATCAACGACATGGACTCATCGCGCCGCTATTTGCTACTTGCCAACTGTTCCGAGGAAGACGCGGAAGCGTTTGGGTTTGGGTCATTGAAAGATGCCAATACTCTCTCACGATTGATCGATGGACACGAATCGTGCATCGTCATCCGGCACTCGCAATTGGTGTCTCCGCGCGTGTGAGAAAGTTTTCGATTTTCGGGCATCGCTAATGAATTCCTGGCTCGGCTCCTGGACTTCGGCCTGCGAGAAAATCAAAATCGCAACCTTGGTCTGCTTGTTGAACGTGCTTGGAATAGATCTGGCCATATCCACGGTCGAACTTTTCTTCGGGAGCGATCCAAACCGCTCGGCGCGCGGCAAGTTCTTCGTCTTCAACATGCAAATGGATCTTGCGTGCCGCGACGTCAATCTCAATCTCGTCGCCGTCTCGCACGAAAGCCAACGGACCACCGACAAAACTCTCCGGTGCAACATGGAGAATACAAGTTCCGTAACTTGTCCCGCTCATCCTTGCGTCGGAGATTCGCACCATGTCACGCACGCCCTCACGAAGAAGTTTCTTGGGTATCGGTAACATGCCCCATTCCGGGAAACCAGGCGCACCAATTGGCCCCGCATGTTGAAGCACGATGACCGAGTCTGCGGTCACCGGCAATTCAGGGTCGTCCAACCTCGCTTTTAAGTCGGGGTAATCCTTGAAGACGATCGCTCGACCACGATGTTTTGCGAGTCTTGGGTCGGCTCCAAGCGGCTTGATCACGCAACCATTGGGCGCGAGGTTACCGCGAAGCACGCACGTCCCGCCACCGACGGAAACGGGCTTGTCCAGCGACCGAATCACCTCCCGATCGATCACCTCAGCAAAGGCGATCTGGTCGCCGAGAGTCTTTCCGGAAATCGTCTTGCAGTGAGTATAAATCAAGGTGCCAAGTTCTTTTAGCAGCGCCGGTAAGCCACCCGCGTTAAAAAAGTCTTCCATCAAGAATCGGCCGCCGGGCCGCAAGTCACCGAGCACTGGCGTGAGCCGCGATCGAGCGTCGATGTCGTCAAGGGTCAGCGGAATGCCCGCGCGCCCGGCGAGCGCGATGAGGTGGACGATGGCATTGGTACTGCCACCGATTGCCAACGCGGTCGTGACGCCGTTCATCATCGATGGATGAGTCACAATCATGGACGGCTTCAAATTCTCCCAGGCCATCTCGACGGCGCGTCTTCCGGTTTGAACCGCAAGACGGCTGTGATCGGCGACGACCGAAGGCGTCGCAGCGGCCCCCACAAGCGTGAACCCCATCGCCTCGGCAACACAAGCCATCGTGCTTGCCGTTCCCATCGTCATGCAAGTTCCTGCTGACCTTGCGATGCAGTTCTCAATCTGTGTCCAATCGGCATCGCAAAGAAGCCCGGCTCCTCGTTGGTCCCAGTATTTCCAGGAGTCACTTCCACTGCCCAGCGTAACATCTTTCCAGCGCGCTTTTAGCATCGGTCCCGCGGGCAAGAAAACTGATGGCACGTCAGCGCTGATCGCGCCCATCAACATCGCAGGCACTGTTTTATCGCAACCGCCCATTAGCACCGCAGCGTCGATCGGATGGCAACGAAGCACTTCTTCAACTTCCATCGCTAACAGATTCCGGTACATCATCGTCGTTGGCTTCATCAACATCTCACCGAGCGACATCACCGGCACTTCGACCGGGAAACCGCCAGATTGCAAAATGCCTCGACGCACCTCCGCAGCTCGCTCTCGAAAGTGCGAATGGCAAGTATTCAATTCGCTCCAGGTATTGAGAATCGCAACGACAGGTCGATCGCGATAATCGATGTCATCAAAACCCATCCCCTTTAGTCGCGAACGATGACCGAATGATCGCAGGTCATCGGGCGCAAACCATCGCGAGGATCGTAGCTTCGCGGGGTCACGGTTTTCAATAGGTAACGAAGATGGGGAGGCAGGATCGAGAGGCAAGTTCATCGGCTCAGTTCTTGAAACAATTGATTAAACATACGACGGTTTGAAGAGCGACACTCACGACAGCGAGCCATGATGTCACTCCCATTGGGCTGTTCCATGAGGAACGCCAGTAACTCCAGCATCCGCGGATCTTCGGGGATTTCATGGCGTCCCGGCGTAGACAACAGGCAAAGCTTTGACTCGACTTCACGAAGCGTTCGGTAGTTCGTGATCAAGGCCGTTGCCATGGCTGCATCGATCAAGCCTGCATCGGCGAAACGTTGAAGCGAATCGGTGGTACCGGGGCAGAGCAATCTTGGATATTCAGCGGCGTATCGCAATTGCAACGCCTGCGTGATCGACTCGACATCTGCGCTACCGCCGGCCGCTCGCTTCAAATTGTCATCACCAGCGCTGTGCTCTAGCGCTATTCTCTGATCGCGAATCTGAGTCGCGATCAACGGGTACCATTCGGTCGCGGTAAGCAACTCGACCACCATGTCGTCAATCAGGCGACGTGTCGCGGGTGTCCCGGAAATCGCACGAGCTTTGCACAGCGCCAAACGCTGGGCAAGAGTCGCCTCACCGCGGCGAAAGTATGCACGCAACCCATCGACTGACATCGCCGCTAGTGGTGATGAATGAGAGAGCGTCAAGCTGGTGCACAAGTTGTACAACCCTGTTCCTTCGGACGAGCCGTTCACGCGGCTGGAAACCTGCTGCGAAAGTTCCGTGAAGAAATTTGCAGCCGTTGTTGTTCTCCGGTGGCCACCCACGCGACGATGCGTGTTTCCGTCCCCGGTGTAGAGGAACAGAACGTCAAGGTCGCTGCGATAGTTTGGTTCTCGCGCCCCCAGTTTTCCCAACCCCAGCATCACGAGTTCAATCTCTTTGCCATTCTGGTCGCGTGGATCCCCATATCGTTCGCATAGTTCACGGGTCGCGTCTTCGGCAATTCGCCGCAACGCGCACTCAGCCGTCGATGCGAGCGCCGCATGAGTCGCTTCGAGCGATTCCTTGCCGAGCACATCGCGCACGCCGATTTCGAGAATCGATGCATTCTTGAAGCTCGCAATGACCGTATCCACGTTTGCGGCGCTGCGGCAAAGCTCAGTCGATGACGCTTCAAGCCATCGCTCCGTGGGTAAACGATTCAATAGCAACGAGTCGACCAGTTCGTCGATCATGCCAGGATTGTGAATCAGAATTCGCGCCAAATAGGGACTGCATGCGCAAAGTCGAACGACAAGGTGCATCGCCGGCGGGGTGGCGCGAAAGAGCTCCCACAGGACAGCCTTTCCACCTAGTGAATTGCTCACTTCAACCAACGTAGAAAGCGTCGCGTGAGGGTCTGGCGTTCGGCCGATCTCAGTCAATAGTGGAGCTGCGATGGACGCGAGGTGATGGCGGCATTTGCGGCTCGACAAAAACGGCACCGGTTCATCGGCTAGTTTCTGAAGGTCGGCCATCGCCAGCGCGACGTCGTGAAGACGATGACGGCTGATCGCGGTATTGATCAGCGACTCATCAGGATCTGGATCAAGCATCAATTCCGTTTCGATAGGAACCGATTCGGAATTCTTCAACGCATCGTCTAGCAAGGCACGAATCGCCGCTCGATTCAACTGCAACGCGGTCGTAATCGAGTCATGCAGCCGCTCGGCATTTCCACGTCCTTGATCGTCCTTCAAGCCAAGCTGCCAAGCGATCCTCTCCCGCTGCTGAACCGGCATGGAAAGCGGATCCTCGCAGTCCGCAAAATTTGAATTAGAACTTTCGACTTGGCAGCAATGAAGATATCGATTCAGCAAATCACGGTGATCGGTCAGCAAGGTTGCTTCTTGCAATGACAAGCATTTGCATGTTTGCAATGCGTTGATCGCTTCGGTCGTCGATCGTACACGGAGTTGGACTAGCTCAACGCCATTGATCAGTTGTAACAATCCGATGATCGAATCAATATCATCGAGGCTACCGGGACCGGAGACGACTTCGATCCGATCATGCTTCGATTCTGACGCGTTTTCGTTGGAACTGCGCAAAGACGGCTCCGAACGGCGGGCAATCTTTCTGGCGAGAGTATGGATCCCTTCGACATCGGCTGGTTCGAGGTAGCGACGATACACCCAAGGCTCCATCAAAGCCAGAAACTCACGGCCGAGCGAAACGTCTCCGGCGACACAACGACTTTTGACATAAAGTAATCGTTCCCAGGTCCGGCCCATCAATTGGTAATGACGATGCGCTGCGGTCGTCGTCAGCGCCAGCGAACCTGCATCGGTGCGCGGGCGGTGCGAGGAAGCGATATCGTAGATCCCGGCACCATAAACAGAATTCGTGCTCACTAAAACGTCATGCAACGGCAACTCGTCCTGCCCAAGTGCATCGTTTTGTTCGATTTGTTTATCGATACCTATTTCGTCAAGACTTTTTGTTCTTCCGAGAAGACGAAGCACCCCGTGAGCGAGTCGATCAAAAAATTCATCGGCAGGAAGATTGATATAACCATCGGTCGGTTCACAAAGATCGCGTAGGAAAACGAGATCGAGTGATGTGTCGTAGTTCAACTCGCCGCCGCCAAGCGACCCAAGCCCAATGACTGCGAATCGCCCAGGTAGGCCATTTGGCCTTCTGGGTTCGCCATATCGCATCACCAGTTCAGCCCGAATGAACTGAGTTGCGGATTCGATGATCGCGTCGGCAAGAACCGTTAACTGGTGTGAAACGCGGGCCGGCGGTACGTGATTGACGAACTCCGAAAAGGCGATGCGAAGTCGTTCGCGGTGAAAAACCGAACGAAGAACTCTCATGGCGGCGTCGCGATGATCGCCGTGAGCGGCAAGGGCTTCAAGTTCGACGACAATCTCATCAACAAGGGTATCGCGTGACGCCTCTTGGCCGTCGCTGGCGCGAATCAAGTCAAATGACTCGGGGTCTTTAACCAACCAATTCGATACGCGTTCACCGGCGCTGAGCAGCTTGAGCAGTGCCGGCAATGCGTTGTCGTCGCGTTCAAACAACGCCAGCAAAGCGATCGGGCTTCGTGATGCCGAAATGAATCGCTGCAACGCCTTGAGCGCGAACGCGGGGTCGCTCGACTTGGGAAGCCAAATGTCCAATCGCGAGCGAAGTCGGCGGCGCAAGTCGACTGGAACCGGCGTCGAAGCAATTTCCGCAAGCGCTGCTCGCGAATCCTGATCATCCCCAAGGCCAACCGCTGCTAATAGCTCGCCATCAAGATCGTCATCCATCCGGTCCATCGACTCCGCAATCAAGTTCATGCACGCTGCCGCCTAGAAGATTCCAAGTATATCGCAATCTCCGGTGTCATGCGGCGTCTAGCCAATTTCTTGACTGCGGTCTTCTCGACTCCAGGTGAAAAATCCCTCTTGGCTCCAGGCGAAAGCGGACCCATACAGCCGATTCGCTGCTTCATCTCTGCAACAAGAAGATTAGTAGACCCACCAACGTCATGCTGACCGCCGCCAGAGTGCCAACGATCACGAACCGTCGCTGGGTCAACTTGCTCTTCTTCGCTCCGATGGTCGCATCACCCGCCAATGCAGCCGGTGCCACCGGCGTCTGGGCTGGCGCCGGATTCAGGGTAGCGGCGGTGACCGGCGCGAGTGAATCGAGCGGCTTGCTTCCGCCGAACTCAACCAATGCTTCACTGGCGCTTCGCCATTGCGCCCATCCATCGCGCCAGACCAGCGACGTCGGCGTGACGCGAGCCTCGCTGATCCAACTTCGAAGCATTTCACCGGTCGCCGGACCATATTGCCCGCCACTGGGAGGGCGGACGTACCAAGTCGCACTGGCATCGTCGAGCAAAGACGGCCGGGCTTTCTCACCCATCGACGGTTTCGTAACTGCATCCCGGAGGGCGACGTTTGCGGCTACCGATCCACCAGCAGGCTCCGAACTATGCGGAGGCGAAACGACGCTTTCACCATCATCGTCAAACTCCATCTCATCAACCGTTTCGCGGTTGCCCTCGTCAATAGGTATCGAAAACGCGGTGTCGTTGCTAGGAATTCTGAACCGAGCACAACACTGAGGGCAAACGCCGCGTTTCCCAGCCAAATCCGCCTTGATGTTGAGCGGTTTTTGACAGACATGGCAGGCGAATCGGATGCCCATAGCGTTACGGCTCATACGGTCGAAAAGGGAAGGGAACCGGAAAAGAGAACTCTCTCAAGATAATCGAAGCCCCTGCAAGCAGGAAACAATGGTTCGCCAAGAACGGCATCTCGACTCACTTTTTTTGGGGCCGTCCCGAAATGGCGTAAGAGATCCGCACTATCGACGACGCACTCATCGACCGGATTTCGTGTTGTTTCTGTTGCCGAGCTTCCAAAAACTTGGATATTCTTTGTGGAAGTCAACTGCAAATACGTCCGTTTTCTCTGCACTGCTATATTCTCTTTTTCATTTTTTAGTTTCATATGGAATTGCATTTGCGATCGGAGTTTGAGTGATACCTTGAAGAACCTCCTCCGTCCGCGAGTTTAGAATAGTCCTTCCGTTCCTTCTTCAATCTAATTTTCGGATCAACCTCATGAAGACTCGTCGTCAATTCTTACAGACATCTGCTGTCATCGGCGCTCCGTTGTTCATTAGCGCCTCTGCTTTTTCCGCCGACGCCACAAGCAATCGGATCAACGTTGCCTTTATCGGCACCGGCAATCAAGGAATGGGACTGTTGAAGCGTTTTTTGGACACGGACCTCGGTAATGTGCTTGCCGTGTGCGATGTCAATCAAGGCAGCTATGGATACAAAGAACCGGATCATTTCTACGGACGCGAGCCGGCAAAACAATTGGTTGAAGCGGTTTCGTCGAAGAAATCGAAAAGCGGCAAGGCAGCGGTCTGTGATGCGTATTCTGACTATCGTGAAGTCCTTTCGCGAAATGACATCGATGCGGTTGTGATCGTTGTCCCAGATCATTGGCACCGAGCGATCTCCGTGATGGCATTGGAAGCTGGCAAGGACGTCTATTGCGAAAAACCGCTGACGTTTTCCGTTGCCGACGGCCGTTCGATGATCGAAGCGGTACGAAAGAACAACCGCGTTTTCCAAACGGGAAGCCATGAGCGATCCAATCCCGAAAGCATGTTCGTCTGTGAAGCGGCGAAAGCGGGCAAGATCGGACAGCTAAAAAAGATCATCACGAAGGTCGGTTACAACAACAAACTTGGACCAGGGCCAGGATGGTCGGAAATGCCAATTCCAAAAACGTTCGACTATCAAACATGGCTCGGCCCCGCGCATCAACAACCTTATCACGAAGACCGATGCCTGTATCGCTTTCGATTTAATTACGACTATTCCGGTGGCCAGATCACGAACTTCGGCGCCCACTGCAACGATATGGCGCACTGGGGAATGGGACTCGATATCGGCGGACCGACGGAGATCGAATGCCTTCAAGCAAAATTCCTTCCCGCAGGTAGTCTTTTCGACACGGCAACCGAAACGCGGTTCCGCTGCGTTTATGAAAATGGTGTTGAATTGATTTGCGAAAGCGGCCCCGAACAGGTTCAAACTCGCTTCGAAGGAACCGATGGCTGGCTTCAAACTGGCTATAGGGGAACGACCGCTTCCGACCCAAGTCTTTTGGTGGGATGCCCAAAGAAACCTTCGGGCGTGAACGATCCACACTCGGCTCATTTGGCTAACTTCATCGACTGTGTGAAGACTCGTCGCGAACCACGAGCACCCGTTGAAGTCGGCCATTCTTCGGCAGTGCTCTGCCACATCGCCAACGCCGTGATTCGCATGTTCCCTGAAACCGGGCCTGGTACGATTGCGAAATGGAATGCGAAAACAGAAGCCTTTACCAACAACGATGCAGCTAACCGAATGCTGGTCCGTGATGGTAGCACACGATGAAGCCGCTGAATTGGAATTCAACCGAGTTGACTCAAGGCTGGCAGCGCGGCAGTCAAGCGTTCTATTGGGGACTCGGTTTCCAGGAAGACGATTTTCAAAAAGCACAAGTCGGCATCGGTACGCCGTTGCTTGAAGGCAACCTTTGCAATGTGCATGCGTATCGCCTGGCAGGCTTGCTACGTGACAGTTGCATCGAGGCAGGGCTGGTCGCGTTTCCGTTTGGCGTGAGTTCCGTGAGCGACAACTTGGTTCAAGGGCAACCGGGCGGCTCGGCGTCGTTAATATCACGAAGTATGATTGCCAACGGATGTGAGATGGTTTGTAGTGCCCATCGATACGATGCGGTTATCGGGCTACATCATTGCGACAAGAATGGCCCCGGCTTCGCGTTGGCACTTGCTCGCTTGAATTATCCAGGCCTGATCGTCAGCGGTGGCTCCATTTTGCCCGGTTGCCACAACGGGAAACCGACTTCGATCCTCGACGTCTACGCGGCACAAGCCGAATACAACGCGGGAAAGATGAGCCGCGAGGAGTCAGAAGAAATTATTCGAACGGGGTGCCCTGGTCCAGGTGGCTGTGGGATCGCCGCTTCGTTCAATACCTGGGGCATCGCATTGGAGGCGATGGGATTGAGTCTGATCAATACTTCGTCATCCCTGGCTACGGATGAATCCAAACTGGCCGATTGCAGGCGGGTGGGGATCGCCATTCGCAAGCTCTTGGAAATGAACCTCCGGCCTCTCGACATTCTTTCCAAGCGTTCACTATACAATGCGATGGTCACGATCGCGGCAATCGGTGGCTCCACAAACGGTGTCTTGCATTTGTTGGCGTTAGCCCGGGAAGCCAAGGTTGAATTCGGTTTGTCGGATGTGCAACGCATTTGTCGATCAACGCCTGTTTGCTGTAACTTTGCTCCGCGCGGATCGGGAACGATGTTCGATCTCCATCAAGCCGGCGGAACCGGTCGCCTATTGAAGATGTTGCTGAAGTCCAATCTGCTCGATGGTCAATGCATGACAGTCAGCGGTATGACGCTTGAGGAAAGCCTCGAGTTGCTCAATCCTATTGAAGAGGATGGACGGTTGATCGCAACACCGGCTAAACCCTTTAAGCCTTACGCCGATATTCAAGTTTGCTTTGGCAACTTGGCTCCCGATGGAATTGTGTTCAAGGTAACTTCGGAATCACAGCGAGTTTTTCGAGGACAAGCGATCTGTTTTCAAACGGCTCGCGATGTCGCGGACGCGGCGGTCCAGGGGCGAATAAAGCCTGGCCATATCGTTGTGCTCCGTGGGCTTGGTCCAGTGGCATGTGCGATGCCCGAGATTCATATCGCAGCGGCGGCCTTGTCTGCGCCGGAGCTTAAGAATCAGGTTGCACTACTGTCCGATACGCGAGTCTCTGGAGTGTCCTCAGGCGCGATTGGCGTCCACTGCGCACCCGAAGCCGCCGTGGGCGGCCCCATTGGTAACGTGCAAGATGGCGATTGGCTGTCTTTCGATCTTCTGCAGGGAATCATTCACTGGGAGTCTGAAAGAGCTGTTTCGAAAATTGTTTGGAAAAGAGATCCAAGCGAACCAACCTATGTGCGGGAGTTCGCAGCCATGACAACTCAAGCAAATCACGGTTGTGTCAGTCACTGCGCGCTAGACCGCTCGGTATTACAAAACGATGCGCCGGAGCAAACCGAAGCATCGAATTTGGCGGCGATACGGGTCGCTTTAGACTGACAATAAGCGAATCAGCTCGCGACAGAAGTCGGGAAGATCGTCTGGCTTGCGGCTGGTGACGTGATTGCGATCTACGACAACCGACTTGTCTTCGTAGCTCGCGCCTGCGTTGACGAGATCGTCCTTGATTCCGGGCGAGCCTGTGACGCGAACGCCTTTGTAAACGCCTGCTGAAATCGGAATCCAACCGCCATGGCAAATCGCGGCGATCGGTTTGCGAGAGCGATCAAACGCACGGACTAAATCCAAAACCTTTTTGTCGCGCCGCAGCTTATCTGGCATGAATCCGCCGGGCACAACCAGCCCGTTGAAGCTTGCTTCGTCCATGTCATCGATGGCCGCATCGGATAGGCACGGATAGCCGTTCTTTCCGGTATAAGCCTGATTCGCCTTCGGACCAGCCAGCACGACCTTCGCACCCGCCTCTTCTAGGCGAAGCTTGGGGTACCACAGTTCCAAGTCCTCATAAATGTCGCCAGTAAAAATCAGTATGTTTTGGCCGCGAAGCGGGAGCGAATCGGTCATTGCTTACTTCTTAACCCCGAATTGATAGATCGTAATTTGTCGATACTCGTCGCCCGGCTTCAGCAAGATCGAAGGAAAACCTTCGTGGTTAACTGAATCCGGAAAATGCTGGGCTTCAAGGCAAACGGCACCGCGATGAACATAGGTTTTTCCATCCTTGCCTGTTTGGTTCTTGAGAAAATTTCCACTGTAAAACTGTAATCCTGGTTGATCGCTTGAAACCGTAAGCGTCCTTCCGCTTGACGGATCACTCAGGACAGCAATCTCACGCACCTCGCCACTCTTACCGTTTAACACATAGTTGTGGTCGTATCCGATGGCGGGCGTTGGCGTGAGCGTATCGATGCGGTCACCAATGCGAGTTGACTTACGAAAGTCAAGCGGCGAATCATCGAGGGATGCGATCTGGCCGGTCGGAATCAATCCCGCGTCGGTCGGCGTGTAGCTGTCCGCGTTGATGGTCAATTCATGATCCAGCACGGTTCCGCTGCCGGCGCCCGCAAGGTTGAAGTAAGCATGGTTCGTGACGTTGATGGGAGTCAGCATATCCGTCGTTGCACCGTACCGAATGGTCAGAGAATTGGAAGGCGTTAAAGAGTATCGAACGGTAAAGTGAACATTGCCAGGAAAACCTTCTTCTCCGTCAGGGCTAAAGTAGTTGAACTGGACGGCTGCCTGAGTCGGATCGCTGCCATCGATCTCGCCGTCCCAGACGACCTTGTCAAGGCTTTTCGGCCCACCGCCGTGCAGCGTGTTGACTCCGTCATTGGCGAACAGCTTGTAACTTGTTCCATCGATTTCAAATGTTGCCCCACCGATGCGATTGCAGACGCGCCCCGTTGTACAGCCGAAGTACTGGTTATCGGCGGACTCATATCCAGCAACCGTGTCGAAGCCGTTGACGATATCTACCGTCTTTGAAAAAGCGTCGGGAGCCATGACCGAACGAATGGTTGCACCTCGGGAAATGATCTCAACCGTCACCCCACCGTCGCCGGTCAACTTGTAGACGTCGACTGGCTTTCCGTCGGCGGTCTTTCCGAAAGGCTGTTTCGATACTTCTGCCGCGAAGCCAGACGAAGCAAACAAAAGGCAACCGACGGACAATGCAAAAGCAAGACGGCAATCGCAACGCATGAGTTAGTTCCGGAAGATAAGTATTGAGGGGGATAGCGACTATGGACGATTCAATTCAGGGCGACATAGGAAATCAATTGCTGTCCAGCTGTTTCCGGCGTTCCTCTTTGCGAGCTGGAAAATCGACGACAACCAACACTTGGCCTTTTTTATCCCAAGCATATTCCTGGTAATAAGGTAGCATCGCCAGTTGGATTCCGTCGGGCTCTCCCTTCTTGATGATCTCTTTCATAAACACGTCATAGGACAGTGGTTTTGGATCATCGATGCTCTGCGCGTTTCGAATCTGAATGGCTTGATGGACCGCCATCGCACCGAGTTTTCCAATCGTAGTTCGGTAGGCGGACGCGCTCTGTGTGAGTGGGTCCGCAACCTCAACTTTTGTTGACGCCAAAACGCCCCCGTCCATCAACGCTTGGTCAAGGTTGAGCACATTTTGGGTTGTCTTGTTGAGCGTTTCGCGTGGCGTGGCGTCTTCGGATGTCGCCTCCGCAGACGGAGAACCAGTAGTGGAAGAACTGGCAGACGAGTCGGCCGTCGGTGGATTGACGGTCACGAAACAACCGCAAAGAACTGACAAAGATGAGAAGCAAGCGATATTGAGGAGGTATTTCATAGATATGACCCGAGAAGGTTTCTGTTTACTACGGATATGGTAGCCGAACTCGGCACAGATTAAATCGGCTCGGCGGAATGACTCCAAAGTCTAGCGACTTCGGCTTCGGCCAACTCAAAAAGTTAATATTGGACTCAGCACTAGGCGTTCGATGCCAGCGGAAATTTATATCTTCCCGGTTGTGGCACGACAACGTCCACGATTTGAGCCCAATCGAGCGTTTCTGGTCCAAGCTTCTGAGGGCTGGTTGCAACTTGTTCGTAAGTCAACTCTTTACCAGAGTAACAAACCTCTCGGCCAAGAATCGCCATCATCGTGCTGCGACACATGTAGGTACCATTGTTAATCCGTTCGCGTTTACCGCGAACCGCATCGAACAATTCGATGTGCTCTTGTTCGTACATGCCCGTCTTTTCGCCCTCAAAAGACCATGGATCGTTCCCTTCGACTTTATGGGCGATGAGGCGAGCCTTCCCTTGCGTACCCATGATGTAGTCTTCGGTTTCGTTTTTGCATCCAGCCATTTGACGAGTGTAAGCGTAAGTCACTGTTTGATCGGCCCATTCGTAAACGACCGCAAAATGGTCATAGATATTGCCTTGGGTTTCATCGCTTCGCAACTGCCGACCGCCCATTCCGTAGGCTTTGACTGGTGGGACGTCGTTGCGAAGCCACATTGCCTTATCGAGACTGTGTATGAACTGCTCGACGTAATGGTCACCAGACAACCATGTGTAGTTGTACCAATTTCGACACTGGTACTGCATTTCGGTTTCATCGGGAAGACGGGGCTTGAGCCAGACGGGGGTCGACAGATAATTCGCTTGCGTTGCAACGAGGGTTCCGATCGCGCCGTCTTGTACTTTGGCGATGGTTTGACGAACGCCCTCGTCGTATCGCCAGCAAAGTCCGCTGACGACGTTGAGCCCTTTCGCATCCGCTTGCATACAAGCCGCTTCCACACGCCGGACGCCATAGGAATCCGTGGCGATAGGCTTTTCCGCAAAGATGTGCTTGCCCGCCGCAACCGCGTACTCGATATGATCAGGTCGGTAGTACGGTGGTGAAGCGAGCAAAACGACGTCGATATCGCTGTCGATTACTTTTTTAAACGCATCAAAGCCAACGAAAACATGATCATCGTCGACGAGGAACTGATCCGGTCGCTGCTGTGCGACAAGCTTGCGACAAGACTGAATCGATTCGTCAAACAGGTCGCCCAGGGCAACAATTTTTATATCGGGCCCGGCATCCATTGCGTTAATCGCTGCTCCATTGCCTCGGCCTCCGCAACCCACAAGGCCCACGCGGATGTTTCCACTGCCTGAATGGACTTTCGGTACATCATTAGCATTGATCGATTTTCGAGTCACTACTGATGACGCCGCGATTAGTGCGGCGGCGGTCTGCAAAAACTTCCGGCGTTCAGTGCTAGTACTTTGCGTCGTCATCGTTAAAAATCCAGTTTGCTTAAGGAAACTTTTCTGTACCACTTCTCTGATCTTCTCTCGCGAAGCCCGTTATCATTAATGCCGACTCGGTCGTGGCACGCCGTGACTCAGGTCATGCAGAAACTTAACGCATGGATCGCCATCAAGTGAAAGACTCGTCAAAAACAAGATCAATCGAACCGACGATCGCACGGGAACATTGTAATGTATCCGTGACGCGAAAGCTTCAAGCACCTCGAGTAAAACTTGATCCGCAATCGGTCGCCACTGCGATTACTTGCAATCGTTTGTCAATCCAAGAAATCAAGCGGCGGCAAAAGCGAATTCATGGCGAAGTTCTTCAGCTCAGTCGTTCGATGGACCACCCGAATTTCACGAAGATTGATCCCGATGATCTCCGGCGGATGACAATGCTCTACGACCGCGAATTTTTTGATTCGCAACTGCTTTCGCTGATCGGGCGAGAGCGACTTCGCTTTGGGTTTTCGTCTCGGATGACCCGAGTCGCAGGCAAGCTAGTCACCCATTACCCAACCCGTAAGCGTGTTTTTCCTTGGACCAAACCAAAAGTGGTCGACGACCGTAAGTTTGAGATGACCCTTTCCTCGACTTTATTGTTTCAAGCGTTCAGCGATGTCGACCGCCCCATCGTGGTGACCGGTCTTCGATGTCGCGACCGGCTCGAAGCGATGCAGCGAGTCTGCGAGCACGAGCTCGTTCACTTACTTGAGATGTTCTTATGGAACGACAGCTCCTGTACCGGTCCACGTTTTCAAGGAGTCGCTCACCGCTTTTTCGGACATACTGAACACCAACACGATTTGATCACACAAAGCGAGCGAGCGGCCCGTAACTTTGACATTCGTGTCGGCTCGGTTGTGCGTTTCAGTCGCGATGGTCACTTAATCACCGGATGGGTCAACCGCATCACCCGCCGCGCAACGGTCTTGGTCGAAGATGGTCGCGGAGAGCGGTTTACCGATGGTCACCAGTATGTTCGATACTATGTGCCGCTCGAAAAATTACAACTCGTCCAGCCTCGTAGTCCGGTCGGTAGATCGTAGACACTGCTTCGTAGAAAACTTGGTTGCCATTCATGCTTACTGTCCACCGGCTTACGAAAACGTTTGCTCTCGAAAAGGGCTCCGTCCGCGCTGTCGACGAATTGTCGTTTACCGTACGCGAGGGTGAAGTATACGGACTGATGGGACCTAACGGTGCCGGCAAAACGACGACACTAAGAATGGTGCTTGGCCTGCTCGTTCCCGACAGCGGCTATGCTGAAGTCAATGGTGCACGTACGGATGTCGACGCGAACAAGGTGAAAGCGAACCTCGGTTTCGTGTCCGCCAGTGATGGCGTTTATTCATGGCTCACAGTTCGCGAAATGCTATTGTTCTTCGGTGATCTCTATGGAATGGATCCCGGCGTCGCAGAAAAACGTCTCGAAGAACTTGCTGACTTGATGGACATTCAAAAGTTATTGGACCGACGCGCCGGTGCATTGAGCACTGGACAACGACAACGCGTCACATTGGTCCGGGGGCTGATCCATGACCCACCAGTGATGTTGCTTGACGAACCGACGCGCGGACTGGATGTGATTGGATGCCAAGCTATTTTTCATTACATCGAACACCTGCGTTCAATCGGCAAAGCCGTCGTGATCTGCACCCACGGGCTGGATGAAGCGGAACGCTTGTGCGATCGATTCGGAATGCTTCACCAAGGTGGGCTTCGTTACGAAGGCACGATGGACGAACTGCGACAGCAAACCGGTCACGATCACTTGGTCGAGATGTTCGTCGACTTGCTCAATGAAGAAAAAAACGTCACTTCGACGGGGCAGGTACGGTAAGCCAAACGTCATCGACCGTCACCAATTCGCGTAGGCGATGGAAAGCATGAATCTTGGTAGTGTCAGCGGTTGTAGCCACGATCTGAAAGCTGCCTTGGTAAACGGCTTTGGGCGTAGCGGTAAGCTTCAATGAAATCGATTTCGAACTGCCACCTTGTGCCTCAGAAACCGCCGGTATCGCTTCAATCCCTTCGGGAAGACCGTCAGCCGTGATCTCTAACTTCTCGGCGAAATCGTGGCGGCGGGCAATCGTGATTGGTATTTCAATCGATTCTCCCGCTTTGATTGAGAAGCGTTCTTCGGCAACAGTAAGTTCAACGTTCGGTCGTACCGGCTCGACAATCACGCTATAAGCATGCCGAGGACCGTAACCATCAACGAGATCATTGATCTGTAGCTCAACCTCACCGGGCTCTTTCGGCGTGAATTCGATTAAAGCATCGTAACGCTCACGTGAAACATCGTCGTTGCGGGCCAACTCGCTGTTGTCAGAAACTTTGACGATTCGAATCACGGAATCAAGAGGAAATCCAAAGGCACGAGAATGAACGGTTGCTTGATAGTGAGTCGAGGCCTCGGCAGTAAAACGCAGCCGATCGATCTTCCCGCGAGCCATGATATGCCCAGAAAAAACGCACGTGCGCGACCAACGACGTAACGCAAGTACTGCCTTGGCGTAATTGAAACCGATACGAATCGATGTCACCCGATTTTTCTAGGCGTCCGTAAACGATCGTCGGCAAAGCGATCGCGCTGAACTACCCGCGAATTTCTAGCGGTGCGTCCGGCTTGGGATCGAATGTTTCATAGTGGCTTGGACCACCATCCATCCAAATCAGGATGCGTGCGTCGGCTTGGCGATTGGTAGATGGCGATGCTTCGCTTGCTCTCGACACCGTTGCACGCAGCGCGCCTGCAAGCCCACCGGCGACCAAACCGTTGAGGCCAAGTCTTCATCCGTCTCGGCGTGTGATACGGTCACAGTTTCTGATGAATGGAGTCGTCATGATTCTGGTCCCCTTTCCAAGTTAAAATCGGCTGTATATCAAGCTTAAAACTCAGTGGCTCCGATGCACCAGCATTGAACCCAGTCACAAATACCGTCGCCCAAGCAAGCAGCGCGAGAAGGTTCGGTATGCGGGAGTCGCAAGCCATGGGAATTCGTTAAGGCGAGGTGGGAAAGTAGGCGGGAGCGTCTATGGGAAGTCAATACCGCCGCCGACAAGACGGTGCGATTGACTGACGTGGCCACCGGCCGAGTCACTCGAACGCTCGAAGGACACGCTCATCACGCGTTGTCCGTCGCGTGGCAAGATGATGGTCGTACGGTCGCGTCGGCTGGTGCAGATCAATCCGTCAAAATTCGGAATAGCGAAACGGGCGAGACCTTGCAGACCATCACCGGATTTCCGCAAGAGGCGACATCGATCAAATTTGTACCTTCAACCAATCAGGTCATTGCGAGCAGCGGCAGCGGTCAGGTTAAATTGGCCGATACGTCCAATGGAAAAGTGATTCGAAACTTTGACGCGGCCAAAGACTTTTTGTTTTCCATCGCGCTTACGCCTGACGGTAAAACGCTTGTTGCCGGTGGCGAGAGTGGCATCGTGCGGATCTGGAAACTTGCTGATGCCGCCGTGATCGCAGAACTGAAGAGCGAGAAGTAAACGACTACTTCGCGTTATTTTCATTCTCTAGGTCTGGCGACGAACACTCCACGGAGACAAATTTGAAATGCTCTCCGTCAAACAGTCCGAGATCGCTTAACTTCAGCTTGGGAATGACCAGCAGGCCCATGAATGAAAGAGTCATGAACGGCGCGCTCAACGTTGAACCGAGTGTCTGTTTGGAAAACGCATCGACCGCTCGGTACTCTTTCGCAACCCAGTAACCGTCTTTATCCGACATGATGCCACCGATCGGCAATGGCAGCGATCGGACAGTATCTCCTTTGATCGCAGCGATACCTCCACAATGGTTGATGACTTCGTTGATTGCGGCACACAGGCTTTCGTCGTCGACGCCTACGGCCAAGATGTTGTGGGAATCATGTCCGACGGACGAAGCAATCGCTCCTTGGGTCAGTCCGAACCCACGAATGAAGGCAACTGCCACTGGCGATTGTCGATACCGATTGACCACGGCAATCTTGAGGATGTCTCGTTTCACGTCGCTCTGGATCAAACCCACTTCGTTGGCCCAAAGTTCGGTCCGAAGTTCACCGCTGATCAATTCGCCATCAAACGTTTCGATGACACGAACGTTTGTGTTCGACGACATGCGATTTGACTTCAGGTTGAAATCGGTTGCTTGCTTAGGTTCGCAATCGAATTGATTGATGGTGCGACTGCAGGTGGCGTCAAAGTTCGCCTTCCCGTTTTCAGCGATGCACTTTCCATTGATGAACGTTTGCAGAACGTTGAACTCGACGAGATCGCTGACGATCACAAAATCGGCCGGGTCGCCGACGCGGAGCTTGCCGACGGGCAACGAATAATGATCGATCGGATTCAAGCAGGCAGCGCGAAGCACGTTGAACAAATCCAAACCGTCTTGAACCGCTCGGCTGACAAGGATGTTGAGATGACCATCGGCTAGCTCATCGGGATGCTTGTCGTCGCTGCACAGCATGACGCAGTCGGGGTGAAAATCGATCAGCGACTTGAGCGCCTCGTAGTTCTTCGCCGCGCTTCCTTCGCGGATCAGGATCTTCATGCCGAATTCGATTTTTTGAAGCGCCTCTTCAAATTCGGTGCATTCGTGGTCCGTCGAAATCCCTGCGTTGGCGTAGGTCATCGCTTGATTTCCAACCAAGCCGGGGGCATGCCCGTCGACCGGTTTTCCCAAATCGCGAGCCGACTCGATCTTGGCCAAGACTTCCGGATCGTTAAGCAGAACCCCGGGATAATTCATCATTTCAGCAAGATACCCGATGTCCGGACGAGCCAGTAAGGCTGCAACCGCATCCGCATCGAGCGACGCTCCGGACGTTTCAAACGAGGTTGCCGGAACACAACTTGGCGCACCAAAACAAAACTTCAACGGCACCGTTTTCGCGCTTTCGAGCATGAACTCAATGCCTTCAATCCCCATGACATTGGCAATCTCGTGTGGGTCAGAAACCGTCGCTACTGTGCCGTGAACGGAAGCCAATCGCGCAAACTCACTCGGGATCAGCATCGAAGATTCGATGTGAATGTGTGCGTCGATGAAGCCAGGAAAGGCATACGGAAGCGATTCATCAACTCGGTCGCTGAGCGGCTTAATCGACTCGATGCGAGTGCCCGAGATTTTAATTTCGCAAGCCAGAATCGTTCGCCCGATGATGTCGACTACATTGGCGTATAGAGATCTTGAGGGCACCCATCAACTCCGCTTGGTTTGGCTTTCGTAAAGTATCAATTGATCATTTCGTAAAAGCGATACACTGCTGTAGAAACGCCTACACTTCATGGATACAGTATCTTCATCATAACAACATATTGAACCAACTTGGAAATCGAGGATAACCATGGCGCGGATGGTTCGCGGGGCATTGATTCAGGCTACGACATGTGAACCGACGACGTCGCCGGTCGCGAAGATCAAGCAGGCGATGATCGACAAACATGTCGAGATGATCGCGACAGCCGCCCAGCAGGGGGCTCAAGTGGTTTGTCTTCAAGAGTTGTTCTACGGACCTTACTTCTGTGCTGAGCAAGAGCTAAAGTGGTACGAGCTCACTGAACGAGTTCCTGATGGGCCTACGATCAAGCTAATGATGACACTCGCAAAGAAGCACGAGATGGTCATGGTCGTCCCTGTCTACGAAGAGGAGTTTACTGGGATCTATTACAACACGGCTGCTGTGATCGATGCCGATGGTAGTTATCTTGGCAAGTTCCGCAAGATCCATATCCCGCAGTGCCAACCTGGGTTCTTTGAAAAATTCTATTTCCGTCCAGGCAATCTTGGTTACCCAGTCTTCGATACGAAGATCGGCAAGGTCGGAGTTTACATTTGTTACGACCGCCACTTCCCGGACGGAGCACGATGCCTCGGTCTTAACGGCGCCGAGATCGTTTTCAATCCGTCGGCGACCGTTGCTGGACTGAGCGAATATCTTTGGAAAATCGAACAGCCTGCTCACGCCGTCGCGAATCAGTATTTCGTCGGCGCAATCAATCGCCCAGGATGGGAAGAGCCCTGGCGCATCGGTGAGTTTTACGGACAAAGCTATTTCTGTGACCCGCGAGGCCAGTTCACGGCTGCGTCCACGAAACGCGATGAAGACGATATCGTCATTGCCGATTTGGATTTTGACATGATTCGCGAAGTGCGAAATGTGTGGCAATTCTACCGCGATCGTCGCCCGGAAACGTATGGCGCAATCGTTGCCCCATAGCGCCGGGCAAGTGGTTTTTTGGGTTCGAACGATTAGTCAACATTTTGTCATTTTGTAATTCATCCAGAATGGACCTATGAGTGCATCAAGCGAAGCATGCGGAGCAGTTATTTACGGCTTGGATGATCGTCCGCCGCTTCCACGAGCACTCCTGTTAGCGATCCAGCATGTTTTGACGATGTTTGGCTCCACGGTCGCCGTTCCCCTTCTGTTTGGTCCATTGCTGTGGCCAATCGTCGAGGGCTTGCCGGAGGAAGTCGCAGCTCAGCTCGCCAAGCTTCAATTGACCAACACCGCCGTTTTAATCAGCAGTGTGATGCTCTGCAGCGGTATCGCAACTTTATTGCAGTCAACCTTTGGATGTCGGTTGCCGATCATTCAAGGCGTCTCATTTTCATTTCTGGCGGCCTTCTTTGGAATCGTCGCAACCCAGCAAGCGAAGTCCGCGCCCGATTGGTCGTCGGTGATTGCGGGTGACTT
>Ga0105046_10002719_pt1 | contig 27941 bp, 13 predicted proteins | sample MAT03_FD_78385 | JGI IMG/M metagenome (GOLD analysis project Ga0105046, IMG submission 78385) | Freshwater microbial communities from Lake Fryxell liftoff mats and glacier meltwater in Antarctica - MAT-03 (megahit assembly) | ecosystem: Environmental > Aquatic > Freshwater > Ice > Liftoff... | reverse complement strand
GTAGTGATCACTGCACCATTCCCAAACATTGCCGGCCATGTCGTGAGCGCCACAATGGGACACTGATTGTGGAAAGATTCCTACAGAACTTGTTCTGTCCAGACCGGACTCATCGGAATTGCAGAGAACCTCCTCGCGGTCATTTCCCCACGGATACTTTAATCCTTCGGGGCCTCGTGCGGCAGCTTCCCATTCGTGTTCGGTCGGAAGTCGAACCCCGGCCCATCGGCAAAATGCATCGGCCTCCCACCAGAAAACGCCGACGACCGGACATGTTGGTCCGTTCCACTTTGAATCGTCACAATACTCAGGCTGCGTGATGTTGTTCGTTGTTCGCCATTTCCAGCCTACGGGATGCCACAGGCTTCCATTCTGGTAACCGTCGGCGACGAACGCGGCAAACTGGGCGTTCGTGACTGGAAACTTCGAAAGGCCGAATGGACGGTCAATCGCAAACTTCTCGTTCTCGTCACCAAAGACATACGTCCCCGCCGGGACATTCACCCATGCATTGGAATCGTCAAGACTTTCGGGCACGCGTGGATCACCAATCCGGCCCAGCATAAGAGCCAGTTCCGCACGGGCCTTGACTTCCACATTCTGTTCGATCGCCTTCAGGCAGATTTTCGTAAAACGTTCCAGCACAGGCTGCTGCAACTGCAGTTCGCGATCGGGAAGAATCGCCAGGCCATCGACGGCACTCAATGCCAATCCAGCCGATTTCGCGACATTTCGGAGATTGACTTTTGCCAACATCCGGTCAAGAAGTTCCAGAACCGGCTTATGCCCTTGAATCGCGACTCGCCGCGAGAGCAGGAATCGCAATGTTGGTCGCCAGTTGGGAACGGGAGACCGCTGGAGGAACACCTCCAACAGTTTATCGACACCTTCGTTGCACTTCGCAATTTGTTCGGCGGCCAGAAACTCCTGGAATGACAAATGGTAGAAGCCCGCACTACCGGTGCTGCCCTGGGACAAAAGTCCACTGTGGTTCAAGAGATCTTCGCGAGCTTCAATCTGATCTCGAAATCCAGATTCGGTCTCCCGATTGGCACCGATGTACTTTGCCAGAATCTGATCCAATTCATCGAACCGGATTTCTGCAGTCGGAACTGTTCTTTCAAGCTCGAACGGATCACCCGTGTGCATCCCCACTGCAACCGCCGCCAGTCGAGCCCGCACTGGTTCAATCAACAAGGGATCGCGCGGATACCGACTGTGCAGCGATGTTTTCACAATGCGGTCATAAAGATCGTGGATGTCTCTGGGGAGCTGCTTGCCTTCGCCATAGATGATACAAATCGCGGTCAGCAACAGCGGATTTCCAGCGAGGGCTTCAACCTGGCTCACATCAAGTCCATACGGTCGGCTGGTCATCAGCACACAATTTCCTGACTTCGTCCATTCGGGAACAGCCGCCGCAAGCCCGGTGAGCACAGATTCCCGTGGCGACCATGCTGTTTTTCCTTCGCCTTCCGACATCGCAAGCTCATCCACACCGTCGAGAATCAGCAGCAGGGAACCTGCCTTCAGATGAGGACCGACGTCATTCCAGGTGAGTCCACCGGGTTTCGTGGACTGCAGCCATTTTTCGAGAGCGGTCTGAAACTCACTGGCCGATAACGTCTGGCGACCAGGCTGACCGGGCAGGTAGGCTCCAAATTCACGCAGTCGTACCAGGACCGGCAGACGACCTCGCAGAGAATCCGGAAACGTTTCTCGGAATTCGTCCGGAGCATCCACCTCAAAGCGGGGAATCTCGCCGGTTGAAACCAGCCACGAAATCCATCGACAAAACGTGCTTTTGCCTGAACCGGGATCGCCGGAAACATAGAGCGATCCTTCGCCAAGCCGATCAAGGAGCAGTTGAATCTGCGATTCCGCGTCCGGTCTGGCCATTCCGGGAAGCATGAGCTGTTCTGGTTCTGTGTTTGAGTCCTTTTTCCCGCGACGCCTGAGACTGCCTGAGGCACGTGTTGTTTCGGCCTCGGCGTCCTGTTCAGTGGCCATTCGCTTCATCGTCACCGGGGGCACTTACACCTGGTTCAGACTCACCGACTGCCCATCCGTCGGGGCCATTCCAAATGGCGTGATGTCAGCACATTGATCCTTCAGCCACTGGAGCTAGCTTGCCGGAATTGGCTGCGAGCCGCTGCCACCATCGCCGGGATCAGCAGCCAAAGCATTTGCGTCAGCCCTGATCTGCTTGATGACATCCACCAACGGCTGACCGTGGTTTTCGTAGGCGATCACTGTGATCCGGTATTTTTTCCAAAGCTGTTCGGCTCGATCGTCGCCCGTCTTTAACAGGGCATAACTCGGTCGGAGGTTGCCACCGAACATTTCCAGCACCGTGGCAAGGGCATCCATGACGTATTCGTCGTACAGTCCGAATCCGATGAACAGCAACGGATGATTTGAAATGAGATTACGGACTTGCTGTCGAGCTGCTGCCAGCGGATGTTTGTCGTCTGCGGCATCGCGGTACAACGCATTGTACTGCGTCGGCGACAGAATCAGACTGTCCGGATCGCTGATATGGCCATGCAGATGCCAGACGGCAGGTTTGTCGGGAGTCGATTCAGAGAAGAGATCAGCCAGATTCGCGACTTCAGAATTCCTGACTGCTTGTTCTGATGGCTTGGCCCATTCCAGAACGCGGTCGTAGTTCGTGCGTGACGACGACCCTGGGTTCGAGTGACCAGATAGCGTGCGGCAGTGAAAGATCTACATCACTCCGCTGCTGGATCCCGAATGTATTCTTCATCACGTCCCGAAAATGGGCCTTCCCAAGCGACTCCACAGCCTCGTCCGCCGCCTTGTTGAGTTGTTTCTTTTTAACGAATCTTCGAACGATCTCGGCTGTATCCTCGTTAGCCTCCTCATCGAGTTTCTCTGCCAGATTCAGGAGTAGTCCGTCCCATGACGGGAAAAGGCCTCTTTTCACCGCCATGCTGGCACCGGAGCCAACGAACGGAACGATTCGGCCTTGAGAAACGGCTTGAACAAGGGATCGCGGAATCGTCATCGACAAATCTCCTGATAAGGAAAGGACATTTTTCGTTCGCCGCAAGCCTACTTGCCGCGACTGAGCACTTATGGACTGACAGTGACCCCGGCAATGGATCATCATTGAGTCGCGTCTTGCGAGTTATCCCAAGTCCGATTCAATCGCTCCGTCGGGGCCATCGTTCGTGAAGTCCTTTGCCCTGGTGTCTGTCGTCAGTCGGAAGATGCCCGTGCGGACCACTCTCATCAACTGAATATCCAGCAGCAGCGTGGAATTCGCCTGAAGCAGGCCGGAAATTGTCTTGAGATCTGCACCAAATGATGTGGTCAGATAATGTACAAAGAAGTCATCTTTGGTCTTTGCCTTCAGGGCTGGTTCCGGACGTGGACGAATGAGTATGCCAAGGTACGGCACTTTGTTTTCGTCTTTCGGCGTCCGAAGAACCTCGTGATTCAGATAGAACGTCAGGCAGTTTGTCTGAAGCTTGTTCCTCTGACGATCCAGCAGGAAACCATCGGGAAGGTGGTCTGGATCGGGAGTTCGATGCTGAGGATCCCGTGCGTTGGGGTCCCATGCCGTCAAAAGAAAGTCAAAGTCCCGCAGCGCGTATCCGCTGCTGTCAGTCAGCCGGACGATCACCTGTGTCGTTGTCGGATGGTCGTAGATTCGATCAGCAAACAGCAGCCCTTTTTCGACTTCGCGATGTTCCGTCGCTTGAGTCGATTCTGTCAAAGCACTGAACCGATCGATCAGTGCGCTGTAGTTCGCCGCGTTGCCGACTGCCAGACACTGAAGAATCGCATCGACCGTTGGATGCTGTCCATCAATTTTAACGCTTCGCAGGATCCCTTTGGATTCGCCGGAATGAGCCAATCCCGGCAGAACTGCAAAAGCCGTTGGCGGAGCTGTCTTGCTGAATGCCTGTGTCAGCCTTGTGGCTCGCCAGTCACCTCCAGCCCCACCCGATTCGTCCGCTTTCTGTAGAAGTTTGACGTACTTTGCATTCAGGTTGGCTGATGCAACTCGCACGACGCCGTCTGATCCGGTTTCGCCCGTGTAACTATTGACGTGATCATAGAAACTGCGATCGATCGTCTGGCCTGTCAACACAAACTGGAACACTTCACCCTCAGATGTCCAGCTCGGCTGCTGCCGAATCCACGACTCATTCAACTCCCATGCCCCGGCACTTCCGAGTTCCAGCCAATCCAATACTCCCTGACCGGGTTGCACTCCCTGTGACCTGCTTTTCAACCTGCTGACTGTACTCTTCCCGAGCTGCGCCAAAGCACTGCCAAAATTTGCCGGGGCAAGCATGATCAAATGACTCATCGGACACTGTCGCTTCGAAGTCACGTAGAATCGATGCCACCATTCGCGTGCGACAGGTCCACCGGTCGAGTGTGTGATGACAACCAGCTTTGTGCCGGCATCTATGGCTGTCCTGAGATCGGGTTCGTCATTGATGGCAGATTCCATGCCCTGCGCAATATCTTCCATCCGGACTTCATCCCGGAAACTGACGTACTTGCTCAGATAGATGTGGGTCACGTCAATGTTCAGCCCGGCATCCGATGCCTCCTTCTTCAGCCGGTCCGGCAAACGTCCGTATGTGTCTGTACTTTTGGCGGACCAGCCATGTACGAACACGACCATTTTTGCCTCGGACATCACAGGCTCCCTTTAGACGACCGCAGAAACAATGGCACAGCATCTGAAGACCGTACGTATGCGTCAAATGAGCCGTCCGATAATTCGAGCGTTTTCAAGGGCAGCGGCGTTTGGAAAGTGCCGGTTACTGGCCATTCCCCCGAAAAACCATGTGCATCGAAAAGTGTTTCGAAGTATGTCGAATGCATTGTTGAGTCTGTGGCCGCTTGTAGGGCTGAATCAGAGTCGTCAGAATTGCCTGACGCGAAATCCAACCGTGATTGTGACTTCATTCAAAGATAAAGAAAGTGGCTTGTGAGCGAATCGTGGATTGCCGACCGGATGCACAGGATCGATGCGTCTGGAATTCGGAAAGTATTTGACCTCGCGGCAACGATGATCAAGCCGATCAACTTGAGCATCGGTCAGCCGCATTTCGATACGCCTCAACCCATCAAAGACGCGCTCTGCAAAGCTGTGCAGGACGGAAAAAATGCCTACAGTCAGACTCAGGGAATCGCGCCACTGCTGAATCTGCTGCAGAATGATATCGAAGAACGCTATCACCACGCAGATCGAAAAGTCTTCGTCACATCCGGCACCAGTGGTGCTTTGATGCTGGCACTTTGCACGCTCATCAATCCTGGCGATGAAGTGATTATTTTTGACCCTTGGTTTGTGATGTACCGGCATCTGACCACATTGGCTGGCGGGAACGTGGTGCAGGTATCCACGTATCCGGACTTCCGGATTCGTATCGAAGATGTTCGCAAGGCCATTACACCCAGAACCAAGGTGATTCTGTTCAACAGCCCTGCCAATCCGACCGGAGCGGTGGCATCTGCGGAGGAAGTTCAGGCGCTGGCGGAACTGGCGGCGGAGAAAAATATCGCTTTGATCAGCGACGAAATCTACCGCGTCTTTTGCTACGACGAACCATTCCATAGTCCGGCGGAATGGAATGATCGCACGATTGTGATCGATGGATTCAGCAAATCACATTCGATGACCGGGCTGCGACTGGGCTACATTCATGGCCCGCAGTACGTCATTCAGCAGATGCTCAAACTTCAGCAGTTCACCTTTGTCTGCGCGCCGCATCCGGTACAGTGGGCAGGTGTGACCGCGTGGGAAATCGATGTGCAGGAGCATGTTCAGGACTATCATCGCAAGCGAGAACTGCTTGTGAGTCTGCTTAAGGACGATTTCGAAATCCACGGCGGTCAAGGAGCATTTTACCTTTTTTTGAAAACACCGTGGGGGACCGGTACGGAATTCGTGGCAGAAGCAATTCGCAACAATCTGCTGATCATTCCTGGTAGCGTGTTCAGTCCGTCCGACACGCATTTTCGCGTTTCCTTTGCGGCGGAAGACGATTTGATTCGTGAAGGAGCTGCGATTCTGTGCCGCCTGGCTCGGAATCCGTGTGGTTGAGCCGTTTAGGGCTGGAATATTTAAAAATCATCGTATTTTTTGCCCAGATGTACAAATTTCCCGGAATGATATGTGCGAGAACTGAAAAAATATGAACAATACGGCATGGTTCAGGGGTCATGCCATTGTCCGATCAGTGTGTGTTTCGGGCATTGAGACCGTTCGCTTAGTCATCTTTAACCGCTGTCAGCAAGGGAGATTTTTATGCGTTCTCTTCGTCGAAAAACGCGGGGGTTCACTTTGATTGAGCTCCTCGTCGTGATCGCCATCATTGCCATCCTCGTGGCCATCCTGCTGCCCGCAGTGCAAAAGGCTCGCGAAGCCGCGAATCGCGTCCGCTGTGAAAATAACATCAAACAGTTGGTGTTGGCGATGCACAATTACCACGATACACACAACGCTTTTCCGCCGGGTTTGATTGTGACTCGCCCGGCAATAAACCAGAACCTCGCGCCGAATGGTACTCGTTTGATCGATCCGACCGAAGCCACCGATAATCGATTTGGACTTGGACTTGGACTTGGATTGCACGGCATGAGCTGGATGTACCATATCCTGCCTTATATCGAACAGGACGCCATCTACCAGCAATGGAAACCTTACTACAACGTCTGGAACAACTCGGAACGCACAAATGATTTTGTTTGGCTCAATACGCTTGGGTACGCTCCTGCCACTTTTGAAATCGGTTCATTCTATTGCCCTTCGCGACGCTCAAGAATGGGGCGTGTCAATGAATTCTCGCACAACATTTACCTCGACACTTTTTCTCAAATCCAGTTGACATCGGGGCCCATCACGACGGGCGGTACTGATTACGCTGGCTGTGCAGGTTCGGGACTCGTGTTTGACCATACGCTGGCACCGCAAGGGCTGCGCGCAGCATTCGACCTGACACCTGCCCAAATTCAGTTCTTTACGAATCAACCAAGGACTGTCCTGAATAACTTCAATCAGTTGGGCAATAACATCGGAATTTTCACGGTGAACAGTTCTGTTCGAATGGGTGACATAAAGGACGGAACTTCGCAGACGATCATGGTATCGGAAGCGGAGCGCTTTTCTCCGCTGCGGCAGGCAGTTATTCGACAGCCGCAACAGATTGCCAGCGATGGCTGGGCATGGGGCGGTTCAGCCAATCTGTTTTCCACAATGGCCGGGCCAAATCAAATGCTGGACTGGGAATGGGCAGGTTCTTCGCATGTCGATACGATTATTGTCGGACTTGCCGATGGGTCAGCGCACAAGATCGGAAAATCGATCGGGTTACCTGTCTGGCAGGCACTCGGCAACATGTCTGGTGGCATTACGGCAGGCAACTTCTAAGTATATTCTCAGCTATGTCAATGGTTCCCTGTTCACGTTCAAGGTCGCCGGGTTGACGAGTTCTCGTTAGCCTGGCGTTTTTCTTGCGCTGAAAGAAAGATTTCTGAAGTTCGTTTTTGATAAGCTGCCCCTTCTGTTTTGAGTCGTGATTCAGCCTCACTTTCCGGGTTCTGTGTGTTTTTTTGATTGAGTTTCGAATATGACCATTCGATACACCTGCACTGGCTGCGAATCGGTCCTGAAGATCAAGGACGAAAAGGCCGGCAACAACGGACGATGCCCAAAGTGCAAAACAGAATTCGTCGTGCCTTTCCCCACAGAAGGTGATGGCGTCGAAATTGAGGCACGCGCGGCGTCAAAAGTTTCCGCATCAATCGACACGATTGTCGATGACGTGGATATGCCGATTGAATTGACGCCCGAAGTTGAGGACAGTGCTGATTTTGATCCATTGGATGTCCTGAGTGCTCCAGGCCCATCGGCACGAACGGTTGCGGCACGGACTTCACCTGCTGTAACGGATAAGAAACCGTCCGTTGCAGAGCTCATGCGGGACTTCGAAGCAGGTAAGAAAAAAGATCGAAAGAAGGATTCGGCCAGCGATGTCAGCATCCCGACTGCCACAACAGGGTCCGTCGATCAGACAGCAGGTTCCGCCGCGAATGCCCTCTCACGCGCATACCAGCAGAAGCGGGATTCGGCGTCTGCTCCGACAGTGAGCGTCAAAGACGCGAAGGCGGCGGAACAGCATGTATTGATGATGGATTTCATCAAGAAGAGAGCCGCCCCTGGGATTCTGATTGTTTTCGTCCTGGCCTCCTCCTATTTCTGGTGGATGAACAGGGTCGAGTACACTGGCCTGCCACTTTATGAAGTCACCGGGCAAACACTGAAAGGTGGACAGCCTGCCCCAGGGATTCAGATTTTTTTTGAGCCTTTTGGGCGCGGAATGGACGAGAAGCGGCTCTTTGGAAACGCGGTCAGCGACGCAGATGGATACTTCCGCGTAATGTACAACGGCCTTGTTTTTTACGGTGTTCCTTCCGGTGAGTACAGGATTGCTTTGAGGGACGAGAAAGGCCAACCGGTCCAGCAAACCGAATCCCTGATGCTGACCGTAAAGGAAGATGGGGAAAATGAATTCAAGATCAATCTGTAACAAAGCCTGACAAAGCACCAGCGTTTCCTGAGCAGAGCAATGTCTTCAACAATCATCATTGACTATGGCATGGGCAATCTACGCAGTGTTCAAAAGGCATTTGAACGTATTGGCGAACCCACGATTATCAGTTCTCACACTGCTACGATTGCTGCCGCTACGCGCGTGGTGTTGCCCGGCGTCGGTGCATTTCGTGACGCGATTGCCGCGCTACGTCAGTGTGATTTGATCAATGTCATCAAGGATCATGTGGACGCCGATCGACCGTTCCTTGGAATCTGTCTGGGCCTGCAGTTACTGATGGATGTGTCGCTGGAAGACGGTGAACACGAAGGACTTGGCATCATCCCCGGCACTGTCCAGCGTTTTGACCTGCCGAGGGAATATAAGATCCCGCACATGGGCTGGAATCAACTGGAATGCAGTTCGCAGCCGGATCATGGATTGCTCCAGGGTCTCGGTCCTGAACCCTGGTTTTACTTTGTGCACAGTTATCACGTCGTTCCGACGGATCGTTCATGGATCGCTGCGACAACTGACTATGGTCGTCCGTTCGTTTCAGTCGTCGCCAGAAACAATGTCATGGCGACTCAATTCCATCCGGAAAAGAGTCAGTCAAGCGGGATGCAGTTGCTCAGGAATTTCCTGACGGTGACTGCGGACCCGGCGACGGCAAGTCTGGAGTTGCTCTGAAGCCAGCAATCTCGAATCTCCCATATCTTCCCTTGACAATTCAGACCTGAAGTTCCTGCATGCTCCAGCTTCTTCCCGCGATTGACCTCCTTGAAGGTCGATGCGTTCGACTTCGTCAGGGAAACTATGACGACAGCACCGTCTTTTCGGATGACCCGGTCGATATGGCGCTGCGCTGGCGGGATGAAGGCGCGGAGCGTCTGCACCTTGTGGATCTTGACGGCGCGAAAGCCGGACGTCCGGTGAATCAGGACGTCGTGCGGCGAATCGTCATGGCCACCGGAATTCCCTGTCAGCTGGGTGGCGGTATTCGAAGCGAAGACAACGTCCGTTCCACGATCGAAAAAACCGGCGTTGATCGCGTGATCATCGGCACGAAGGCCCTTCGCGAACCAGATTGGTTTGCTGAGATGTGCGTAAGATTCCCGCATCAACTTGCGCTTGGCCTGGACGCGCGGGATTCGATGGTGGCGACCGACGGCTGGCTGGAAGTTTCCAAAGTCTCAGTGACAGAACTGGCGCAGCGATTCGTAGGCATACCACTTGCAGTTGTGATCTATACAAACATCGCAAATGACGGCATGATGCAGGGCATTGACGAACAGACTCTGAACGACTTCCGCACCCTGGCCGACATGGGGCTGCCGGTGATCGCGTCCGGAGGTGTGACGACGATGGAAGACATCGCTGCTCTCAAAAAAATTGCCGCTGGCCATCCAAATCTGATCGGTGCGATCACAGGACGGGCGATCTATGAAGGTACTATCGGCGTTCGGGAAGCGATCGAGTTTCTGAAAGCATGAGGCACCAATGAAAACCGGATTTCTGACTCTGGACGCCATCGAAGCATTCGATCGCGACGGCTACATCGTCGTTGAAAACCTGCTGGACGCAGAAGAAACGGAACTTCTCGGCACAATTGCCCGTCGAGACCATGCACTTACGGCCGCTCGGGTTTCTCGTGCCGACGGTGAAGGAGGTTCGGTCGATCTCGTGGTGGAAAATGAGCTGCCGGCAGATTCCATCTACTCGGCCATCGTGCAGGCAGAACCCCTTGTCACAGCGATGGAATCTCTGCTGGGAGATGAGGTCTATCACTACCATCACAAAATGATCCTGAAAGAACCGCGTATCGGCGGAGCATGGACGTGGCACCAGGATTATGGTTACTGGTACAACAATGGCTGTCTGCTGCCCGATATGGCAAGTTGCATGTTCGCGGTTGATCGGGCGACCAGAGAAAACGGCTGCCTGCAGGTTTTGCGGGGATCGCATCGCATGGGCCGGATTGATCACATCAAACGCGGTGATCAGACAGGTGCCGATATGGAACGTGTCAACGTCGCCGTGCAACGTATGGAACTGGTGCATGTGGAAATGGCGCCGGGATCGGCAGTGCTGTTTCACGGCAACACGCTGCATCGGTCAGATCAAAACGTGAGCGAACATCCTCGCTGGGCTTTCATCTGTTGCTATAACACCCGCCACAATAATCCGTACAAGGAAGGGCGACATCCGCATTATTCGCCGCTGCTGCGGGTTGCAGCAAATGACGTCGCATCGATTGGTCGCAGACATCTGCACACTCTCCAGGCTGCACATTGAACTCACTTGCCGAAAGACTGAAATCCCTTGGCCTTGAGCTTGGCTTCGCACAGATCGGGATTGCCCCAGCCGTGTCGCCAACGGGGTTTCATCGATTGCTCCAGTGGATTGAAAACGGCCATTCAGCCGATATGCAATGGGTCACGCGCCGCAAGGATGCATACCGACATCCGGATGGAGTCATGCAGGGAACGCGCAGCGTCATCATGGCTGCCATGAATTACAACGACGGTGCAGAGCCTGCAGCCGGTGGTCGCGTCGCTCGGTATGCATGGGGATCAGCGGACTACCATGACGTGCTGAAACCGCGATTGCAGAAGCTGGCCGATCTCCTGCGAACGGAAGTTCCGACGGCACGTACGCGCGTCGTTATCGACACGGCACCACTTCTGGAACGTGACTTCGGTCGACTCGCCGGAATCGGCTGGTTTGGAAAAAACACGATGCTGATCAGTCGTAAGATCGGCAGTTGGTTCTTTCTGGGTGCCGTACTGACCGACCTGGAACTTGCATACGACAATCCCGTCGAACAAGACTACTGTGGTTCATGCACCCGCTGCCTTGACGCCTGTCCGACCGATGCATTTCCTGAACCCGGCGTGCTGGATGCGCGACGCTGCATCAGCTATCTGACAATTGAACATCGCAGAGATCCGATACCGCAGGATCTGCGAAATGGCCTCGGAGAGTGGCTGTTTGGATGTGATATCTGCCAGGATGTATGTCCGTGGAATCGATTCTCGCCGGACGACACGCTGCCGGAATTTCAACACCTGCCATTGATGAATCCTGTGGACTGTCGCGAACTGCTGACACTGTCAGCTGAGCAATTTGAGACTCGCTTCAGGGACTCTCCGTTATCTCGACCGGGCAGGGCAGGGCTGCTGCGAAATGCCGCGATCGTGCTTGGCAATGCAGGAAATCGCTCCGCAGAACTGGAACTCATCGCTGCACTCGATGACACGGAACCCATGATTCGCGGTGCCGCCGCATGGGCGCTCGGGAGGCTCAATTCTCCGATCGCTGACTCTGCCCTGCGAACGCGCCTCACTGTTGAAGTCGATGAAACTGTCCGCCAGGAGATCGAAGTCGCGCTGCGAAGTGACTTGTCCTGAGCCAGCACCGCTCACATCAATGCATAACCGATGGCCGCAGCAGCCAGCACGCTGATCCCGACGATCACCCAGTACAGCACCGGGCTCTTTGTAGTTCGACGGTCCCGGATTCGTTGAAACAGGTGTCTGGAACTCTCTGGCAGCAACGTGCCAACAGTTGTCACGACAGTATTTTGAGAGCCATCAGATTGAAGACCTGACGTCGATGAATCGGCACCGGCGTTTGTTGATGTTTCGGCTGCGAGGGGCGTTCCCGAGCCCACTGGAACAGCACGATCTGATTCAACGACACCTGCCGGGCGCTTCACCGATGCCACCCGTTCTAATAGAATCGGAACTGCATCCAACTCAGGTCGCATTGCCGTTGTCCTGAGGAAACTGCTCAGTCGCTCAACCACATCACCAGCCGTCGAGGTTCGGTCGTTGCGATTTTTGGCCATCATTTTCAGGAGAACCTGAATCAGTTCATCCGGCACATCTCTGCGAAATTCCGTGACGGCGGGCGGCGTTTTCGTCTGATGCGCGATCAGTCGCTGGATCAGCGTTCCTTCCGTAAACGGTGGTTGCCCTGTCAGCAGAAAAAACAGCGAACATCCCAGGCTGTAGATGTCCGCCCGAATGTCCACGGTATGGCTGTCGGCGGCCTGCTCTGGTGCCAGATAATCAGCCGTTCCCAGCACACGTTCATTGAAATCCCGTGTCAGGTTTTCTTCGCTGTCGAAATCCTGAGCCAATCCAAGATCCAGAATGCGGACAGTCTGATCGTCCGACAGAAAGAGATTTCCTGGCTTGATATCGCGATGTACGAGTCCTGCTTTGTGAGCGTACTCAAGCCCCAGAGCCGCCTGCCGGATCAACTCGACCGCTTTGCGACAGGGCATGGGACCATCGGCGTTGACGATTTCGAACAGATCGCGGCCCTGCAGCAGTTCCATCGCCATGAAATGAACGTCCACCTGCCCGTCTGTTCCGGAAAAAACTCCAAATACGCGCACGATGTTCGGATGATTCAGACGCTGCGTAATTGTCGCTTCGCGCCGAAATCGGAGCAGGCAGGACTCCTTGCCGGTCTTTGATATCGGCAGAACCTTCAGTGCGTGAATTTCCCCTGACTTTTTGTCCTGGGCTGCATAGATGGTGCTCATCCCACCCCGCGCGACGCGGTTGAGCAGTTTGTAGTCGCCCAGGACGAATCCGCGAAAGCGGCCCTGTATCAGTTTCTCTGCGTGCCACGGAGTGATCAGCTTTCGCTTCAGCAACCAGGTCATGATTTCCTGAGCGGAGACATCGGTGGGGGCGTTGCCGACGACTGAAGAAAATCGCTTTCGAACGATCGTCATCTGCGCGCCACTCAGCAAATCGCTCGCCGCCAGCATTTTCAGAATAGAACGGGATGAAAGCTGTATCGCCATGCGAAAGTCAAAGGCCCTGACGGAGCGAAGATGTGCGTGAGTGTGTCATGCAGTCGCCTGCCGCCGCGAACGACACAGCCTGGCCTATTCTGCCGGCTTGCGGCACCATTAGCAATAATTGAATCTGTCGCCAGACAACAAGCTGACTGAAACTCCCAGGATCCGCGTCGCCAGATTTGCCCAGGGATTCAACGATGGATACACTGTCGGGCTATGTGCGCAGCGCATGAGGCGCTACGGGTGAATATAGAGTCTTGTACTGCTCACCTCGGCCCTAAGTGTTATGAATCCATCTTCCGACAGCCAGCCCACTCCGGAACAGTTTGCGGAGTTTCTCAGGAAGCGAGTGCAGGAAGCCATCTCGGCGTCCGTGCATCACGCTTCACTTTCGCAGCAGTACCTCTCATTGTCGCAGCGATTTTCGGCACTGGCGGAACAGGCGTTGTCCGGAAATGCGGCGCTCGCATTTCAATCACTTCACCAACTGGAGCGCGAAGCCAACACCGGAATTCCTGCCGCTCCCATCGCCGCGACACTGTCAACTGCCGTATCGACAACGGCAGCGGCTGTTATGTATCCGGCTGCAACTGCTTCAAGCCCCGCGATCGCATTTCCTGAGGTGCCTGATCCGGCACTGCCCGCACCGGCGTTCTATTCTCCTTCGGCCAGATTTACGGCAGCGGAAATCGGAGCGGACACCGCAACCACGAATGCATCGCCATTTCCGAATGCGACAATCAGTCCCATAACTTCGGCACCAGGTGACAAGGTGCCGGACAAGTCATTGGACAAGTCATCACTTACGGCGACCACTCTCGCACGGCACAAGAAAACAAGACGTCCGGTTTCAGTGCGATCGGTTCTTGAACGCGCGCGACAGGTGGGACTTGAGACGGCAGAAAAAGTTCGCGTGAAGGCGAAGAAATCCGACCTCCAACCACAGTTGCGTTCGACGACCGAAGAACTCACGCTGGAATTGAAACGCAGCAGCAAACCTGCGGTCATGAGTCTTGTGCTCACCGGACTGGTCTTGTTCATGCTGGCATTGAGGCAAATGGAATTCTTTGAAGACATTCCGTTGCCGCCAATCATCGCCAGCATTTCCGACTCGATAGAAGCAGTTGAAGAATCTATTCCGATTGAACCACCGGCAGAAGAAACAGGCGAACAACTGGAACAGCCGGCGGAAGAGATGATTGAAGAACCGGAACCTGAGCCAGTTTCGGAACCCACACCCGAACCGATGCCCGAGCCCGTGCCGGCAGTCGAACTGGCCGATGCTGCACTGCCCGAATCTCCCGAAGGAACAGCACCTTCATCGCCAGAATCAACGGAAGGCACCGACCTCGGAGCGATCGACAATCGCAGTGAAGCTGGTCGCAAGGTGCTGCTGGAGAAATTCGGCGGTTCAGCCGCCGGCGAATCCGCCGTTGGATTCGCACTTGAATGGCTGGCCGCGCGGCAGCGAGTCAACGGAACATGGGATTTTATTGACGTCGGACCATCCACTCACAAAGGCTCGGTCAACAATCCGATCGGAGGCACGGCCTATGCGTTACTTCCGTTTCTCGCTGCCGGACAAACCCATAAAGAAGGACAGTACCAGAAACAGGTGCAGGCCGGACTTGCATTCCTGACCAGCATCGGCGTGGCAGCTCCCGCCGGATATGATCTGCGTGGCGTCGTGAACAAGGCGGACGACGATACGGATCCGAATTATGCCTACTATGTTCACGGGGCGGCGACCCTGGCACTTTGTGAAGCGTATGGCATGACGAAGGATCGCAAACTGAAACCCGCAGCAGAAGGAGCCGTCTCGTTCCTGATCAATTCACAGGATCCACGCGGCGGCGGCTGGCGTTACAATCCTCAACAGGGTGGTTCCACGTCCGCTACGGCCATTCAGGTGATGGCACTCAAGGCGGCGGAAAAAGCCGGGATCAGGATCCCGGACTCAGCCTGGAAAGGCATTTCGTTTTATCTGGACAGCGTCTCCGTCGATGGTGCCGGACGATACGGTTATGAAGTCGAAAAGAAAACATATGCCATGTCAGTCACCTCAATGGCGCTGCTGAGTCGCATGTATCTCGGCTGGGGCCGCGATGTCGGCGATTTGCGCGCCGGTGTCGCGTTGATTGACCGGAGCACATCGACTGAAAACTACTACACCAACTACTTTGCGACGCAAGTCCTGAAAAACTGGGGCGGTCCGGAATGGGAACGCTGGAACGGTCGCGTGCGGGATGAGTTAATTGCCCGACAGGAAACTGACGGTCCCGGAAAAGGCAGCTGGATTCCGCGTGATCGGTCTGACTACAGCCTGTCAGGCGGTCGTCTGCTCACCACCTGCCTTGCGACGTTGACGCTTGAAGTCTACTACCGCAACAAACCTATCCTGCCGGAAATCACGGTACCCGCGACTCCAGAGAGCTCAACTGCAATCGCACCGCCATCATCCGCAGAGAAATAACATCTCGCCGACAATTTTAGTTCTGCGCTAAGTCCACCAGAGCCTGCGTGAGTCTTTCAACCTCGTATTCGAGCGATGCGCACGCTTCGTCCGCATCAGTCAGGTTCTTGTGCCTGCCCATCATTTCCAGACGCAATGCCGCCGCCGCCGTAGGTTCGGCGGCAAAGCAGAAAGCAGTCCCCTTGATCGTATGGGCCAGACGCAACACCTCGGCCATGTCCTGCTGGCCGATGGCTTCGCGCAGCGCCGACAGAAGTTCGCCGGTCTCTTCGATAAACGGCGGTACCATGTCCCGCAACGTCCCTTCACTTCCTCCCATCTGTTCCAGAGCGGCGTCCCAGTCAATGATCGATTCAGCCGGGAAGGATGCGTTTTCAACGTGTTCGGCTGAAGCTATGCCGTCGAGCATCGCATACAGGATTTTTGGGCGGATTGGTTTCGTCAGGTAGTCGTCCATACCGGACTCAAGGCATCGCTCTCTATCGCCTTTCAGGGCATCTGCCGTCATCGCGACAATCTGGATGTGGTGACCGGTGGTTTGTTCTCGTTGGCGAATGACCACAGTCGCCTCAATGCCGTCCATCTCCGGCATCCGCACATCCATCAACACGAGATCGAACGCCTCACGCGCGACTGCCTCCACAGCTTCGCGACCGTTGTTCGCCACAACCACCTTGTGCCCGCGTTTCTCAAGCAGACCGCAGGCGACACGCTGATTAATCACTCCATCCTCGGCGAGCAGGATGCGGAGAGATTTCCGGGATTCAGCCACCTGCATTGGCGTGCGTTGAACCGAAGAGTGCGATACCACTTCGGTGCTCAAAGCCCGCAGGATCGAATCTCGCAGGTCGGATTGCTTAACCGGCTTAATAAGATATCGGGCAATCCCAAGCTCCTCGCAACGTGACGAGTTCTCCGTCTGTCCGGCCGATGACAGCATGATCAGAACACTGTCCTCCAGACCTGGGTCCTGACGTATAAGCTCGGCGAGCATAAAACCATCCATGTCGGGCATCATGACATCCAGCAATGCCAGGCGGAATGGCTCCCCGCGCCTCGCAGCGTCTTTCAGTTGCACCAGTGCTTCCGGTCCGCCGACGGCCATACCTGGTCGCATCCCCCAATTCGTGAGCAGATCTTCGAGAATACGCCGATTGGTGCGATTGTCGTCTACCACGAGCACCGGTACGCCCGCCAAACCTTCGGGATTAAGCCAAAAGCTGGCCGGCGCGCCTGCCGCGATGCCAAACCTGACCGTAAAATGGAACGCGCTACCCTCGCCGGGCGTGCTCTCGACCCAGAGCTGCCCACCCATGAGTTTGACCAATTGCATTGAGATCGCTAATCCAAGACCAGTGCCACCGTATTTGCGGGTGGTGGAAGTGTCGGCCTGGCTAAAGGCGTCAAAGATCTGCTGTTGTTTTTCGACAGGGATCCCGATGCCTGTGTCACTGACGACGAAATGCAGCTCGACGTGTGAGTCTTCAAGCGACTCAACGGTGACAACAATGACGATTTCACCCTGTTCGGTGAACTTAAACGCATTTCCCACGAGGTTGATCATGATTTGTCGCAGTCGCCCAGGATCGCCGATGAGGGTGTCGGGCACATCCGGTGGCACGAGATACGTCAATTCCACACCCTTTTCGGCCGCACGCAGGCCAAAGGTGTGCATCGCATCGCCCAGGCTGTCGCGCAGGAGAAAATCGATCGTCTCCAGCTCCAGCTTTCCGGCTTCCACCTTGGAGAAGTCAAGAATGTCATTGAGCAGCCGCAGCAGCGCGTCGGCGGATTGCAGCACGATGTTCAGATACTCGCGCTGTTGCTCCGTGAGAGAAGTTTGAAGGGCCAGCTCTGTCATTCCCATCACGCCATTCATCGGAGTACGGATTTCATGGCTCATGTTCGCCAGAAAATCACTCTTGGCTCGATTGGCCTTCTCTGCGACTTCTTTCGCGGTGCGCAGTTCGTCTTCGCTGCGGCGCAGCTCGGCCGCCGTGCGTTCCAGTTCGGTGTTGGACACGGCAAGTTCCTGAGCGCGGGCTTCGGCCGCAGCGGTGCGTTCCGCCACGCGCTGTTCCAGGGTCGCATTCAATTGCTCAAGTCGCGCAAAACCTTCGGCATTTTCGAGGGCCGCACCGGCAATCGTCGCGATGAACGAGGCCAGGCGCACCTCGTCTTCGCCGAACAGTCCACTGACGTTGCGATGATCGACGTAGAAGCAACCAGCCGGTGCGCCACGCACAAACACGGGCGCGCACAATGCCGAACGGACGCCAGCGAGTAAGGCGCCTTCCTCTTCGGTCTGGCCTTCTTTGAAAACAATCACCTTGCCCGCAGCCAGAGCGCGGTCCGCCATGGCGCGACTGTATTCCGCGCCGATCTCTCCGGAGCCTGTGGTCAGGTCCTCGGTGCCATCGTCCCCCTGAAGCTGGAGCAGCAGACAACGTTCCCCGCGCAACAGTCGCACCGCTGCTTTGGTGACCTCGTCGAAGATTGACTTCCGCGACAGCGCAGTGGCAATGCTGCGGCCAGCCTCAAGCACGGTGTCGAAACGATCAACCAAAGACAGAGTCGCCGTCTTCGCAGGTGCCTGTTCCTGAACCCGTGCCTCGTCAAGCGCGAAGTCTGCACCGAGCGCACGCAGGGCCTGTCGGGCCGTCGCCAATTCCTCTGCGGCACCCGGCCAACCAACCTCCATGCCGACGCGACCGCGGGCCAGCAATGTCTGAGCATGCTCAAAACGTGCCCCCTGCCGCTCGGCGACAGCCAGACTTTCATCCAGATGCTTCCTCGCCCGCTTGACCGAACCCTCCATCGCTGCAATGAGACCCGCTTCACGGAGGGCATGCGGCAAGTCGGTCTGAAACGTACGGGCGATCTTCACCGCCCTCCTGGCGACATTATTTGCGTGTTTCAGCAAAAGCGTTCGGCGTTCTGTGGCGAGGCTCGAAGTTTTCTCGGCCTGTCTGCGTAATGCCGAAGCGAGCCATCCGCGGAGAGGGAAGGTCCAGGCATTCTTGACGTCTGTATTTTCCACGTCCTGCATCGCTCTCTGTAGGAAGTCTGCTGCTTCCTCGGTGCGATCCAGCATGAAGAGACGAACTCCCTCCGCCAGCTTTACCTGCGCTGTTCCCTGAAGATCGTAACGCTCGTGCGCGAGTTCAGTCTGCAATGCCTCGGCGCTGACGAATCCGGTCGTGCGTACCAGCAAGTCGAATGCAACTCCGGACGCTTGAATGTCGCCAATGTCGAGGCCTGATTGATAGTTCTGCACGGCCTCAGCGGCAGCGGCTGATAGGTCACCCAGACGATAATGGCTGGCCGCGATGTGGTAGCGAGCGATGTTTCTCTCCCAGACGTCTCCTGCCCGCTCCAGCATCCGCACCGCTTCACCGCACTTCTCAATACATTCCTCGTATCGAGCGGCAACATAAAGAGCCAAGCCGTTGTAATGAAGTGCGGTTCCCTGTCCCTGCGAATCAAGTAACGATTCGTAAATCGAATGCGCCCGTTGGGAATACGTTATCCCGCGATTGAAGAAAGCCAGCAGGCTCATCACAGGAGTATGAATCGCATACGACCGTGCCAGTTCGAGCGTAGGTGGATAGCGCTCTGCCCGATTCATGCCGCGCAATTGAACCCAGAGACAGGGAATCTTGCCACGGCCGAACCAGTACGCATAGACCAGGCGATTATCGAGGCGAATGGCGAGCAATTCCGTTTCCGCGTTTTCAAGAGGATGGCGTGCCAGGAACCACTTTGGAAACAAGGTGTGCAGCACTTGCACGAACACTTCGCGGAGTAACTGCACGTACAAGCTCACCGTCCAACGTGGCACTTTCCGACCGAGGAGTTCCAAGGCGCGTTCATTGGCTTTGATTGCCTGTGCAATGTCGCCTTGCTTGAACGCAAGTTCCCCCAGTTTGCCTTCGATCTGGGCACGCGTGGAATTATCTTTCGCCAGAAGGCTTGCCACTTGAAACTTTTGTGCTGCGTGCAGGTAGCGACCACCCAACATGAGGACATCGCCCTGTCCCACAGCAATTCGGTACCGGGTTGTTTCATCGGTAATCGGTGTGCCGCGTTCTGCGATACGATATTGTTCTTCAGCAAGGTCCAGCGCGTGCTGGGACCGAGCTTTTTCTGCAGCAGCCATTGCGTACGGCCGGGCACGCTCGTTTTCTCCCGCAGCATCAAAATGGTAGGCCAGATAGTAGATCCGGTCCGGGGCTTCGACTTCGAGGTCGGCTTCGAGATCGACTGCAGCGCGCAGATGCAACTCCCGTCGATGGTTCTCCGGCAGACGTTCGAGCAATGTCTGGCGCAGCTTGTCGTGAACGAAGGCGCATCTGCCATCCTTTGTTCTTGCCCAGACAATATGCCGCTGCTGCGCCTCGCTCAGCGCGGCAGTGGCTAGCGCCGTTGTCTGACCCGCCAGTTTCGACGCGGTGAATAAATCAAACACCTTTCCCAGGACCGCGCCAACGGAGAGCAGTTTGATTGTCGTTTCCGGCAACAATTCGATTCGGCGGGCAAGGAAAGCAGCTGCGTGCCGGGAAGACTGGACGCCGGCCAGCGCCGAAGGCTCAACTCGCCACCCCATCGGCATCGCAACCAGAGCGCCCGATTCCACGAGCCCGCGCAACGTGGCTGCCGCCATGAACGGGCTCCCCTCGGCCAATTGTTCGATGACTCTCACCGCGTCATCCGGCAATGGTCCCGCCATTGATTCGACCAACTTCCGCACGTTTTCAGCCGGAAACGCAGGCAGCGACAAATGAGCTACCGACTCGAGTGTACGCAGCGGATGGCTTGCCTCAACCTCCTCCGAACGGAACGCAGCGACGACAAGGATGGAACGATTGGCAGTCGTGGCGCGGCGCTGCCAGTTCACCAGGACCTTGAGCGTCAACTGATCGGCCCATTGGCAATCATCCAGCAGGACCACGACCGGCCGGCCCGTCCCTCCCAACGCATCGAGAAATGCAGCCATCGCCTGCACGCTGCGTGTTTCCGCAAACGTTTCAGGGCCCAATTCACGATTCACGGTCAAGCCGAATACCTCCGACAACTCCGGCAGAGCCAAACAGGCGGCATCCTGGTAAGCTCCCAATCCGATCCGAATCTTTTCATCAACACCAGTTTCCATTCGGGCCGTCGCGATCACGCCTTCCGCCACTCCCGTCAGCAGTTGAAACGGACGCTGAGCGGCCTGATCCAGACCCTGCCCACGTAGAATCCAGACCCCCTGTTGCGCTCCGCGCAGGGCGAACTCAGCGAGCAGGCGACTCTTCCCGCCGCCAGATTCAGCTTCCAGCAGCACCACGCCTCCCTGACCATCCAAAGTGCGTTTCAATTGCGCTTCCAGCGCCGCCAACTCATGACCGCAGCCGACGAACGCGGGCTCCGCGAGGGTATGCCGGTAATCATTCAACCCCACGACGAGGGCCGGTTCGGACTCGCCATTCTGTAAGGCCTCCGCAATCACATTGAGGTCCGCCAGAACGGCACTGGCCGTTTGGTAGCGATCTCGTGGATCCTTCCGCAGCAAGCGCTGGATGACTTCGTCCAACACACGTGGCACCGTCAATCCCAGGCTGCGTAATTCAGGCGGTCGTAAAGTCATATGCTGCCGTAAAACTTCGCCGACGCTGTTTCCCTGAAACGGAGGTCGGCCTGCAAGGCACTCAAAGAGCACAATTCCAGCCGAGTACAAATCGGAACACGCAGTCACTTCCTGGTCCAAAAGTCCGGCGGCCTCGGGCGACAGATACTTCACATTGCCAACCCACTCGTCCTGAATACTGGCGTTCAAATTGGAGCTGTGCGCCAAACCGAAATCAGTCAGTGTCGCCTCGCGCAACGGGATGCCTTGATTCACCATCACATTGGCAGGCTTGACGTCACGGTGCAGCACGTGGACGGCATGCGCTGTACTCAGGTCTTTCAAAATTGAAATACCGAGGGCAATCGTGTCTATTACAGAAAGTGCATCTTGTCGCAACCGTTCCTGCAGCGTGATGCCCAGGATAAACGGCATCACGACGTAGACCAGATCTCCCTCGGAGCCGAATGCGAGCAGCGGCGCAGATGCCCCATTTCGGAATTGTGAGAGGACATGGGCTTCATGCTCAAGCCGCATTCGCACCGAAGCCGAGAGCGATGTCGCCAAGGCCGTCTTAATGACAACCCTGTTGTCGTGTGCGGGATCTGTTGCCAGAAGTGTTTCTGTGTCGTCGCCACTTTTCAATCGGCGCAAAACCTGGTACCGACCGCCAATCACACGGCTGTCTTGCGAAACACTTGCCCTGGTGGCAGAAGAGGAAACATCGCTGTTATGTCGACCAATGGCCATTCTGAAGTCTCCCAGCGGCCTTCGTGGGGCGAATTCCCATTCTGACAGGCTTGACGAATGTCGAATCACTAGGCCTGAGACCGCATTCTAAGCAACAGATTTGCAGATTCCTACGGTTTCAACTGCCTAATCTGGAGTCGTTGACTTTGCGGGCAGTGGAATTGGGCGCAGAAGCAATTGCCGACCATTCGGCTGCACATCGCCGCGCTCCAGGGGGCAGATTCGAATAGGTCGCGAGTATTTGGATGAAAGCCCCACGAGTAGTGTTCTTTACCATCACTCGTTCAGTCCTGCAGTCGCCGACTGGGCAACGTGTTCCGCGTCATTTCCAAGGTGACCAGCCGCAATATCCTGCAGCGTTGCAATGATCAATTCACGATTCCGATCCAGAAACCAGTGGTCGCCATCGACTTCCACGAGACTGAAATCGCCAGCGGTATGCCCACGCCACTCCAGAATTTCATCAAGATAGACAAAGTCGTCCTGCCGGGCAGCAAAGGCAGTGATCGGGCACTCCAGAATTGCGTTCTTCTCAAAATGGAAGCTTTGCAGTAGTGGCATATCGCGCCGCATGCCGGGCAGAATCATTTTGATCAACTCCGGGTTGTCTACGTACCTCGACAATGACATCAGGTATTCAGGACTATTGGCTTCAACGAGAGATTTGAGAAGCACCTCACGATTCTGCCATCGATGGATCAGGTGCGGTGCGGCAGTCCCAGTCACGACAAAATGATTGGGGATGAGGCGATGCCTGCTACGCAACTTTCGAATCACTTCCCATGCCACAATGCCGCCAAAACTGTGCCCCCAGATCACCACGGGGCGATCAAACAATGGCAGAAGGATTGGCACCATTTGATCAGTCAACTCATCAAAGTCTGCTATCGAAGGCTCAGACATGCGATTCTCCCGACCCGGCGTCTGCAGGGCAAAAACTTCGTACCCGGTCGGTGGATCGATCAGGAATTTCGTAAACAGCGATGCGCCAATTCCCATCGAATGGAAGCAAATGAGCCGGACAGGCGCGTCGGAGTCGCCAGCTCCGCGGATCAGCCACGGGCTGAGAACCTGGACGCCGTCCAGATCCGCAAGCGTGAATTCGGTTATGACTGCCGTCGCGTCCCGGAGCGAAGTCAGATCGTCAAATCCGTCCCGATCCATTTGATCCAGAACCTCTCTTGAGAGCGAGGTGATGCTCGGTCCTTTGAGCAGCTTGATGAGTGGCACGTTGACCTCCAGTGCACGAACAATCGAGATTTGAAAGTCCGTCAGCATCAGAGAGTCGAGGCCGAAACTGTCGATGGGTCTGGAAACGTCGAGTTTCTCCGGAGACGTATCAAGGATCCTCGCGAGTTTGCCAGCTAGTTCCTGCTGCAGCCGCTCAAGTCGTTTATCGGGATTCAGCGCCGCCAGGTCTTCACGCAGCCCTGTACTCTTTGGGCGGAAGGAACGTGCAAGGGCAGCGTCGCCCATCAACTCAATGAATCTCACGTCGCGTACCAGGTGCGGATACGCAAGGCGAAACCACGGCCAGTCAATCCGAGCTGTCATCCGTTGGGCAGGGTGCTGGATCAACGCAGCTTCCAGCTTACCCAGCACGTCCTTCAGAGGCATCACGTACATTCCCTGCGTTTCCAGGATACCAATAATGTCATGGCCATCGCTCTCGGCGTTGGACATACCGGCATATTTTCCGAGGACACCAAGATTGACTGATGTTGCAGGGAGTCCACGTTGTCGACGGTAGTGGGCAAGCGAGTCCTGGAAATAATTGGCCGACGCATAATTTGACTGGCCATACAGTCCCAGGACTGACGAGATGGACGAAAGCATCAGAAAGAAATCGAGGTCTTTTCCCGCAGCCAATGTGGATAGGTGCAGGTTCCAGGCACCCTGCGCTTTCGGATTGAAGACTCGCTCAAAACGGTCCATGTCCATGGTCGGAATCGAAGCGTCGTCCAGCACGGCCGCGCCATGGATGACTCCGGCCAGGGGGGGCAGCTCGCGTTTGATGCGATCCACGAGTCGTACGACCGCATCAGCGTCTGTGACATCTGCCTGCGCCAGGACGACACGCCCACCTAGTTCCATCATTGTTTCGATCGCAGTTCGATCCGCGTCACTCTTGGGACCGCTGCGGCTCAGCAGGACCAGACAGCGTGCTCCATGATCCACCATCCACCGTGCGATCTCCAACCCGAATCCACTGGCTCCACCCGAAATCAGATAAGAGCGATCCGGTCGGAACGATGCGTTTCGCTGCGGCAGTGTCCGGACGCGGTCGTTCTGCATGTTCATCACGATTTTTCCCCGATACGCTGCCCGGGTCATGAATCGCATCGCATCCGGGAGTTCTGAAATCGGGAACTCGGTGATTTGGTGCGGATTCAACTCACCTCGCTCAAACATGGCGATCACTTCCGTCATCGCCTGCCGATGTAAATCCGGTTGATGCACTGCGAGCCGATCAACATCAACTGCGAAGTACGAGATGTTTTCGCCGAGTCGTTCAAGTCCGAGTTTGGTGTTGCGATAGATATCCGACTTGCCGATTTCCACAAAACGCCCAAACGGAGCAAGGCACTTGAGGCTCTGCGTGATAAACCTGCCCGTCAGGGAATTCAGCACAATATCCACGCCACGCCCCTCCGTCGCTTGCATGACGTCATTCGCGAAATCAAGTGATCGCGAATCGAAGACATGCTCGACTCCCATCTGCCGCAGGTGTTCTCGTTTCTCACTTGTCCCTGCCGTCGCGATCACTTGAGCGCCGGCACGATGCACTAACTGGATTGCCGCGCCTCCCACGCCACCGGCGGCCGAATGTATCAGGACAATGTCACTACGTTTCATGCGGGCCAGGTAACACAATGAGTACCATGCTGTAATGTACACAAGCGGAATGGATGCCGCTTCGAGCGGCGTCAGTGTTGCAGGCTGACGCACAACGTAGTGCCCGGACGTCGTGACTCGACCACAGAATCCTTCCGACACACGGGCGATCACTTCGTCGCCTGTCTGAACATGCCGGACTAAACACCCTGTGCGCAGAACGCGACCAGCGACCTCCAGACCAAGCCGATGGGCAGTCAGTCCGCCTGCAACGGCCTTTTCCGGCAGCAATCCCATCGCATTCATGACGTCTTTGAAGTTCAACGCAGCAGCCCGGACTGCGATTTCCACTTCGTCCTCCCCAGGGTTGCCGGGGGGAAGTCGGCGAAAGACGATTTGATCGAGAACTCCATGATCACGCTGATCGGCGCGGTAAGAACCACCGAATCCAGGTTCCAAAGAAACGGCTGATTGTTCGGCGGATTCCTTATCTACGGGGACGAGTTGCCGAACAAAGCGATTGTCGCCCCGAAGGGCGATTTCTGATTCGTCGTGGTCACGACGCGTATGCAACAGTTCGTGGAACAACGCATCGACTTCACACGGTGCCACATCCGGGCTCAGATCAATCACCGCCAGTGGAACATTCGGGCATTCATTGCGAATAACGCGAGACATTCCATGTAAAACTGCCTGTCCCAGGTCAAGCTGCTGATCGCCGGCAACTCCAGCCGCCCCGTTGGTAACAACGAACAGACGCGGCACACCCTCTCGTTCCTTCAACGTCTGAGCCAGTGTCAGAAGCGACGAAACAAAAGGGCAGCGGGCCAGGCCTTTCCATTCGAAATCTCCTGTCGCCAGCCCGGCCGCGAAGACGATCAGAGTCCGCCGATCCAGAGTCACCTCCGCCAGCAGTTGGCGCAAATCACGTTGGTCTCCGAAGGGAATGACAAAAGGTTTAATATTCTCTCTCGTCAGCCGCATTGCCAGTTCCCTGGCAATCCCGGATTCGTCTGCAATCAGCACGGCCGTCGTATAGTCGGAAATGCGTCCGTGTAAATCCGTCGAGCACGGAGCGGGTGACCAGCGATACTCATAGCAACCCTCGTACACACTGTCCGCTGAATGGGACCCGGCTCCAACCAGTCGCTTGCCGGTCAACCCGGGTATTTCAGCCACCAGATTGCCTGCGTCATCAAAGATCAGCGCGTCCGAACGCAGGTATTGCTCATCATTCAGAGAGACTCGAACAACGGCCCAGACTTCCTGTGTTGGCTGGCAGTAATATCGAATTCTGTCAAGTCGATATGGCAAATACACGCGCCCGTGGGCACCATTACGATGTACATCCGCGAACACGACGTGTAGACAAGCATCGAGCAGTACCGGGTGAAACGTCGCTCGCTGCGACTCGTGCAGCAGTGCATCAGGCAGCCGAAGCCGAGCAACCATTTCATGTCCACGGTGCCATAATTCCTTAATACAGCGGAAATTATTTCCATAGGCCAGACCTGCGGCACCAATCGTCTCATAGAATGTTTCAACCGACAGTGCATCGGCATCACAGAATTGTCGCCGCATGTCGTTCAATGAAGTCGCTGATCTTTCAAAACAGTCGTGGACTCTGTTGATGCGGCCCGAAGAATGCTTTGTCCACGGCGAATCAGCAGACGCATCGGCTGCTCGGCTACAGATGCGGTAGTCTCCTTCGCCGGAGACGATCTCCAGTCGGACGTCCAGCGGGTGACGGCTGCTGTCCGGCAGGATCAGCGGCAGGTCAAAATGGATGTTCTCGAGAAAAAATGGCTCGTGCCGAAACTGCTCGCTTGCCACGGCCCATGCCAGTTCCAGGTGCCCGGTCGCCGGAAAAACAATTTCGCCATCCACCTGATGATCGCGAAGGTACGGGAATTTATGGACCCCAATCGCGGCCTCCCAGACGGCCAAGCCGTCTTCCGTCACGAATTGGGTCTTACGCTTCAGGAAAGGATGATCGAAAAGCCCCTTGCGCATCGCTGCGGACGCGGGTGATTCGAACCAGTAGCGGCTGTGTTGCCACGGATTTCCGGGCAACCGGATATAACGACAGTCGGAGCCGTACAAAATTTCCACATCCGGCGCAAGTCCGCGCGCGGCCAGTCGAGCCAGGCTCTGGAGAAACACGGTTACTTCGGGATCCCGGCGGTTCATCGACGGAGCCATCACGGCATCGGTACCCCGCTTACTGAACAGCGCTTCTGAGCCGCTGACCAGCACGGGATGCGGACCGATTTCCACAAACGTGTCGTAGTGATCCTTGAGCATGGCACTCAAGGTGTCCGTAAACAAAACCGGCTGACGCGCGTTCTGGAACCAATACTCCGCATTGAAATGCAGGCCGTTTTCACGGTGGCCGGTGACAGTGGAGTAAAGTGGGATTGTCGCCTTGACCCCTTGCATTTGGGCCAACGTAGTCAACATGACATCCCTGATCGGTTCCATGTGATGGCTGTGATAGGCCACCTGAACCCGGACCGGTCGATTAAAGACGCCACGAGTTTCCAGCACCTGCGCAATCTGTTGCAATGGTTCCGTATCGCCGGACAACGTGAGCATTTCCGGCCCGTTCACGGCTCCGACGGAAACACGACCGTCATAGCCTGCAATCAGAGTGCGGGCGTCTTCCTGCGTGAGCCCGACTGCCAACATACCACCTTTGCCGGAAGCCAGATTCTGAGCCTGAGAACGATGATAGATGACCTGAACTGCTTGCTTGAGCGTCAGCGCTCCGGCAGCAAATCCCGCCGCGACTTCGCCAATCGAATGCCCTACGATTCCCTCCGGCCGGATTCCGTAGTGTTCGTAGAGTTTGACCATCGCGATCTGAATGGCCAT
>Ga0105046_10002718_pt1 | contig 27957 bp, 24 predicted proteins | sample MAT03_FD_78385 | JGI IMG/M metagenome (GOLD analysis project Ga0105046, IMG submission 78385) | Freshwater microbial communities from Lake Fryxell liftoff mats and glacier meltwater in Antarctica - MAT-03 (megahit assembly) | ecosystem: Environmental > Aquatic > Freshwater > Ice > Liftoff... | reverse complement strand
GACGATCCGGCTTCCAGTGCACGTCGGTGAAACGATCAATCGAGTCCGCAAAACCAGTCACCGGCTGCAGCAGATTCTTGAGCGCGAACCGACCCAGGAAGAGCTTGCGCGGGCAATGGACATCACCGACGACAAAGTGCGCCAGGTGCTCGATGTCGCGCGCCACCCGGTTTCACTGGAAGCACCGGTCGGAACCGATGGAGACGCCTTCCTCGGAGACTTCATTGAAGACGAGTCGATGCCTCCACCGCTGGAGTTGGCTTCCCAGCAGCTCCTGAAGGCGCAAATTTCGGAAGCACTCGGCAAGTTGACTGAACGGGAGCGCAAAATCATTGTGCTGCGTTTCGGTCTCGAGGATGGCAAGTTCCGAACGCTCGAAGAGGTCGGGCGCGAGTTCGGAATCACCCGCGAACGCATCCGACAAATTGAGGCCAAGGCGCTGCGAAAACTGCGCCATCCAACCTACAGCCGAAAGCTGCGAGGTTATCTCGAATAGCCGGCACGATCCACGATGATAGAGAGCGAGGGCAGGTGGATCACTCCCCTGCCCTCGCCTTGTTTCAGGATTCAGCTACTTGCCTGGTCCGAAGATGAGCGCAACGTTATGTCCACCAAATCCCATGGAATTGCTGAGAATATTGGTCACTTTCGCGGCGCGAGCGGTGTTTGGAACGTAGTCGAGATCGCAGTCAGGATCCGGAGTCTCCTGATTGATCGTCGGCGGCAAGAGTTGATCTTTAATCGCCATGAGCGAGAAAACCGCTTCAATCGCCCCCGCGGCCCCCAGGAGATGACCGGTCATCGACTTTGTGGAACTCACCGGAATGCGATACGAAGCATCGCCGAGCGCCGCTTTGAGTCCCTGGGTCTCGTACTTTTCATTCATCTGGGTCGAAGTGCCATGAGCGTTGACGTAGGAGATATCTGCGGGTGTCAGCTTCGCCTGATCGAGTGCCAGCCCGATCGCGCGAGCAATCCCTTCCCCGCCGGGTGCAGGTTGAACGATGTGATTCGCATCGTCCGTGGAGCCGTAGCCGAGAATCTCACCGATGATTTCGGCACCCCGAGCGATCGCGTGATCTCGCTCTTCAAGTACCAGCATTGCCGCGCCTTCGGCCAGCACGAAACCATCGCGACCGGCGTCAAATGGCCGACTGGCTCCGGCGGGATTGTCGTTTCGGGTCGAGAGAGCACCCATCGAGTTGAATCCGGCGATACCGAGTTTCGTGATCGGCGCGTCCGACCCACCGGCGAACATGACATCTGCCGAGTTGTCACGGATCATGCGGGCAGCTTCTCCGATCGCATGCGCGGCGCTGGCGCACGCGGAGGCTGTCGCAACACATGGTCCCTTCGCACCGACGTGGATCGCGGTTACACCAGCGGCCATGTTCGGGAGTACCATCGGCGCAAAAAACGGGCTGAGTCGACGTGGACCGTGAGCGGCGATCGTTTTCGCGCCCTGCTCGAGCGTTTCCATCGCACCCATACCGGTGCCGACCATCACTCCGGTGCGCGTGGGTTCGAATCCGCCCGATGAAAGTCCGGCATGCGCCGCTGCCTGCAGCGACGCTTCGACAGCGTACTGGGTATAGCGGTCCATACGGCGGGATTCCTTTTTCCCAATGCGGACCGCGGGTTCAAAACCCTCGATTTCGCCGGCAAAGGTCGTTTCAAAACCGTCGGTATCAAACCGGGTAATTGTGCGAATACCGGATCGACCGGCGATGATCGCCTGCCACGTCTCTTCGACATTCATACCGAGGGGGCAAATTGCGCCCAATCCCGTCACCACGACTCTTCGGTTCTCTGCCATTGTTGCCTCGCTTTGAACATGAACTCGCTCGCATCACTGCCTTGCATGCTACGACGTAGCTGGCGAGCTGCGCCATGCGACCGGGTCGCCTTGTCCGACTTTCCCGTGCGTGCTAGCCTCTCCCGTGGGCGCGGGCCTGCGGTGTGCGTGATGATCTGCGTGTCTTGAGCCAATAGAACGAATCCGGGAGCCGCTAACCGTCGGGTCTGATTCCGCGAAGGCGCGGCGCCCACCTGCTTAGGCAGGTTCAAGATTCCGTTGCACACGGCACAGGCGGGTTCGCCCCACTCTTCAATCGATTGTGAACTCACCAGATCGGACCGGTATCCCTCGATGCTCACCCTCATTACAGGTCCAGACGCGTTCCTGGTCCGGGGCGCAATCGAGCGGATCCGTGGCAAATACGATCTCGACGGTTTGAACACCTCCGTGTACGATGCCCGCCCCAACAATTTCGATGAACTCGTTGCAGCGGTCAGCACTCCGGGGTTCTTTGGATCAGGTCGCGTGGTCATCATCAATGATCTCATGACCCGATCGAGCAAGGGTTCATCCGGAGACGACGACGAAGAGACGACTGAAAAGGTATCCGCTGTCGATTGGCCTCGGTTCTTCGGGGCGATTCAACGTGAGAATATGGCAATCTTGGCAGACCGTGGTTTACGGGCTGTACCTGCGGCGGTCAAAAAGGCGATGCCGAAAGATGCCGAGATAGTCGAAGGCGAGCCTCCACGCGGCAGTGATCTCATGAACTGGCTGAAAGAACGAGCGACCGCATCCAGGAGTCGCATCGCCGACAAAGATGCTCGGTTCTTGGCAGAACTGCTCTGCCCCGGAAACTGGACTTCGCGCCCTAACAACCCCGCCTACGATCACCCGCCAGATCTGGAGCTCTTTGCTAACGAAATCGAAAAGCTCGCGCTCGCGGCCTTTCCGGGTGCGATTGAGCAATCCCACATCGTTGAGATGACGATGGCCGGGCAGGCCGATCGTCTCTTTTCGCTCATCGATGCGGTGATGGCAGCCGACGGCTCCAATGCAATCACTGAGTTGTCCAGTGCGACGACGAATGGAGACGATGCCGGTCGAATTTCGGCGCAGCTCTTTCAACAGATAGAGCTGATCGCGGCGCTCGCTGCGGCCGGTCGAATGGATCCCACCGACGCCGGGCGAAGGCTCGGGCTCTCGAATCCAAATCGCATGCTAGCGATCTCGAAGAGTTTGCGGAAATTTCGGGGAGAACCGCGTGATCTGTTGTTGGGAGCACTCGAAATCGAGCGGCAATTCAAGTCCGGGGTGCTCAGGCAACCAGCGGACCAGATATACGCGCTGGTGAATAGAGCATTATCGCTTTCTGGCAGAACACGAGAAGGCGGCACGTAGTGCCGCCAATCTCACGTCTATTCAAGGGAACATTTCGCTCAGGCGGAGGCGGCCAGGCGGTTGAGTTTGGTCATCAACCGCGACTTGCGACGCGCAGCGTTGTTCGGGTGAATGATGCCCTTGCCGGCAACGCGGTCAAGCGTGCTGACAGCCACTCCGACTGCACCAGTGGCCACGGTCGCATCGCCGGTGCGGATTGCCGCCTCAGCCTTTTTCACAAATGTGCGAGCGGCAGTCCGGTACGGCCGATTTCGCAGTCGCTTCTGCTCGGAGACGCGGATGCGCTTCTCGGCAGCCTTGTTATTCGCCAAGGTGGTTCACCTCTTGAGTCATTCATCACAATGAAACAGATGCCAATGGACGGCAAAAATGCCGCAACCTCCCAAGTTTACCAGAGTTGCCTCCTAACCTCAACGAGGTTAGGAGGTCTCAATTGGATCGGTCCGGTACTGTAAACGTGACTACTTCGACGTATTCCCGTACTCGCGCGACTCGCACGTCAGGCAAAGCATCCGCTGGCCGCAGCGCGTCCATCATCGGGTTGGCGTTCATCGTCAGCCGGGTACTTGGTCTTTTGCGTGAGGTAATCCTGGGGTATCGATTTGGCACCACCAGCGAGTACGACGCGTATGTGAGCGCATTCCGGGTACCGGATCTTCTCTTTCTGGTCGTGATGTCCGGGGCATTCGGCGCGGCCTTCATCCCCGTCTTCGGTGGTTTTCTGGAGCAGGGCGACGACGAGCGGGCCTGGCGCCTGGCTTCATCGATCATCACGATGACCGCAATCGTGACAGCAGTGATGGGTGTCGTCGTTTTCCTGCTGGCCAGCCCGATCATGCGCTATCTGGTCGCACCGGATCTTCCCGAAGATATCCAGCCGCTCGCGATTTCGACGATGCGAATTTTATTGCTCTCCCCGATTCTGCTTGGGCTCGGGATTGCGGCCAAAGGAATACTCGAGGCTCAGAATCACTTTGCGCTTCCGGCAATGGCGCCAATCCTCTACAACGCTGCAATCATCATCGCCGCACTGGTGTTGGCTCCTTCTTATGGGATCAAGGGAGTGGCAGTCGGAGTCGTGATTGGTGCACTCCTGCATGCGTCAATTCAAGTTCCCGGTCTGATTAATTCCGGCATGGAATTTCGACCCACGCTCGATCGCACCGTGGATGGACTCTCGGAGGTTGGACGGCTGCTGCTCCCGCGGGTCATCGGGTTGGCGGCGTTTCAGCTCAATTTCGTGGCGGTAACCCATTTGGCCAGCGGTGCTGGCGAGGGGCGCGTCTCTGCCCTCAATTACGCATGGCAGATGATGATGCTGCCCCACGGGGTGATCGCTCTCAGCATCTCGACAGTGATCTTTCCGACAATGGCCCGACTTTTCCAGATCGGCAAGATGGACGAAGTTCGCACAACGTTCACCAGTGCTCTCATGCCGATGCTCTTCCTGACGATTCCAGCCTCGATTGGACTTTACGAGTTCCGTACTGCCCTTCCGCAGACGGTCTTCCAGCTCGGCGCATTCGATGCGACATCGACGGGACTCGTCGCTCCAGCGCTCGGTTTTCTGGCGCTTGGTTTGATCTGGTACGCGTTGGTCGAAGTGTTGGCACGGATCTTTTACGCAATGCAGGACACGCGGACTCCTGTGATCGCCGGCGTTATTATCATCGCGATCAACATCGTCCTGGGATCGCTTCTGGTTGGGCCAATGGGCCATTCTGGCCTTGCCCTGGCATTGACGGTGTCAACCGGCGTGGAGGCACTGATTCTTTTCTTCCTGCTTCGACGGAGAATAGGAGGATTGGATGACGCTTTCGGATCGTGGATTGCCAGGGTGATGGTTTCGGCCGCGGCAATGGCGACCATGGCAGAATTGATCCGCCCGAAACTCGAACTGGCGACTGCAAGCGAGTCGGCTCATCGATTGACGCATCTTGTCATGCTAGGCTATGCGATGGCGCTGCTAGCGGGTACCTACTTTGTCGCCGCCTACCTGTTGCGGGTGCCGGAAGTCGACAAGGCTGTGGGGATGATTTCACGGAGAATTCCGGAGAGATTCAGAGTCTGGTAGCCGAATGGAGAGTCATTTGAGTCGCTCCGCTATACTCTCACTATGAGTATCACGACGAAGGATGCATCCATAGACAGCCTGTCCGCCGAAGCGCAACTTGATCGCATTCGGAATTTCAGCATTATTGCCCATATCGACCATGGAAAGTCGACGTTGGCGGATCGGTTGCTCGAACGCACCGGTACTGTTCAACGCCGTGACATGACCGAGCAGTTGCTCGATTCCATGGATCTCGAACGAGAAAAGGGCATCACGATCAAGGCGCGCGCGGTCCGGATGGAATACACCGCGAAAGATGGTCGATCGTACGAACTCAACCTGATCGATACCCCGGGGCACGTCGACTTCTCGTATGAAGTCAGCCGGAGTCTTGCGGCCTGTGAAGGTGCGCTGCTGGTGGTTGATGCCGCCCAGGGTATCGAAGCCCAGACGATGGCTAATGTCTATCTCGCGCTCGAACATGATCTCGCGATCATCGCGGTCATCAACAAGATTGACCTGCCGAATGCCGATCCGGAAAGGGTTTCGGCCGAAGTCGGGAAGTTCATAGGCTTGCTCGATGACGAGATCCTGCCGGCTTCTGCGAAAACCGGGGTCGGCATCGACGAAATTCTCGAGGCCGTTGTACGCAGTGTTCCGTCGCCGACCGGTGACGTTCACGCGCCTGCCCGGGCATTGATCTTCGATTCCCATTACGACTCGTTCAAGGGCGTGATAGCCTACGTGAAGGTCGTTGATGGATCGATCTCGACCGACGAGCGATTGCGGTTGATGTCGACGGGCAAGGAAGCAGAAATCATCGAACTCGGCTATTTCTCGCCGAATATGCATACTGCCAAACGCCTGGAGACCGGTGAAGTCGGATATATCGCGACCGGTTTGAAAGTCGTCAAAGACCTGCAAGTTGGCGACACAATCACGATCGCGACCCGACCCGCTACTGAAGCACTACCAGGGTACCGCCCGGCGAAACCGATGGTGTTCGCTGGGCTCTATCCGGTCGTCAGTGAAGACTATCCCCTCCTCCGCGACGCGCTCGATCGACTCCAACTCAATGATGCATCGTTGACATATGTGCCGGAGTCTTCGCTTGCGCTGGGATTTGGATTTCGCGCCGGATTCCTCGGTCTTCTTCACCTGGAAATCGTGCAAGAGCGACTCGAGCGTGAATACAGTCTCGATTTACTGACTACTGCGCCGAGCGTGGAATACGAAGTCGAACTTCACGGCGGGAAGGTCGTGAAGATCGACAATCCAGCGGACATGCCATCGCCAGGCGAGATCACTGAAATTCGTGAGCCCTGGATGCATCTGAGCATCATCTTGCCGTCGCGATACATCGGGAACATCATGGAACTGGTGACCTCCCGGCGTGGTGTATTTGTCGAGATGATCTATCTCGATGAGGATCGCGTGCATCTGAAGTTTGATATGCCACTCGGTGAGGTCATTGTTGACTTCTATGACAATCTGAAGAGTCGATCGCAGGGCTACGCCTCGCTTGATTACACCTTCGCGGAGTTGCGTTCCGCCGATCTGGTCAAACTTGATGTGCTTGTCAATACCGAGGCAGTCGACGCACTGTCGATTATCAGTCACCGCGATGACGCCTATTCGCGAGGTCGGGACCTTGTGCAGGCGCTCCGCACGTTGATCCCTCGACAGATGTTCGATGTGCCGATTCAAGCATCAATCGGAAGTCGCATCATTGCCCGCGAGACGATCCGGGCTATGCGCAAGAACGTGATTTCGAAGTGCTACGGCGGCGACATCTCACGCAAGCGCAAGTTGCTCGAAAAGCAGAAAGAGGGTAAGGCGCGGATGAAGATGGTCGGATCTGTGGAAATTCCGCAGGAAGCCTTCATGGCGGTGCTGACCCTCGGCGACAAGTCTTCGACGCCGAAGAATTAGCACCTCATGAATCCGCAACTGACCATTCTCGGGTTGGGACCGGGTAATCCGAAGCATCGAACCATTGAAACAGTTGAGATTCTGGCAGCCGCCGAGTCGATCCTGTTCCGCACACTGATCCATCCTGGTCTCGAGTCATTCGCCGGTGATCCCCGTGTGTCAAGTTGTGATGATCTCTACGAGTTCGGAGAGACCTTCGACGAGGTCTACTCCTCAATCGTCGAGCGGGTGCTCAGCAAAGCGCAGTTGTCACCGATTGTGTATGCGGTTCCCGGCCACCCACTCGTCGGTGAGCGCACTGTCGCGGCGATTCTCGATCAAGCACGAGAACTTAAAATCAATAGCAGAGTCGTTTCGGGAATAAGCGCCATCGATGTCGTTGCGACGACGCTGGCGGTCGATCCGATGGCGAGTGAAGCCCAGATCATTGATGCGACTGAGCTGCAGCGATTTGTCGAAAGTGGGCCATTCAATGGCGCTCTGCCAGACATATCGCCGCTGCGCCCCGTATTGATTTGCCAGGTTTACTCTTCCGCGATTGCATCGGCCGCTAAGCTTGCCCTATGTCGGATCTTTCCGGATGAGCACTTCGTACGGATTGTTACTGCGGCCGGGATTGATACCGAAGTGTCAGTAGTCGAGTGTCAGCTTTTTGAACTGGATCGCGCCGCAGTCAACCACCTGACCAGTGTCTGGATCGAACCGATGGCGACGCTGGAGTCGACGCGATGGCCACTTACACTCCAGCACATCGTCGCCCGCCTGCGCGCCCCTGACGGATGTCCCTGGGATCGCGAGCAGACGTACGAAACACTTCGATCGACTGCAATCGAAGAGGCGTATGAGGTTGCGGAAGCGATCGACTCTGGCGACCTCGACAATCTGGCCGAAGAACTCGGTGATCTCCTCCTTCATGTGGCAATGCAGGCCCAGATCGCGGAAGAGGCCGGTGACTTCTCAATCGGGGATGTCTACGATCATGTCAATCGCAAACTGGTTCGGCGCCATCCGCACGTTTTTGGCTCAGTGATCGCAGAGACGCCGGACAAAGTTGTCGAGACGTGGGAATCCGTCAAAGCGAGTGAACGTGTTGCGCGTGGTAAGTCTCCTATAGCGACAGCCGATCCGTACGACAGGCTTCCGAAGGCAATGCCGGTGCTCCATCGAGTGACCAAAATCGCGAGGAAGCGACAGACTGAACCGATCGCGGCTGATGGGGATAAACTAGGAGACGCGCTGCTGGCGCTGGTGGAAAATGTGGTCCGGGCTGGACTCGATCCCGAGATTGAATTGGAGCGTGCGTACCGCAGAAATGCAGCGAGAAGCGCACAGGAGTAGTCATCCGTCGGTCGGGCGGGGCAAAGGGAGTATTCAGGCGTGGGCGTTCAGTACGATGTTGAACCTGGTGTAACGGGCAGGCTTACCTGCGGAAGTTTGCGATTGGCAGAAGCCGGAAACGAGGTCACACTCTCTGGTTGGGTCAATCGGAGACGCGATCTCGGTGGACTGATCTTCATCGACCTTCGTGACCGGTTCGGCGTTACCCAGATCACTTTCAACCCGGAAATCGCGCCAGAAGCCCACACGGTCGCAAGTGATGCCCGCAACGAGTACGTCCTGCGCGTCACGGGAATCGTTCGTGCACGACCAGACGGAACCATCAACGCCAAACTTGAAACTGGCGAGATCGAGATCGAAGCACAGCGACTGGAAGTGTTGAACGTTTCCAAAACCCCACCCTTCTACATCAACGAAGAGAGCGGAGTCGACGAGAGTGTGCGGCTTCAGTATCGGTATCTCGATCTGCGCACTTCGCGTATGCAGCGGAACATCATCGTCCGGCATCGCATCGTCAAACACATGCGTGACTATCTGGATGCGCGCGGGTTTGTCGAAGTCGAAACGCCCATGCTGATCAAGAGCACGCCCGAAGGTGCGCGCGACTTCCTTGTTCCGAGCAGCGCCTCCCCGGGGTCGTTCTACGCGCTGCCGCAATCCCCTCAGCAACTCAAGCAGTTGCTGATGATCGCCGGTTATGACCGGTACTTCCAGATCGCTCGCTGTTTCAGGGATGAAGCGCAACGTGCGGATCGCCAGCCTGAGTTCACGCAACTGGATATCGAGATGGCGTTCGTACGAGAAGAAGACATCATGCAACTCGGAGAATCGCTCTTCACTGAGCTGACCGAGAGGTACACCTCCAAACCGATTCAGGAGAAGCCGTTCCCGCGGATTTCGTATGCCGACTCGATGAGGTTGTATGGCAACGATCGGCCGGATATTCGCTTCGGAATGCAGATTCAGGATGTTTCGCAGACCCTGGCCTCGACAGGTTTCCAGGCATTTGCAGGGGTGCTTGCATCCGGCGGCGAAGTCAAAGGACTCGTGTTGCCAGGTTGCGCCGGTTACACCCGCCGCGAGATCGATCAACTTACCGATCTGGCCAAGCGCGCCGGTGCCAAGGGACTCGCCACTATCTCGATCGGAGAGACTGAACTCAAGTCCCCGATCGCCAAGTTCCTCTCGGAGTCAGAAATAGAGGGACTCACCAGCGGAATCGGTGCAGGCGCCGGGGATCTCGTCGTCTTGGTGGCAGACAAACCCGCCGTCGTTGCCAAGTCACTCTCGGCAATCCGGATCGAAATGGGAGCTCGCCTGAAACTGGCCGATCCAAACGTGATGGCTTACTGCTGGGTTTATGAGTTTCCATTGCTCGAATGGGACGAAGAGGGTCAGCGATGGGATGCCACCCATAACCCATTCTGTGGGTTTATCGAAGAGGATGAAGCGCTGCTCGACACCGATCCTGGCGCAGTTCGCGCAAAGCAATATGATCTTGTCTGCAATGGTAACGAAGTTGGTGGCGGTAGCGTCCGCATGCACAAGCGCGCTGATCAATCTCGAGTCTTTGGCATGATGGGACATTCGGAGCAGGCGCAACATGAGCGATTTGGCGCGATTCTCGACGCTCTCGAGTACGGCGCGCCACCCCACGGCGGGATCGCCATGGGTCTCGATCGATTCGTTATGCTGGCGACCGACGAAGAGAACATTCGGGAGGTAATCGCCTTTCCAAAGAATCAGCGCGGGATCGACCTTATGTTCGAAGCGCCTTCGATTATTGACCTTCAGCAGCTTGATGACGTTGGTTTGATGCTGAAACCGGTTCCCGAAGCGGAACCAACCGCCTAACTGGCAAAGGTCCAGGACAATCCACTGCGCGTGTTCAGGTCGTCTGCCTTGAACAGCAACGAGGGTTGTCCCGGATCGCCCTCTTTCAGCGGCGCCACCCAAACCTCAAACTTGAAGTCGATCGTGCGGAAAAAGGCGAGCCAGTTTCCATCTGGTGACCAGCACGGATTGGTCGCCTGAAGGTTGCGTGTGACGCGCGTAAGATCCCCTGATGCCCGATCGACGATCAGAATGTCTGACATATCGTCCTTGGAACGAACGGCTAACGCGATCGACTGCGCGTCTGGGGAAATAGCCGGATCGAATGTGTTCCGAGTCTCATCCAGTGGATAGGCGACACCATCAGTGAGATCTCTCAGCACGCTTCGATTGAGGCTGGTTCCATCAGGTTGTCGTTCTTGCACGGCGTAGGCAGCAAAAGAACCGTCTGATGAGAGGCTCAACGCATCAATGTTGTCCTCGAACTGAGAGGCAGGCGCTAGATAGGGCGTGCCAATGGGTCCGTCAATGAGCCAAACCTGAAACGTACCATCAGGACTGAGATAATCAGTCATGTATCCGATCATCCCGTTACTCGCCCATTCCGGTGAGGTCACCCACGCCGCTTCGTGGACATACTCCGGGGTTCCTTCTTCGTACTGCGGTTGATGAAATGTAAGCGGCACCTGCGAATCCGCGTCAATGTTGTAGATCACGAGATCCGAGTAACTGGGTCCGCTCTTCACGAAGAGGAACCGAGTGGCATCCGGCGACCAGCGGGCGCAAGTAGCCATGTCGCTTTCGAAAATTCTTGAAGATTCACCCTTCGACCACTCATGGACCCCATCTGAACGGACATGAAGTATTCGGCCGGGAATCGTCTCCTGTGCAGAAGCCGGAGACGATTTGCTCAGCGAACGCATCCCGAGAATTACCGGCGTCATGAAAATGGCTTTAGAGAAGCCCCTTCGCGTCGTCATCAACTATCCTTGCCAAATCCCATTGTAGAAAGGAGTTCTGAAGCGACCAGACCCTCGTTCCAGGGTCGCTTTTCAAGTCCCCAGATAATAGAGCGCTCATGCCCCTTTCCGGCGAGTAGAACACAGTCACCGGGTTCGGCCACCGCTAGCGCGAGTTTGATCGCCTCTCGCCGGTCAGTCACGCAAGCGAAATCTCGCCCTTCCACTGCGCCTTGCTCGATTGCTCCGGCAGCAATTTCCTGGATGATTGCCTCCGCGCTTTCGAACCTCGGATCTTCCGTCGTGAAGACACTGTAATGCGCCAGCCGGGCCGCAACCTCGCCTTGAATAGGTCGCTTTGTGCGGTCGCGTTCACCGGCGCTGCCCATAACCAGAATCAGTTTTCCTGAAGTCAGTGCACTGAGCAAGGAAAGCACTTTCTCGATGGATTCCGGGGTGTGAGCATAGTCGACAATGACCGCAAATGGTTGGCCCTGTTTGACCGGTTCCATACGACCGGGAATCTGTGGTGTTTGTCGTAGGGCATGAATTGATAGCTTGAGGGATATGTCGTGTGAAAGTGCGATCCCAAGCGCGCACAACGCGTTCGCCACGTTGAACAGTCCGACCATTGGTGTTTCGACCAGATGTGTGCCGTGCTTCTTCGATTGCACCTCGAACTGGCTGCCAGTGACTTTTAACTGGATGTTTCTGGCGATGAGTCCGGCGGCCCTGCCATCCGCGCTGTACGTCACCAGGGTTGCGCCCGATGCATACGGAATCATCTCCCGCGCGCCTTCATCATCAATATTGACGACGACGCGACCGTGATTCTCCCCTACTCGTTCGAAGAGGATCGCCTTCGCCCGGCGATAAGCGGCGATCGTTTTGTGATGCTCCAGATGCTCATGCGTCACGTTCGTTACCGCCCCGGTGACGAATCGGGTCTCATCTAAACGATGGAGATCGAGACCATGGGAAGTGGCCTCGATAATCGCGGCTCGCGCGCCGATTTGGACCATGGTGGCCAGATGTCGCTGCACATCGAGCGATTCTGGTGTGGTTTGCCGAGTCTCGGCGTCCAGTACGACCTCACCGACTCGTACTCCGACGGTGCCAATTATACCTGTCTTCCACCCGGCCGAATCAAAGATGGATTCGACCAGATACGATGTGGTGGTTTTGCCGTCGGTCCCGGTTATGCCCACGACTTCAAGTCGATGAGAGGGGTAGCGATAGAAACTGGCAGCGACTTTCGCCAGGGCAGCACGGGTCTCGCCTACGACTACCTGCGGAATATCGGCGTCGAGTTGCCGCTCGACCAGAATGGCAGCCGCGCCGTTCGCCCGGGCCTGTTCGACGAAGTTATGTCCGTCGAAGTAACCGCCACTCAGCGCGACAAAAAGATCACCCTTCCCAATTTTCTTCGAGTCATACTGAACTCCGCTGATCAGTGTCCAGTCGTCTCCGACAAGAAGAGACCCAGGTAGCACATTCGCGAGTTCCGCCAGCGTCAGCGGTTCAACTACGAGTGGATCAAGAACCGCGATTGGCATAGAGGCGTCTCACACCGAATGAGATCAGCGGGCGATATCGTCGCTCCAGTGTTGGCGAGTACGAAATGATCTCCCCACCAAAACCGACTTTGAATTTGTACAGACCACGCCAGTCGTCGCCTTTCGTGCCGGAAACGCGACCTTCGTCATTCGATTCTGTTTTTGGATCTTCCGAAGGAATGCCCCAGAGATCATAAACCCGACTGCCATTGTCGCGCGCCCACTTCATCGCCTCGAACTGAAGCGCGAATGCCGCACCATGGGCTCGATGGGTGGTCGATGATCCGCCATACATGTAGATCGCTTCATCTCCAAACCGGGCGGCGATTAGCGCTGCCGCGGGTTCGGATTCGACATATGCGAAGAGCATAATGGCCCGATCACCGAAACACGCCAGAAAATCACGGTAATACGCTTCACTGTGAATGCCGAATTCATTCCGACTCGACGTCTCTTCGAGCAGCCGATAGAAGCGGGCGGCTGCCTCGGGAGTCGTCTCCTCGCGCCGGATTTCAACACCTCTGCGCTCAGCCAACCGGACGCTATAACGCGTCTTTTGATGCATCTGCCCCAATAACTCCGTATCTGGCAGAAGCGGCACTTTGACCGTACGCTGCGGCTGAAAGTGCTCCGGCCCTTTTACGAACCCTTCACCACGAAATGTGCCATGGAATGGAAGTTGCCGGTCGGTCTCGACGATCAAATAGACGGTTCGTCGCTGGCCGCAAACGAGATCGATCTGGGCGAACAGGGCACGAACGGCGTCCACATTCCCCGCTTCAAACGCCGGACCGCGCGGGATGTAACCGAGCCGAAACGGTCCTCGTCGTCGGAACAAAATCTGGGCCATGGCAGTGGGATTAGCACCACCAGTTGATACACGCTCGACTTCCCAACCGTGTCTCGACTTGAACTTGCCCCAGTTCCAGGTTTGGAGAACATGTCCACCAAGCCTGGACAACTCACGATCCCAATCGACGTCCGTGAAGACATGGTGATTGTCTCCGGAGGCGGCGGCACGTCTCCTCATGACTGCGCTCGGATCATGTCACCGCCCAATGACGCCTCAGCGAGTGCATCCTCAATGATCTCGGCATCTGCCTCAGGAGAGGCGTCGACAAGTGCACGCAGAATGCGGACAGCGCCCGGCCCTCCCATCTTCCCGAGAGAGATAATTGCGGCATGCCGAATTTCAGGATCCGGGTCACGAACTAGCCCGGAGACAGCTTCGACGGCATCCACATGACCCAGTTCTCCCGCGGCGCGGGCCGCTTCGTATCGAATTTCGGAATCATCGCTGCCGAGTTCGGCAATCACGGTCGGGAGCCATCGCCGGTTGAGTGAACGACCCATGGCGAAGATCGCAGAAGCTTTGGTGGCGGTATCGTCGGAATCGAAGAACTCGCTGATGAGCGACTGGGTTTCGACAAGATCGCCAAAGATGGAGATACTTTCCAGCGCCCTGCGGCGAACATGGTCGGGCTGATCATCGGTGAAGGCGGCCGCGTACAGCGTCTGCTTCACTCGCCCGACCTCGTGGCTGTTCAGTGATTCGTAGGTCGCAAGTTCGGCAAATCGGCCGAGGGCAGCGGCGGATTCTGCTCTCACATCAGGCGACGGATCACTCTCGAGTAGCGTCGCGAAGAGTTCGATGAGATCGCTGCCTTCGTCCTCCCATAGAGCGGATATAGCCAACTGGCGGGCGACAGGAGAAACGTCGCTCAACGCCACCCGATATACGCGACCGAAGAGGTGCTCGACGTTCGTCTCAGCGAGTTCCGCGAGTCGCCGAAGCACGGAATGGCGTGACTCTTCAGGGAATCGCGGCCAGACGGACGCGAATTCGCGCGCACCCGCGCGGCTCAGATCGGAGAGAGCAGCAAGTTCAGTTGCGGTGGGTTTGCCCCGACCGATCGCAGCGAATGCGTCGGCCGGGGTCAGCGCCGGTTTAGCCGGTCGTTCCGGGAACGTAGGTGTAGGCATCGTGTCCATCGGGATCCGGTGCGAACGCGCCGGTCTCGTCATTCTCCAGGATGGAGCGGAGGTACTTCTCAGAGAATGGCCGTTCCACGTTTACGGCGGCCATCAGTTCGTCGAACGCAGCGACGTACCCAGGTCCATCGCTCTTATGACCAATACGCTCGAAGCTGGCAGCCACGATCGATTCCGGCCGACGGCGAATCTTCTCCTCCAACGGCTTTTCCGAACCGAAGTTCGGGAAGCGCTCTTCAGAGAGCAGGTATTCGTCCATCACTCCGCAGGCGTAAGTGGTCGGACGGAATACATAGCGACCTCGTCGCTCTTCAAGTTCGAGCAACCGGGCGCTGTGGGAACCTTCCTGAACGTAGCGGACGAGATAATGGCCGTCGTTGTCAGTTCGGTCGATCGTGATCAACGCACCCGGAACGAGGTTTTCATTGTAAAAGTCGTCGAGTCCAAGGATAAAGCCACCGCGATTCGGAGTCGCATATCGCAGCTCTACCAGATACGTCGTGTATGACTGCGGACATTCGAAAGTCAAAACCGCCGAACGCTGACCCGGCAATACTGGACCAGGCAAGATCGCATGGAGCTGCTCATCGAATGGCAGAAGTCCAAGGTAATACTCGTAGAACGTCAGAACGTGGTCGATGCTCCTGGACGATGAAGGCACGACATCAGCGGGTACCTCATCGAGAAGGAACCGATAGTCAGAACCAATTTCGTTCGGTTTGCGACGAGTTGTTCCGATTTGGGGAAGACTGCTTGTGCTCCAGAAACGCTGATTTGGAGTTCCGACGAAGTCGAACTCACGGTGCTCCTTCGTCAGGCGGAAGTTGACCGCAAACCGCAGGGCATCAAATTCAGCAGTACCGGGGCGTCCACCGAGCACATCCGCGACCAGTACATCATCCGTGAGCGGCTGTTCTTGCTCCTGGATGTACTCCCGGAGGCGGCGAAGATCGCCGCGGCTGAAGCGCGGTACGCGATCCTCAAGCATCCACTGCTCACCAAAATTGGCGACGCGTGGATCTGTCCGGAGCCGATCGCTAATCGCGCCGGCGAGTTGCAGATCGTCGACGTCGGTAAATTTAATCGGTTGAACGGCAGCGACCTTGACGACGCGCGAGACGGCAGGCTCATCAACAATCGGCTCTTCGACCGGTTCGACGACGACGTCCTCCACGACTTCGACAGCGATCTCTTCGACAGCGATCTCTTCGACAGCGATCTCTTCGACAGCGATCTCTTCGACAGGGAGATCACCAATATCGGGTGTTCCGAAATCGTAGGGAGACTCTTCCATCTCGAGCGGATCGAGCAGATGGGAGATGTCACTCCAGGTATCGGCGACACGGGGTCGTTCGCGGACCGGCACGGCAGCAGTTTCCGGTTTCGGCAGAGGAGTCAGGAAACGCTGGGCAAACGTGTGCGAACCATCGACAAAGCGAACGACCGGAACGCGGCCATTTCGCGATGTTACGACGAGTACGCGCTCCTCGGATTCTTCGTACCGGAACATCTGCGGATTCGCATCGATGGCCGAACGAACCTTCGCTTCTGTCACTGACGCATTGTCTTTGGCCAGGAACTCAACGAGTGAAACAATCTCGACTTTGATAGCCTCATCAGAGGCCATAAAACGGCCGTGGCCGCGCATCACATCAAAAACCGCGCTGGCGAGTTTCTGATCCTGTGGCGCGCCCACGAAGGCGACGTCGAACGTCATCATGTTGGGTCGTCCCTTTCATGGAAACAGGTAAGATCAGTTACCTACCAGTTCGACTGCGCAAGGCATCAATGAGTTGCTGGGTGGACAAAGGTTGGGGCCGAGATGGGTCTCGGAGCACTGAGAGCAAGAAGGCCACGTCATCTTCACTCAAACTAATCGCTTGCGACGTGTTTCCATCTTCTTGAGTCGTCATTCTTTCTCCATCGGTACAAACAGGACGTAAGGAATCCTGAACCACGCAATATTAGCGGAAATCGGCTACGATCACCAGTTACCGTACCCAAGCAGGATCGCCTGCGGTATCATCCGCCCATCCGGCCTACTAAGGTTGGCGCCGAGTGAACAGGACCGGCAGAGCTTGTCACTCTGCAACGGCCAAACGTATACTCCCGTACGGTTCGTAGTGGATCAAACATGCGCCAATTGCGGGCGCACCCCCAGGAGGGCGAGGAACAATGCCTAGCCTCGGATGGCAGGAACTCACAATCGTACTCGTGATCGTTATCATCATCTTCGGCGCGGGTAAGCTGCCGGAAATTGGTGGGGCACTCGGCAAGAGCATCAAAGAATTCCGAACACAATCGGAAGATGAAGTCGCGGCCGGGCAACTCAAGACGAGCACAAAGGACCGAGTCGTCGATGAGCCGAAAATCGTTGAGACTCGCGAGGTTCGCCCTGACGAGATCTAGTTTCGGGTTGCGTTGATTCAGACCAGGAGAAACGGCGGCGGTCAGTGACCACCGCCGTTTTTGTATTGTCTGCAGATAGTCCGAACTCAGTCTTCGTCGCGGAAGAACCCGAGCACCGCGGTGCCCTGTGGTGTCTGCTGCCTCACGGGAGTCGATGCGCTCGGATGATCTCCCATAATCTCGATGAAGGTGATTCGGGACCACGCGTAAAGGAAGGACGTTGCGCCGTCGGTAATGTACGGAAGTAGTTTTCCGTCCTTTTTTCGCATGTTGGTCATCGCAATATACGTGTGCGTCGGATTTGGCATCTCTTCGAGATCAGCGACGAACGCATCCTCACCAACGATGTGAATCACTGCGGGTATGGGCATAACAAACACTCCTTTTCCTGGAATCAACGTAAACCGGGACGTTCTTTTCGAATCTAACGCTTTAACGCGTACACGCTTCCATCAAGACTGCCGAAGACGATGTGCTCGTCGGTCACCAATGGCCTGGTGACGATGGCTCCACCAGTTCCGAAACGCCAACGTTCACTCCCGTCCTCCAGGTTGAGCGAATAGAAGATCGCATCATTCCCACCTACGTACAGTTGCTTTCCGTCGACGGTCGGGCTGGACGTGATTTGACGGCAAATCTGTGATTTCCAGATCAGCTCACCATTCAGGGTGTGAATTGCATAGACGTGTCCGTCCGCCGACCCAACGTAAGCAATCTCATCCGCAATTGCCGGCGAGGAAATCACCGTCTTTGCCGTTGTAACTGACCAGATTTGTTTGCCTTCCTTGAGCGAAAACCCACGAACGGCGCCATCTGAAGCACCCACCACGATCGTTGAACCAGTCACCGATGGCGATGACACAATTGGCGAGCCAACTTGATTCCGCCAGGTAAGATTTCCCGACTCCGCGTGCACGTTGTAGAGATATCCGTCGTCCGAACCAAAGATGATCGCGTCGTTTACCTGGACGGGTGTTGATCTGATCGGCCCCCAGGTTTTGTACCGCCATGTCACAACACCCCTCAACCGATCCAGGCGATACAAAAAGCCGTCGTCAGACCCGACCACTACTGCTCGTTCGTCCGCGATTGGCGAAGAACGGATCTGCATATTGGTGCGGAACGACCAGATTACCCTGCCATTCAACCGAGCAATTGCATAGAGACTCTTGTCTTCAGACCCAACTATCACCATCTCGGCGACAGGAACGGGACGGGAAACAATTCCGCGCTGAGCCTTGAATTTCCAGCGCACGGTTCCGTCTGTTTCATCGATTGCATAAAGGTTCCCATCGTAGGAACCGACGTAAATAGCTCCGCCGGCGGTGGACGCAGAACCGCGCACTTCGTCTCCGGTTTTCACTTCCCAACTGAGGCGATCCGATACGGGAACAATCGCTGGAGCGGGTGTGGCGACCGGAGTTGGCGCCGAAACGGTGACGGGCTCCCCTGGAAGTTCAACAGCAGGTGAAGCCGGTGTCTCGCTTCCAAAGAGTTGAGACCCGGACTGCCGGTCTCGTCTATCGGCCGCAATCGCCGAAACGTGATGAGCAGTGATGTCGACCGCGTCGGCACGATCCGCGAATCCCCTCGCGCGCAGACGATCGAGTTCCTTGCGAACTTCATCGACGTTCTGATAGCGGTCGTCCGCGTTGTAGTTCACCGCTTTGAGAATCAGCTCCTCGAAACCCTCGGTGAGCATAGGATTCAGCTTCTTCGGTGGCCGTTGGGCGAATGTAAAAGGAGTTTCCGACCGGGGGTCGTTTCCCGTTCCGAGATGATGAAGCGTTGCTCCGAGTGCGTAAATGTCGCCCCTCGCATCTGCAATTCCCTTGTATTGCTCTGGCGGCGCGTAGCCTTCGGTGCCGATCATCGTCCCTTTTTGCTGAGGAGCAAATGAACGCGCGATACCGAAGTCTACAAGCATCATCGCCTGATCTTCCGCCCTGATCATGATGTTGCTCGGTTTAAGGTCGCGAAAGATGATCGGTTCCGGTTGTTGGTTGTGGAGATACGCGAGCACCGAACAGAGCGATATGCCCCATTCAAGAATCTGTGCCTCATCGAACGGTTCGCCGCGCTGGCTCAGGATGGTTTCAAGGTCGTTCCCATGAATAAGTTCGAGCACGAGGTAAATCGTGCCTTGTTGCTCGAAGTAATCATAAATCCGCGGAACTGCGGAGTGGGTCATTGTCGCGAGGATCGCGGCCTCCCGCTGAAAATTGGAGAGTCGTAGTTGACGCAATTTCGGCTCGTCCGCCGAATTGAACATTTCCTTGATCGCGCAGGCTCGATCGACCGTCGTAAAGCGGAGATCGCGCGCTTTGTAAACCGTACTCATTCCCCCGATACCGAGGATATCCAGAATGCGATACCGGTTCTGGAGCACTGTTCCGAGTTTGAGCAGATTTGGCCGACCGGGGATCGAATCCCGGCGTCGTTTCAAATCATCATCGCCACCACTACTGGACGACGAGTCATTCTGAGGTGCTACCAGGTCTGCGTTAGCAATTGACACCTGTCTGGAGTGGCCTTTCCGGCAACGCGCCGTCTGAAACAGGATGTGTCCATCACTTTCGAGTAGCGACGTCCTCGTCCGGATTTCCATTCTACGGACCATAGCGGGGTTCAGGTACCGAAAGTGCCTTCAACTTCGCAGAGTTGGTTCTTAAGTACCCGTTGCTGGTTTCTGGTGCGTTGGTGGTTCTTGCCCTACTGTTTCACAGGTCGCTATGATGCCATCCACTATCCGGATCACCGCGAGTAGATTGGGAGTTTCAATGTCGAGTGAAGATCGAACACCATCGCGGGCAGGAAGCGGCTCCGGATATGGCCGTCATCGCGACTCGTCGGAAGATGCACTCGGCCCGGTGCTCGATGATTACAGTTTTGCGCCGCCTGTCGACTCCAGCAAAACCGAAGGTGTCATGACCGATATTCTAGTTCCGGCGACTGAGCCAGGCAAAGGAACCAGCACAAACCAGAAGAAGCAGGGCTTGAGCGCCGTTCGAGAAATTGTCGAGACACTGCTTCTCGCATTCGTCATCTTCGTCGGCGTTCGAGCCCTTGTGCTGAACTTCCGCGTCGATGGGACGAGTATGTCTCCTAATCTGGTCGACCGGGAAATGTTGCTGGTCAATCGGAATCTCTATTTTCACTTCGATCTGAATCGCGCAATGGACCGCCTGCCATTTGTCGAACGAGACGGCGAGCGGGTGGTCTACCCGTTCCATCCACCGGAACGTGGCGACATTATTGTCTTCGATCCGCCCACCGTTTCAGATAAACCGTATATCAAGCGGGTGATCGGACTCCCTGGAGAGACGATAACCATTGAAAACGGGTCCGTTTTCGTCAATGGGGTGAAGCTGGAAGAGCCGTACATCGAAGATGGAATTACCGAGTGCAGCCGCTCGAAATGCGATCCGGTTCGGGTCGGCGAGGGCGAAGTGTTTGTGCTCGGCGACAACAGGCGAAACAGTTCGGATTCGCGCATATTCGGCGCGGTTCCCGTTGACAGCATCATCGGCAAAGCGTGGTTGACCTACTGGCCGTTTGATGAGTTCGGTTTAGTGCCCCATTTCGACTACAAGTGACCCAATACCCGCAGAAATGTCGTTCAAGATTGAGGGGGATCGGTCGCAGACTGTAGAATGAAGAGACCGGGGCGATGAGCTCGCCGGGCGGTGTTGCAACCGTTTCGGCGTTGAGTACGTTTCTTGTCGGTGAAGGGGGATGTCCGCTCCTCCGGGAAAGGAAACAGCCGATGATCGAAACCATCGTCGACAGCATTCGAGTCAATCTTGTCACCCAAAGCCGCGTCGTCTTTCTACGCGAGGTACATGGCGACCGCCATCTACCGATCTGGATCGGCGAATTCGAAGCGCAAGGTATCGCGATGGAACTTCAGGGCAGTCCTTCGCCGCGTCCTCTTCCCTGGGATCTCATCAAGTCATTTGTGGCGGACCTTAACGGAACGATCGAGCGAGTTGTCGTGAACGACCTCTCTCAGGATGTCTTCTTCGCCCGGATCGTGGTCGCTGTGAACGGTCGGACAATTGAGATCGATTCCCGCCCGAGCGATGCGATCGCGCTTGCGGTTCGCGCGCGCTGTCCGATTCTGGTTGATGATCTGGTAATGGATCGAGCCGGGGTCAGTGCGGACTCTGACGACGAGGACGACGACTCAACTGTCAGCGAACCCAGCCCAGTCGAATCACCCGCAGGTATCCGAGAAGATGAACTCGGCATTTTCCGCGATTTCATCAATACGCTGGATCTCGACGACTTTGAGAAGCGGCGAGGCAGCTAGCCAAGAGGATTCGGACCTATTATGGAGTCCAATGAAGGTCAGATCAAGCGAATCGTTCTCAAACGAATGGGGCGATGTCACACCTGTCATCGGGTCTACACCCACGAAGATGTTTCCATTGTTTCCCGAAAGCCAGACATGTGGATGATGGTCGTCGAGTGCTTGGATTGCCACAGTAAAAACTTCGTGGCGGCAGTCCTCAACGAAGGCGATCCGGCAGAAGCAGAAATTGCCTTGCGCAGAATGAGCGCGAGCGACGATTTCGAACTTCCAATCCAAATCGAATCATCGTCGTCTCAGCGGCACGATCCGGTTACTCCCGGCGACGTGGCGGATATGCACACCTTCCTCCGAGAATTTGATGGGGATTTCATTAAAACGTTTCGGGATGCCGCAAAGGCGCGCAGTCGAAACGAGCACGGGGAGAGCTGATGGAATTGGTCGTTCGCGATTGCGATCGGTGTTGCGATGTCCGTGCAGGCTATTCGTTGACGCTCTGCCGAGCCACTTCTATACTCCGGCGCGGAGTGCGTTTGTGAAATCGATCACGCACGTTCGGACTATGCCGCCGCGCGAGGCAGGGAGGCACCGTTGACCCCAGTAGATGTGCAAACAACAGCGCACGCGGAGATCGATCTCGCCGTCGTGCGAGAACTCCTTTCGCACTTCAAGCCTCAAGATCATCAGGAGTCCCAGGAACTGATCCTGAGTGCACTTCAGGAGATTAACGAGCACTTCGGCTGGGTCTCTCTTGAAGCGGCTGAAGTGGTTGCAGAGCACCTAGGTACCACTTCGAATCGAATCTACGGTCTGCTTACTTTCTATGCGGACTTCAGAACGCAACCGCGTGGAAAGCACTTCATGTTGCTTTGCCACGGAATGTCCTGCTTCGTCATGGGTTCCCAGAGTCTTGTTCAGGAACTCTCAGACAAATACGGCATCACGGACGGCGACACCACGGCAGACGGTGAACTCACCGTGCAGGTCGTCAATGGTTGCCTCGGTGTCTGTGACCGCGCACCAATCGTGAAGATCGACGCCGATTTCTACACGAATCTCACCGTTGAATTATTCAACGACGTACTCCAGCGAGTCATTGCCGGTCCCGCACCGGCCGGAGCGCACCATGGCGGTCACTGAGTCGAAGTTCAGTCGTCTCGCAACCCGTGCCGAGTTCGAATCATTCCAGGCGATGAGCAGAGAGAACTGGGACAAGCTGTGGAACGGTAAATCAACCGTCATCACGGTCGGCGTTGGTAGCTCCTCGGTGGCCAAAGGCGCCGTAGAGGTGCTGACCGCCCTGCAGCAAGCGACGTCTAACGACGCCGGGACAATCGTTCGCCAGACCGCCGTCGATGGGGCCGACTGGATGGAAGTCCAGGTTCAGGTCAAGCGTACCGGTCAACCTGCTGTCTACTTCGGAGACGTCGTTGACTCAGATGTGACCGATCTGCTCGCCGGCAAACTTGGTCATAAGGCCATCGCGGTCGATGGCGACAAGCCCATGGGCACCATTCCGACCCTGAAGTCGCTTCCCTTCTTCAAGTACCAGCAGCGCATTGTTTTGCAAGATGTTGGGGTAATCGATCCTGAGTCGATCGAGGAGGCAATTGCCAAGGGCGCCTACAGTGCCTACCTGAAGGTGCTCTTCGACATGACACCTGAAGAGGTGATCGCAGAGGTCACCGCGTCAGGTCTTCGTGGACGCGGAGGAGCCGGGTTTCCGGCCGGTATCAAGTGGGAGAGCGGCCGCAAAGCTCGCGCAACCCCGAAGTACATCGTTTGCAACAGCCACGAAGGCGAACCAAACGTGTACAAAGATCGCCGAATTCATGAAGGCGATCCCCACCGAATTCTCGAAGGTCTTCTGATCGCTGCCGTCACCGTTGGCGCGGAACGGGCGTACAACTACATCGGCGGTGAGTATCCGCTCGCCATCAAGCGGTTCCGCCAGGCTGTCGCGGAAGCCGAACAACTCGGTCTCATCGGCAAGAACATCCTGGGTAGTGGCAAAGATGTCAGTTTTCGGGTTCGCACCGGTGGCGGCGCGTACATCTGCGGCGAAGGTTCCGCGCTCATGTACTCTGTCATGGGCGTGAGGGGACAGCCTCGTACCAAGCCGCCACGTTCCGTTGAGGAAGGAATTTGGAAACGTCCGACGGTTGCCAACAACACCGAGACGGTCTCCAATGTGCGCGAAATCATTCTCAATGGCGGTGATTGGTTCGCGAAAATCGGAACTGAAAAGAGCGCCGGTACCAAGTTGATGACCGTTCAGGGTCCGCTCAAAACGATGGGTCTGGTTGAAGTGCCGATGGGCATCTCACTCCGAACACTGGTCGAAGAGATTTGGGGCGGCATGCGTGATGGTTACACCTTCAAAGGCATTCAAACCGGTGGCGTTTCTGCCGGTCCTTTGAAGGAAGAGCACCTCGATCTGCCAGTGGATTTTGACTCGCTCACCCATGTGGGTGGAATGCTCGGTTCAGGCGGGTTCGTCGTTTTCGACACCACAGTTTGTGCCGTTGACTTTGCTCGTTATTTGACTGCTTTCAACAGAGTCGAGTCCTGCTCAAAATGCATCCCCTGCGCAAGAGGAAACCCTGCCCTGGTCGAAGTAATCGATCGCATTCGGCTCGGACGAGGATCGCTTTCCGATCTCGCCCTTCTTGAACGAACGTCGAATCACATCATCGAGCTTTCACTGTGCGGACTTGGACAGGTCGCCCCGATGCCGCTTCTGGGAATGATGAAGATGTACCCGGAAGAGTTTCGGCAGCACATCGTCGAAGGCGTGTGTTCCACCGGGGATTGCCCGATCGAATCGCCGCAGTTCGCCCTTACCGGCGATTAGCGACCAGTTGTTCGTCGTGTCTGAACTCTCGGGGAGACCTTCGCACAAACTGCGAAGGTCTTTTCCATTCAACGATCTCCGTGGGACAACTCAGTTTGAGCCTGTAACCGACAACGGTTCCCGAACGTATGGAGATTGAGCACGAGGCGACTCCCGGAGTCACTGCACCGAGGCTCAGGCGAGAGCGGTCCGAATGAGAGTGCACGAATGGCTACGTCTGGGTTCTTACGCGATTCGATCTGTGGAAGAATGCAAAAACACGCATGCTATACTCGCGCCCGTGACCTGAAGGTAGAACGCACCGTTTATGCCTTGCCGCACTTCACTGGAGTGAATTCCCCCCCTCGATGACCGCACCTGGATTGGACAACCGCCTCCGCCAGCACTCGCGCCGTGCCGGGCTAATGGTCGGGCTTTCGATGGCATTGACGATTGCTGTCTGCATCGGCTCTTTTGTCTGGATTTACGCGAAATTCGATCCTCTCACCCGTGACTTTGTCGATGTCGAAACACCAGCTCCGACCCGGGAAGTCGCATTCTCCAATACAACCGGTTCCGAGGATGAAAACTCGGTCAATTCAAACAATAATGTCGGCACAGTGAACGAGGATGAACCGGAACCGACGAACACGCCTCGCCCGACGCCAACTTCAGAAGCGTTCAACCCGACGCATATCGTGACGGCAGTCTCTGCGGTGAATATGCGTCCGGGCCCGGCGGTTTCGAGTGGCGATCCTGTCACTATTGTCGCCTCCGGGCAGGAACTCCAGTATCTTGATGAAACACAACCGTCAGAAGACGCCAACGCGGACCCCGGTCAAAACTGGCTACGATTTCGAACTGAAGACGGTGTTGAGGGATGGGTCCTCGAAGATTTCGTTGAACCAATCAATGTCGGACCGTAGTGCATGGGCACTCGCTGCCCTTTCGAGGATTGGATAGAGACATGCAAAAAGTAGCGATCGTTGGTCTGGGATTGATTGGCGGCTCGATCGGTCTTGGTCTCCGCGCTTGGTCGGCTCAGGAGACGAAAGAGGGCAATCCTGCGCTCGAAATCATCGGATTCGATACAGATCTTGAGCAGCAGCACTATGCCAAGAAGATCAATGCTGTCGACCGAACCGAGTGGGAACTCGGTAAAGCTGTGCGCGATGCCGACATCATCGTCGTGTGCACGCCGGTCAAAGCGATCAGGGATGCCTTCACTGATCTCGCTCCTTTGATGAAACATGGCGCGGTCGTGACCGATGTCGGTTCAACCAAAGCGCAGGTGATCGAGTGGGCCGGCGAACTATTGCCGCGTACCGTCAGCTTCGTTGGCGGACACCCCATGGCGGGTAAATCATTGAGCATCGAAGGTGCCGAGGCCGACCTGTTCAAGGGTGCTACCTGGTGTGTGACCCCGTCAGTACACGCAAACGACGAGGCCGTGCGTAACGTCCTGGGCATGATCACCGCTCTCGGTGCGGAGCCATATTTTGTCGATCCAGTCGAGCACGATGCATACGTCGCAGGGATCTCTCACCTTCCATTCATCCTATCTTCGGCGCTGATGAATTCGTTGAGTAGCGACAGCTCGTGGCGCGACATGAAATCGTTGACCGCGGGCGGGTTCCGCGACATGACGCGACTCTCCGGCGGCAGTGCGGCAATGCACCGCGACATCGTATTGACGAACAAGGCGGCGATCACACGCTGGGTGGACGCAATTTCGGCAGATTTGGCGACATTTCGTGAGATTCTCGACAAGGACGACGAAATCCTTGCGACTGAAGTCAACACCTACTTCGAAAAGGCTCGAGACGCCCGTGCCGAGTGGGCGACGCAAACGACCCGTGAAGGCGAATTGTTGCAGGGAACCGAGGCCGATCTCTCAAAGGAGGGTTTCAGTGACCAGATGAGTCGCATGCTGTTTGGCGGATTCATGCGACGCAAGCCGGTTGGTGATCGGGGCGCGAAGACGAGCCAATCTTCGAACAACAACAAAAATCGAACTTAATTGAACTCTACGGAATGATCGACCACTCAGCAGGCAGGTCGTACCGGTAAAAGTGACCGGTGGGACGGCCCTCTTTTCGGATGCGACCGCGGTCACATCGCAACAGTTTGCCGTAACTGTTCTGCACTTGAACGATCCGGTGTCCGCTAAGATTGACAATCACCAAGCCCAGGCGGTCCGGATTCAGACTGGCGTTGCGGGTCGCAGGATCAAGCACCCGAAACGGGAGTTTCAGTCGATCAGCATCAGATGCCCAGTTGGCAACCGTCTCTGGTTGGTCCCTGAGACAATGCTCGTCGAACGTCGCAAGTCCATGTCGAACCGTGTCGCTGACTTGCTGATCGAGTTCTTGCAGCCGATTGAGTAGCTGCCGGGATGTCGATTCGTCCATTCTGACGGATGCCGCCAGCATTTTCAGGATGTGACCTGGGGCAGAAAAGCTTATCGTTCCGGAAGAATCCACGAGGGTAAATTTCATTGACATGGTGAGTTCATTCGCCTGAATCAATTGGAAATCACATCAATGGCGCGCTATGGCCTCGCCACCAATCCATAATCAAGGTCACAATGTGAACATTGAGAGCCGGAAGGATATCGTACCACGCGCCACCCGCAGGGACTCCAATTCAGGGCAGGTCCAATACACCTTACACTCAACCTGATCGTTGAGAAGGATAGAATCAACAGGTCCGCCAGGTAACCGGGAGTGAGGACATGTCAGATCACGACAAAGAGCACCTGAATCCCCAACGAAGTCGACTTGAGGACGAGGTGCTCGAAATCCTTGCACGCACGGATCTCGAACCTGGGCGAGTCATCAAGTTCAAGTCGCGTGCCCAGCGCGAACGTGTGCAACGAACTCGGCAATTGCGTGATCGCATTGGAGGACTTCGTCTTTCGGGAAGGGAGTGGCTGATTGCCAGCGTCGTTCTCGCGATACTGGCGATGATCATCAATCATTCTTCGCCACTTCTTGCCAAAATTCTGGCACTCGGCTGCATTGGTTGTCTCGCCATGATCTACGTGGTGGCGTTTCGAGAACTCAAAGGACCTACCACAAAACGATGGCGAGGGCGGGACATCGATACTCGGCCGCCGTCGGAGAATCCGCTCCGCGGCTGGACGAAGGGATCAAGGCCGCCGAAACGGTAGCGTTACCCCTTGATCGGCCCGATCCGTTGGATTAATGGAGGCTGGGTATCCAGCGCACCGGTCATTCCCAACTGCTCCCCTGTCGCTAATTTCCTACCATTGATCAACGTGTGGGCAGCGGACTCGGCTGAACCCGCGATCTGAACCCGCAACAGTTCTACTGCGCCACGTCCGCTTGCGACAATAACCCGCTTCTGGAGGACTGTCACTCGTCCTGGATCACTGTCTTCTGCCGGATTCACCGAAACTAGCGTAATCTGCATCACATTACCGTCGGGCAACGTCGTCCAGCATTTGGGCCAGGGTTGCATCGCCCGACACTGGCGCTCAATCTCTCTGGCCGATTGAGACCAGTCTATCCACCCGTCG
>Ga0105046_10002717_pt1 | contig 27960 bp, 30 predicted proteins | sample MAT03_FD_78385 | JGI IMG/M metagenome (GOLD analysis project Ga0105046, IMG submission 78385) | Freshwater microbial communities from Lake Fryxell liftoff mats and glacier meltwater in Antarctica - MAT-03 (megahit assembly) | ecosystem: Environmental > Aquatic > Freshwater > Ice > Liftoff... | reverse complement strand
TGCGGCGTCAATGGGTGGTGCTCGATCCGGTGATGCGCGTGGTGGCGGTGATCCCGTTCGCGGCGGACGGATCGGATGCGCGCGCCGCGATAGGGCTCGTGGCGTCGCTCCCGCCGGCGGAGCGCTTCGCGGGGGTGCCGCTGCAGGCGCCGGTGCTGATGCTGCCTCGGGTTTTCGAGCGCGATTTCTGCGCGCGGCTGGTCCAGCACTACGAAGCTGCGGGCGGCGAGGAATCGGGGGTCATGCGCGACGTCAACGGCGTGACGGTCGGGGTGATGGACGCCCGGCACAAGCGGCGCCGGGACCACGTGATCGAGGACAAGGCCCTGATCGGCGAATTCCAGGCGCGGTTCATCCGCCGCGTCGTGCCCGAGATCAAGAAGGCGCATCAGTTCACGGTGACGCGGATGGAGCGCTATCTGGTCGCCTGCTATGCTGCGGAGGATGGCGGACATTTCGGCCCGCACCGCGACAACACCACGCACGGGACGGCACATCGGCGCTTCGCGGTATCGGTGAACCTCAACGAGGACTTCGACGGCGGCGAGGTGCGGTTTCCCGAGTACGGGCCGCGCGGCTTCAAGGCGCCGATCGGGGGCGCGGTGGTGTTTTCATGCTCGCTGCTGCATGCGGTGGCGCGCGTGACGGCCGGGCGGCGGTACGCGTTCCTGCCATTCCTCTATGACGAAGCGGCCGCGAAACTGCGCGAGGAGAACCTGACGAAGGTTTCGGCCGAACTCGCGACTTATCGCGCCTGAGCCGGAGGCGCCCGCGCGGCGCCGGCGCTGACGAAGTCGTGTGGCCGATGTATTTCTTTCGACGGAAAGCTAAACTCGTTATCGTTTAGTCTGTGTCGGCGGCGGTTTCGCGCGGTCGGATCGTGTCGTCGGAGATCAACGTATGGCCCTTTGGCGGCAGATGATCGTTGTGGTGGCGCTTGTCGCCGGGACGGGGCTGGCGTGGGCGCTCTATGTGCCGTCCGCGGCGCCGCTTCTGGCGCGGCTGGGGCTGCCCGGCGCTGCACCCGCCGAGTCCGCGGCAGGCGCAGCGCCGGGCGGAGGTTTCGGCGGCGGGGGCGGGCCGGCGCTGGTCATCGGCGATACGGTGGGCGAGGGCAGAGCGAACGCGCGGGTTTCGGCCATCGGCGACGGGCGCTCGCGGCATTCGGTGGCGGTGACGCCGCTCGACGCGGGCCGGCTGGAAGCGCTGGAGGTCGCGTCGGGCGCCGAGGTTGCGACGGGCCAGGTGATCGCACGGCTCGACAGCGACATCGAGGCGCTGGAGCTGGAGCGCGCGGCGCTGGTCGTGGCGGACGCCGAGGCGACCTATGCGCGGATCGAAGGGCTGCGCGACCGTGGCGCCGCGACCGACGTGCAGAAGAGCGAGGCGCGGTTGGCCCGCGAGAGCGCGCGCCTGGGACAGCGGGACGCCGCGCTGGCGCTGGAGCGGCGCACGATCACCGCACCGATCTCGGGCGTGGTGGGGTTGTTGCCGGTGGAACGCGGCCAGCAGGTCGACACGTCGACCGTGATCGCGACGATCGAGGATCGGTCGAGCCTGCTGGTCGAGTTTCGCGTGCCGGAGCGGGTGGTCGGCGCGCTGGCCGTAGGTGACGCGGTGACGGCGGTGCCGCTGGCGCGGCCAGATCTGACGATGGAAGGCACGATAGTGGCGCTCGACAACCGGATCGATCTCGAGAGCCGGACGTTGCGGGTGCAGGCGGAACTGCCGAACGCCGACGACCGGCTGCGCGCGGGCATGGCGTTCTCGATCACGATCCGGCTGCCGGGCGATCCGTTCCCGGAGATCGCCGCGCTGGCGATCCAGTGGGGGGCGGACGGGGCGTTCGTCTGGGTCGAGCGCGACGGAAAGGCGGCGCGCATGCCGGTGCGGATCGTCCAGCGCGACGCCGAGCGCGTCCTTGTGGCGGCCGATCTGGTCCCGGGCGAACGGATCGTCGCAGAGGGGGTGCAGCGGCTGCGCGAGGGTGCGCCGTTGCGCTTCGTCGGGGAACCGGCGACGGACGCCGACCCCACTGGCGCCACAAGGGCGATTGGCGTGACCGGAGCCGAGCGCACGGTGTCGGGCGGATGAGCCGAGACGCGAGCGGAACGATGGCGGAGGCGGCCAATGGCGGCACGGCGCTGTTCGTGCGCCGCCCGATCCTCGCCTTCGTGCTGAATGCGTTGATCGTGATCGCCGGGGTCGCCAGCGTCCTCGGGATCGAGGTGCGCGAACTGCCCGACGTGGATCGGCCCGTGCTGTCGGTGACCACCGTGTTCGACGGCGCGTCGCCCGAAACCATCGACCGCGAGGTAACTGCCGCCATCGAGGGGGCGATGGGCCGCGTCGCCGGCGTCGAGTCGATCTCGTCCTCATCGCGCTTCGGGCGGAGCCGGGTGACGGCGGAGTTCGGCGATGGCGTCGATCTCGACGTCGCCGCGACCGACGCGCGGGACGCCGTGGCGCGCATCGCCAATTCGCTGCCCGACGACGCCGAGGACCCGCGCATCGTCAAGGCCGACGACAACGCCGACGCGGTGATCAGGATCGGCGTGACTTCGCCCAATCGTTCGGTGGTCGAGCTGACGGAGATCGTCGAGGATCTGATCGAGGATCGGTTGATCTCGGTGCCGGGCGTGGCGGACGTCCAGATCAACGGCAACCGCGAAAAGGTGTTCCGGGTGGACGTGGACCCGATGCAGATGGCGAGCCGGGGCCTGACGCTGGCCGAACTGCGGGAAGCCCTGTCGAACGCGGCGTTCGATTCGCCCGCGGGCGAGCTCGGCAGCCGGGACCAGAGCATCGTCGTGCGCACGACCGCCGCCGTCGTGACGCCCGAGGAGTTCGAGGCCATCGTGCTGCGCGACGGGGTGCGCGTGGGCGACGTGGCGAGCGTGACGCTCGGCCCCGATCTCGGCGAAAGCGTAACCCGCGCGAACGGCGAGACCGGCATCGGGCTCGGCGTGATCCGGCAGGCGCAATCAAATTCGCTGGAGATCTCGGCGGGCGTGGCCGCGGTCATCGCCGTTGTGCAGGGCATCCTGCCCAAGGACGTCAGCATCTTCGTCACGTCAGACGAGGCCACGTTCATCCGGGGCGCGATCAACGAGGTGCTGCTTGCGCTGGGCCTGTCGGTCCTGATCGTGGTCGTCGTTATCTATCTGTTTCTGCGCGACTGGCGCGCGACGTTGATCCCGACGCTGACGATCCCGGTCGCGCTCATCGGGACGCTGGCCGCACTCTATCTCGTGGGGTTCTCGGTCAATATCCTGACTCTGCTGGCGCTGGTCCTCGCGACCGGGCTGGTGGTCGACGACGCCATCGTGGTGCTGGAGAACATCGTGCGCCGGCGCGGCGAGGGCATGGGGCCACGCGCCGCCGCGGTGCTCGGGACGCGGCAGGTGTTCTTCGCTGTCATCGCGACGACGACCACGCTCGCGGCGGTGTTCATTCCGCTGTCCTTCCTGCCCGGGCAGGCGGGCGGCCTGTTCCGCGAGTTCGGCTTCACGCTGGCGATCGCCGTGACGCTCTCGGCGGTGGTGGCGCTGACGCTCTGTCCGGTGATGGCCTCGCGGATGCTTCGCGCCGAGGACCACGGGGCCGGCGGCGGTGCGATCGGCGCGTGGCTCGGGGCTTTCTATCGGCGCAGCCTGCGCGCGTCGCTGAACGCGCCGCTTGTCGTGATCGCGGCCGCTGCGTTGTTCGCGACGACCGCCTGGATCATGGCCGGGGACGTGGCGCGCGAACTGACGCCGCAGGAGGACAGATCGGTGGCGCTCGCCAGCGTATCGGCGCCGCAGGGCGTGTCGCTCGACTACATGACCTCCAAGATGCGCGAGATCGAAGCGCAGGTCGAGCCGCTGCGCGCGAGCGGCGAACTGCGCAACGTCTTTCTGATCTCGGGTCAGGGCGGCCAGTCGAACCGCGGCTTCGCCGTTCTGACGTTGGCGCCCTGGGGCGAGCGCGACCGCAGTCAGGCGGAGATCGTCGCGGATATAAACACCCGCCTCGCCAGCGTCGTCGGCGTTCGCGCCAACGCGATCCAGCCGAACTCGCTCGGCATCCGCGGGGCCGGGCGCGGCTTGCAATTCGCGGTTCTCGGGTCGGACTACGCCCGGATCGCCGAAGATGCGAAAGCGCTGGTCGAGCTGATGGAGGCCGACCCGTTTTTCACCCAGGTGACGGTGAATTACGAGCCGAATCAGGCGCAGCTTTTCGTCGAGGTCGATCGGGCGCGGGCTTCGGATCTCGGGATCGGGATCGAGGGGCTCGGCGAAGCGCTGCAAGGGATGCTGGGCGGACGGACGGTCGGCACGGCCTTCGTCGACGATGCGAGTTTCGACGTGAAGATGTTGAGCACCACCAGTCCGGTGAACGACCCGAGCGATCTAGAGAACCTGTTCGTGCGGACCGGCAGCGGCGCGATGGTGCCGATTTCGACGATCGTGGCGCTGGAGGAGCGCGCCGTGGCGCCGGAGTTGGGCCGCGAGGACCAGCAGCGGGCCGTTTCGGTGACGGCGACGCTGGCGCCTGGCGTGGCGCTCGGCGAGGCGTTGGCGAAGGCGCGGGAGATGGCGGCCGAGGCGCTGCCCGAAGGCGGCAGGATCGTGCCGCTGGCGGAATCCGCGACGCTGACCGAGACGTCGTCGGGGCTGCTGATCACGTTCGGGTTCGCGATAATGATCGTGTTTCTGGTGCTGGCGGCGCAGTTCGAGAGTTTCGTCAGCGCGGTGATCGTGATGGCGACGGTGCCGCTCGGACTTGCCTGTGCGGTGTTCGCGATGCTGATGACAGGGACGAGCCTGAACGTCTACAGCCAGATCGGGCTGGTGCTGCTTGTCGGCATCATGGCCAAGAACGGCATTCTGATCGTGGAGTTCGCCAATCAGCTTCGCGAACGCGGCATGACCGTGCGGCAAGCCATCGAGGAGGGCACGCTGCTGCGGCTGCGCGCGGTGATGATGACGATGTTCGCGACGGTGATGGGTGGCGTGCCGCTGATCTTCTCGCACGGGGCGGGCGCCGAGGCGCGCGAGGCGCTGGGCTGGATCATCGTCGGCGGGCTGGGCACCGCGACGCTCGCGACGCTTTACGTCACGCCGGTCGCGTACCTGCTGCTGGCGGGACTGTCCAAGCCGCGATCGTCCGAAGAACTTCTACTGGTCGAGGAGCTCGATGCGGTGCAGGCGGGCCTGCGACCTGCGGTGTGATCAGTCGGCGCCGTCGAGCAGCGGGCGAATGCGGTTCGCAACGATCGACGGCGACAGCGGTCCTGGGTGCCGCAGAAGGATTGTGCCGTCCCCGGCGACGACGAACGTCTCCGGGACGCCGTAGAGACCCCAGTCGAGCCCGATGCGCCCGTCGGGATCGGCGCCGATCGACGCGTAGGGATCGCCGAGCTCAGCGAGGAAAGCGAGGGCCTGATCGGATCGGTCCTTGTAATTGATCCCGATCACCGTGACGCCCGCGTCCGACAGTTCGGTGAGGACGGGGTGCTCGATCCGGCAAGGCCCGCACCACGAGGCCCAGAAATTGACCAGAGTCACTTCGCCGGCGCGCAGCGACGCGTCGTCTGGCGGCGCGTCGGCGCGCAGCGCGACGGCGGCCTCGAGGGTCGGCGCGGGACGGTCCACGAGCGCGCTCGGCAGCTCGCCGGGATTCTCGCGCTTGAGCGCCACGAAGGCCAACGCCGCGAAGCCGGCGAAAAGCAGCGGCGGCACGGCGATCAGGAGGTTGAACCTAGGCCTGGCCATCGCGGGGCCTTGCGGTTTCGCGCTCCATCCGGGCGAGGGCGCGGCGGACGCGAACGTTGCGCAGCACGGACAATCCGACGAGGCCCGCGAGCAGCGCGAGGCTGATCCCGTAGGCGGCGACCACGGTTCCGGCGTAGCGCCCGAGATCGGGGATCATGCCCGCGCCTCGACCGCTTCGAGGGCGCGCAGGCGCCGGGCGCGGATCTCGGTTCGGGTGCGCAGCAGGACGAGGCTGACAAACAGCAGCACGAAGCCGGCGATGCAGACGAGCAGTGGCTGGTAGAACGTGTCGTGCACGTTCTCCTGGCGGTCCATCGACAACGACGGCCCCTGGTGAAGGCCCTGCGACCAGAAGAACACCGCGTAGCGCGACAGCAGTGCGAAGACCGAGCCGACGAAACACACGATGGCGGTGAGATCGGCGGCCTTGTCCGGTTCGTCGATGGCCTCCCAGAGCGCGATGTAGCCGATGTAGAAGATGAAAAGGATGAAGAACGACGTGAGGCGCGGATCCCAGGCCCACCAGGCGCCCCACATCGGCTGTCCCCACAGCGCGCCGGTGGCGAGCGTGACGAGCGTCATCGTGGCGCCGACGGGGGCGGCGGCGCGGGCGGCGAGCGCCGAGACGTGGTGGCGGCGGATGAACCACACGAGCGATGCGACCAGCATCATCAGCCAGGCGTTTATGGCCATCAGGGCCGCGGGCACGTGGATGAACAAGATCTTGATCGTCGCGCCCTGCTGGTAATCGTCGGGTGTCAGGAAAAACCCCCAACCGAGGCCCACACCCAAGGTCAGCGCGGTCATCGCCCAAACCACAGGCATCGCCGCGCCGGACACGCGCATGAACTCAACCGGGTTGGCGTATCTCCAGAGTGACATGTCCGTAAGGTATCATCATGCGGATCATGCGCAAGCACGCAACCGGTCGCACCAGAGCGCAAAGAAAAATACAACATGTTGCATACAGGGGAGCGGCGGCCGCATGCGGATGACTGCTGAACAAGTGGGTCGGACGTCAAACCCGATCAAAGGCGCGTTGCGCGATATGAAGGCCACGGCGGACGGCGATACCGGTGAACCTGCCGGGCCAATCCCGGGACCGCCTTGTGGCCGATGTCTCGGCGAGATGAGGCGGGCGGCGCCACGCCACATGCTTGGCGTGTCTGGGATCGAAGCCGTCGCCCGAAGGATATTGACCGGGCGGCGAAAGTCAGAAACCGATGGTCTTCCTTGGCGGAACATGGCGGCGGGTGCTCCGTTGTTGCGGAGGACGCACCCGTCAAGCGACGCTGCTGCGCGCCCGGCCGTGCGGGTTGCCGCTCCCCGAGCGGTCCGGTATTGGTCGGTGGGTTGGCGAAGGTGCCGGAGGGGTCTGGATGCGGCGAGTGGTCATCACCGGAATGGGCATGGTCTCGCCGCTCGCATGCGGGGTCGAGGCGACCTGGAGTCGGTTGATCTCGGGCCGGTCGGGGGCCGGGCCGATCACGCGGTTCGACGCAAGCGGCCTGCCTACCCGGATCGCGTGCGAGGTTCCGTTCGGGGATGGCGGCGACGGGACCTTCAACGCCGACGACTGGCTCAACTCGAAGGAGCAGCGCAAGATCGACACGTTCATCCTGTTCGCGATGGCCGCCGCCGAACAGGCGGTGACCGACGCGGGCTGGAAACCGGAGGCCGAGGCGGACCGGTTGCGCACCGGCGTGATGATCGGCTCGGGGATCGGCGGGCTCCAGACCATCGCGGAGACGTCGCTGATCCTTCGAGACAAGGGGCCGCGCCGTGTGTCTCCGTTCTTCATCCCGGGCAGCCTGATCAACCTTTGCTCCGGCAACGTCTCGATCCGGTACGGCTTCAAGGGACCGAACCATGCCGTGGTGACGGCCTGTTCGACCGGCGCGCACGCGATCGGCGACGCCGCGCGGCTGATCCAGTGGGGCGACGCCGAGGTGATGGTCGCGGGGGGGGCGGAGGCGGCGATCTGCGAGCTGGGCATCGCGGGCTTCAACGCCTGCAAGGCGCTCTCCACCGCGTTCAACGAGGAGCCCGAGCGGGCGAGCCGGCCCTACGACCGGGACCGGGACGGCTTCGTGATGGGAGAGGGGGCGGGCGTCGTGGTGCTCGAAGACCTCGACCACGCCAATGCGCGGGGGGCACGCATCTACGCGGAGTTGGTAGGCTACGGAATGTCAGGGGACGCCTATCACATCACGTCGCCGGAACCGAACGGCGACGGGGCGTACCGGGCGATGGAGGCGGCGCTGAAACGCGCGGGGCTGAACCCCCGGGACATCGACTACGTCAACGCGCACGGGACGTCGACGCCGATGGGGGACGATATCGAGCTCGGCGCGGTCGCCCGGCTGCTCGGGGAGGACGCGGGTCGGGTGACGATGTCCTCGACCAAATCGGCGACCGGCCATCTGCTCGGGGCTGCCGGGGCGGTCGAGGCGATCTTCGCGACGTTGGCGATCCGCGATCAGGTGGCCCCGCCAACGCTGAACCTCGAGAACCCGTCGGTGGCGACGGCGATCGATCTCGCGCCCCTCGTCGCGCGGCAGCGCGAGATCCGCGTCGCGTTGTCCAATTCGTTCGGCTTTGGCGGGACGAACGCGTCGCTGATCCTGAAGGCCTTGGAGTGAGCGGGCGATGATGCGGCATGTCGCGGCGAATACTCTGACCCTGCTGATCCTGGCGCTGGTGCTCGGTTTCGGGCTCATCACCTGGGCGCAGTCGGAGTTCCGCGCGGCCGGCCCGCTGACGGCGCCGCTCCGGATCGAGGTCGAGCGGGGCGAGGGGATCGCGAGCGTCTCGGAGAAGCTCGCGAAGGGGGGCGCGATCTCGAACGAGGCGCTGTTCCGGCTTGGCGCGCGCTACACGGGCCGCGACGACGGGCTGCGGTTCGGGGAGTACGAGTTCGCCGCGGGCGTGTCGATGGAGGCGATCCTCGACCAGTTGAACGAAGGCGGGAACATCATCCGGCAGATCGTTCTGCCGGAGGGCTGGACGAGCTGGCAGGTGGTCGAGGCGCTGAACGCGCGCGGGGACCTGACGGGGGAGATCGCGGAGATCCCGCCGGAAGGAAGCCTCGCGCCGGCCGGGTACGACTATCTGCGCGGGGATACGCGGGAGTCGATCCTTGGGCGGATGCGGGAGGAGCAGGAGCGGCTCCTCGCCCAGGCGTGGGAGGGGCGCGACCCGGATCTGCCGCTCGAGACGCCGGAGGAGCTGCTGATCCTCGCGTCGATCATCGAGCGGGAGACGGGGGTGGCGGAGGAGCGCGGGGTGATCGCGGGGCTGTTCGCCAACCGCCTGCGGCGGGGGATGCGGCTGCAGACCGATCCGACCGTGATCTATGGGATCACCGAAGGCCGGGGCACGCTTGGGCGGGGGCTGCGGGCGAGCGAGCTGGTCGCGGCGACGCCCTGGAACACCTACGTGATCGCGGGCCTGCCGCCGACCCCGATCGCGAACCCTGGCGGGGCGGCGCTGGCCGCTGCTGCGAACCCGGAGGTGACGGAGTTTCTCTATTTCGTGGCGGACGGGTCGGGCGGGCACGCCTTCGCCCGGACGCTGGACGAGCACAACGGAAACGTCGCGATCTGGCGGCGGATCGAGCGGGAGCGGGCGAGGGAGGCGGAGGAAGCGGCCGCAGAGGGCGCGGTGGTGGAACAGGGGCCGCCGTAACTCGGCGTTATATCGATAAACCTTTGATATAGTTCAATATAACTGCAGAGTTTTTGTGGGTTGGCGCGGGTTTCACCTGCCTTGTTCGCCAGTCGTCAATCGACGGAAGCTGCGCCGAGGATCAGGCCGACCAATCCTCGATGAGCAGCCCATCGATCCGGTCGAACTCGCGCCGGTTGTTGGTGACGACGACGAGCCCCCGGATGCGGGCGTGGGCGGCGATCATCATGTCGTAGGGGCCGATGACCCGGCCCTGGCGCTCCAGAGCGGATCGGAGATCGCCGTAGTCCGCGGCGGCCTGAGCGTCGAAGTCGAGCACGGCGAGGCGTGCGATGAAGGCCTGAAGGGCGGCGGCGTTCTGGGCGCGAGCCGTCGATTTTCCGACGCCATAGGTGAGTTCGGCCAATGTGACGCTGGAGAGGCAGAGGCGCTCGGCCTCGGCGTCGAAGCGGTCGGCGAGGGCGGCCCCGCGGCCCTTCATGACGAAGATGCAGATGTTGGTGTCGAGCAGATAGCGAAGGCTCACAAGCCGTCGCGTTCCTGCAGCGCGGGCTCGGCGCGGTCGTCGAGGAAACCTTCGTCCGCGAAGGGGCCATCGGCGAAGAAGCTGCGCCAGCGGCGCCCTCGGGGCGTGATCAGGCGCGCCTCGCCGATGACGACGATCTCGACCTCATCCACGGTTTCGGGGAAGGCGACGTCCTTGGACAGACGGACGGCCTGCGTGCGGTTGGTCTGGAAGATGCGGGTCGTGACGGTCAATGCGACTGGCCTCGGTTGGATATACGCGGTGTATATACCGCTTGGGCTTTGTGTGCAACGGCGATGTCTTGGCCCCGCGCCAGTCCGCAGGGCGCTGAGGTTCAAGGAAGGTGATTTGATCCCCGATCGGATTGAGGCAGTTCAGGCTCTTGGCAGGCAGGTATCAGGAGTAAGTAACTGGAAAATAATGATAGAGATACGATACTCGAAATGACAGTAGTGAGTCGAGTACAGTTCTGTAAAGTTGTTGATATCTTTTAATTTTTTTCACGACGGCCCGTACATGCGTTCGATTTCGTCCATCACCGTGTTGAGCATCAGGCCGGTGGCGTCGCGGCCGGTGAAACGGAGGATCCAGCCGTCGCGTGTCATCTCGCGGCGGATGGTGAGGTTGGGGCGGGGGTGGAGGATGCGGCGGGGACGGTCGCCGCGGGTGCGGACGGGGTCCTCGGCGAAGGCGCGTTCGGCCTCGGCGAGTATGGGGACGATCAGCGCCCATTGGGCCTCGAAGGTGCAGGCGGAGGACTCGCCCAACGCCATCGAGATGAGCTTGCCGAAGCCGAGGCGGAGCGCGCTGGCGAGGCGGGCGGCCTGGGTCGGGTTCAGCTTTTCGGGAGAGGCGAGGAGGCCGTCGATCTCCTCGGCCATGAAGGCGAGCGAACGGAGCCGCGAGCGCTTCATCGGGCCGGCGTTGGGGTAGAGCCGCTCGACGGCTTCCTCGATGGAGGCGAAAGCGCCGAGGTTGCGGGCGGTGACGGCGATCAGGCCGCGCTCGAACGGCGAGAGGTCGGCGCGCATGTCGTTTTCCTCGACCATGGCGGCGAGGGCGGCGGCGAGCGAGGTTTCGGCGCGCACGAAAGCGGAGATCGCGGCGTATCGACCTTCGCCGGTGCGCTCCAGCAGCGTGCGGAACGCCTGGAGGCGGCGAAAGCCGGTCAGGAGGCCGTAGCGGCCGGGGGCGCCCGCGAGGGGAAAGACCTCGATGGGCTGGCGCAGGCCGGAGGCGGCGATGGAGAGCTCGAGCTCGGTCTGAGGCTCGGGGTCGAGGCCGGTACGGTCGCGGGTGAGGGCGGCCTCGTCGATCGCTTCGAGGGGGATGGCGAGGAGGGGATCGGTCATGGCGCGTCTCCGGGGAGTGTTGGGGGGGGTGTCAGCTCGCGGGCGCGAGGGCGTCGGGTGCGAGAATGCACGCGTTCCGGCAGTGTTGCGCAAAGCAGGAAAGGCGCGTTCGCAAGTCTTGGCGATGCAATCACAGATTTAGTCGTTGACAGACCGCACGCTCTGGAGTATACATCTTCGTAAGCTGGAAGAAATGGGTCGACGGAAGTGACGGTGTCGCTTTCGTTTTCGTGTTTCTAGCCCGGGCGGAGCAGCCAGGGCGTATATCACATGACAATTTCATCATCGGAAGAAATGCGATCGAGCGATGTGCTGGGACGCAATTTCCAATTGTACCGTGAGCTGTCCCTGGCGCTGCAGGACAAGGTCACGCGGCTGAAGGCGGACAAGGACACCGATCCTGACTGCAAGAATACCCTGGAGGCCGTCAAGGCCCATCAAAGGGCTCTGCAAACCGTTCTGGAACTCGAGGCGAGTCTTGTCAAACGAAGCAGAAGCTGGACCGACGGCGGCGGCGTCGAACTCGATGTCGGCGCCGCCCGTGCCGAAATCCGTGCGCGACTTGCCGCATGGACGGGGGAACGGTGATCTCGAGGCGTTCCTCGACGCGTTGAGTCCGAATGCGCTGATCTCGCTGCCCTGGCTCTTCGAGCACTGGGCGATCGCCGGACATCAGCTGCCGCCCGACGGCGACTGGACCACCTGGGTCGTTCTGGGGGGTCGAGGCGCCGGCAAGACCCGAACCGGGTCCGAATGGGTCCGCCGCTGCGTCGAGGGCGGAAAGCCCGCCGATCCGGGGCCTTGTTCGCGGATCGCCCTGGTGGCGGACACGCTCGACCAGGCCCGCGAGGTGATGATTTTCGGCGAGTCCGGGATCATGGCCACCTCGCCGCCGGACCGTCGGCCCGAATGGCAGGCGACGCGCAAGCGGCTGGTCTGGCCGAACGGAGCGGTGGCGCAGACGTTCTCGGCGAGCGAGCCCGAGAGCCTGCGGGGTCCGCAGTTCGACGCCGCCTGGTGCGACGAGCTGGCGAAGTGGCGCAAGGGCGAGGCGGCGTGGGACATGTTGCGGTTCGCGCTCCGCCTCGGCGCGCATCCGCGGGTCGTGGTCACGACGACGCCGCGCAACATCCCGCTGCTTCATGCGATCCTGGCGGCGCCGGAAACGGTGCGGACGGGCGCGCCGACGTCGGCGAACCGGATGCATCTGGCGAAGAGCTTTCTCGAGACGGTGACCGCGGCCTATGGCGGCGGGCGGCTCGGGCGGCAGGAGCTCGACGGCGAGATCCTCACGGATCTCGACGGGGCGCTGTGGACGATGGACATGCTGGCGGCGGCGCGCGGGCCGCGTCATCTCGATCTGGACCGGGTGATCGTCGCGGTCGATCCGCCGGTCTCGACCGGCGGCGCCGCGGACGCCTGCGGCATCGTCGTGGCCGGTGTCGCGATGCAGGGGCCGCCGCAGGACTGGGTGGCCGAAGTGATCGCGGACGGCAGCATAAGGGGCGCCTCGCCGCAGGCCTGGGCCGAGCGGGCGGTTGCGATGTTCCACGCCAATCGCGCGGACCGGCTGGTCGCGGAGGTCAATCAGGGCGGCGATCTGGTCGCGTCGCTGATCCGAAGCATCGATCCGATGATCCCGTTCCGGGGCGTGCACGCCAGCCGGGGCAAGGCGGCGCGCGCCGAGCCGGTCGCGGCGCTCTACGAACAGGGACGCGTGACGCACCGGGGCGCCTTCAAGGCGCTGGAGGACGAGATGGCGCTGATGACGGTGCGCGGTTTCGAGGGCAAGGGCAGTCCGGACCGCGTCGACGCGCTGGTCTGGGCGATCACCGATCTGATGATCGATCCTGCGGCGAAGTTCCGTTCGCCGCGGGTGCGGACGCTCTGATGCGTTTCGCGGAGCGGTTCGATCGGGTCGCACGCCAGGGGATGTCGCGCGATGTGCCGACAGGCGTGCACGCGTCGGGCCGGTCGTGAAATCGCGTCAACTGACGAGGCCTTGATCGGGCGCCGCGCGCGGGGGCGTGCGGTCGATCGGCCGCCTTCTTCGGGGCCGCGCCGGCCCCGGTCGCCGAGCAGAGCAGCAATTCAGGAGCAGGCTGACCATGGTCTGGCAAGTATTCCGTACGTCCAAGTCGCCGGCGGCGCCCGAGACCAAAGCCTCGGCGGCGGGGTCGGTCGTGGCGTTTCATGGGGCGGGCCGAGTGGCCTGGTCGCCGCGCGACACCGACACGCTGACGCGGGTGGGTTTTCTCCGGAACCCCGTCGCGTTCCGGTGCGTCAAGATCATCGCGGAGGCGGCCGCGGCCGTGCCCGTGGTGGTGCAGGACGTGGACCGGCGTTTCGAGACGCATCCGGTGCTCGATCTGTTGGCCGCGCCCAATCCCGGGCAGGGCGGGGCGCAACTGATGGAGACATTCTACGGCCATCTGCTGCTGAGCGGCGACGCCTATCTGGAGGCGGCGGGCGAGACGTTCTCGGGCGGGCCGCGCGAGCTCTATGCGCTGCGCTCGGACCGGATGAAGGTGGTCCCGGGGAGCGACGGCTGGCCGATGGCCTATGAATATGTCGTCGGCGCCAAGAAACATGTCTTCGACATGCGGGCGGACCGGATTCCGCTGCTGCACGTGAAGAGTTTCCATCCGCAGGACGATCACTACGGGTTGTCGCCGATGCAGGCGGCGGCGGCGGCGGTCGATGTGCACAACTCGGCGTCGGGCTGGTCGAAGGGGCTGCTCGACAACGCGGCCCGGCCCTCGGGCGCCATCGTCTACAAGGGCGCCGACGGGATGGGCTCGCTGGCCTCGGATCAGTATGCGCGGCTGATCGACGAACTCGAGAGCCATCATCAGGGTGCGCGCAACGCCGGGCGGCCGATGCTGCTCGAGGGCGGGCTCGACTGGAAGCCGATGGGCTTTTCGCCCTCGGACATGGAGTTCCACCGCACGAAGGAAGCGGCGGCGCGCGACGTGGCGCTGGCCTTCGGCGTGCCGCCGATGTTGCTGGGGCTGCCCGGCGACAACACTTATGCGAACTACGCCGAGGCGCATCGGGCGTTCTACCGCCTGACGGTGCTGCCGATGGTCTCGAAGGCGCTTGCGGCCATGTCGGGCTGGCTGCCTGCGATCTATGGCGAGACGTTCCAGATCAAGGTCGATGAGGACAACGTGCCCGCGCTCGCCGAGGAGCGCGTGACGCTGTGGAACCGCATCAGCGGGGCGGCTTTCCTCAGCGACGCCGAGAAGCGGCAGATGCTGGGGCTGCCCAAGTTCGAGGCGGAGTGACGCTGACGCCAGCAGCAGCGGATCAGGTTTTTCCAGGCGCCCTTCGGATTCGGCGTTCAACCAAGCGAAAAAGGAGAACGCCATGCCCGAAGAAGTAGCGGTTCCGCGCGGCGCCAGCCCGTCGCAGATGCCGGACCCGGCGGGGCTGACGCGCGAGCAGCTTTACCGGGAAATCGCCGGCCTGCGCGAGCTCCTGCTGACGACGATCACAGCGAAGGATCAGAACGTCCGAGAACTGATCATCACGCGTCTCGAGGCGATGGACAAGGCGATCACGCTTCTGCAGTCGGTCGCTGACCGGCAACCGACGCCGAACATGGTCCTTGGAGCCGTAGATGCTCTGTCGGCCCTTACGGCGGAAAAGTTCGCCTCGATCGCGATACAGTTCCGCGAGCGGGACACGCGAACGGAACAGACATTTCGAGATACGAAAATTGCCGTGGATGCCGCGCTGCAGGCTGCGAAGGAGGCGGTCGCCGAGCAAGTCCGATCAAGCGCGCTCGCAATTTCGAAGAGCGAGACGGCGACTTCGAAGCAGATCGATCAACAGAGCGCGCTGATCGCCAGCGGATCGAGCGGGCTCGACGACAAGATCGACGATATGAAGGAACGCGTGGCGCGTATCGAAGCGGGCGGAGCCGTCCAAAGTCACGCCGAGACGACGCAGCGCGAGACCAGCCAGTTCTCGCAATCCTACATCGTCGCAATCATCGGAGCGCTGATCGGCATCGGCGGGCTTATACTCGCGCTCAGCCGAAACATTGCAGGCTAATACATCCCGGGCCGGGCACGGGATCATACGGCGCCCTGGCGTCGGTTTGAGATAGTGGGCGCCCGGCGACCGTCCGGAACGAGCGCCGCGACGACGCCCTGTGATCGTCGGGCCACCACTTCCACCGCCGCCGGCTCAGGCCCGGCGGCACACCCGCATCATCAGGGAGACCGACACATGATCACGTCCTGCATCCGCCAGGTGAACTTCGCGACGGAGGCGCACACCGAGGAAGCCGAGCCAATGGCGCGCACAGAGGATGGAGGCGCACCATGACCGAACCGGCCGAGAAGCCAGGGGACAACCGCGTGGCCGGCCTGCCAACCGACCGGTTCGGGGGGCCGACGGTCGATCCGACGAGGAACGTGCTCGATCTGTTCGAGGCGGGCGCCAAGGCGGCGGCGGAACTCCGCACCGCAGACCAGCGATACGCCGAGCTTTCGATAAAGCGCGCCGACGACCTGCGCGCCTCCGAGGACCGCCACGCCGCGGAACAGTTCACACACCTGTACACGCTCCACGAGCAGCGGATTTCTTCTTTGCTGACGAAACTCGATATTCGGTTCGAGGCCGTGCAGATGCAGTTTCACGAGCGCGACAAGCGCACCGAACAAGTCGCCCTGTCAGACAAGACCGCGGTCGTAGCGGCACTCCAAGCACAGAAGGAATCCGCTGCCTCCACCAATGAGGCGACGTCTGCGGCGCTGCTCAAGATGGAGAACAGTTTCGGCAGGTCGATCGAGCAAGGGCAGGAGTTGCTACGCTCGAATTTCGCCAACCTCACCGGCTCGCTCAACGAGATCAAGGGGCGGCTCGACCGGGGCGAGGGCAAGACCAGCGTCTCGGACCCGGCGGTCTCGGAGGGGATGCACCAGCTTACCACGATGGTGAAGGAACTGGCCCGCTCGCGCGACGCCGGCGACGGGAAGTCGGCGGGGATTCAACAGTTCATCGGCTGGATCGTGGCGGGCATCGCCTTACTCGGCTTCATGCTCACGCAGATGCAACCGTAAAGAGCCGCGCTGTCTGTCCCTCGAACCGTCGGACGCCCAGATCCGGGCGTGCGGCTTCGGAGGCGTTCGCGCCCCAAGCAACAATTTTCGAGGTGATGCCATGACAGTCAAGTTTTTCGAGACGTTGGCGCTCGAAACCAAATTTCGCTCGTTCGACAGCGAACTGTCGCTGAAGGACGGGGCCGAGATCTGCGGGTACGCCAGCTTGTTCGGTGCGCCCGACCAAGGCGGCGACGTGGTGCAGCGTGGCGCCTACAGCGGATCGCTCGCCCGGCTCGCCGACGCCGGGCGTGGCGTGAAGATGCTGTGGCAGCATGATCCGGCGCAGCCCATCGGCGTCTGGGACGAGGTTCGCGAGGATGCGCGGGGCCTGCTCGTCAAGGGGCGGCTGCTGCTCGAAGTGCAGGCGGCGCGCGAGGCGCATGTGCTGTTGCAGGCCGGGGCGATCGACGGGTTGTCGATCGGGTACCGGACGCTGCGCGCCGAGAAGGCCGCGAGCGGGCAGCGGACGCTGCACGAAATCGAATTGTGGGAGGTGTCGCTCGTGACCTTCCCGATGCTGCCTCAGGCCCGGGCGCACGCCGCCCCCGCGGACGACGAGGCGGACCTGGCGCGCACTCTCGCGGATACGTTCCGCACGGCGCGGGAGATGCTGGCGTGAGGCCCCGCCGGTGAAGAAAAAGTCATCAAGGAAGTCGTCCCATGCAGACATATGACACCAACGCCGGGGCGGATAGCGCCGCGCCGGTCCAGAGCCCGCATCTTGAGGTGAAGTCGGCCCTGACCGGATTTCTCGTGGAATTCAATTCTTTTCAATCCCGGATCAAATCGAAACTCAAGGAACAGGAAACCCGTTTGGCCATGCTCGACCGTAAATCCATCGCGATGAACCGTCCCCCCCTGGCCCGCGGCGCCGAGGCGGACGCCCCCCACAAAAAAGCCTTCGGGACCTATCTCCGTTCGGGCGACGACGACGCCCTGCGCGGCCTGCCCATCGAGGAGAAGGCGCTTTCGACAACCGTTTCGGCCGACGGCGGCTATCTCGTCGATCCGCAGACCGCGGCGCAGATCGTCGGCGTCCTGCGCTCGTCGGCCTCGATCCGGACCATCGCGACCGTGGTGCAGGTCGAAGCGACGGCCTTCGACGTGCTGGTCGACCACACCGACATCGGCGCCGGATGGGCGAACGAGACCGCGGCGCGGACCGAGACCGGCACGCCGCAGGTCGATCGCATCTCGATCCCGCTGCACGAGCTTTCGGCGCTGCCCAAGGTGAGCCAGCGCCTGCTCGACGACAGCGCGTTCGACGTCGAGGGCTGGCTGGCGCAGCGGATCGCCGACAAGTTCAGTCGTGCCGAGGCCGCCGCCTTCATCGCCGGCGACGGCATCGACAAGCCGACGGGTTTCCTTTCTCATCCGAAGATCGACACCGATATCTGGGCCTGGGGGTCGCTTGGCTATGTGCCGACCGGGACGGCGGGCGGGTTCTCGTCGATCGATCCGGCCGACGCCATCGTCGACCTGGTCTATGCGCTGGGCGCCCGCTACCGCGCCAACGCGACCTTCGTGATGAACTCGAAGACCGCAGGCGCCGTGCGCAAGATGAAGGACGCGGACGGGCGCTTCCTGTGGTCGGACGGGCAGGCCGTGGGCGAGCCGTCGCGGCTGATGGGCTATCCGGTGCTGACCGCCGAGGACATGCCCGACATCGCAGCCAACTCCTACGCCATCGCCTACGGCGATTTCCGCGCCGGCTACACCGTCGCCGAGCGTCCTGATCTGCGCATCCTGCGCGATCCGTTCTCGGCGAAGCCGCATGTGCTGTTCTACGCGACCAAGCGCATCGGCGGCGACGTGAGCGATTTCGCGGCGATCAAGCTCCTGAAGTTTGCGGCGAGCTGACATCGGGCGTTCGCCCGGGCGTCACCGCCGCAGATGATCGGTCCCTGAATCTCCGGGGCCGATCCGACACGCCTCCGCGTTTCGCCAGCCGCTGCTCCTCTCTGCTCGGGCGGCGCGGGGGCGTGTCTCATCCATCGTTCATCAAGGGTCAGGCCATGAGCGGATACGTTCTGAAGGCCGCCGACAGTCCCGTGACCTTTGTCATGGACTGGCGGCGGGGATATCTCGCGCCCCGTGAGCAGGTGCTCCGCGATCTCGGCTGGACGGTTCAACCGGCTCCCCTCAAGCGCGAGCGGCTCCGCGTCGCGGCGCAGGAGCATGACGCGACGCGCTCGTGGGCCGAGTTCGCGGGAGGCGCGCCCGGTCAGGTCTACATGGTCACGAACCGGGTGCGGACGACCGACGATCGCGTGCTGAGCCGCGCGATCGTCATGCGCATCGCACTGAGCGAACGCCCGAAATGAGGAACAGACGATGATCTTGACCGAAGTGAGCGCGCCTCCGTCCGAGGCGGTGCCGGTGCGGGCGTTCGCCGAGCATTTGCGACTGGGCACCGGGTTCGCCGACGACGGCTCGCTCGACGCGGTGCTGGAACTCTATCTGCGGTCGGCCATGGCGGCCATCGAGGCCCGGATCGGGCGCGCGCTACTGAGCCGCGGGTTCTTGTGGACCGTGACGTGCTGGCGCGAGGAGTCGAGCCAGGGTCTGCCCATCGGACCGGTGCGATCGGTCGACGAGATCACCCTCTACGGAGCGGACGGCGTCGGCGAGGACATCGACCCGGCGGCCTGGTCGCTGGTTCGCGACAGCCAGCGGCCGCGGATCGTCGGCCGATACGGGCGGCGGCTGCCGCTGGTGCCGCGGTACGGGCACGCCGAGATCCGGTTCACCGCCGGATACGCGGAAACCTGGGACGAGGTGCCCGCCGATCTGAGCCAGGCGGTCATGCTGCTCGCTGCGAGCCTTTTCGAGAACCGCAGCGACACAGGTGTCACTTCCGGGTCGATGCCGTTTGGCGTGCTCGTCCTGCTGGAGGCCTATCGTGCGGTCCGGATCGGCGGAGGTCTGTCGTGACGCGCGCAATTCGGCTTTCGCGCAAGCTGCTGCTCGAGGCGCGCAATATCATCCCCGACGGCTCGGGAGGGTACGCGACGGAATGGCGGACGCTGGGCGCGGTCTGGGCGGACATGACGGCGCGGACGGGACGCGAGGACTTTCTGGCGGGCCAGAGCCGGCCGCGCGTCACGTACCGCATTCTGGTTCGGGGCGCCCCCGTTGACGCTCCGTCCCGTCCGCGCCCGGATCAGCGGTTTCGTGAAGGAGCGCGCATTTTCGACATCCTGACCGTCGCGGAAGCGGATGGCGCGGGCCGGTTTCTGGAGATCGTCGCCGAGGAGGGCGTGCAGCCGTGAGCTACGAACTTGCAGCGAGCTTGCAGCGCGCCGTTTACGGCCGGTTGGCGGGCGATCCGGAACTGGCGGCACTGGTCGGGACGGCGATCCATGACGCACCGCGGGAGCTGCTCGGTGACGGCGCCGCTGACTACGTGACGCTCGGCGAGGAGAGCGTGCGGCCGAACGACACCAAGACGAGCCGAGGCGCGATCCACGATTTCAACATCGTCGTGCATTCGGCGCGCGACGGTTTCGACACGGTCAAGCGTATCGCAGGTGCGGTCTGCGCAAGCCTGATGGCGACGCCGCTGGAACTCGACGCGGGCCGGCTGGTGGCGTTGCGGTTCCTGCTGGCGAAGGCGGATCGTGGGCCGGCCCCGGAGAAGCGGCGCGTCGCGCTGCGATTCCGGGCGGTGGTCGACCAGGACGACTGAAACATTCTCGAAAGGACGACGAAATGGCGGCGCAACGCGGCAAGGACCTTTTGATCAAGCTGGACCTCACGGGGGCCGGGTCCTACGAGACTATTGCGGGCCTTCGGGCGTCGCGCATCGCCTTCAACGCTGAAACCGTCGACGTGACCAATCTCGGCAGCGCGGGTCGCTGGCGCGAATTGCTCGCCGGGGCCGGTGTGCGCAGCGCCGCGATCAGCGGCTCGGGCGTGTTTCGCGACGAAGCGACCGACGCACGCGCCCGTGAGATATTCTTCAACGGGGAGATACCGGCCTTTCAGGTCATCATTCCGAGTTTCGGGTTGGTGACGGGTCCGTTCCAGATCACCAGCCTCGAATACGCCGGGCAGCATGACGGCGAGGCGGTCTACGAGCTGTCGCTTTCCTCCGCCGGCGCCGTGACTTTCGAGGCGTTGTGATGGCGAATCCGTGGCGCGGCGAAACGGAACTTGCGGTGAACGGCGAGCGGCGCGTGATGCGACTGACGCTCGGCGCGCTCGCCGAACTCGAAGCGCGGCTGAAGGCGGAGTCGCTGATGGCGATGATCGCCCGGTTCGAGACGGGCGCGTTTCAGGTCAAGGATCTGATCAGCCTGATAACCGCCGGGCTGAACGGCGGCGGTTGGCGGATAACGGAGGAGGAGTTGCTTGGGAGCACGATCGACGGCGGACCGCTCGAAGCCGCGCAGGCGGCGGCGCGGCTGCTGAAGGTCACGTTCACCGTTCCCGGAGGGGACGAGCCGAATTGACCCGCTTCGCCTGGCCGAAGCTGATGCGGCTGGGGATGGTCGAGCTCGGCCTGTCGCCGGAGGCGTTCTGGAGCTTGACGCCGGCCGAACTGTTCCTGCTCGCGGATCTCGGCGGCGACGGCGTTGCGCTCGACCGCGCGGGCCTCGTCAGCCTTCTCGGGCGTTATCCGGATGCGCCGCGGGCGCGAAAAAAGGTGGAATGACCATGGCTGACCAGGATGACGAACTCGGGCGGTTCGAAACGCAGCTCACGGGACTCGAGACCAGTTTCGCCGGACTCGAGGGCGTCACGACCGCGTTCCGACGCGAACTCGACGGCGTCGGAGGCAGTCTCAAGGACGCCGGACGCGAGGCGACAGGAATGTCGCGTTCGGTCACGACGTCGCTCAGCCGGGCGTTCGACGGGTTGGTCTTCGACGGCAAGCGCGTTTCGGAGGTGTTCGCCGGGATCGGCCGCAGCATTTCGAGCTCGGTCCTGAGCCAGGCGATGGCGCCCGTGCAGAAGTCGGTCGGTACGGCGCTCAGCGGCGGGCTGCAGGCGATCCTGGGGGGATTGTCGCCGTTTGCGAAAGGCGCCGCGTTCGCATCGGGCAGGGTGACGGCGTTCGCCCGGGGCGGCGTCGTCGACGGGTCGACGAACTTTCCCATGCGCGGCGGCGTCGGCCTGATGGGCGAAGCCGGGCCGGAAGCGGTTCTGCCCCTCGCGCGTTCGTCGGACGGCAAGCTCGGAATCCGGGGCGCGGGCGGCGGCGGCTCGGTTCATGTGACGATGAACATATCGTCGCCCGACGCCGCCAGCTTTCAGAGATCGCAAAGCCAGGTCGCCGCCGAGATGAACCGCGCGATCCAGCGTGGCCGACGCAACCTTTGAGGGACCAAGGCCATGAACTTTCACGAAGTCCAGTTTCCCGCGCCGCTTTCGGTCGGGTCCAGCGGCGGGCCGGAACGGCGCACCGAGATCGTCCAGCTCAGCAACGGCTTCGAGGAGCGCAATTCCCCGTGGGCGCATTCCCGGCGTCGCTACGACGCGGGTCTCGGCGTTCGCTCGTTCGACGATCTGGCCGAAGTGATCGCGTTCTTCGAGGCGCGCCATGGGCAACTCTACGGCTTTCGGTGGAAGGACTGGACCGATTTCAAGTCTTGTCGGCCCTCCGGAGCGCCCGGAGCCCTCGATCAGGCGATCGGCGTCGGCGATGGATCGTTGCGCGATTTCCCGCTGTCCAAGCGTTACGCTTCGGGTGGCGTCGACTACGTCCGGCCTATCGCGAAACCGGTCTATGGCAGCGTCCGGCTGGCGATGGACGGTGTGGCGGTGGTCGCGGGCGAGGACTTTTTCGTCGATCACGCGCAAGGATCGGTGCGCTTCGCGATCGCGCCGGCAACGGGCGCCGCGATCACGGCCGGTTTCGAATTCGACGTTCCCGTCCGGTTCGACACCGACCGCATCGCCACGAGCCTCGCCAGTTTCGCCGCCGGCGACATCCCGTCGGTACCCGTCCTTGAAGTCCGTCTCTGATGCGCACGATCCATCCGGACCTTCGCACGCGGCTTGACGCCGGCGCGACGACGCTGTGCCGCTGCTGGCGCGTCAGGCGGTGCGACGGGCGCGAGTTCGGGTTCACCGATCATGACCTGAACCTCGTCTTCGACGAGACGACGTTCAAGGCCAGCTCGGGAATGACCGCGAGCGCCGTGGAGTCGACCACTGGCCTCGCCGTCGACAATGCCGAAGGCGTCGGCGCGCTCAGCGATGCGGGCATATCGGAGGACGACATTCGCGCGGGCCGGTTCGATCGGGCCGGCGTCGAGCACTGGCTCGTCGACTGGACGCGCCCGGACCTGCGCGTGCTGCTGTTCGCCGGGCATTTTGGCGAGATCCGGCGCTCGGACGGCGCGTTCGAGGTCGAGCTCCGCGGTCTGACCGAGCAGTTGAACGTCGCCGTCGGGCGGACGTTGCTGCGCGGCTGCGATCGTCGGCTCGGCGATGCGAAATGCCGGTTCGATCTCGAGACCGCCGGGTTCCAGGCGGAGAGCGAGGTCGCGACCGTGGATCTCGGATCGAAGATTACGGCGCGCGGGCTCGAAGGCTTCGCGGGCGACTGGTTCACGGCCGGCGACCTGCTCTGGCTGAGCGGCGCGAACGCCGGCGAGCGGATCGCCGTGAAGCGCGACGTCGTTCTTTCGGGGGCGATCCGGCGAATCGAGCTGTGGCGACAGCCAGGTGCGCCCATCGCGGTCGGGGACGGCTTCAGGATTTTCGCCGGCTGCGACAAACGCTTCGAGACTTGCAGGGGCAAGTTCGCCAATCTCTTGAATTTTCGGGGTTTTCCGCACATACCGGGCGACGATTGGGTCGCCGCCTATCCCAAGAACGGCGAGGTGCATGATGGATCGAGCCGGCAACGATATTGACGGTCGCGGCGCTGAGGTCGTGTCGCGGGCGCGCACCTGGATCGGCACCCGCTACGAGCACCAGGCCAGCTGCCGCGGCGCGGGCGCCGATTGCCTCGGGCTTCTTCGCGGCTTGTGGCGCGAGATGCTGGGCGCCGAACCCGAGGCGGTTCCCGCCTATACGCCCGACTGGTCGGAGCCGGGCCACACCGAGGACCTGTTGATGGCCGCCGAGCGGAACCTCGTCCGCGTCGCGGTCCCGGACGCGCAGCCGGGGGATATCGCGATGTTTCGCATGACGACGGACTCGGTGGCGAAGCATGTCGGCGTCCTCGCCCGATCGGACGACGGGCATCCGACGTTGATCCACGCCTATTCCGGGCATGGCGTCGTGGAATCGCCGCTGACGCCCGCGTGGTCGCGTCGGATCGTCGGTGTCTTTCGCTTCCCCGAAAGGACGACCTGATGGCGACGTTGCTGTTGTCCGCGGCCGGGTCCGCGATCGGCGGGTCTTTCGGCGGGTCGATCGCGGGGCTGACGGCCGGCGCGCTCGGCAAGGCGGTGGGCGCCACGTTTGGCGCCGGGATCGACCAGCGCCTCACCGGCCTTGGCTCGGAACCGGTCGAGACCGGTCGGGTCGAGCGGTTCAGGGTCATGGGGGCGAGTGAGGGGGCGGCGCTGCCGCGGGTCTTCGGGCGAAACCGGATCGCGGGCCAGGTCATCTGGTCGAGCCGCTTTCTCGAGAACGTCGAGACGACGCAAGCGGGCGGGAAGGGCGGTCCGCGCGCGCAGGAAGTTCGCGAGTTCAGCTACTCGATCAGCCTGGCGCTCGCGCTGTGCGAAGGCGAGGTCGCACGGGTCGGGCGGATCTGGGCGGACGGCCAGGCGCTCGATCTCTACGGCGTCACCTGGCGGCTGCACGAAGGCGGCGAGGATCAGATCCCCGATCCGGTGATCGCGGCGATAGAGGGACCGGATTTCGCGCCCGCATATCGGGGGACGGCGTACGTCGTCTTCGAGAACCTCGACCTGACCCCGTTCGGCAACCGCATCCCGCAGTTCAACTTCGAGGTCTTCCGTCGCCCGGCCGTCACGTTGCCGAGCGTTCCGCGGCCGCCCGCGCTGGACGTCCGCGCCGTCGCGCTCGTTCCGGGAACCGGTGAATACGCCCTCGCGACGACGCCGGTACAGTTCAACCACGGCAAGGGCAAGACCATCGTCGCGAACGTCAACAACGATCGCGGCCGCCCGGACCTCGTCGTATCGCTCGAGCAGCTGCGCGCCGAACTGCCGGCGTCGCGTCGCGTGTCGCTCGTCGTCAGCTGGTTCGGCGACGATCTTCGTTGTGACCGGTGCCGCCTGCGTCCCGTCGTGGAGCAGGCCGAGCAGGACGGGCAACAGCAGGCCTGGAGCGTTTCAGGCGTCGGGCGGTTCGACGCCAAGGTCGTCACCCGAGTCGATGGGCGGCCGCTGTTCGGCGGAACGCCCTCGGACGCTTCGGTGATCCAGGCGATCCGGCACATGGAAAACATCGGCCAGTCGGTCATGTTCTATCCGTTCATCCTGATGGAGATCCTGTCCGGCAACGAGCTGGACGACCCGTGGACGGGCGACGTCGGGCAGCTTCCGGTGCCGTGGCGCGGCCGGATCACGCTGTCGCGCGCGCCCGGACTGCCCGGGTCGCCCGACAAGACGAGCGCCGCGGAAGAGCAGGTCCGCGCCTTTTTCGGAACGGCGCGGGTGAGCGACTTTGCCGTCGAGAACGGTGCGGTTAGGTATACCGGTCCGAACGAGTGGTCGTACCGGCGCTTCATCCTGCATTATGCGAATCTTTGCGTCGTTGCGGGTGGGGTGGAGGCGTTCTGCATCGGCTCCGAAATGCGCTCGTTGACGCAGATCCGGGACGGCGTCGACGGCTATCCGGCGGTGCGCGCGCTTTGCAGACTCGCCCGGGACGTTCGGGAGATCCTGGGATCGGAGGCGAAGATCGGCTACGCTGCGGACTGGTCGGAGTATTTCGGTCATCATCCTGACGACGGCTCGGGAGATCTGTCGTTCCACCTCGATCCGCTTTGGGCGCATTCCGACATCGATTTCGTCGGCATCGACAATTACATGCCCCTTTCGGACTGGCGCGATGGTTCCGAACACCTCGATGTCGCGATGGGCTCGATCTACAATCTCGACTACATTGTTGGAAACGTGCGCGGCGGCGAAGGCTTCGATTGGTACTATGCGAGCCAGGAGGGGCGCGAGAACCAGGAGCGGCTTCCGATCCAGGACGGCGCCTATGGCGACGATTGGGTGTTTCGCTACAAGGACATCCGAAACTGGTGGGCCCGGGCGCACGTAAATCGTGTCGGTGGTGTTCAGGTCGGCGCGCCGACAGCGTGGGAACCGCGATCCAAGCCGATCTGGTTCACCGAGCTCGGCTGTCCGGCCGTCGACAAGGGGACCAATCAACCGAACGTGTTCTACGATCCCAAGTCGTCGGAGAGCTTCTTTCCGTATTATTCCAGCGGCGCTCGTGACGATTTCATTCAGCATCGCTATCTCCAGGCGATGTATGCGTACTGGAATGAACCGGACAACAATCCGATATCCGATGAATACGCGGGGAAGATGGTCGATATGGCTCGCGCTTACGTCTGGGCGTGGGATGCGCGTCCTTGGCCCGACTTTCCTGATCGCCTGACGACTTGGGTCGATGGGGCGAATTACGACAGGGGCCACTGGATAAACGCGCGCGTCGGCGTTCCGGCGCTGGCCGAGATCGTCGCCCAGATTTGCGTGCGCTCGGACGTTTCGGCGGTCGATCTATCGGCGCTCGCCGGATGCGCCACCGGCTACATGATCGGGGCGGTGGAGACCGCGCGGCAAAGCCTGCAGCCCTTGATGCTGGCCTATGGGTTCGACAGCTTCAGTCACGAGGACGATGTGGCGTTCGTCAGTCGCAACGGGCGGATAGCCGCAGACTTACTGCCGGCGAATTTCGCTGTTGCGGCCGACGCCCCGGCGGTCGCCTTGACGAGGGGCGCGAGGTCGGACGCGCCCGGGCGCGTCACCGTGGCGTTCGTCCGCGCCGACATGGATTACCAGGCCGGCACGGCGGAGGCGGTTTCTCCCGATTCGGCGGAGCCGGACGCAACGCAATCGAGCACGCCGATCGTCATGACCGACAATCAGGCGAAAGCGATCGCGGAACGTTGGCTGAGCGAGTCGAGGATCGCCCGGGACTCGGTCAAGTTCGACCTTCCGCTTTCGCAGCTCGCGATCACGAGCGGCGACGTCGTCTCGATCGCATTCGAAGGGCGCACCGATCTGTATCGGATAGACCGCGTCGAGGACCTGGGCCGCCGAACCTTCGCCGCGGCGCGGATCGAGCCGGCGCTCTACGAAACGCCGGTCTATGCGGGGTCAACGAGACGACCGCCCCAGAAGATCGCCATCGGGCAGGCCTACGCCGAGTTTCTCGACCTGCCGCTGTTGACGGGTCAGGAACTGCCTCACGCCCCCCATATCGCGGTAACGAAGACGCCGTGGACGGGATCGATCGCGGTGTTCTCCGCGACGGCCGACTTCGGCTATCGGCTGAACACGGAGGTTTTTCGATCTGCGACGATGGGCGAAACGCTGGAGCCGCTGGGTCCCGGCATCTGCGGCAAGTGGATGAAACGTGGCGTCCGCGTCCGCATCGCATCGGGATCGCTGCGGAGCGCGACGAGCGAGGACGTGCTCAACGGGTCGAACGCCGCCGCGCTGCGCCATGGCGGGTCGGGAGACTGGGAGGTGATCCAGTTCGCGTCGGCCATCCTTGTCGGGCCGAACGAGTATGAAGTGAGCGGCCTGTTGCGCGGCCAGGCCGGGACCGATGCGATCATGACCGGGTCCTGGCCGGCGGGAACGGACTTTGTCCTTCTCGACGCCGCCGTCGTCCAGCTGGAGCTGCCGATCTCCGCTCGGGGCCTGTCAAGGCATTACCGGGTCGGTCCCGCGGTCAGGCCGTACGATCACGCCAGCTATGTTCATTATGTCGAGGCGTTTGCCGGCGTCGGACTTCGACCGTATCGCCCCTGTCAGCTTTCCGCACGACGTACGGCGAACGGGCAAATTCAGATCGACTGGATCCGCCGAACACGGATCGATGGAGACAGCTGGGAGGCGTCGGAGGCGCCAGTTGGAGAAGCGAAGCTCAGATACCAGTTGAGAATCTGGAAAAGTTCGCAATTGTTGGTCGATCAGGTCGTTTTTAACAACAGCACTGTTTTTGACGCCAGTGATTTTGTAACGGCGGAAACGATCCAGATTCTCTTGATCGAAGTTGCGCAGATATCCGACGAGTTTGGTCCCGGTCCCTTCGAGAGGATATCGATCGAGGTCTGACCGCGACAACTGCGGGCGCGACCCGGGCTGGCGCGAGGCTGCTACAGCCCGGTCGCCAGCCGATCGAGCAGGGCCGCCAGCATCGCGTCGCAGCGGTCGATCTGTTCGACCGTGACGAATTCGTCGGGCTTGTGCCCCTGCGCCATCGACCCTGGCCCGCAGATGACCGTCGGGATGCCGAGCCGCGCGTCGAACAGTCCGCCCTCGGTTCCGAACGCCACCTTGATCGTGGCGTTCGCGCCGGTCAGGCCTTTGACGAAGGCGACGACCTTCGCCCCCGGCGCCGTGCCGAGACCG
>Ga0105046_10002712_pt1 | contig 27983 bp, 23 predicted proteins | sample MAT03_FD_78385 | JGI IMG/M metagenome (GOLD analysis project Ga0105046, IMG submission 78385) | Freshwater microbial communities from Lake Fryxell liftoff mats and glacier meltwater in Antarctica - MAT-03 (megahit assembly) | ecosystem: Environmental > Aquatic > Freshwater > Ice > Liftoff... | reverse complement strand
GGACTTTAGTCCGTCCGGAGAGAGTGCGATGGGTTTTTTCGGACGGCCTGAAGGCCGGACTCCAAACTCTTCTGCAGCGAAGGCTGGGGCTGGAGCGGTGGCGAGACAGTCTTTCCGGAGCGTATGCTTTGTCCGAATAACGACTGAATGTATGGGTCACCTCAGCGCGTCGTCGACTGCCGTCCGGGCCACGTGGCCGGACGATCCCAGAAGGCGTCTTCGCGACCGCCGTAATAGGCCGAAAGCACGCGGTCCATCACGGCGGACGTCCTGGCTGCGGACGCGCCGGTGCTGGGACAGACGCCTCGTCCGAGAAGATCGTCGACCACGGTTTGGATCATGGGCTGTTGGACGTGCGCCGGATGGGCGATCGCCAGAGCTTTTGCGGTCCCGCCGACGGAAACGGCGACGGGGACATTGTCGAACATCGAAAACTCGACTGTCCCCTCCGTACCCGTGATCCGGCACGTGTCGAATGCGACGCCTGACGCGAAATTCCAAGAGGCGACTCCAGGTACCGCGCCGGACAGAAAATGCATGGCAACCGTGTCTTCCGCATCGTTTGCACCGGCGCGATTTGCAGCCAGGCCCGACACCTCGGTGAGCGGTCCCACCAGGAAGTCGATCAAGTCCAGCGCATGGGAACCCAGGTCGAGAAACAGTCCCCCGCCTGCGCTGGCGACGTCGGTGCGCCAGCCCGCCTTGGCGCGGTGCGCGCTCGAAGCGAAATGGTAGTCGACTCCGGTGATCGTGCCGATTTCGCCGGAATCGAGCAGCGTTTTGACGTAGACGAAACGCGGAAGCGTGCGGCGGTAGTATGCGACGTAGAGGGGAAGACGGCGACTGGCGAAAGCGGCGACCATCGCGTCGCACTCGCCGGCGGTTCGCGCCATCGGCTTTTCGACGTAGGCCGGTTTGCCGGCCGCGGCCACCTGCAGGGCCGCGGAAAGGTGGGCATCGGGCGGGGTGGCGATATAAATGGCGTCCACCTCGGGATCGGCGATGAGTCGAGCGGCATCGTCATACCAGCGCGCCACGCCGTGGCGCTTCGCGTAGTCGGCAGCCAGAGTGCCATTGCGGCGCATCACCGCCACCAGCTGCGAGCCGTGCGCCAGGCGAAAGCCGGGGCCACTTTTGACCTCGGTGACATCGCCACAGCCGAGAATTCCCCAGCGGACGGTGCTACGATCGGGAGTCGTCGTCATCGAAGGATCGGAGGGTTTGCGCTCGTGGGTTGTTTGGCTTTCGCTTCGACGGCGACGAGCAGCGTTTTGTCGCCGCAGGCAACGGTCATACCGGCGAAAATCTTTTTGCGGGCCTGCGTTTCGACCGCTCCGTTGACCGTCACCTTGCCGCTGTTGATCGCGTACTTCGCCTGACCGCCGCTTTCGAAGAGACCGGCAAATTTCAGAAGTTGGGTCAGCTCGATGGGTTCGGCGCGGACGGTGACGGTTTCGCTCATGGCAAAACGCAGCGCTAAAGCGGGCGCGGAGACGACGAAAAAAGGAAACGCACGCACCTTCACCCCTGCGAACCCCGTTCGTGCCCGAGTAAAGCGCGCGCGTGTTTGAACGACGAGAGGCAGTTGGAGAAGAGAAAGAAGACCATGATGCCCATCCAGAGCGACTGGTTCCAGACCGCATAGCCCGCGAGGACGGCAATGCCGAAAAAGCCGACGATGGTAGCGGCGAAAAGACTACGCGATCGTCCCAAGGGAAACCACAGGAGCGAGTGGAGGATTTGTCCACCATCGAGCGGGTAGATGGGTAAAATGTTGAACACGAGCAGTAAAAGATTGATTAATTGAAGGTTACGCAGGAAATTCGCCAGATCGGGCGACCGATCCAAGAGTCCTTGGGCACCTGCCACGTAGATAGTCCCCATCAGTAGCGGGATGAGCAGCACATTGACCAAAGGGCCGGCGGCGATGCTCCACAGGGTGGCTTTCGGACGAGCGGGTGCATTCACGTAGGCAACGCCTCCCAACGGCCACAGCACGATTCGGTCGGCGGTCCCCCCGACCTGTCGGCAGGCGAACGAGTGACCGAACTCGTGCAGGAGAACGATCAGGAAGAGCGAAAGGTACTCCGCGAGATTCCAAGCCAGCGACGAGTAAAGCCCCTGGCGATTGACCACCACGTACCCCGCGACGAGAAACCACGACCAGTGCAGATAAACTTGGATGCCCGCGACGCGGAACAAACGAACTGAGCCTTCAGGGTTGGCGATCACAGGCAAAGTTAGCGGCGGTAAGCATTCGCAACAAGTGCATTGTCCTGTCTCCGATCGGCAGACGATTTGCGTTCGGGGTGAAAATAAAACGTGCGCTCAGCGGGGCCGATTCTACCGTGATGAGTTCATGCCAGACGATCCGCCGCCTAGCACTGTCCCCGAACAGCCGTCCAACTGGACGCTCATTCGGCGACTTTGGGGTCTGGCTTGGAGGTATCGGGCCCGCTGCCTTCAGGTACTGTTATTGCAACTCGTACTGCTCACGCTCGGTCTGAGCGGCTTGGGCCTGACCGGTCTGGGGATCGATTACATCCGTTTCGTGATCGGGCGCGAGCATCCGACGCCGGAAACGCCGGCGCTCCCTTTTCCCCACGCCAAGTTCGGTCTACAGTTGCCGGAGGCGTGGTCACCGCTGCACGTCATCTTTCTGATTGCCGCGTGCATTCTGGGGTTGGCGGCGATTCGTGCGTTTCTCAATTACGCCTATACCGTGGCAATCAACCGTCTGGTCCAACAACGCCTCGTGGTGGATCTGCGCGCCGAGATCTACGACAAACTCCAGCGTTTGAGTTTTCGCTTTTTCGACGCGAACACGACCGGTTCGATCATCACGCGCGTGACGGGCGACGTGCAGAGCGTGCGGATGTTTGTGGATCAGGTCCTGATCCAAAGCCTGATCATGGTCATCTCGCTGACGGTCTACATCGTTTACATGGTCAGCCTTCATCCGGGCCTGACCTTGGCCTGTCTGGCCACCACCCCGCTTCTTTGGGTGATGTCGATGTCGTTTTCGCGAAAAATCCAGCCCGCCTACGCGCAGAACCGAACGCTCGTGGAGAAAATGGTGCAGAATTTCGCGGAGAGCATCCAAGGTATCCAGGTGACCAAGGGCTTCGGTCGCGAAGGCGAGGACTGCGCCAAGTTCGAGGCCAGCAATCTAGCGGTTCTTAAACAGCAGCACAGCATCTTCTGGCGGGTCAGCCTTTTTTCTCCTGCGGTGGGTTTCTTGACGCGTATCAATATGATCGTGCTCTTGGGATACGGCGGATGGCTCGTCATCAAGGGCGAACTCCCGTTGGGGACCGGGCTGATCGTTTTTGCCGGCCTTCTCGAGCAGTTCTCGGGTCAGGTCAATCAGGTGGCCAATGTCGTCAATAGCGTGCAGCAGTCCCTGATCGGCGCGCGGCGCGTGTTCGAAATTCTGGACGCGCCGGTGGATGTCACGAGCCGTCCGGATGCGATCGCGCGTCCGCGATTGAAGGGTTCGGTCCGGTTCGAGAACGTGACCTTCGCCTACAATGGCATCGAACCCGTTTTGCGGGGCGTCGATCTCGAGGTAAAGCCGGGCGAGTGTGTGGCCATTCTGGGTGCCACCGGAGCGGGCAAGAGCGTGCTGATGAGCCTGATCCCGCGCTTCTGGGATCCGAGTTCGGGGCGGGTTTTGCTCGACGACATCGACGCGCGCGACCTCCGTCTCGACGATCTGCGCCGAAACATCGGGCTCGTTTTTCAGGAGAGCTTTTTGTTCTCCAACACCGTGGCCTCGAACATCGCGTTCGGACATCCGGGCGCGACGCAGGCGCAGATCGAGAAAGCGGCGAGGATCGCCGCGGCCCACGACTTCATCGTGCAGTTGCCCAATGGATACGAGACGGTTCTGGGCGAAAGCGGCAAGAGCCTCTCGGGCGGACAACGTCAGCGCCTCGCGATCGCCCGCGCCGTCCTGCTGGAGCCTCCGATTTTGCTCCTCGACGATCCGACCGCGGCGATCGACAGCGAGACGGAGCACGAGATCTTCGAGGCCCTGGATCGCGCGATCGCCGGCCGGACGACCTTCATCGTCGCCCATCGTCTCAGCACGCTGCGGCGGGCCGATTTCATCATCGTGATGGAGAACGGACGGATCGTGCAGAGGGGGCGGCACGAGGAACTCATGCGCGTACCGGGCCCCTATCTCCGCGTCGCTGATCTGCAATTGCTCGACGGACGAGAATTGCAGCGGCAAACGCACCAGCAACAGCAGCGGTGACCGGAATTCTTCCCTGCAGCCACCCGTGAACACGAGTCCCCAAGCGCCCGCAGCCGTCGGTCCGAACCTTTCGCTCATTCGGCGGATTCGCGACACCGACGACGAGGAGGAGCAGTTCAAGCCCCTCGAGTGGAGCCTGATCCGCCGCCTCTTTCGTTACACCCATCCGGTCAAAGGGCGTCTGATCGCCCTCTGCATCACGACGGTGGTGCGCTCGGCGCAGCTGCCCGCGCTGCCCTGGCTCGTCTCGGTGGCGATCGGAAAGATCGCGCAGGGCTCGATCACGCTGGCGAATTCCGCGGGTTTGATCTCGGCGCTGGTCGTCTACGCCCTGCTCGCGCTGTCGACCGACATTCTCTTCCACTTCCGCCAGCGGCTGGCGCTGGAAGTGGGCGAAACGGTGGTGAACGGATTGCGCTCGGAGATTTTTCGGAAGGTTCAGCGACAGCCGATGAGTTTCTTCAACCGGGTGAAACTCGGACGGATTCTCAGTCGCGTGACGAGCGACGTCGAGGCGCTGCGGACCGGGATTCAGGATGTACTTTTCGTGTCGGTGATCCAGTTGGGGCAAATGATCTTTACTGCGGTGATCATGGTGCGGTGCGACTGGGTGCTTTTTCTCGTGGTGGTGGCGATGGCGCCGGTGCTGTGGTCGATCAACCGCCGGTTTCACATGCGCTTGAGCAGCCTTTCCCGCGCTTCGCACGAGAGCTTCAGCCGGGTGACGGCCACCTTGGCGGAGTCGGTCAGCGGCATTCGGGTGACGCAGGGTTTTGTGCGCCAAGAAACCAACTCGGGCCTCTTCCGCAATCTGCTCGCCGATCACTCCCGCTTCAATATCGCCCTCGCGCAGACCTCCGCGCGGCTGATTCCGCTGCTTGAGCTCAACAGCCAGTTTTTCATCGCCATCCTGCTCATGCTGGGAGGTTGGCGCACGTTCCACGGCTACATGGAAATTCAGGATCTGATCCAGTTTTTCTTCATGGCCAATTATTTCTTTTCGCCGATCCAGACGATCGGCAACCAGTACAATCAGGCGATGGTGGCGATGGCGGGAGCCGAGCGGGTTTTTCGCCTGATCGATACGACTCCGGATTGGACCGACGCCGACGATGCGTCGCCGCTGCCCGATCCGCGGGCGCCGTTCCGGCGAGGCACGGGAGAACCGTCGTCGAGTGCGGCCGAGCCGGCCTTGGGCGTTCGGGTGGAATTCGCGAAGGTATCCTTTGGATACACGGCCGAGCGTCCGGTTTTGCATGGGATCTCCTTTGCGGCCCAGCCGGGCCAGACGGTCGCGCTGGTCGGGCATACGGGCAGCGGCAAGAGTTCGATCGTCAATCTCGTCTCGAAGTTCTACCTGCCGACGTCCGGGGAGATCCTGATCGACGGACGCGAGATCCGGACGCTGACGAGTCGGTCGCTGCATCGGCAGATGGGCATGGTCCAGCAGCAGAATTTTTTGTTCAGCGGAACCGTGATCGACAATATCCGTCTGTCCAAACCCGAAGCGACGGACGACGAAGTCAGGGCGGCGGCGAGGCGTCTCGACTGTCTCGATATTCTGGAGGCGCTGCCCCAGGGCCTGGCGACCGAAGTGGGCGAGCGGGGGGCGGGGCTCTCGGTGGGGCAGCGGCAACTCGTGTGTTTCACTCGCGCGTTGCTGGCGGATCCGCGGATCCTGATTCTCGACGAGGCCACCAGTTCGATCGATGCGATCACCGAAGCGCGCTTGCAGAAAGCGCTGACGACATTGCTGGTGGGGCGGACGAGTTTTGTCGTCGCGCACCGGCTCAGCACCATTCGCACCGCCGATCTCGTGCTGGTGCTCGATCGAGGACGCATTGTGGAGCGGGGAACCCACTTCGAGCTCATGTCACAAAAAGGTCACTACGCAGCACTTTACGAACAATTCGTGCAGGTGGACGACCGCACATAGCGTGCGTCCGCGGGCGTCGAGTGGGAGACTACGCCACTTGCAAAACTTTTCTCCTCTGAAAACGGGCATTTTACCTTCGAGAAATGCATTGCATTCCCCCTCGTCGCTCCTATTTCTCAAAGCCGATATGGCTAAACGCAAACCCAACGCTGCCTTCCTGAAACCGGTTCAACCCGACGAAGCCCTCGCGGCCGTTGTCGGAGCAAAACCGTTGCCTCGCACTGAGCTCACCAAAAAACTCTGGGACTACATTAAGAAGAATGGTCTCCAGGACAAAAAGGTGAGAACTCAGATCAATGCCGATGACAAACTTAAGGTCGTTTTCAACGGCAAGAAGTCCGTCAGCATGTTCGAGATGACCAAGTTGGTCTCGGGTCACGTGAAGTAAACAGCTCTTCAGTTCGGTATTTCCAAGCCGCCTTCGGTTATGCCGTGGGCGGTTTTTTTGTGCGCATTACTCCACGTTACCGGCGAATTCCACTTTAGGGCGCGAGCGCACCCCTTCGATTTCGAGGAAGAAATTACCGAGCATGCCGGATACGATTTTTGCGCGTTTGTGGGCGGTTTCCCGGGGCGAGGGATAGGAGCCTTCGCTCACCCGCCAGCGCTGCCCGTTGGCGAGAGCGAAAATCGTTCCGGGACGCCAGCCGGAGAAACCGCCGACGATTTCCGTTTCGACCGTTTCGTATTCGATGGCGGTACCGGGCTTCGGCTTGATTTTCTTCAACCGGCTGCCGTCCGTTTTTGCCGGCGGGGAAGCGCCGGTCGGTGCGGCGGCTGCAGCGGCGGCCACGGTTGCGGCCGCTCGGGCGGTGGCTGACTCTTCCCGCTTCTCCGCCGCAATCCGGGCTGCCTCCGCTGCCGCGGCATTGCTCCGAGCGCGCGCCAGCTCGCCGGTTTCGTGTTTGCCAATCAGGATATCCAGCTGCGCCCGCTCCGCGGCGGAAAGTTTAGCCAATCCGGCCGAAGCGTACTCCTCGGAGGTCAGCTGACGGCTGAACGGTCCTGCCGCGACGGTGGCCAGCGGGGTGACGAAGACGATTCCGGTAAGAAGAATGGCTCGGTGGAAAGCAGAGGTCACGTCACGAGCTTCGCCCACGCCGGAAAGGAGCGAAAGCAGAAAAGCGCGCACATACAACCGATCTGCGATCGATGGAGCCCTTCGGCGTTTCGAATCCCCGAGCGCGGTCGAGGCTGCTGCGGCCTGTTGCGGCGATGAGCGCTCCCTATCCGAGGAGATAATCCAGGCCTCGCCTTTTAACCTGTGAGCCCAAGGTCGTTTTATGATTCTTTTCCAAAAATAGAGCGCCACGGGTTGAATTTTCAGCCTGTCGCTACGAATTTATACTGACAACGGCGACTCCGCGCTTGCCAACGAAAATGTCGAGGCGTCAAGTGGCCGACCGCTCCGCGCAAACCCTCACACGTCGCATCCTCGTCGCATGGCCGGTCGCCTTACCGCTCTTCTTCACCCGTCGCGCATTTCCCTGCACGTGCAGGCTTCCAAGCGCACGGTCGCGATTCATGAGGTCGCCCGCTTGCTCGAGTCGCATCCGGAGGTGACCAACTTTCAGGGGTTCTATAACGAATTGCTCGCTCGGGAACGGCTCGACACGACGTGCTTGGGCAATGAAATCGCGCTCCCCCATGCTCGCACGGAACACGTGCAGTCGATAGTACTCGCGGTCGGCCGAAGCGAGAGCGGTGTGCTCTTCGAGAACAGCAACCAAAAAGTCCGGTTGCTGTTCGTTCTGGGGACACCCAAATCGAATCCCGGCGATTATCTTTTGGTCGTGAGCTCGCTTTGTCGGTTGCTCAAGGAACCCGCGAACCGCGACGCTCTCATGCACGCCGCGACGCCCGAAGATTTCATCGAAGCGGTGCGCCTCGCGGAAGAACGCAAACTGACGCCCGCGGGGGTCTAACGACCGCCTGGTTCAGTAGTGCGGTGGCCGTTCCGGCTGAGGCGAACGATCGCTTTCGACCGGAGAACTGGGCTCGAGGCGTTCTCGAAGCGTAGCGGCTTCCCGTCGCACGCGTTCGAATTCCTCGTGCAATTCCAACATGGCTTTGTCCTGAGCGACGACGTGTCGCTCCAACCAGGAAAGGCGCTCCTCCAAACGGTCAACGCGTTCGTTCGGCATGGGGAGGGGGTGTGGGCGGTTTACCCTTCGCGGCGGTTTTGGTTCGCAGCTTTTCCAGCTCTGGGGCGATCACCCGCGCGTAGCAATCCGGGCAAACGGAATGACTGAATTCCGAGCCCGTGCGTGCGTTGATATAAGTCTCGATCTGCTGCCAGTAATTGCGGTCGTCGCGAACCTTTTTGCAATAAGAGCAGATTGGCAGGAAGGCCTCCAATTGGCGAACCTGCGTTGTAAAGCGCAGGATTCGCTCGGCCACGCGGAGGCGCATCCAGAGCTCGGTCATATCGACCGGTTTGGTCAGAAAATCGTCCACCCCGGCCTCGGTGGCCTCGCGCTGGTTTTCTTCGTTGGCCGTCCGGGCCGTCAGGAGGATGAAATACGTGTAATCGGCTTTGAGCCGCGAGCGAATCCCTTGGATGAGTTGCAGGCCATCCATCCTCGGCATCGTCCAATCGCTCACGACCACCCGGGGAGGCTCGGGCTCGTCGAGGATGCGCAAGGCATCTTCGCCGTTGTCGAATTCGACCACATCGTGCCCAAGCCTTTGGAGCGCCTGGCTGAGGATTTTTCGGGATGACGGGTCGTCCTCGACTGCGAGAATTTTCATGCGAACGGGGTGAGCTTGCCGTGCTTGCTCGCTCAAGCGAGCAAAACCCAGCATTCATAAAAAGCTGGAGATCAACAGATCCACAGCAGGATTACTCACTCGCGAAGCAGTGCGGCGAGCTCGGCCGGAGTGTCGACCGGCGCCTGGCAGGTGAAGCGTTCGCAGACGAAAGCCGTGGCACGGCCGTTGGCCGGTTTCATCTCCGCAATCCAAGGGGCGCGCTTGGCGAGCCACCGCTGACCTTCGCCTCCGTCAGCCGCCAGGATGCTTCGCCGTGGGCCGGTGGGCCCGGGAAACACGCCGAGCAGCGCCTGAAAATCGGCCGACGAGGGTGAGCCGGCGATGACGACGTGGCGGGGCGCGTCGAGAGCCAGTTCCACCGCGGTCAGCATCTGCGGGAGCGCTTGCGGATGCTGTGTCCATTGGGAGCGAAACGCCTCCAAGGTGCGCAGGGCCCGCTCGCGATAGGCCTCGGTGTCCAACATCGTCGCCAGTCGAAGAAGGTTGGAGGCCGCAACGGAACTCGGTGCCGGCTCGGCTCCGTCGTAGTCCTCCTTCAACCGCAGCACGAGATGGGGATCCCCCGCTGCAGCCGAAAAATATCCGCCGTTCGTTTTGTCCCAGAAGATCCGATCCATCGTCTGCTGCAGCGCATCCGCCCACTGCAGCCAGCGAATCTCGAACGAGGCTTCGTATAGATCGAGAAGGCCTTCGATCAGATAGGCATAGTCCTCGGCGAACCCTTCGGTCGCGCTGCGGCTTGTCCGATACGTTCGGTAGAGAACTCCACGCGTGGCGTCGTAGAGCTCGGACTGGACGAATTCGGCCGCGCGTCGCGCAGCGTCGAGGTAGACCCGCTCGGATCCGCCGCCGACGGTCGCGGTTCCGGTGAAAGACAAATTCGAGTCCGCCGTGCGGCGTTCGAGTCCGACATGCGCTTTGGCCAGCGCCGAGATCGCCAGCCCGTTCCAAGCCGCGATGAGTTTGTCGTCGAGGTGAGGCCGCGGACGTTTTGCACGGACCTGGCGCAGACGGAGCAAGGCGTGGTGAAGCCGCGTGGCGAGCGCTTCCGGATCCGCATCGAATGTACGGGCGGTCGCGGACAACGGCTGACGTTGTGCGAGGATATTTTTGCCGGAGAACTCGTGGTGCGGATCCAGCTCCGCGGACACGTTTCCGTTTTCCTCCACTCCGAAGTGGGCAACGACCAGCGCAGCGTCGTCGGAGCCGAGGACGGCCAACAATTCCGCGGCCGTCCAGACGTAGAATGCGCCTTCGGCATGTTCGGGTTTACCGTGGGCGAGGAGGCTGTCCGCGTCCTCCGCCGAATAGAATCCGCCCCGCGCGTGCCGCATATCCCGCAGCAGATAATCGAGGATATCGCGGGCCAACCAGCCGTAGCGTTCGTCGCCCGTGACCGCGCGGGCATCGAGAAAGTTGACCGCGATCTGGGTCTGGTCGTAGAGCATTTTTTCGAAGTGCGGCACGAACCAACGCTCGTCGACGGAGTACCGATGGAAGCCGCCCCCCACATGGTCGTGCAGTCCCCCGCGCGCCATCGCTTGCAGCGTGTGCGTGGCCATCCCGATCGCCTCTTCGCCGGATTTGGAGGCGACGCCTTGTATCGCCGCGCAGCGGAATAGAAAGCCGAGCACCGAGGCACGGGGAAATTTGGGCGCGCCGCCGAAACCGCCGTCTTCGGCATCGAAGTTCTCGTAAAAATAAACGAAGGCCCGTTCGAAAGCGGCCTGCGCGCTCTCGAGCAGATCGGGCGTGGCTTTCGTATTTTCGGTCTTCCCGGGCGCAGCATTTTTTCCCGCGGCGTGCTCCTTGAGCGCATCGACCGCGCGCGTGGCTTCCGTGGTGAATTTTTCGCGCGAGGACGGATCGCTCCAGCCTTGGACGATGGCGCGTAAGATGGCGGGAAAGCCCGGACGTCCGCCCCGGTCCGACGGCGGGAAATACGTGCCGCCGAAAAACGGTTTGAGTTCCGGCGTGAGCCACGCGCTCAGGGGCCAGCCGCCGTGCCCGGTCATCGATTGGACATACGTCATATAGACGCGGTCCACATCCGGCCGTTCTTCGCGATCCACCTTGATCGCCACGAACGAAGCGTTCAGGAGCGCGGCGATCTCTGCACTCTCGAACGACTCGTGGGCCATCACGTGGCACCAGTGGCAAGTCGAGTAACCGATGCTCAGAAAGATCGGTTTGTTTTCGGTCCGCGCTTTGGCAAAGGCCTCCTCGCCCCACTCGTACCAGTCGACCGGATTGTCCGCGTGTTGACGCAGGTAGGGCGACTGGGCGTGAGCGAGGCGGTTGGGCATGGGCGTAAGAGGCGCAGTTCCCGACAAAAGGAAAGCGCCGGGCGAGAACCCTCGGGAGCGCGCGCGTTACTGTCCGAGGACCCAGCCGAAGATCAAAGGCGCGACGATCGTCGCGTCGCTTTCGACGATGAACTTCGGGGTCTTCGAACCCAGTTTACCCCAGGTGATCTTCTCGTTCGGGACCGCTCCGGAGTAGCTTCCGTAGCTCGTGGTCGAATCGCTGATCTGGGCAAAATACCCCCACAGCGGCACGCTGGTGCGCTGTAGATCCTGGTGCAGCATGGGAACGACGCAGATGGGGAAATCGCCTGCAATGCCTCCGCCGATTTGGAAAAAGCCGATCGAGCCTTCGCCGTTGCGAAGTTTTTTGGAGTTCTTCGTGTACCACTCTGCGAGCCAGGTCATGTACTCGATCCCGGTGCGTACCGTGTGGACGTTCTTGACGTCGCCGCCGATCACGTGGCCGGCGAACATATTGCCCAAGGTGGCGTCTTCCCAGCCGGGGACGACGATCGGGAGGTTTTTCTCGCAGGCGGCGAGGAGCCACGAATTCTTCGGGTCGATCTGGTAGCTCTTGGTCAGCTTTCCGGAACGCAGCACCTTGTACATGAACTCGTGCGGGAAGTAGCGTTCTCCTGCCTTGTCGGCGGCGACCCATTCTTCGAGGACGACCTTTTCGATCCGGCGCATCGCCTCGTGTTCGGGAATGCAGGTGTCCGTCACGCGGTTCATATGGCGGCCGAGCAGGGCTTGCTCGTCGTCGGCGGTGAGGTGACGGTAGTGCGGAACGCGCTCGTAGTAATCGTGGGCGACGAGATTGAAGATGTCTTCCTCGAGGTTTGCGCCGGTACAAACGATGGCGTGCACCTTGTCCTGGCGGATCATCTCGGCGAGGGAGATGCCGAGCTCCGCGGTGGACATCGCTCCGGCCAAGGTCACCAACATGGTGCCGCCCGCTTTCAAATGGGCCTCGTAGCCTTTCGCGGTATCGAGCAGCGCGGCTGCATTGAAATGGCGATAGTGCAGGGCGATAAACTGGGAGAGCGGACCCTTCGCTTTGGCGAGGGCGGCATTGACGTCTTCAGGACGTTTGGCGGTGCGTTTGGCAGTCATAGAAAAATCGAGGGTGAAAAGCTCTGGACGTTTCGCCACAAAAAACCTTCGCCTCCGCCCCGCTTGCCGATGAGTTAGGCCCCCGAGGCCATCTGCGCGGACGTCCGCGTCTCCGGTCTCGGCCGCTCCTTCCTCCTCATGTTCGCCGCGTTTCTCACCACGATTTTCTTTTCGCTGTCGGCGATTTTCGCGAACCGCAGCATCAAAGCGGTCGGTTCGACCCGGGCGAATCTGGGCCGTCTGCTCGTGGCCGCGTTGGTTTTAGGAATCTATGCCCATACCGTGGGACACGGTTTGTCGGGATCGGCCACGCCTTGGTTGCTCTTGAGTGGGCTCATTGGGATGGGTTTAGGCGATCTCGCGTCGTTCGGGGCGCTTCCGATTCTCGGCTCGCGGCTTACGGTTTTGGTCACGCAATGCGTGGCGGCGCCGCTCGCGGCTGTCGCCGAATACCTGTGGCTGGGAACGACGATGAGTCCGCTCCAGATTCTGTGGAGCGCGGTGATCCTGGCGGGCGTCGGATTTGCCCTTATGCCCTCGAAGGCCCACCCGCCCCGGGTGCGCATTCGCCCGATCGGTTTTCTTTGGGGCTTGGCCGCAGCGGCAGGTCAAGGGATCGGCGCGGTGCTCAGCCGAAAGGCGAGCGACGTGGCCGCGGAGGCGGGCCAAGCGCTCGATGGGATCACCGGGGCTTATCAGCGCATTTTGGGTGGACTCGTCATCACGGTCGCGTTCTTCGCGATTCGAGGCAGCGTCGTAGAGTGGCGTAGACGGCAGTCAATCTTTTCGTTAGCAAGGGTTTCCAGTGCAACGGCGAACGACTCGGGTTCGTCGCCCGCCGTCCTGGCCCCCAGCGGACGCGACTACCTGTGGATTCCGCTCAATGCGCTGTGCGGGGCGATTATCGGAGTGAGTTGCTACCAATGGGCATTGTTTACGACGCCGAGTGGGCTGGTGCTGCCGATCGTCGCGACGACGCCGCTTGTGATCGTCCCGCTGGCATTTTGGATCGAGAAAGAGCGCCCGACCCGCCGCTCGCTGGTCGGCGCGGTCATCGCGGTGGCGGGAGCCGTCGCGTTGACGCAGGTACGGTAAACGATTAATCACTAACTCGATCCGTTGGAGGGCCACGGTCCCTCGTGGCCGGGATTTGCCGAGATTGACCCTCGCCCCCTTAGCCCTCATCCGTCCGATCTCGGCCACGAGGGGACCGTGGCCCGAGCGTACGACCCCTTCCCTCGACCTCCCTCGACGCTTTCCTTTTCATGGAGCGAAAAACGGACTCGGCGTGCGCGCTCGGATGCGTTTTGCTGTTCGATTCTCATGCTAACGATTGCTGACGTCGCCAAATCCTACGGTACCCGCGAACTTTTTTCCAATGTGTCTCTGTTTGTCGCGCGCACCGACCGTTTCGGCCTGGTCGGTCCGAATGGCGCGGGCAAGTCGACGCTCTTCAATCTCATTCTAGGCGAGGAAGCGCCGGACGAGGGGACGATCACGTGGGAGCGCGGGGCCGACTTCGGATTTCTTTCGCAGGAAAGCGCTCCGGTCGGCGACGAATCGATTCTGCATATCGCGACGAGCGGCAAGAAGCTCGAGCCGGAGAACGACGACGACTACGATATCGATTACACGCTGGAGCCGCGCGCAAAGAAGATCCTCGCGGGGCTGGGTTTTCGCGAGACCGACCATCTCAAAATCGCCAAATCGTTCTCCGGCGGCTGGGTGATGCGCGCTCACTTGGCGCGGTTGTTGGTGAGCGAGCCCACCCTGCTCCTGCTTGACGAGCCGACCAATCACTTGGATCTCGAGGCGTTGTTGTGGTTTCAGGAATACCTCACGCGGTACCCGGGCGGATTGGTGGTGATCTCCCACGATCGCGCCTTTCTCAACTCGCTTTGCAACGGCATCCTCGAACTGCGGGGCGGCGAGCTCCACCGCTACACGGGAAACTACGACGATTTTCTCGTCGAGAAAGAGGACCGCAAGGCGCAGCAGGCCTCCAACTTCAAAAACCAGCAGCGCGAGATTGCCCATCTCCAGAAGTTCGTCGATCGTTTTGGCGCCAAGGCGTCGATGGCCTCGCGTGCCAAATCCAAGGAGAAGCAGATCGAGCGACTCAAGGATGTGGCCGTGGAAGAGCCGATGGACGAGCTCAAGCGGATCAATTTCAAGTTCCCCCAACCGCCCCGCTCGGGTTTGAAAGTCCTCAATCTGGAGCACGTCCAGCAGTCCTACGGCGATCACGTGGTGTATCGGGATCTCAACTTCGCGGCCGAGCGCGGACAGCGGATCGTTTTGGTCGGGCCCAACGGTTCGGGCAAATCCACCCTGCTGAAGATTCTCGCCGACGTGATTCCGATTCAAGGAGGCAAGCGCGATATCGGCAGCAATGTGGTCACCGGCTACTTCGCCCAGAACCGTCTGGATAACCTCAAGGCCGATGCCTCGGTTTTCGATAATGTGATGGAGCTCCGCACGCAGGAGAACCAGCTGACCGAACAGCAGGTGCGGGCGATTCTCGGTGCGTTTCTCTTTCGCAAGGATGACGTCTTTAAGAAGGTTTCGATCCTTTCGGGCGGCGAGAAATCCCGGCTCGCGCTGGCTCGTCTCCTCGTGAAGCCGCCGAATTTCCTGATGATGGACGAGCCCACGACCCACCTGGATATCCAGTCGATCGACGCCCTCGTGGGGGCGCTCAAGGATTACGAGGGTACGTTCGTTTTCATCAGTCACGATGTGTATTTCATCCGCGCACTCGCGCAAACCGTCTTGCACGTCCACTCGGGCCGGTTGACGGCGTACTCGGGGAATTACGATTATTATCTGGAGAAATCTAAGGCGACGAACGAACGGGCGGCCTTGACCGCCGGATTCACCGATGCGCGTCCGACCCAAACCGCCGCCAAGACGGCGCCGGTCGTGGCGAAGAAAATGCCCGTCGATAAGAACGAGGTCAAAAAACTCCGGACGGAAGTCGGGCGTCTGGAGCAAGCGGTGGCTCAACTCGAGTCGAAGCAGAGCGAACTCACCGCGGAGCTGGAAGCGCCCGAGACGTACAACACACCCGGAAAAGCCCAGCATCTAAATCGCGAGCTGAGTGCGATCGTCGACCAAATCTCCACCGCCACGACCGCCTGGGAGGTAGCCGCGGAACGACTGACAGCACTGGAAAAAGCATAACGGGGCCAGGGTCCGGAAACGGTCCGGCAACCCCCATCCGCGGCGCATGCCGGTCGACGCGTTGGCACCGCCTAAGAAGAATTCGTCAAACGAGGAGAGTGCCGAAAGGGCGATTCATGCGGAGATGGATCGCCACAGCCGCGAAGCCGCGAAGAAAAGTCGGTCGACGTTGGCTCGAAAAGGCTCGACGAGGAATGGATCGTCCGATCGCTTCGCGGCTTCGCGTGAGACCCTTCCGAATTCCGGTACCGCTCCGGGCACTCCAACCTTCGGATCCGGTTGTCCGCAGATCTTGCAGATTATCGAACGATTTCCCCGACCGGATTCTTCCGAAAGTTCTCCGAAATCTGCGTACATCGGCGTAATCCGAGGACGCCCCCCTGCGACCCGTTCCAGTGCGTTTCGATCGGTCCGGCTTCGCGCTTCGCGTGAGCCATTCCCGGAGTGCGAGACCGCTTCCGGACCGAGGCCCTCCTACGCAACGATTGGGTCGTAGATCAAACGATTGCGTCGGCGATCAGGCGCGACGGCGCGACGGCGTGCTCGCCCAATTCGATCGCCGCGAGGATCTTCGCGTGGGCCTCTGCGAACGTGGCTTCCCGGTTCACGTGCAGGATGCAAAGCGGATCGCCGCGGGAGACTCGCTCCCCGGTTTTGACCAGACCGGTGATGCCCACCGCCGGGTCGACCGCATCTTCCGCCCGGGCTCGGCCCGCGCCGAGTGTGAGCGCGGCAAGGGCTATGCCCATGGCGTCGACTTTTACCACGAAACCCTCCCGCGTCGCTGCCACGGGAACCTGTTTGCGCGCTTGCGGGAGTTTGCCCGGATCGTCGATGGCCCCAAGATCTCCGCCTTGTGCGCCGACGATCTCGCGAAATTTCGCCAGCGCGGCTCCCGAGCCGATGGCCTTTGCCAATTGAGTACGTGCGCCGGTTTCGTCGCGCGCGACTCCACCCAGGATCAGCATGTGCGCTCCGAGCGCGTAAACGATTTCCATCAAATCGGCGGGACCCTCTCCGCGCAGGCAGGCGATCGACTCGGCGACTTCGGTGGCATTGCCGACGTTTCGACCCAACGGTTCCTCCATCGAGGTGAGCAACGCCCTGACCTTCTTGCCGCCGGCACGGCCCACGGCAACGAGCGCTTCGGCGAGCTTTCGGGCCTCGGGCAGGGTTTTCATGAACGCGCCTGTGCCGAATTTAACGTCGAGCACCAGGGCGTCGATGCCTTCGGCGAGCTTTTTGGAGAGAATCGATGCGCAGATGAGCGGAATGCATTCCACGGTGGCGGTGACGTCGCGTAGCGAATACAGCGTTTTGTCGGCCGGAGCGAGATCCCGCGTTTGCCCGATCAGAGCGCAGCCGAGCCGTTCCACCTGCGCGCGATATTCGTCGAGCGTGAGATTCGTCCGGAAGCCGGGAATGGATTCCAGCTTGTCGAGCGTGCCGCCGGAATGACCGAGCCCGCGTCCGCTGATCATCGGAACCGGCACGCCGCAGGCGACGACCATCGGTGCGAGCGGAATGGATACTTTGTCGCCCACTCCCCCAGTGGAGTGCTTGTCGACCTTGATGCCCTTGACGTTGGAAAGATCGGCGACCGTCCCGGAGCGCATCATCGCGTCGGTGAGGTCGGCGGTTTCCTCGGGCGACATCCCGCGCAGAAAAATCGCCATCAACAATGCGCTCAGCTGATACGTGGCCCAGCTGTCGTCGGTGGCACCGCGCACGAACGCTTCGATCTCGCTGCGGCTGAGCGCGTGGCCGTCCCGTTTCTTCGCGATGATATGTTGGGGGAAACTGGACGCGGAACTCATGGAGCGCACTGGAGCAGTCCGGCCGCAGGACGGCAATGCCCGACGCGTGCGGCCGAGCCCGGCGGGAGCGACGGGAGAGTCGCTCTCGCTCCGCTCGCGTGCGGGGCGGACTGCCGCCTGTGCCTCGCTTTCACGACCGGCGCAAGATCAGCAGGCCGTCCGGAATCCGTTTTCCGTCCGGTGCGATCGTTGCGGCGAGCCGGTGGCGAATGCCCTCGGACCGAAGCGGCGCGAGGACCGACTGCAGGGCTTCGGGAGGCAACCCGCCCAGCGGTGCGACCCTCGCTTCTCCGGCGCTGACGCGGACCAATTCCCGACATGCCGCGACGATCGCGGACGGGTCGAAGCGGGCGTAAGGCGAGAAGAGGACGTGTCCGCAAAGGACGAGATCGAACGCGCGGTCGAGGAAGGGAAGCCGGGGAAGCGCGTCGCCGATATAGCGATTATGGAGAAATCCGCTTTCGTAGTCGGCGAGGAAACGTTGCGCGGCCGCCCGCCGGTCGACTTCGAGCGCTTCGCGTTGCGAGAGACGCGTGCCCTTCAGCCGTTTGCAGGCGTCGACGGCGACGCGGGCGTAGTCGAGCTGGATATGCGTCGCGAGGGCTTCTGCGGTGCAGCCGTACAGGGGATCGACCGCGGCCACTTCGATGTCGCGCCGAGCGGCGTCCACGGCAAAGGACGAAGGGCCGCTGCCGGCGTCGAGGAGCGCGCAGCGCCGGAGCGCGGCGAGATCCAGGTCGAACGCGGCGACGTATTCGACGAGGGGCCGTCCGTAAAACGGCAGGGAGGCGAGGGTGGGTTCGAGTCCGGTGGGTGCGGACGAGGTGTCGGTCGGTCGGGTGGAGGTGAGCGTGATCATGGCGGTGGGAGCGAACGAGGAGGATTTTGGACAATAAAAAACCCGACTTCGGGTGAAGTCGGGCTTGGCGTTCCGTGGTGTCTGGCACATCGGCCAGATGCGCAGTGCGCATCACCATCGCCAAGCCACGAAGAGCCAACCCGCGCGCGCAGCGGCAGCCGTCGCTTTGGCGACGCAGGCGGCGGAATGGGCGTGGAGGGCGACTGACATGCTTCGGGTGATGGTTGGAGCGCGTGCGGGCTGCAAGCGAAATGTGCGTGGGAGCGAGGTTACGGGACGTATCGCCCGCGCCACAGCAAATCCCGGCCACGAGGACCGTGGCCCTCCAAGGGACGCGTTCGGCCGTACCGACGCAACCGGGATGGCGCTTCCGGTCTATTTCTTATTTCCGCCGAAAACCGATTTCGCCATTTCCAAGGGGGCGCGCGCGAGGGAGCGTATCGTGGAAACCGGGGTGGCCTCTTCGGCCGTGGCCACGGCGGCAAGGTGGGAGGAAAGTCGAAACTCCATGTCCGACACTTTGTGTTCGCGGGCGGTCAGTTGTTCTTCGCGGTTCCGGAGCGCCACTTCGCGTTCCTGGGAATAGAGCCGGTCGTCGCGAACGTGGGCGCGCTCCGTTTCGAGCAGTTCGCTCGCGCGTTGCAATTTCTGCCAGGCTTCGCGGAGCGCGCCGTCGTCGAACGGCGATCTGGCTTCCGGACGGGCGGATGTACTGAACCAGAGCACGCGATCGGCTTCCAGCTGGGCCTGCACTTTGCGCAGGCGAGATTCGTATTCCCGAAGATTCTTTTCCTGGTCGCGCAGGAGATCCAGGTCGTCGTGCCAGCGCCGGCGTTCCCGCGCGATCTTGGCCGCTTCTTGCTGAAGCTGCATGGACGTGGCGCGCTGGCGCGTTTCTTCGGCATGGACGCGGTCGCGCATCGCCGAGACTTCTTCCGCGGTCGAGGCCCACTCGGGCAGCACCGGGGTCGACGGGTCCAAGGCGAGCGCTTGCCGCTCCGACTGAAGCAGGTCTCGCTCGCGAGCGATTTCCTCGCGTTGTTCGGCAAGGCTACGGGCCTTCGCGTCGATCGCGGCCTGGGCCGCCGCCACCATTTCCCGCTGCGTGCCCAGATCGGCCAATTCCGTTTGTTGGATGATGGCGTCCGAACTCTGAATGAGCAACGCCTTCATCTCGGACTCGAGCGCGTCTCGCTCGTGGATCGTGCGCTGAAGTTTTGCCCCGAGCTCGGCACGGTCCTTGTTCAACCGCAGGAGTTCCTCCCGGAGGCCGATCGCCTGCGGGTCGGGTGCCGGTGCGGCGTGTGCGAAGGCTTCCTCGTTGATCTTCGCGAGCGTTCGTTCCACCTCGGCCAAATCGCCGGGAGTGACGCCGGCATCTTCGGAAAGGGGGAGGACGCCTGGGTTCAGCAGATCGCGCACGCGACGGATAAGCGGGCGCAGGTCTTCGTCCAGCGGAAGAACATCGGCCAGACCGAGTCTGATACTCTTTACGACGAGGGCGAGTTCGGGGTCGTCGGCGAGCAAGGCGACGGGAACCGTGGGCTGCACCTGCTTGAGCGTTTCGACGACTTCGAGGCCCGGCGTTTCCATCAGGTGTTCGGCGACGAGCGCGAGATCGAACCATTCGTTCCGGGCGGCCTCGATCGCATCCGTGGCCGAAAGGTGGGCGCGGACGTCGTATCCTGCGTCGGCCAGCAACAGCACAAGGCGTCGCTTGACCTTGGGATCGCTGTGGGCGATCAAAACTTTTTTGACTAGGTTCATGGATGCGGCGGCGACGAAAAGCCGTGAACGACTCTCCGATCGATCCTGCTCCCATCGCCACATCATAGCCTTGCAACGCCGGGATTTACCCCGCCTTTACAGCGCTCTGGGCATTTCACCCTGCTCGAAATCTAGGTGCGGAAGAGCACGCTCTCGCGATTGAACATTCGCACCGCCAGCGCGAGAGCGATTCCGGCGTAGAGGCAGGTGGAAACAAAAATCAGAACGAGGTAGTGCCAGTGAAAAACACCGGAAACGAGTTCCTTGCAGACGAGCGAGACGTTCAGGATGGGGACGAGAGCCAGTTGCAGGTTGAGCTCGACTCCCGGAAACAGTGCGACCATCGCCGGCAGAATTATCACGACGATGAGCGGCGAGACGTAGCTTTGCGCTTCCTTGTAGCTCTTCGCAAAGAGCGACAACGTGAGCAATCCCGCGGCGAAGAGAATCGCGATCGGAACTACCATTGCGAGCGAGACCAGAAACCCCACCGGATCGATCGAAGGAAGCGTCGTCCGTGTCATCGTTGCGGCAGCCGCGCCCGCCGCGCCGGTCGCGGCACTTTTCGCAAGGACGAAGGCGCTCACGGAAAACGTCACGAGCGTCGAGAGCGACGCAAGCACAACGGTGGCCAGCGCCGCGGTGAGGACGACAAAAAATTTGCCGAGCACGATCTCGGTACGGCCCACCGGGCTGCAGAGCAGGGTCTCGAGTGTGCCGCGCTCTTTTTCTCCGGCGGTGAGGTCCATCGCGGGATACATTGCGCCGGTAAACGTGAGCAGGATGATCACATAGGGGATGATTCCTCCGATCAGGTTGCCTCCGACTTTTTCCGGAGGAGCGACGTTTTGCCGGGTGAGTTCGAAGGGTTTCAGGATCGACGCGGGTATGCCTCGCTCGTCGAGCCTCACCTGCACGGTCTTTTCCCGAAAGTCGCGAAAAAACCGATCGAGCTCGCCCGCGGCGAAGCCGGAACGCATCTCCCCTTCATAGGTGTAGATTTTAACGGTGGCCGGTTCCCCCGAGGCGAGGAGCCGGTCGAAATCGCGGGGGAGTTCGACGGCCGCACGCACCCGCTTCTCAGATATGCGCGCGCGAAAATCGTCCGTTCCCGGCACGACCTTGAGGCGGGGATGCGCCGCCAGCGCCGCGCGCACCGTGGGCGAATCCTCTCCTCCGAGAATCATCACGGTGGGGATTTCGGCTCTCGCTTTGCGGACCATTGTCGCGGTGAAAGCGCCGAACGCGAGAATGACGATGGGAATCACGACCGTGGGAATGACGAACATAGACACGATCGTCCTCCGGTCGCGCAGCGAATCGCGGAGTTCCTTGAAATAGACGGTGAGAATGTGGTGCGAATTCATACGACGGGGGGCTCGCCGACGACTTTGACGAAAATGTCTTCCATATCGGTTTCGCCGAAACGGGTTTTCAACTCGGCCCACGACCCTTCCGCCAGCAGGCGCCCGTCGTGGATGATGCCGACCGTATCGCAGAGCTTTTCGACTTCGCTCATGATGTGCGTGGAGTAGATCACGGTCTTGCCCCGATCGCGGCAGTCGCGAACGAAGCGGACGATGGTGCGCGCTGCCATCACATCGAGCCCGAGGGTCGGTTCGTCGAAAATGATCACATCCGGATCGTGGATCAAAGTACGGGCAATCGACGTCTTCTGTTTCATCCCGGTCGAAAACTTTTCCACCCGACGATCGAGGAACTCATGCATCCCCAGCTCATCCGCGAGCCGCTGCGTGCGCACGGCGATTTCGGCGTCGGCGAGTCCGTTCAGACGACCGAAATAGCCGATCGTCTCGCGCGCGGTGAGACGGCCGTAAAGCGCGGTGCTCGCGGCCAAGAAGCCGACCTTCGCACGGACAAGCGCCGGCTGCTCCGTCACCGAAAGACCCGCCACCGTGGCCACGCCGCTGGTGGGTTGAAGCAGGGTCGCCAACAAACGCAGCGTCGTGGTCTTGCCGGCCCCATTCGCGCCCAAGAGGCCGTAAATTCGGCCGGGGAGGCAGGTGAACGAGACCGCGTCCACGGCGCGAATATCCCCGCGTTTTTTATCCCGGAAAATTTTTGTGAGCTGACGCGCCTCGATCATGAGCGCGCGGACCATGGGGCCTGCGCCTTCAAAGGTGAAGGGCGAAAACCGACGAAAGGCGACGTCCGAACGCCTCCCTTGTCACCGAGACGACCGACGCGCTTGAGTGAGGCCATGAACCCCGAAGTCGTCGTGGTCGGCGGTTATGTGCAGGATCTTACCTGGCGCTGTGTGACGTTTCCACGTCCGGGCGAGACGGTGGTGGGGTCTTTCATGGCGGGTCCGGGAGGAAAAGGCTCGAATCGGGCGATCGCCGCGGGTCGGGCGGGCGATCGGACGGTGCTTATCGGAGCGGTGGGCAGCGATGCTTTTGCTGGCGAAGCGCAACGCTTTCATCGTGTGAAGGCAGTGGATACGACAGCGGCGGGTGACGCCTTTGCCGGGGATTTTGCTGCAGGATGGGTAAACGCCAGAGGGGGATGTCCTCGCAGCCGCCCGATTCGCCAGCGCCGTCGCGGCGCTGCCGGTGACGACCGCGGGCACCGCGCCATCGATACCATGGCGGGAGGACGTTCTTCGTTTTTTTAAGCGGGAGCAGCAACGACACCCACGATAACAGTCACAGGTACCGTCCGCAAATTCGGGGTGTTCGATATGGCGGAGCTGACGGCCCGCGTCACGCACCGATGGGATGCCAGATGGTCTTAAATTCCACCCAGTCGCGAATCGCGTAGAGACTTTGTGCGTTGTCGGCGAACCAATCGCGTTTCTCTTCGACCGCCTCCAGCTTGACCCGTTTGACGGAGTCCGCGGCCCCGAGTCGAATCGTCTTCCGTTCTTCGGCGTTGGCCACTCCACCGACCCCGCGCAGGTGGCGGTGGGTCGCGAAGGTCGGAACCATTTCCTTGCGGAAGCCCGTAAGGAGATTGACCACTCCGCCCGGAAGGTCGCTCGTGGCGAGCATCTCTCCGAGGAGAATCGCCGGATAGGGATGGCTTTCCGAAGCCAGGGCGATGGCGGTGTTGCCGCTGACGATAACGGGAGCGAGAAGCGAAAGGAGGGCCAGCAGCGGGGCTTCGGCCGGGGCGAGCAAACCGATCACCCCCATGGGCTCGGTTACCGTGAAATTGAAATACGGAGCCGAGACCGGATTCACGCAGCCGAGGACCTGTTCGTATTTGTCGGCCCAGCCGGCGTAGTAGATCAGGCGGTCGACCGCCCCACTCACCTCGCGGCGGGAGTCGCTCGAGTCCCCTTTGCCAAGATCGAGGGCGTTTGCCAGTTCCAAGGAACGGGCTTCGATCATTTCGGCCAGCCGATAGAGGATCTGGCCGCGATTGTAGGGCGTGCGACGGGACCAGGCGGGGCCGGCCTTGGCGGACGCTTCGACGGCGTTGCGCAGGTCCTTGCGGGTGCACTGTGGGATGTGGCCGACGAATTCGCCCGAATCCGATTTGAGCGGGAACGTCCGGCCGCTCTCGGAGCGGACGAAGGCTCCGCCGATGTAGACTTTGGGCGTTTTGGTGATGAGGAGGCGCGCCATATAAAACGAATCAGCTCAGTTTGACGTAGTCGGCGAGTCCGTGGCGGCCGCCCTCGCGGCCGAATCCGGATTCCTTGTAGCCGCCGAAAGGCGAGGCGGGATCGAATTTATTGTAGGTGTTGGCCCAGACGACCCCCGCCTTCAACTCCGTACTCATTTTCAAGATACGCGAGCCTTTGTCGGTCCAAACCCCGGCGCTCAATCCAAACGACGTATTGTTGGCCTTCTCGATCGCCTCGTCGACCGTCCGGAAAGTGAGAATCGAAAGCACCGGTCCAAAAATCTCTTCCCGGGCAACGCGGTGACTTTGTTGCACCCGGCTGAAGAGCGTGGGCCGGAAGTAGTATCCCTCGGTCGGCAGGGTGCACGGCGGTTGGTAGAGCTCGGCACCTTCTTTGACGCCGACGGCGACCAGCCGGCGGATTTTTTCCAGCTGTTCGCGCGAGTTGATCGCACCGACGTCGGTGTTTTTATCGAGGGGGTCGCCGACCCGCAGCACTTTCAGGCGATTTTTCAGCTTGGCCAGCACGGCATCCGCAATGCCTTCCTGCACGAGCAGTCGGGAGCCGGCGCAGCAGACATGGCCCTGATTGAAGAAGATGCCGTTGACGACACCCTCGACCGCCTGATCGAGCGGCGCGTCTTCGAACAGGATGTTGGCCGCCTTGCCGCCGAGCTCGAGGGTGAGCTTTTTGGACGTACCGGCGGTAGCACGCATGATTTTCTTGCCGACCTCCGTCGAGCCGGTGAACGCTACCTTGGCCGCGAGGGGGTGGGCGACGACGGCCGCGCCGGTTTCTCCGGCACCGGTCACGAGGTTGACGACCCCGGGAGGCAGGCCGGCTTCATCGAGAATTTCCGCGAACTTCATCGCGGTGATCGAGGTGGTTTCCGCGGGTTTGAGCACCACGGTATTTCCTGTGGCGAGCGCCGGCGCCAGTTTCCACGCCAGCATCAGCAGCGGAAAATTCCATGGGATCACCTGACCGACGACTCCGTGGGGCGTAACGGCCTGCGTGCCGGGAAAAGCGTACGCCAGTTTGTCCGCCCAGCCCGCATGATAGAAAAAATGAGCGGCCGCCATCGGCACGTCGAAGTCGCGCGATTCCTTAATCGGCTTTCCGCCATCGAGCGTCTCGGCCACCGCGAACTCGCGGGCGCGGTCCTGGAGGAGGCGGGCAATCCGATAAAGATACTTTCCGCGCTCGGCGCCCGGTAGGCGTGACCAGGCAGGAAACGCCCGGGACGCCGCCTCAAACGCCACGTCGACGTCGCTCGCATCGGCGAGGGCGATCTCCGCAAGGGACTTTTCGTTGGCGGGATTGATCGTCTCGAAATATTTTCCGGAGCGGGGAGCGACGAATTTACCGCCGATGTAAAGATTGTATCGCGGTTGCAGGCGCGGATCGGCGGTTTCCGGGGCGGGATCGAAGGTCCAGAGATCGCCGAAAATGAGTTCGGGCGCCGGCCGGGCCGCGCGTGTCGTCTTCTTCGCGGGAGTTCTTGCGCACATCGGAAGGTCAGTAGCTGTCCGCCGATTCGCTGAACGCGTACGGCGCCTGATAGGCGCCGGTTTTTTCCTTTTGCAGCTGACGCAGCAGGTCGTTGAGCAGCGAGGATGCGCCGAAGCGGTAGCGCCGTGGCGTCAACCAGGCGTCGCCCAGCGTTTCTTTGATCGCGACGAGAAAGGTGAGCGCTTGTTTGGCGGTGCGGATACCGCCGGCGGGTTTCATCCCGATCGCGATCCCTGTATCCAGATAAAAATCGCGGATGGCGTCGACCATCACCTGGTTGTTGCCGAGCGTGGCATTGGCCGAGGTCTTCCCGGTGCTGGTCTTGATGAAGTCGCCCGCTCGAATCGTCTCCATCGCCAGAAACGAAGCGGCTCGGATGTTATCGTAGGTTTCCAGTTCGCTCGTCTCTAGAATGACTTTCAAGGCGGCCTTCCCGCACGCTTCGACGACTTCGCTGATTTCATCGCGAACCTGGGTAAATTCACCCGCGAGGAACGCTCCCCGGTTGATCACCATGTCGATTTCGTCGGCTCCGTCCTCAACCGCGGTTCGGACTTCGGCGAGGCGCGTCGCCAGGGATGTCTGGCCGCTCGGAAAGGCGGTTGCGACCGACGCGATCTTCACGGGGGAGAACGCTCCCAGCGCGGCCCGAGCGTGACGCACCATGGCCGGATAGACGCAGACCGCGGCGACAGGCGGCAGGGTTTCCGCGGCCCCGGCCCCTTCGCCTTCCAAGCTTTCGTGCGGATGCAGCGCTTTAACGCACAATGCCGCCACCTTTCCCGGGGTGTCTTTGCCCTCGAGGGTGGTGAGGTCGACCATCGAAACGGCGAGTTTCAAGCCCAGGACCTTGGCTCCCTTTTTGATCGAGCGGGTGACATACTTGGCGACGCGCTCCTCGATCCCGACGGAGTCCACCGTACCGATTTCATCGAAAAGCCGTCGGAAGGCAGCTGGGTGGGCTGTGCTCATAGGAGAGAAACGTGCGGTTGGGTAAGCGCGAAAACAACGGCAAATTGGAAGCTCGATGGAGGGCCTCGCTCCGTCGAGGCCGGGATTGCGTGCATCGCGCGCTGCCAATGGCGCGTCCCTTCGACGATCGTTCGCGGGAACCCACGGCATACGATCTCCGGCAAATCCCGGCCACGAGGGACCGTGGCCCTCCAAGGGAGGGGTTTGCCGTTAACTAAAGAGATGACGTGGGGCGAGTTATAAAGTTGCTCACAAGATATTCGCAATCTTTTTTGACGTTCGTTTCGCGCCAACTCGTTTTCGTTCAAAAATTTCCACAAGTGGGGAGAGAACTTCGAGCTTGTCCCAAAACGAGAAAATTCCTTTTGTCAAGGGGCGTGGCCCATCCGGTTGTCTCCCCACCTCCCGTTGTCCCCTGCCGTAAATCTCCGCGAAAGTGGATTTTTTTGGCCGTGGTCGTGGCGTTGGCATTGATCGCCGCCGGCCTCTCGGCGATGGAAGGCGAGTCGCTTTTGACGCTGCTTTTCGGTGTGGTCCCGTTGGTTCTGGTCGCCTTGGTCTGCCTGTGCGATCCGTGCGGCAAACGCACCGATTCTCAAGAGTAGGAGAGGCGGGCCACCACGGCCGGCAGGAGGGCGTGTTCGGCGGCGTGGACTTTGGCCGCGAGCGTTTCCTCGGTATCGGTTGGCTCGATACGTACCGCCGCCTGGTCGAGGATGGGGCCGCCGTCCACCTCCAGGGTGACCGAGTGCACCGTGCAGCCGGTGATTTTTACTCCGCGGCGGAAGGCCTGCCCGATTCCGTCCAGCCCGGGAAAACTGGGCAAAAGACTGGGATGGAGATTGACGATTTTTCCCGCGAAAGCGTTGAGAAACCCCGGCTTGAGGATTCGCATGAATCCCGCGAGCACGACGAGATCGGGCTCGTACGCCTGGATCGCGGCGATAAAGCGGACCTCGCCTTCGCCTTCGAGCTTGGTCTTGAACGGCGCAGGATCGACGTAAGCCGACGGCACGTCGAAGCGAGGGCCGAGTTCGAGAATCCCTGCATCCGCTCGATCGGAAAGAATCGCGACGATTTTACCGCGGCCGAGGGTGCCGGTTCGTTCTGCACGGAGAAGGGCTTCGGCATTCGAGCCTCGACCGGAACCTAGGACGACGATACGCATGGAGAAGAGCGAAAAGGGGGCTGGAAACGCGTGGGAGGGCGCGTCGCGTTCAGATTTCTCCGGCCGCCGCGATCTTCGCGATCAACTCCGTCGTGCTGAACCCCGGAAGAAACGGGAGAAAGACAATCCGGGCTCCGACCGATTCCAAGGCCCCTCGTTCGTCGCGATCCAGTTTCTCGAGGGTGTAATCGCCGGCCTTGGTGTAGACGTCGGGACGCACTGCGCGGATTTCTTCCGTGAGTCGGGGCGTGCGAAAAATGACGATGCCCGTGACGCATTCCAGCGCGTTCAGGGCGTAGGCACGTTCGAGTTCGGTCTGAACGGGACGCGTCGGACCTTTCAACGCACGCACGCTGCTGTCTGCATTGAGCGCGACGAACAGCGCGTCGCCCAGTCTTCTGGCCTCTTTCAGGTAATAGAGATGACCGGTGTGGAGCAGGTCGAAAACCCCGTTGGCGAGCACGAGCTTTCTGCCCCGCGCACGGAGTTTTTCCCGCTCGGCCACGGCCTCCGAAAGCGAAAACAGCTTGGTGTTTTCCAGCGCGATCACGGGCGAGCGGATTTTTGCGTGATGCTACTTATCGTCACCCAGGTCCAACCTCGCGGCAAAACCGGCGATGGCGCCGACCGAGGGTTTGACCTCGACGACGATGCGGAAAGTGCCCGAGGTGGAGTCGACGACGGGGTCGAGGTGGGTGATGGTACCCTCGACGCGTGTCTCCTTG
>Ga0105046_10002711_pt1 | contig 27991 bp, 19 predicted proteins | sample MAT03_FD_78385 | JGI IMG/M metagenome (GOLD analysis project Ga0105046, IMG submission 78385) | Freshwater microbial communities from Lake Fryxell liftoff mats and glacier meltwater in Antarctica - MAT-03 (megahit assembly) | ecosystem: Environmental > Aquatic > Freshwater > Ice > Liftoff... | reverse complement strand
TCCCTGCTGGAGTTCCTGAAGACGCTGTGATTATGAGAAGGGCACGGGCGCGTCGAATGCCTCGCGTACGAGGTGATCTACGCGCTCGCAAACCTCGGACTTCTCATAACTGAGGTCTTCTCATAATGGCCGGATGTTGGTGACCAGCCCGTCGATTCAATCGCCACATTGCCGACAGTCAGTCTGTACCTTCATCGACTGCTATGGCCAGGAAGATCGAGAAGTCGGATGACTCTTGGCATTCTCAAGCGGGAGCTGGGGTCGTTCCGGCGAAGGTCAGCAACCTGCCGTGTGGCGACGCCGGCCCGTCTCAGTCCCGCACGGCCGCTCGATAGGCATGCCAGGACGCATGGCCGACCACCGGGCCGGCGACCAGCAGCCCGGCGAACCAGGGCAGCATCGCGAGGCCGACGATGACCGTGATCGTCAGGGCCCAGGCCAGCATCACCGGCGTCTGCGTCAGCACCAGGCGCATGCTGGTGAGGCCGGCGGTGATGGCATCGGTCTGGCGGTGCAGGATCATCGGGATCGAGACCACGCTGATGGCGTAGATCAGGCTGGCGAAGAGCGCGCCCACCGCCGCCCAGGCGACGATGAACGCCAGGTTCTCGGGGTCGAGCAGCGCCAGCAGCGAGCCCTTGAAGTCGGGCATGCCGTCGAAGCTGACGGCGAAGATCACCAGCGTGGCGCGGCCCCACAGCATCTCCAGCACCAGCAGCACGAAACCGAAGATGCCGAGCTGCCCGGTGCGCGTGTCCCAGGCCAGCAGCGAGTCCGAGAAACCCGGCTTTTCGCCTTGCTCCAGACGCTGGCTGGCGCGGTATAGGCCCAGGCACAGAAAGGGCCCCATCAGCAGGAAGCCGGCCGACAGCGCCAGCATGTAGGCAGGCGCCTGCCGGTAGACCCACATCAGCGCCCAGCCCATCACCATGAAGCAGCCGCCGTAAAACAGCCCGATGGCCGGGCAGCGGATGAAGTCGCGCCATCCCAGTTGCAGCCAGCGCAGTGGGTCGGCGAGGCTCAGCCGGTTCAGCTCTATCGCCGGCGGGCGGCCGTCTTCCGAAATCGGCGGGCGGCCGTCGTCCGGGGCCGGCGGCTCCGGGCGGGCAGCGTCGCTGGCCGGGCCGGAATTCATCGTTCGCGCCGCACACGCAGCAGTTCGTCGACGATCAGGCAGATCGCGCCCAGCGTGATGGCGGCGTCCGCCACGTTGAAGCTGGGGAAATAGCCGCCCTGGAACAGAGGCGCCAGAAAACTGAAGCGAAACTGCAGGAAGTCGACCACGTAACCGTGCAGAAGCCGGTCGATCACGTTGCCGAGCGCGCCGCCCATGATCATGCTGACGGCGAAGCAGAACAGCTTCTGCGAGGGGTGACTGCGGATCATCCAGACGATGGCGCCCGAGGTCAGCACGCCCAGCGACACGAAGAACCAGCGCTGCCAGCCCGAGGCGCCCGCCAGAAAGCTGAACGCGGCGCCGGTGTTGTGCACGCGCACCAGGTTGAAATAGCCGGTGACCGGGCGGCTGTCACCGTACTGGAAGTAACCCAGGATCAGCGTCTTCGTCACCTGGTCGAGCAGGATGACGACCACCGCCAGCGCCAGCCAGAAGGCCAGCCCGGGGCCTTTGGCGGCGCGTCCCAGGCGCGGGGCGGGCAAGGCGGGCTTTGCCATCAGGCCACCGTGCGGATTTCACCCGCACCCTGCAGGTTGGACGCGCAGCGGCCGCAGATCGACGGGTGCGCCGGGTCGACTCCGATGTCGTCGCGCCAGTGCCAACAGCGCTCGCACTTGGTGGCCGCCGAGGGCCGCACCGTCACCGCCAGCGTGTCGCCCTTTACCAAAGCGGCGCTGGAGGTGATGAAGACGAACTTCAGGTCGTCGCCCAGCGAGGCCAGCAGCGCCAGGTCGGCCGGCGCGGCGCTGACGACGACGTTGGCCTGCAGCGACGAGCCCACGCCGCCCGTGGTGCGGACGGTCTCGATCTCACGGTTCACCAGGTCGCGCACCTCGCGCACGCGTGCCCACTTGGCCAGCAGCGCTTCGTCGGGCGCGTCGAAGGCCCAGTACGTTTCCGTGAAGATCGACGGCGTGCTGCCGAAGATCGCCCAGGCTTCCTCAGCGGTGAAGCTGAGGAAGGGCGCCATCCAGCGCAGCATGGCGTGGGTGATCTGCCAGAGAGCGGTCTGCGCGCTGCGTCGCGCCAGCGACTTGGCACCCGTCGTGTAGAGCCGATCCTTCAGCACATCGAGGTAGAACGAACCCAGGTCTTCGCTGCAGAACAGCTGCAGCTTGGACACCACCGGGTGGAACTCATAGACCTCGTAGTGCGCCAGCACCTCGGCCTGGAACTGCGCGGCTCGGCTCAGCGCGTAGCGGTCGATCTCCAGCATCTGCGCCAGCGGCACGGCATCGACGGCGGGGTCGAAGTCCGACGTGTTGGCGAGCAGGAAACGCAGCGTGTTGCGGATGCGCCGGTAGGCGTCGACGACGCGGGCGAGGATCTTCTCGTCGCCGGCGATGTCGCCGCTGTAGTCCGACGCCGCCACCCACAGGCGGATGATCTCCGCCCCCAGCTTCTGGCTCACCGCCTGCGGTTCGATGCCGTTGCCCAGGCTCTTGCTCATCTTGCGGCCCTGGCTGTCCACCGTGAAGCCGTGCGTCAAGAGGCCGCGGTATGGCGCGCGACCGTACAGCGCGCACGCCAGCAGCAGGCTGCTGTGGAACCAGCCTCGGTGCTGGTCATGGCCTTCCAGGTAGAGATCGGCCTCGGGGCCCGACTCGTGGAAACCGCCCGGATGCTGGCCGCGCAGCACGTGCCAGAAGGTGCTGCCGCTGTCGAACCACACCTCAAGAATGTCGGTGCTCTTGCGGTAATCGGCGGCGTCGGCCGCGCCGAGGATCTCGTCTGCGGTGGCACGGCTCCAGGCCTCGATGCCGCCGGCCTCGACGATGGCCGCGGCCTGGTCGAGGATGTCCATCGTGCGCGGGTGCAGCTCACCGCTGTCCTTGTGCAGGAAGAAGGGCAGCGGCACGCCCCAGCTGCGCTGCCGGCTGATGCACCAGTCGGGCCGATTGGCGATCATGTCGCGCAGCCGGGCGCGGCCGTTCTCGGGGTAGAAGCCGGTCTGGTCGATGGCGTCGAGCGCCATCTGTCGCAGGGTGAGCGGCGCCTTGTCCCTGGTGAAGACGCCCGCGCCGTCGTCCATGCGGATGAACCACTGCGCGGCGGCGCGGTAGATCACCGGCGTCTTGTGGCGCCAGCAGTGCGGGTAGCTGTGCGTGATGTCCTTGCTCGTCATCAGACGGCCGGCGCTCTTCAGCGCCTCGATGATCACCGGCACGGCCTTCCAGATGTGTTGGCCGCCGAACAGCGGGAAATCGGCGACATATGTGCCGTTGCCCTGTACCGGGTTCAGGATGTCGTCGACCTTCATGCCGTGCGCGACGCACGAGTTGAAGTCTTCCAGGCCGTAGGCGGGTGACGAGTGCACGATGCCAGTGCCGTCGTCGGCGGTGGCGTAGTCGGCCAGGTAGACCGGGCTCAGGCGGTCGAAGCCGGCGTCCACATGAGCCAGCGGATGGCGGAAGTTGATGCCGTCCAGCCTGTCGCCCAGCGTGGTGGCCAGCACCGTGCCCTGCAGGCCATAGCGCACCATGCACGCATCCACCAGGCTGGCGGCCAGCACCAGAAGGCCGCGCTCCGTGTCGACCAGCGCGTATTCCAGCGCCGGGTTCAGGTTCAGCGCCTGATTGGCGGGGATCGTCCAGGCGGTCGTGGTCCAGATCACCGCGAAGGCGTCCTTGTTCAGCACGCCCAGGCCGAATGCGGCGGCCAGCCGCGCGGGTTCGGCGCACAGGAAGGCCACGTCCAGCGTGGTGCTCTTCTTGTCGGCGTACTCGATCTCGAACTCGGCCAGGCTGGAGCCGCAGTCGAAGCACCAGTAGACCGGCTTCAGGCCGCGATAGACGAAGCCGCGCTCGATGACGCGCTTGAAGGCGCGGATTTCGCCGGCCTCGTTGGCCGGGTCCATCGTGGCGTAGCGGTGTTCCCAGTCGCCGAGGACGCCCAGACGTTTGAAGTCGACCATCTGCTGGGCGATCTGCTCGGTGGCGTAGGCGCGGCTTTTCGCCTGCATGTCGTCGCGGCTTAGCGCGCGGCCGAACTTCTTCTCGATCGCGTTTTCGATCGGCAGACCGTGGCAGTCCCAGCCCGGCACGTACCGGGCGTCGAAGCCGGCCAGTTGCCTGGCCTTGACGATCATGTCCTTCAGCACCTTGTTGACGGCATGACCCATGTGGATGGCACCGTTGGCGTAAGGCGGGCCGTCGTGCAGCACGAAGAGCGGCGCACCGCGGCGGGCCACGCGCAGGCGCTTGTATAGGCCGCCGTCACGACGGGTGTCGTTCCAGTCGCTGACCCAGCCCGGCTCGCGCTTGGGCAGGTCGCCGCGCATCGGGAACGGGGTGTCGGGCAGGTTCAGCGTGGCACGGTAGTCCGTGCCGGCGGCGGCGTCTGCGACTGCGTCTGGGGTGCTTTGGTTCATGGCTGCGGTGACCTCTGGCGGCACCGGTGGCGGTGCGCGATGTGCGGTTGTCGGGACAGCCGGCCTGAAGATCGGGCCGGCGAGCGCCGGGCGCGTTAGGCGCGCCCGGGCTGAATTCGGTCGCGCGTGGTCTGGCGCCGCGTGGTTGCTGACCAGCGCGGCATGTCGAGGCGAACCGGTGACAAACGCATCACGCGATTCTAGCGGGGCCGCCCTGCGCTGCCGCTTCGGACGCCAGCAGCCAGGCGCGGGCGTCGGTGACGTCGCGCGCAATGCCGATGCGCAAGGCTTCCAGCGACTCGTAGCGCAGTTCTTCGTGCAGCTTGTGCAGCAGTTCCACGCGCAGCAGCCGGCCGTAGCCGCCTTCGAGGCCGAGTGTTGCGGGCCACTCGAGACAATGCACTTCCAGCAGCACGCGGCCAGCGTCCTCGACCGTCGGCCGCACGCCCAGGCTCGCCACGCCGGCCAGTGGCAGCTCAGTCAGGCCGTGCACCCGCACGACGAAGATGCCCATCGCGGCCGGCCTCGGGTGGCCGAAACGCAGGTTCAGGGTGCGAAAGCCCAGTTCGCGCCCAAGCTTGCGACCGTGCACCGCGTGGCCGCTGATCGTGTACGGCCGGCCAAGCAGCGCGGCGGCCAGCGCCATCTGCCCACTGGCCAGGGCGCCGCGCACGGCTGAACTGGAAACGCGCTGGCCGTGCACCTCGTAGCTCAGCATGCGCGCGACGACGAAGCCGGCCGCGGCACCGGCGGCGTCCAGCATGGCGTAGTTGCCGGCTCGCTTCACACCGAAGCAGAAGTCGTCACCGACCAGCACATAGCGCGCAGCCAGACCGCGCTGCAGCACGTCGGTGATGAAGGCCTGCGGCGACTGCGATGCGAAGCGGGCGTCGAAGCGTGCGATCACCACCTGATCGATGCCGCAACGTTCCAGTTCGGCCAGCTTGTCGCGCAGCGTGCCGATGCGTGCGGGTGCGCTTTCGGGCTTGCCGCTCAAGCGGGCGAAGTAGTCACGCGGATGCGGCTCGAACGTGAGCACGCAGGACGGCAGATCACGATGGCGCGCTTCGTCGATCAGCAGTGCCAGCATGGCCTGGTGGCCGCGATGGACGCCGTCGAAACTGCCGATGGTAAGGGCGCAGCCGCCAGGAGCGGGCGCGCCGCGCAATCCGAGAAATACCCGCATGGCGAGATTATCGCGGCTCGCAGCGCCGGCCGTGACGAGCCGCCTCGGAGACGGACTGCATGCCGTCCATCCGGGGGGCCGTCACTGCGGGCGTGCCACCGACCTTGCCGCCATCGCGCTTAGGACGGGCAGCAGACGGCTGCCCGGTGCTCGCTTGTAGAACCCGTCGCCGCGGAGACCGTGGGTGGCGTCGAATTCGTTCTTGCCTCGCGCCAGCTTGTCGACAATTTTGCGCATGCTGCAGGATTATGTGGCATTCAAATTAAGTACCCGCTGCAACACGCGCGCTTGGCAATCCGGCGTCAGGGGAAACTCCAGCGAACTCGTCAGTCACGTCAACACATTCGTGTCGGGTAGGCGAAGTCGGCACATGGATTCACGCTGTTGCGGCGAATGTGACCTGCGATTTCGGAGCATCGGCTTTTCGGCGATGGGGATCACTGAATCTTTGCGAACTCAGGCTGCCTGTTTCGGGCTACGAGTAATGTGAAGTCACTCGGCAAACTCCCGTACCGGATCAGCCTCTCCTCCAGCATCCACAGCAAGTCGAGCATTGCGACATCGCCGGGCTTTTCAGGGTTGAAGTTGCCGGCAATATCCTGCAAGAGTAGTTGTAAAAGCGTGCCGCCGAAATCTATTTTTTCAACAATCTCGAAATACGTGCCGACAAGGTGCAAAAGCTCGGCGGATCGCACCGCTTCCGACGGGTCGAGGGCGATCATCTGCTCAACGGTCGGGCGAAGCAGTTGATCGCGGACGGTTCCAGGCGACAGCACCAGCCGGCGATAGTCTTCCGGCAGAGTGAGAAGTATAGCGTTCACGATTTCGAGCTGGCGCTCGGTCCACTGGAAGCGCGTCGGCCCTACGAACTCATTCAATATAAACAGCCCGCCGGGCTTCAGCGCCCGTCCAACCTCCGAAAAGATATGCTCGATTTCAGTGAAATGGTGCGCCGACTGGCAAGCGAAGATGATGTCATAGGTGGCCGGCGGTAGCGTCATTGCATTGAGATCGCGTACCTGGTAGTGTGTTTGGGTTTCGAAACCGACTTTCGCGGCCTCGGACCTGGCTACTTCTATAGCGCCGGGCGCCACGTCGTAGGCATCAAAGTGACGGCAGATTTCCAGGAACAAGCCATGCCGTTCCAGTCCGCCGCCGCCACAGCCCAGACTCAACCCGCGTTGCAGAACCTGCGGCGCATAGGTCGCCTTGATATAATCGAGCCAATTCCTCCCCGCGTCGCCACTGATCTTCCGGTTGATATGCTTCTCGATGACCGGATGATTCATCCAGCTGACAAAGCGGCGTCGCTCATGATCCTCCATCGACGCTTTTCGCGACCAGTGATCCATGGTGGTGTCCATTCCGGCCGCGGCTTGAGGCGCCGTCACGGGCGCCGTCTTCGGGCGGCGGCGAACATGGTTGATAAGGCCAACGCCGATGGCCAATGCCACTACCGCCGAAACGGCCAAACCTGCCAACGACGAATCCATGGTTCTTGCGTGCCCTAAAATGCCACACTATAAACTATATCTTGAATCCGTGACCCCAACTCGCGCACATCCACCTCCCCCCACAATTTCGCGCTGAGTATGCGAATCCCATCAGTTTAGGGTCTTCATGTCGACGCCGATGCCGTCTCGCAATCCTTTTCGCACCGGGCCTCGGCTGCTTTGACGTTGCCGTACAGCCATCCAACAAGACCGCGACGTTCTGTGGCAGGCGCTGTTACCGAGATCCGTGAGTGCGTCGAATTGGGTTGGCAGTCTTGCTGCGCCACGAGCATGGCGCGAATAACGCGGCCTGTACCCCCTTGCAAAAGCCGATTGATGTCTGCGACGTGCACAGCTTCTTCCCATTCTCTTCTGCGCTTGCCTGCGAGCGGCTAGCGCCAGATGGTCGTCGTATCGGCGTTGAACTGCTCGCAGAACGGCGGCAGGTCGATGCTGCTCGGCTTTCACTTGATACCCCTGTCCGTTTGGAGCGGCCGGCACCGCTATCCCTGGTCCGATTGCAAGCTTCGATGCCGCGCATGTGCTAGGCGGAACCAAACTCCGACTCCGGTCGCAGCGGGATCGGCGGCTTCGGTTCGCACGCGCTGAGCCGCTGGTCCATCGGGATCGCGGGTTCGAGATGAATTCGGCATGGGTGGCCAGCGGGCAATAGTCGTCTCCGCCGGCATAGGTACGGGCGACACTTTCCTTGACCGTGACGCCTGTCTCAGTGGCAAAATTGTCGACGTCGAACGCCAGCCGGTCGCAAGGCAGCACGCCGCGGCAGGAAGGCCGGCTCGCCAGCAGGTTTCAGCGCTTGCTTGGCGAACGCGTTGCCGCAGTTATACTCTGCAACGTGCAATTCGCTCTTGCCTTGGAGCAAAATGTTCAGGCAGCCGTGCCAGTTGCCGCCGTTGCTCAATCCATCCCCGATAGACAGCGAGGCATCGAGCCGCGCAAGCACCGGTGCGGTGACCTTCAGACGATCCTCTACAAGTGGCAGGCCCGCCACAGGCGTCTGGTCGTGATCGAGTTGCTTGACGATCAATTGGCGTTTTTTGCTGCAGGGGTCTGAAATATTCGAATCGAATACCCTCAACAACGCACCCGCAGGGTGATCGTTCGCCAGTGTTACCGTAGTGAATTCGTCGATCATATCAACAGCCTGGCATCGCACGCCGGGGCGGGCTCACGGATTCAGGCAAATCTGAATGCGCTTGGCGTAGCCCTATGACCGGCGAACGAAACACCCTCTGCCAAAGCCGAGGCAGGTCAGACGGATTGGGACGGTGCAGAGCGCCCTGTCTGGCCAATTGACCGCAACACGCCTCAGAGCGTGCCCAACCATTCCCAGCTGCGGCTGATACCGTCCTGCAGTCGGGTCTCCGAACGCCAGCCAAACTTTTTCATGACCACGCTCATGTCCAGGACGGAGTTGGGCACGTCCACGGGGCGCGCTTGCTTGAAGACGGGATTCAAGATCCTGCCAGTAGCCTGCTCTATGTACGTGATAATCTCGCGGACCGACGTGCCTTGCCCGCTACCGCCGTTGTACACGCCGACCTTTCCCGAATCCGCTGCAGTGACGCACAGTCGGGCAAGGTCTTCGACATACAGATAATCGCGGACAACGCTGCCGTCTCCCCAGACTTCGATCGGCTCATTCCGGGCGATCCGATTGAGGAACGTCGTGATCACGCCCTGTACGCCGACATGCCCCTGACGGGGGCCATAGGGATTGGAGGGGCGGATGATGATCGGCAGCAGCCTGCGGGTGCGTCGGTAGAGCTCAATATAATGCTCGATCGTGACCTTGACGATCCCGTACGAGTTTATCGGGCGAAGCGGATGGGTCTCCGGTGTGGGAACGGTGTTGGGTATGCCGTAGACTGTTCCCCCAGATGAGAGGTAGAGCAGTCTGTGCACTCCAAATTTGGCCATGGCATCCAGCAAGCTGAGGGTCGGGAGAATATTGTCGCGGACATCGGCCTGAGGGTCGAGTTCGGCTGTGCCAGGAAATGTGGCGCTGACCAGGTGAAATACCAGTTCGACATCGACGAGCGCCTCGATGAGCGCCATCGTGTCCCTGAAATCGCCAAAATTATAATCGACACCACGGACCGGCTCGCGGTATTTCTCTGGGTATCGGTCGAAAACCCTGACCGAATGACCCGACGCGACCAGTTGGTCGACGATATGCGATCCGATGAAACCGCAACCCCCAAGAACCAGCGTCTTCATCTCGTAACCCCCTTGACGTTCGTGACGGCAACGTCCAGCCCTCGGTTTTCGGTGACCAATCCGAACAACCGTTCCATCGCATGCAGAATGGTCCCGTCAATCCTAACGGGCTCGGGCGGATAGACGTTCCATCCGAGGTTCAGCGCCACAAACGGCGCGAGTGCCGCAGCGCGAAGCCAGAACATCGAACCGACCGGGAAATCGATGAACTCCGGAAGCCGCCCGAGCCCGAGCTGCGGCGCCAGCTTGCTCGCAGCATCTTCGTTGCTTGACCACGCAAGGATGTGCGGATCGGCTGGAAACACAATTCCCAAGCGTTCGTTCTCGGTGAAAGCGGCGACGATGCGATCCATCATCGCGCCTCCGTGCGGGCCCCCGAGCATGTTCTCGTACAGGAACCTGACCCAGTGATCTGCAAACTGGCGATCAGGTAGATGGGGGCTCTTCTTGGTGTGGACATGCCCAATCAGATCATAGTCACGAACAAGCTCTTTGCCAAACTCGGTCAGGAAGGGACCGAGGTCGCGTCCGCGATTAACGACGACCCGCGCCTCCGCAATGCGCCCGCGATAGCCCTTGAGCATCCCGACGGCGACATTGAGACTTTTGCGGTCCCCAGCGTTGATGAAGAGATCGGGCTGAGTTCGGTTCAGGGCAAGGCGCTCCGCAATCGCCGCGACGACATCGGGAAAATGGGCGTGGATGTGCAGCGCTGTCTTCAGCGGCAGCTGTCCCTCGCGCAGCGAAACACTGGCGCTTTGCCGGATGACCGATTTCAACCACTGCCCGCTCGGTCGGCCGCGTCTCAGGAACTCTGCGTAAGCATCAATCTCGTTGGCACCTTCGGCCTCGAGATGCCTGGCATAGATCAGGGGGTTGAACCCGGGTTCGGGGCGTCGAGGGATTGACTCAAGGCGATTCCCCGTAAGGTAAAACCCGGCTGCTTCCGTCTTGGTCGAAGCCGTTACATGCCCTGGCATCAAGAACGCAGGATCGAAAGCATCTGACCCTGCAATTGTCGAAACCTCTTCGCGGTGGAGCGACCAGCTTTTCCCGACCCGGAGTCCCAACTGCTCGATCCTGGAAGCATAGTCGCCGAAATCGAAGGCGCGCATCGCAAAAGCCTTCGACGTGACGCTGACCTGCCGATAGGCTTCCGGCGAGCGGATAAACCGTAGCACTCTGTCTGCCGCCTGCCCGGTGTCGAGATAGTCGGCGACACAGGCGTCTCGAAGGCCAGCTTCGGCCAAAAGGTCTGCAATGCCGGTGGTCTTTTCGAAGCAAATGACGGGCACCCCTTCAGACAGCGCGTCGATCGCAACGTTGGGTAGCGGGTCGAGCCTGCTTGTCAGGAGCAGGAGGTCGGACAATGCGTAAACGTGCTCGATCTCTGCCGTTTCGCCCAGCATCATCATTCGATCGTTCAATCCTGCACGTTCGATCTGATCCCGGAGATATACAGAGTAGACCGCATCGTGCTCAGGGTCGTAACCAGCGCCGATCCAGGCAAACCTCGCGTTCCGGCCTTCTTCGGTCGACAAAACCCGCCGCGCCACATCGATGAAGAGATCAACGCCCTTGCGCATCTGGACATAGCCCGCGCCGATCACCAGAAATTCGTCGGCCTTGTTGGCGTCGGGCCGAAGTACCGCCGTCAGACTGTCGCGCTCCATCTGATGCACGGCGTCCCCGCTCTCGCGCCGTGGCACTTCGCAGCGCCCCTGCGCCAAGACGTGAAAGCGCGGCGTGCGCACGAACGAGGTCCGCTCCATGGCGTTCTGAATGGTAAGTTCCGTGGAGAATACGACCTCGTCAGCCAGACTGAAAGCATCAGCGAACGCCGATTTCGGAAGGGTGTATGAGGCGAACTCGTGGAACAGGGCGACGCTCGGGATCTGGCGTTCGCGGAGCGCGCCGAGGATATTCCTCGACTCGATCGAGTTGACGATGGCGAAGATAGGCGTCTTCTGCGCGGCAATAATATCCAGCGTGCGGGTGAAGTATGAGCCGGTTCCGCCGGCATGTTCCGCGACGTAGACCTCCATCGAAACCTGTCTGAAAGCCGCGACAAGGTCACCCGCCCGAAGGCAGATAATGACGATGTTGTATCGTGGAGAAATAGCCTTCGCCAAATTGAGCGCCAGAATCGGTGCGCCTGACCGGCTGGCGTCATGCGTCACGATGATCACGGTGGGAAGGTCAGGGCGATAGGCCGCTTGGCCATGTCCTGACAATATGTCCGGCGTCTCATTGCCTGTCGTCCTTATACTATTTTCGTTCAGCGTGAGCCCGCGATCGGGGTTGCGCTTGTTGGCACTGCGAACGAAACGTGACTTCATATCCAGAGGAAAGGGACTCCTTCTCGATGACAACATCCGCAATGCTTTGAACTCGACGTATTTTCGAAGATTCGTCAACGGACGCCGGCGAGATTTTCTGAGCTCATCGGTGCGGATGTTCAGTTCATTTCTAAGCGCTTGGGTATGAAGCCAAGTCATGTGCAAACTATCGCGGACCACATCCAAGCTGGCTTCACTGTTGGCAAGCGCGATCTTCGCTTCTTCAACCTGTGCTGAAAAGGCCGCGAGGCGCTCGCGTTCGTCTTGCAAACTCTCTTCCAGGTGCTCGTTGTACTCGTTTTGAGCTTGCACTCGTGCGGACAGAAAAGTTAAACTTTCTGTTGTTGAGGATTTCTCTTGACGTGCGCGCTCCAGCGTCTCCTGGAAATGCGTCTCGAGCTGCTTATTGTGCTTGTTTTGAGATTCAACCTGCGCTGAAATCGAAGTAACAACTGCGATTGTCAAGGCATGCTCCTGACGCGCGACATCCAGCCTTTCCTGGAAATTCGCTTCGATTTGTCTGCTGGACTCGTCCTGCGCTTCCATCTGCGCAGAAAGCACAGCAACACTTGCTGTTGCTTCGGTATGCCTTTGACGCGCGCGCTCGAGTTCACGATAACGCGCCAGTAGTTCGTCGAATACCGGGACCATCGTGTCCGATGCTGCGTTCATCGCTTCCCGGACATGGTCGAGCGTCGCGTGATCAGACGGGCTCTCGCCAGCACGGGACCAACGGGACAGAATCTCCGATGTGTCCGCCAGCCAATCCGATCTTTCGTCGATCCGGGGGATAGCCAGATTTGTTGACGAGAGATGCTTCAGATCCCTGTTGAGGAAATCCTGGACACCGCGCGCTGCAGTTTGAATTGATCGCGGAAATACCAGATCGAGTTGGCTAGAAATTCGGCCAACTACCTCACGCCAGTCTGACAGCAACTGATCATATGTGATAAATATACGCTTCCGGCCGCGAGTTGCTATTTCTGCATCCAGAACATGGCGAAGCCACAAAACTTGTCCATAGAGCGGCTCATACCCCGCCCACCGCATCAGAGAGGCGGCAACTTCGCCGGGGTCGCGGTGAATACAAACATAAACCGGTTGAACTTCCTGCCCGGCAAGGATGTCCTCCCAGAAAGGTATCAGGCGGCAGTTTCTGGGATCCTTCATCACGAATTGTCTTGACCCGCCGAAAGCCCCCAACAAGGCGGGGCTGGCCCGTTTCCGGAACTCGGGAGCCCTCGGTGAGGCATACCAGCTATCGGGGAAACGATTCAGATCAAACCAGGTCATGCCGGCGGACGCGAGAATATCCTCGTTCAGAGTCGTGATCCTGGTCGACTCGAAGAAGCCCTTCGCGTTCATTTCGGCCGCTGCCGACTGATCGTACGGCAGATCGCAGCCCATCTCCCCGAGCAATCCGGCCATGGCCGATGTTCCGGAGCGATGCATGCCGAGAACTATCAATGCTTTGCGGATCACTTTATCTTCCATAGCTTTGATCGGTCTTCCAAGGTGAACTGTGCTTCGGCGGGTAGCGGTCGCGTGTTTCTTGCCGTTCGGCTCAGCAAGGCTCGACAGCGTTTCGGGCCGTGTTTGGCAACCATTTGACGCAAGGTCGGCCCCACATGCCGCTGCGCATTGGCGGCGCCGTTTCTAAAAGAGGGCTGAGCGTTGACTGTTTCAGGTCCACCACCTCGGCCTCGGTTTTCAGCCTTCGGATGCGCACTTCCGGACATCCCCTTTCGAGGTTGCCCAGATACATTTCCGACGAACGAGGATCTGCACTGGCCGAGCGATGCGTACAGGAGCACGCTTGCATCGCCGTCACGAGAGCCGAGCCGTCGCCGGCGATAACGCGCAGTGCTAATGATTTCGGCCTGAGGTCGGTGGCATCGGCGCGCTGGAGCAGGCGGCCGCTGATCCATGTCAGCGCCGGCGGGTGCAGCCGTTTGCGCGCTTTGGCGACCGCCCGATCAGAGATCGCCCGATCAGGCATGGGCGAGTCGCAAACCGGGGCGAAGAACGAGTCGAGCGTGGCTTGATGAGAGCTTCCGTACGTTGACAGCAGCACAAGGCTCTAGGCATGGGCGAGGAAACTTGTGGAACCGACTGAACACATCGGGATACCGAAGCTATCGGGCCGATTCTGCGAATTCTTCGGATCGAATCTGCCACGAGCTTTCGACCAAGTAAGTCTATACATATTCACGGTATTCAAGTCGTCATTTAAGGCAACCTCGTCAAGAATGAAATATGAAATCAGATCAATCATTTACCAACGAAATCCCATCACGCCCTTTAGAAAGTTCGGCGCCTTGGCTTCTGCCCTGCCACCTCGTGGCGTTTATCGCGCTATCGTGCGCTCAAGGATTCGGGGTCGGGCTGAGCGGCGTTATGGGGCTGCGGCGAACTGAACTGCAACCGGTAGAGGTCCCGATAGATACCAGCCTGGTTCAGCAACTCGTCGTGCGTCCCGATCTCGGCAATCCGCCCATGCTTCATCACGACGATGCGGTCGGCATTGACGATTGTCGAAAGGCGGTGCGCGATTACCAGCGTCGTGCGGCCGCGCTTCAGGTTCTCGATCGCGGCCTGCACCGCGCGTTCGCTGACCGTGTCCAATGCCGAAGTCGCTTCGTCGAGCAGGAGGACTGGTGCGTCTTTCAGCAATGCCCGTGCGATGGCCAGGCGCTGGCGCTGGCCGCCAGACAAACGTCCGCCGTTCTCGCCTATCTGGGTGGCCATGCCCTGCGGCAGGTCGCGAATGAACTCCATCGCGTGCGCCGCCTCGGCAGCCGCAACGATCTCGGCCTCGCCCACCTCGCGCTGTGCGCCGTAAGCAATGTTCGCCGCAACCGAGTCGTTGAACAGCACGGTGTTCTGCGTCACCAGCGACAAATTTGCACGCAGCTCAGGCAGTCGCAGTTCATGCAGATCGATGCCGTCAAGCAATATGCGGCCGGTTCCCAGCGAGTAAAAGCGTGGGATCAGGGCCATCATCGTAGTTTTGCCACTGCCAGACGCACCCACAAGGGCCACCGTTTCGCCCGGCTTGATGTCCAGGTCGACCCCGGCCAGCGCATCACGCTCGGCACCGAGATAGCGGAAATGCACATCCTGGAACTGAACGCGGCCGGCAGCGCGGCCGATCGACCGAGTGCCGGTATCGGGTTCTGACGGAGTGTCGAGCAAGTCGAACACGTCGATCGCGGCGACCAGGCCGCGCTGCAACGACTCGTTGACGTTGGCCAAGCGTTTCAGCGGCGCCAGCAGCAGCGCCATCGCACCGAAGAAGGACACGAAGCCGCCGACGGTGATCTGGTCGGCCCGCGACTCCAGCGCCGCGTAGTAACTGATGCCCGCCAGCGCCAACACGGCGATGATCTGAACCACAGGGGCATTGGTGGCCCCGGTGGTCACCATCTTCATGGTGAGGCGGCGCGCCTGCTGGGCGACGAGCAAGAAACGCCGGGACTCAAACGCCGCGCCACCGAAGACCTTGATTTCCCGGTGTGCAGCCAGTGCCTCCAGTGCCACCTGCCCCATTTCGCCTTGCACTCCCTGCTGGCCTTGCGCGAGCTTGCGCAAGCGCTTGGTCACCGTGCGGCTCACCCAGGCGATGGCCGGCAGCACCGAGAAGAAGGCCAGCGCCATCTGCCAGTTCACGTAGAGCATGTAGCCCAGCAAGCCGAGCACGGTGAGGCTGTCGCGCACCAGCGTGACTAGCACGGTGGTGACCAGTGGAGTGACAGCGCCAGCGATGTAGACCAGCCTGGAGACCGACATGCCGCTGGCATTGGCATCGAAGTGGGTTGTCGGCAGACTAAGTAGTTTGTCGAACATGCGCGATCGCAGGTCTACCAGAACCTTTTGCGACACGCTGGCCAAGGCGACCGTCTGACTAAAATCGGCCAGCCCACGCACGGTGAACAGTAGCACCAGCAGCAATGGGGTGAGATGGATCGAGCTTGAGTCCTTGTTGACGAAGCTGCCGTCGAGCAACTCCTTCAACAGCGCGGGCAGCGCGGCGTCGCTGGCAGCGCCGGCCACCATGGCCAGCACGCCCAGTGCGAATGTGCGCCAGTATGGGCGCACGAAGCCCAGCAGGCGTCGGTAGATGATGGAGTCGGTGGGCTGAGTCACAGTGGCGCCAAATGCGGACAGGATACTTGACGCATTGCGCCTCGATGCTAAATCAAAAATTTGCGGCGTCTTGGCGCGTGTGTCAGCGAACGGCGCCAGTGGTGCCGACGCAGCGAGCCGCTCCGTCAGCGCGGCGCATCGGCCGATCGCCGTCACATGCAAAGGCACGCTACTGTTAGGACGGGTGCCGGGGCTGCTCCCCCTGCGAAGCCCATGGCGCCTGAGCGCGGCTTTTTGCGCTAAGTCGTCTAGCAAAAATAACTTGAACACTCAAGGCTTGCGGCGAACGCGGTGAGGCTTGATGCGGTGGTTCCATTCGCCATGGAACTCATCGCGCTCGATGAACACGTCGGCCAGTTCCTCGTCCGTGACCTTGACGCTGGCGGCGTAGGCCTTCTCGTCGAGTTCGGCCCGGATGCGCAGCCCGCCCTCGGTGGTCACGCCGTTGATCAAGTTCACTACGATCTGAGGTGTCAGCAGCGCTCGGCCCCGCCAGTTGTTGGTGATGTGGCAGAACATGCGGTGCTCGATCTTGTTCCACTTGCTGGTGCCCGGCGGAAAGTGGCAAACCTGGACCGTCAGGCCCAACTCGTCGGCCAAGCGCTGCAGTTGAAGCCGCCAAAAGCGCACGCGGTAGCCGTTGCTGCCCCCACAGTCGGCGGTGATCAGCAGACGCCGCGCAAGGGTGTGCAGCGGGCGGCCCATCTCCAGCCACCAACGCCGAATGCTCTGCACGGCGAACCCCGCCGTGTCGTGGTCGATGCCCACGCTCACCCAGCCCTCGTTGGCCGTCACGTCGTAGATCCCGTACGGAGCGACCTTGCCCAGCTCTTGATCGATGAAGTCGTGGGTGCGCGCCTGCTCGGGCTGGCCAGCGGGCTGCCACTCGCGCCTGGCGTTCTTGAAGTCCCCGATCAACTCCTTCTTTTTCGTGTCCACCGAGATCACCGGCTGGCGCTCGCGCTGATACTGCGCCACCGTCTTGGCGATGTGGTGGAACTGCGCATCGCGGTCCGGGTGCTGTCCGCCCTCGCGGGTCTTGCACACCGACTGCGGGCGGTAGTGCATCTGGGCCAGCAGGTCGCACACCGTGCGCTGACTGACCTGGTGGCCCTGGAGGTTCAGCTCCTGCGCCAGGCGCGTCGTGCTCTTGCAGGTCCAGCGCAGCGCCGACATGGGATCGCCCCGGGTGGTGGGCTCGACCAGTGCGTCCAGGTCCCGCAGCAACGTTGAGTCGGTGCTGACCAGCGTCTTGCGGCCGCCACCTTGAGCGCGCACGCGGGCCTTGTCAGGCGGCGGCAGGAAGTGCCGCTCCGCGCCTCGATCAAGTTCGGCCAATCCGGCGTAAACGGTTGTCCGCGACACTCCCGCCGCCTTGGCTACCACGCTGACTCCACCACGCCCGAGGCTGCGCGCCTCGGCGGCCACCCGCAGCCCCAATGTCGCCTCGTCAAGCCGGCCCGCCAGCGCCTTGTACTTGGCTTCGATGGTCTGCGCTGAATCCACATCGGCATGCTGTGCCGACCATCTATAGTGTTCAAGTTATTGTTGCTAGATGCCCCTAAGCCGCAGCGTTGAACCAGGGCTGCAATACGTTGACGCGCGGTGGTTCTGCGAGTGCGAAATCCTCGCCCGTGTTCGTCAGGTTCGGGTTGTAGGCTGCGTCTCGTGTCAACAAACCTGCCCAGCGCCGCTGCATGACTGCGGCTTCCCGCAGGTAGGCTTCGCGGCGGCGCGCTTCACGGTCACTGCCTCGGGTGGCAGATTCGTGGTGCATCAGTTCGACATCAGGGGTCCATACATTTCGCAGCCCGGCGCCCAGAAGTTTGAGGCAGAAGTCAACGTCATTGAAAGCCACCGCAAGTTCGCTTTCGTCCAGCCCGCCCACCTGCTGGTAGAACGTTCGGCGCACCATCAGGCAGGCAGCCGTGACGGCACTGAAATTCTGGACCAGGCAAGCGCGACCTCGGTATCCAGGTTGCCCACGCGGCAAATGGCGGTGCGCATGACCCGCAACGTCTCCGATGCCGAGAACGACGCCGCCATGTTGCAGCGTGTGGTCTGCATACCAGAGCCGCGCACCGACCGCACCCACTCCCGGCTGGGCAGCCCAGCCGACGAGAATCTCCAGCCAGTCGGCGCTGACCAGTTCCGTGTCGTCGTTCAGCAGCACCACGAATTCGCCGGAAACGGCGGCAACGGCGGTGTTGTTGATCTGCGCATAGTTGAATACCCGGTCGTCGCGCAAGACGCTGCAGTGCGGCCGCCCGGCCAGTTCCGACAGGAAGCTCAGGAAATCGGACTGCACCGAACCGTTATCCACCACCAGAACGTCGTAGTTTTTGTAGCTCGTACGTTCCAGAATGCTCTGAATGCAGCGTGGCAGCGTGTGGCGGCCATCGCGCGTGGGTATGACGATACTCACTCGCGGCTGAGGCGTCGGTGCCGCGGGGCGCACCCGGTACCAGCCGAAGGTGTTGCTGTCCACGGTGGCCGCCACGCCGCTGCGCTGCAAGTGGTCTCGGACGGCTCTCAAGCCGGCATCGATGGCGTACGGCTTGACCTTGCTTCGGCTGGCCGTGCTGTCGTCATGCTGGCGCCAGTGGTACAGCACATGCGGGATGTGGACAATCTGTTGCGGCGGCAGATCGGTTGTGATGCGCAAGGCGAGGTCATGATCCTGCGCACCTTCGAAGCCGACGCGAAACCCGCCCAGCGCCCGAACCCGCTCGCTGCGGTACACCACCAGATGGCAGAGGTAGTTCTGCGCAAGCAGCAGTTCCGGATTCCAGTCGGGCTTGAAGTGGGGCGTGCAGCGTGTGCCGTCGATCGCCACCTTGTCTTCGTCGGAGTACAACACCTGCACTTCGGGCCAGTGCACGATGGCCTCGGCCACCAGCAGCAATGCGTGCTCGGGGATGATGTCGTCGTGGTCGAGCATCGCAACCCAGGGCGCTTGCACCATCGCCAGGGCATCGTTCGAAGCGCGACAGATGTGCCCGTTGGTGGACCGCCTGTGAACCTGGATACGCGCATCCTGCGCGGCCTCGAACGCCAGCAGTGCTGCTACTTCGGGGTCGGTGGAGGCGTCGTCGGCAATGCACAGTTGCCAGTGCGGATAGAGCTGAGCCTTGACCGAATCAATGGCCTCCTGCAACCAAACCAGTGGCGGGTTGTAGACCGGCATCAGCACGGCGATCTGCGGTCTTCGGGTCAGCGCCTCCAGCCGCATCTGCAGCGCTCGCCGCTGCTCTGGGCCGAGAGTGTCGTGTTGGGCCACCCAGGTCGAATAGCCGGGACCACGTCGTTCATGGCGGTGCCGCAAACGCTGCCGGTTCAACAGTCGCAGTCTCAGCTTCAGCTGGTGGATCCAGCGTCTCATCAGGTCGGCGCGAGCGGATGCTGGAAGAAAGCTCAGAGCTCGTGTACGGAGGACCGCGCGTCGAAGCGGCACTGCCAGCGCAGCAGGCGAGAGCGGGCGTCCAGGCGGCCGGATGCAGCGCGGCGCTCCAGCAATTTCAGCGCAAGTCCGGGCTGGCCTTGGCGCCACAACGCACGTGCCGTCTTGAAACCGTCACGGCCAGTGACCACCTCGGCGGGCAACTGCCCGATCATTGCGCCGAACGCCGGCGCCCCTATCACGCGCGGTAAGTTGACCATGCCGTGGAAGCCGAAGCACTGATGCGACACGACCTCGTTCTCATAGGAAAAACGCCGCGCCATCTCCAGACTGCCGTAGACGATGCCGTGCCGCCGTTCGAGATCGGTACGCAGAGTCTGGCTGATGCAGATGTCTTCCGGGTGATGCAAACGTCCGGCGATCTGGGGATCCTGCAGCGCCTGAAGCAACCGCCGCGAGCGCAGCGAAAAGCCACCGTTGCCCACAAAGTGACCTTCAGGCGCCTTCCTCCAGGGCGCACCGAGATAGTCCACTTCCAGGAAGGCAGGGTCCCAGCGTGCTGCATCGGCGACGAAGCCGTCCCACTGCACCACCAGCACGTGCGAAGTCTCGACCCAAGGCAAGAGACGGCTCAGCATGAAGTCAGAGTAGGCCGACAACGACTCGATAGGACCGATATCGATGCGCTCGATGCCATCGCCAGCCTGTTCGCCAAGATCACAGTGGCCGAGCAACAACGCACGCGCGAAACCTATCGAGGCCATCGATCGCTGCAACGCCGCCAGCGCCAGCGTTGGCGACCGGGTGTCGATTGCACACAGCGTCACCTCGGGCAGGTGCTTTATGACCGACATGCCAGCAACCGGTCAGAACAGCTGCAAATTACGCGGGGCATACATGAGGGCGACCTCGGGATACTGAGATGAAGCTTCATTTACTCACTACGGTGCTACCCAGACATTTCGATTTAAGACCAAATTTCAGCGGAATCAATCCCCCAACGTGATGAAGTGACATCGATACAACTAAATCCTGCATTTGCAGTATGTTGTAACGCCCGCGATTCGGGCCCGCTTGGCAAAGCAGGGACCGTTGCCATTGGCGATGCGGCAAACGCGATCTCGGGCGATGTTGATCAATTCCTGGCGTGCACGCGTGCACCGAATTCGCATGTTATACAAGGAGCGAACCGCAGGAACTTGATCAAGGTCTCCCTTGGCCGGACTTTTCAGCAGATGCGTGCGCGGGCAACTCAAGCAGGCGGCGGTACAGCGCCAGGTACGCATTGGCCGTTCGGTCCCAGTCGAACTGCGCCGCATGGGCCCGCACTCCCTCAGCGCGGCCGGGTTGCCGCCCGATCTGCAGGCCTTCTTCGACGATGCGACGCATCGTCATCGGCTCGAATTCATCGAAGTAAAAAGCCGCCGCTCCGCCGATTTCCGGCAGGCAGGTGCGGCGCGCCAGAAACACGGGCTTGCCGAAGTGCATGGCCTCTATGGGCGGCAGGCCGAAACCTTCGGTCATTGAAGGGAACAGGAAACCGGCACAACGTGCGTAAGCCCAAGCTTTCTGGCCGTCCGTGATGCCCAGGCGGAAGTGCACATTGGGCAGGCGGCCGGCCGCTTTCAATGCCAGGGCGTCGTCACTCGGCGGGCCACACATGACAAAGTCCATCTCTGGCCACATGGCAGCCATGCCGATGATGGCTTGGGGGTTTTTCGATGCCGACATGCGGCTGAGGTGGAACAGGAATGGACGCGCTGAGCCTTCCAGGCCGGGCAGCGGTTCCTGCGGCGTGGTCACAAAACTGCGCGCACCGTTGTGGATCACCGTCATCGGCCCCTTCCAGCCCAGCTTCAGGCGCATGTCGCTGGCGGTATGGTGGCTGATCGCCACCACCTGGTCAGTGCGCCGCATGAGCGCCTGCGTCCGCCGCTGGTGCCGCCATGTCGAAAAGGCGTTGCGGCCGTAGAGGTAGTTGAGGTCGTGCACGGTGACCAGACGCGGGCCGCAATCGACGGGCGCGCGCGTCTTGTTCAACTGGTGCAGCGAATGCCACAGCGCATACGGTTCGGGCTGCACATGCCTCAGGCGCTGCCAGCGCGTGACCGGCAGGTAGCCGACCTCGTCGCCGAAAAGCCCGAAGAGTTCTTCGCGGCAATGGAAGTCGAATGCGATGCCGTCGGATTCGCGCCAGGACGCTGCCTGCGCGGCGATGCGCGTGCCGATCTGAAGCGCAAATTCACCCAGCCCGTCGTGCAGGGCGCCGATGTTGCCCAGGCTGATGCCGATGCGGCGTGCGGCTGTCTTCATGGTGATCCTGCCACCGCTGCGCCGCTGATTGCGGCAAGGGCGGCGTCGTAACGGGCCATCACGCGTGGCCAGCCATATTCCCGCGTCACGTAGGCGTCACCCAGCAGGCCGAGCCTGCGGCGCTCGGCGGGGCCGGACTCGGCGATGCGCCGCAGCACGCCCGCCAGTTGCCGCCCCGTGCGATAGACCCAGCCGCCGCCGCTGGCCGCGATGTGGTCGGCCAGCACCTCGCACTGCGCGTTCGCGACCACCGGCACCTGCAGCTTCATGGCCTCCAGCAGCACCATGGACAGGCTCTCGTAGCGCGACGGCACGACCAACGCCAGCGCACCGGCCACCACCGCATTGCGGTCGGCTTCGCTGAGAAACCCGGTGCTGTGCAGACCTGGGTGCGCGGGCAGCTCCATGAAGCGCTGGCCGACCAGTACCAGTGCGAAGCCGGGCGTGCCGGCAGTCATCCTTTGAAAAGCGGCCAGCAGCACGTCGCAGCCCTTTGCGGGATCGATGCGACCGACGTAGACGACGTAGCGCGCCGGCAGGCCGAGGCGTTGCAACGTCTCGGCCACTGCCGCGGCGTCGGGCCGCTCGAGCTCGATGCCCAGGCCGACCACCTCGCCGTCATCGACCGGCCGCCCGTAAAGGGCGTGCGCCAGCGTGCGCTCGGAAGGCGTGTTGTAGAGAATGCGGCCGGCGGCAGCGAAGACACCGTGGAAAAAAGGCAGGTACATCGCCTTTTCATCGTGCAAGGTGGGCACCATCACACTGCGCCTGCCCCAGGCCGGCAAGCCCAGCGCGGTGGGTTCGTAGAGGGCCGTAAAGAAAATCACCACGTCGTACAGGGCCGCACTGTCCGACAGGTGCTGCAGCAGCCCCGGGCAGTGCGGGCCCTGGCGGCGTAAAAAGTCCAGGCCGTCGAAGCCGGCGTCATCCCGGGCTGGCAGCACGCGCGGCAGACCCAGCACGTCGAGCAGCCGGCGCATCTTGAAGCGCCACTTGTGCCGGCGCGGCACACGGGCGGGGCCAAGGTCGTTGCGCAGGGGGTGGGAAAAACGCAGCACCGGGATCGCGCCCACCTGCTGCGTGCCAGGCGGGTAGTGCATTGCCCAGGTCGTGTAGTCGAGCGCGCAACTGCTCAGCACGGTGACCGCATGGCGCTGCGCCAGTCGCTCTGCAACCTGCCTTGCATGCAATTCGGCGCCGCCGTTGATCTCCAGCCCGTAGCGCTGCACGACGACGGCGATGCGCAGCGTGGCGGCGGTCGCCGGCGGTGTCATCTTGCGCCGCGTGCCAGGAACACGTCGGCATGGGTGTTGTCGCTGCCTTCGGCAAAGGCCAGTATCTCGTTCACCCCCAGATTGTGTTCGGGACGGTCCGCGAAGCGGCGGATCGCGAAGTTTTGTATCAGTGACGCCAGAGCCTGGCGGTCGAAGTCGGGCCGCGAGATGCGGGAGATCTCCAGCACGCCGACCTCCACACGTTGCCAGAACACCGCCGGCAGGGTGGTGGCGATGACCTCATCGAAGCCTTGCGTGTCCGACTTCCAGATCACCGGCCAGTCACGCCGGGACGCTTCGAGCGGGGCATACAGGTTGCCCTCCGTGGCCTTCAGCACAGGCACGCCGATCTGCCGGTGGCTGCGCGACCGCATTGCGTCGACGGCCAGCGAGTAGTTGCCTGCATTCGCGTCTTCCACGTAGAACGGCAGCATGCCTTCCTGCGGGCCGAGTGCCGCCGCCACCACTTGGCACCACGGCAGATGGGCCAGGTTGCGCTGCAGCAGCAGGCTGTTCAGCGGGTGGGGCTCGAAACATACGGCGGCCTCGATTTGCGGCAGCGCGTGGCACAGGGCACGTGTCACGAGGCCGACGTTCGCGCCGACGTCGAACAGCACCGCAGGGCCGCGCGGTGCGTGGCGAACGATAAACTCGACCTCCTCGGCCTGCCACTCTCCGTGGCTGATGACGAACGGCGTGATCACGCGGTCCACCGGCAGTTCGATGGCGTCGGCAACGCCGGGGCGGCGCAGCGGGCTTTCGGCCGGCAACGTCCAGCGCAGGCTCTGCACGCCGATTGCCTCGGCACCAAGCAGCAGGGCGTCGAGCGGGCGCCGCCGGCCCAGGCTTTCCATGGCGACCTTGCGCAGGCTACGCATCTGGCTGGCTTCCTTCAGGGCAGGCAGCTGCGGGTCGACGCGATCAGGCTGCGGCGCGGACGCCATCGACAGGAGTCAGCGGGTTCGACCATGGCCGCGTACAACTGCTCCTCGAAGTTGAGCGGCAGAGCGTTCTGCGCACGTGACAGATGCCGGCGGCCGGTCAGTTCGCGCGCGAAGCGGCGCATTCGGCTTTCAGGGTGCATGTTCGATCCGCCGGGCGGCGTCAGCGGGAAGTGACGGTGATTATCCGGCGGGCTGCCGGCGCTACCCGATGTCGGCGGCACTTATCCAGCACCATTGCCCAGGCTTCAGGCCTTCCGGCAGGGCGACGGCGCCGAAGCTGCTGCGGTGCAGCGTCTCCACCCGGTTGCCCACGGCGGCCAGCATGCGCTTGACCTGGTGGTACTTGCCTTCGGTGAGCGTCATCGACAGGCTGTTGTCGCCGCTGCGCACGGCGGCGGCGGCGCGCACCGGCATCGGCTCGTCGTCGAGCATGACGCCGCTGCACAGGCGGGCCAGCTGGTCGTCGCTGACTGGGTGTCTGCAGCCCACCTCGTAGACCTTGGGCACATGGTGTTTGGGCGAGGTCAGGCGGTGGATCAGCTTGCCGTCGTCGGTCAGCAGCAGCAGGCCGGTGGTGTCTTCGTCGAGCCGGCCTATCGGCTGCACGTCGCGTTCACGCAGCGGCTGCGGCAGCAGGGTCAGCACGCCGGGGTGGTGCTTGGGCTTGCGTGAACACTCGTAGCCGGCCGGCTTGTTCAGCAGGATCAGCGCATGCTCGTGGTACGGCCAGTCGCGGCCCTGCACCTGCAGCACCAGGCCCTCGGTGGGCAGTTCTTCGTGCGGATCTTCCAGCACCCGGCTGCCCAGCCGCACCTCGCCGGCCTCGATGAGGCCGGCGCACAGGCGCCGGGTGCCGAAGCCCTGCGAGAAAAGAATCTGTGCAAGGCGCATCGTCAGGTAATTTCGAGATCAATGGCCGAAGGCAAGGCGGGCGACGCCAGACCGCTGGCGTGGCGCACGGCGTTCAGCACCGCCTGCGCTGTGGCCTCGGCGGCCATCACGCCCAGCACCGTCATGTCGCCGGGCTTGCCGCTGGCGCCGGTGGCCAGCGCGAACAGGGTGTCGCCGTCGGCCATGGTGTGCACCGGGTGGATGGTGCGCGCCAGGCCGTCGTGCGCCATCGTCGCCAGCTTGTTCGCCTGCGCCTTGGTGAGCACGGCGTCGGTGGCGATGACGCCGATCGTGGTGGCCATGCCGGCCATCGCAGGCGCCGGCAGTTCACCGGCCAGGATGGCGCGTGCCGCGCTGCGCGGCCTGCCGTCTTCGCCCCGGCTGCCAGCCAGCACGCGGCCGCTGGCGGGGTCGATAACGTCGCCGGTGGCGTTCACCGCCACCAGCGCCGCCACTGTGATCGCACCGACCGTCAACGAGGCGCTGCCGATGCCGCCTTTCATGGCGCGCTCGATGCCGAACAGCTTGCCGACCGTGGCGCCCGCGCCCGCGCCCACGCTGCCCTGGGCCGCCGGCTCGGTGGTTGCGCATTCGCAGGCGGCGCGGCCGGCCATGGCGTCGGGGCGGATGCGGTCGTCGCCGACCCAGAGGTCGAACAGCACCGCAGCCGGCACGATGGGCACGCGCACGGCGCTGCCATCGGCGCGTGCCGGGCCGATCTGCAGGCCATGGCCGTGTTCGTGCAACCACTGCATCACGCCGCCGGCGGCGTCGAGGCCGAAGGCGCTGCCGCCGGTCAGCAGCACCGCGTGCACCTGCTCGACCAGGTTGTCGGGCCGCAGCAGGTCGGTCTCGCGGGTGCCGGGCGCGGCGCCGCGCACGTCGACACCGCAGGTCGCGCCCTGCGGGCACAGCACCACCGTGCAGCCCGTGGGCCGCGCGCTGAGCGTGTGGTGGCCGACGCGCAGGCCGGTGACGTCGGTGAGGCTGCCTCGGTTCATGCGCCGATTGTGGCGCGGCGCTTCAAGCTCGGACGAACATGCTCAGGCGAATACGCCGGCCGTGTCCTGCATGCGAGCCGACACTTCGCCCAGATGGTGCAGGGTGTCGCCGAAGCTCATCTCCAGCATCGTCAGGCGCTTGAAGTAGTGGCTGGCGATGTACTCGTCGGTCACGCCGATGCCGCCGTGCAGCTGCACGCACTGCTGGCTGACGTAGCGCATGCTCTGGCCGAGTTGCACCTTGGCCTGCGACAAGGCCAGCCGGCGTTGCGCCGCCGGTTCGCCGAGCTTCATGCTGGCGTAGAAACTCATCGAGCGGCCGAGTTCGAGCTGCATCTTGACGTCGGCCATGCGGTGGCGCAGCGCCTGGAAACTCGCCAGCGTGGCATTGAACTGCTTGCGCGTGTTCATGTATTCCACGGTGATCGCAGTCAGCTTCTCCATCAGGCCCACGGCCTCGGCGCAGACGGCCGCGATGCCGACGTCGGCCGCCTGCTCGATCAACGCGCCGCCTTCTTCGGTGATCAGCGTGGCGGGCGTGCCGGCCAGCGTCAGTTCGGCGGCGCGCGCGCCGTCCTGCGTCGGATAGCCGCGCACGGCCAGCCCGGCCGCGGCGCGTTCCACGAGGAAGAGGCCGATGCCCGCGGCATCGCCATCGGCGCCCGTCAGGCGGGCCGGCACGACATAGGCGTCGGCCTCGTCACCGGCCGGCACCACGCTCTTCGCGCCGGCCAGCCGGTAGCCGCTGCCGCTGGCCGTGGCGCGCGTGCGCACGTGATGCAGCCGGTAACGCGCCGCCTGTTCCTGGTGCGCCAGCACCACCAGTGCTTCGCCCGAGGCCACCCTTGGCAGCCAGGCGGCCTGCAATGCTTCGGGCGCGGCCGACAGCAGCGTGGGCGCCACCAGCGCGCCGGCGGCGTAGGGCGCGTTCACCAGGCCGCGGCCCAGTTCTTCCATCACCACCATGGCCTCGATGGCGCCGAAACCCAGGCCGCCATGCGCCTCGGGCACCACCAGCCCGGTCAGGCCCAGTTCGGCCAGTTCGGCGTAGACCGCGCGCGTTGCACCGCCAGCCTTGGCCAGGCCGTGGCGGCGCTCGAATGAAAAGCCCTTTTCGACCCAGCGCTGAACCGCGTCGCGCAAGGAGCCCTGGTCGTCGGTGAATTCGAAGTCCATGTTCAGCTTCCGAGTACGGTTTGAGCGACGATGTTGCGTTGCACTTCATTCGAACCACCGTAGATGGTGGTCTTTCGGAAGTTGAAGTAGGCGCCCGACAGCGGGGCGCAGTGGGCGGCGCCCACGTGGTCTCCTTGCCAGCCGGCGTCCATGGCCTCCTGGACGAAGGGCAGGCTGAAGGGTCCGCCTGCCAGCATCATCAGCTCGGTGTAACGCTGCTGGATCTCGCTGCCACGAATCTTCAGCAGGCCGGCAACGTCCAGGCTCTGCTTGCCGCTGTTGCTGGCCGACACCACACGCAGGATCAGCATTTCGAGGGCCACGATGTCGACTTCCAGCAGCGCAATCTGGTCGCGGAAGCGGCCATCGTCGTAAAGGCCTTCGGCCTTCGCGATGCGCTTCAGACGTTCCAGTTCACGCTTGGCGCGGTTCACCTCGCCGATGCCGGCGCGTTCATGCGCCAGCAGGTACTTGGCGTAAGTCCAGCCCTTGTTCTCTTCGCCCACCAGGTTTTCGGCCGGCACCTCGACCTCGTCGAACCAGACCTCGTTCACTTCGTGCCCACCGTCGAGCATGATGATCGGCCGCACGCTGACGCCCGGGCTCTTCATGTCTATCAGCAGGAAGCTGATGCCGGTCTGCGGCTTGCCTTCGCTGCTGGTGCGCACAAGGCAGAAGATCCACTCGCCGTACTGGCCCAGCGTGGTCCAGGTTTTCTGGCCGTTGACGATGTACTTCTCGCCACGTCTTTCGGCTTTGCACTTCAGGGAGGCCAGGTCCGAGCCCGCTCCCGGTTCGCTGTAGCCCTGGCTCCACCAGACGTCGCCGCTCATGATGCCGGGCAGGTGACGCTGCTGCTGCTCGGGCGAACCGAAGGCCATGATCACCGGCGCCACCATCACCGGGCCGAAGGGCACGATGCGCGGCGCACCCGCCAGGGCGCACTCTTCCTCGAACAGATGGCGCTGCACGGCGGTCCAGCCCGGTCCGCCGAACTGCTTGGGCCATGAATAACCGTGCCAGCCTTTCCGGCCCAGGAT